>BNJU01002419.1_pt1 | contig 106792 bp, 115 predicted proteins | sample 8539281 | NCBI WGS metagenome assembly BNJU01 (sample SAMD00202456, study PRJDB9452) | human saliva metagenome | isolation source: human saliva | place: Japan | reverse complement strand
CTGCTTCGGAAGGACGGTCAGCATGTCCTCTTCCTCAACAAGCTCTTCTATGCGCCGGAGAACAGCGGCGTCAAGGAAGTCTGGTTCTCCGACACCGATCCGGTTGCGGAAGTGGTTGCACCGTATCTCATGCGGGACGCTGTCCTCGGCGTGGACAAGGAGCTCACGGCGCGCTTCCTGCTGCCGCTCATGGAGAAAAAGGCGGCGGCCGGCTTTGTGAACAGCTCGCTCGCGGTCGATAAGACCCGCGGCGTGAAGGATGCGGAAGAGCAGGAGAAGATGCGCCGCGCTTCGGACATCAACGACGCAGCCATGGCAAAGTTCCGTTCTCTTGTGCACGAGGGCGTGACCGAGCGGGAGATTGCGGATCAGATGCTGCAGATTTATCAGGATCTCGGCGCCGAGGGCTTTTCCTTTACGCCGCTCGTCGCCTTCGGCGCCAATGCCGCCGATCCGCACCATGAGCCCGATGATACGGTGCTGCAGGAAGGCGATTGCGTGCTCTTTGATGTCGGCTGTGTGAAGGATCACTATTGCTCGGATATGACCCGCACCTTTTACTATAAGAGCGTGAGCGAGCACTGCCGCGAGGTCTATGAGACCACGCGCGCGGCGAATGAAGCGGCGACCGCCATCATCCGCCCGGGCGTGAGACTCTGCGACATCGACAAGGCGGCGCGAGACCTGATCACGGCAAAGGGCTACGGCCCGCAGTTTAACCACCGCCTCGGGCACTTTATCGGCTTAAAGGATCACGAGTTCGGCGATGTCTCCTCGGCCTTCGACTGGAAGGTGGAGCCCGGCATGATTTTCTCGATTGAGCCGGGAATCTATCTGGTCGGAGACACGGGCGTCCGCGTCGAAGACCTCGTGATGGTGACCGAGAACGGCGTGGAGCCCTTAAACCACTATTCACATGAACTGGATGTGATTGACTAAGGACAGAAGAAACGAAAATCCGGCCGCCCGGAAAAACGGGCGCGCCGGATTTTTTTCGAAGAGGCAGCCTGCGGGCGGCTGTGCTATGATAGAGGCAGCGTTTCATAGACAGCAATCGTAGCATTGAACATGAGGAGACCGAGACATGGAACCCAAACTTCATTCAAAGCCCTATCTCAAGCTGTATCTTAAGAGCGGCGCAAAGATTGTCATAGAACTTTGGCCGGAAGCGGCCCCGAATGCCGTGAACAGTCTGATTTATGTGGCCTCTCACGGTTGGATGGATCACCACGCGATTCAGCGCATTGCGCCCGGGAAGTGGGTGGATCTGAGTTACAATGCGTACGGACACGAGGAGTGCCGCTATTTGATTCCCGATGAATTTAAACTGAATCCCGGCTTGGAGCCTCTGACTCCACGCCCCGGCGTTATCTGCATGGGAGGCTACGATGAAGCCGGTCTTGCGAGCGCGGAAATATTCTTTCCGCTGAAAGACTTCCCGGAGTTTCGCGGCATATATCCGGTGCTCGGCGAGGTGATCGAGGGGATGGATGAGATACGGCGCATTGCGGAACTTCCGACCCGCGAAGTAATTTACCCCGGTACCGATAAAAAAATCCTGGAGCCCGCAGAGCCCCAAATCATCGAACGGGCAGAACTCGAGCTCTTCGGAGAAACGTATCCCGCGCCCCTGCGGATGGAGAAGCAGGACCTGCCGCCTTGCTGGCGCTAAGGTGAATGCAAATCACATCAAAAATCCCTGAAGTACTGCTATTCGTGAGTACTTCAGGGATTTCTTTTTCCTTTTATTCGGCAAACGGTCGAAACATTTGCGTCATAGGACGATAGAAGTCGGCAGCCCACGCGTTGCGGGGGGCGTATCTTCTTTGAAACAAGATGAAGGGCGGACAAAAAGAGCTGGTGAAAAGTGCTTCAACCCCTTGAGATACAAGGCTTTTCTCTGCGTACATCTTCTTTAAAACCGTATGCTCGGAGGAATAGCTCAGGAGGTCTCAGAGCTGTTTTTGAGACTCGCGTTTCGCATCTTGGGAAAGCGGATTACCATGGTGGTTCCCTCGTCGCTGCTTTCTTCGACCCGAATTTCCGCGTCGTGGAGCAAGGCTATCTCCCGAACGAGGGCAAGGCCGAGCCCCGCGCCGCCGTAGCGGCGGCTCCGCGACTTATCCACGCGGAAAAAGGGCTGAAAAATGCTCTCGCGGTACTGCGCCGGTATCCCTGTGCCGCTGTCCGCAACCCGTATTTCGATGCAGCCCGCTTCTTCACGCACGGAGAGCCGCACGCTGCCGTTTCGGCGGTTATAGCGTATCGCGTTTTCGCTGAGATTAAAGAGCAGGCGGTAAATCAAGGTATCACTGCCGATCAGCGTTGCATTGCCCTCGTAGCGGAGTTCGATGTTCTGTTGTTCCGCGAGCGGCGTAAGATCGGTGCATAGTTCTTCCATCAGGGGTTCCAGTTCTATCCTGTCCGCACAGGGTACGGAGCGGAGCTCGCTCAGTTCAAGTAGGGTCTTACTCATTTCCGCCATGCGCTCGGTCTGCTCGCCGAGCAGGCGAAGAAAGTCCGCGGTTTCGGCATCCGCATTCGGGTGCTCGGCGGAAAAGAGCTCAAGCTTTGCCTGCATGAGGGCAAGCGGTGTTCTGAGTTCGTGGGCGGCATTGCCGGTAAACTGTTTCTGCGCGCGAAAGCCCTCGTCCAGTCGGTCCAGCATGCGGTTAAAGGCGTCGCGGGAGCGGCGGAACTCAGGCAACAGGTCCTCGGGAAGCTTCATTTTTCCGAGATTGTTCGGCTCGATTTCCTCGAGGCGGGAGGCAAAGCTGTGTAGGGGCCTGAGCGCCCTTCCGCTCACAAAGTAGGCGAGCGCCGCGCTGAGTAGCGTCACGACGGCGGTGATGAGCCAGTTGCTCGCGGTAAAAGCAGCCTGCGCACCGTCGATCACGATGACCAGATCGGAGTTCGGTGCGAGTGCTTCTGCGGACGGGAGTGCGTTCGCATGTTCGCTTGCACCCGAATGCGGGGCGGGCTCAGTGTAACCGGAAATCGAAGTGCCGATGCGGTCCATATAGTGCCTGCCGGAGTAGCCGAGTAAGAGGCTCATGCTGATGCAGGCTGTGGCTATGAGCAGCGCTGTCATCAGCGTGATGCGCCACTGTAGAGAGAGTCGTTTCATTCAACTGCCTCCGTGAGCACATAGCCCTCGCCGATACGGTTGGTAACCGGGTCGTAGCCGAGCGTAGCGCGCAGTTTTTTGCGGAGCGTCGAGATGTGAACGCGGATTGAGTTACTGAAGCGGTCCGCATTGCTGTCCCAGACATGGTCCAGTAATTCTTCCTGGCTGACCGGACGTCCCCGGTGGAGCAGAAGATACTCGAGGACACCGAGTTCTTTTTTGGTGAGGGAGAGTAACTGCCCGTCCGCGCTGACACGCCTTGCCTTCGTGTCGAAGGAGAGTTTTCCGAGGCAAAGCAGTACATCCTGCTGGGTAAACTGCCTGAGGGTAAGACTCCGTATCCTGGCTTCGAGTTCGGCTAAGTGAAAAGGCTTCGCAAGGTAGTCATTTGCCCCGGCATCCAGTCCCGCAACTTTGTCGCTGACTTCGCTCCGCGCGGAGAGAATCAGGACGCGCGTGTCTCGGTCGTGCGTGCGGAGCGTTCTGAGTACGGTCATGCCGTCCGCGCCCGGTAAGTTCAGGTCGAGGACGATGAGATCAAAGCGCTCGCTCTCTGAGTAGAGAGAGCGCTTCGTCCCCGTCAAAACAAAAATCCACGCTGTAGGCAAGGCGGCGAAGACTTTGGACTATGGTCTCACAGAGCGCGCGCTCATCCTCAACGACTAAGATATGCATAAGAAATCCTCCCTCCGCATTGATGGGTTCAAATTCAAGGATGCAGCTTCAATGGAAGTCTTCTTAAGTTGTATCATAAGACAGCGTAAAATCCGCGTTAAGTTTTCTCTTAACGGAGATTTTACACGCTCCGCGCTAAAATGGGGTCAAATGAAAGGAGGAATTGCGGTGAAGCTCTCAAAAAAACGATGCTGCAAGTGGTTTTATTGCTCTCTTCGGTCGCAATGATAGGCTTCGGTGCCTGACGCGGGGAGGCAGATACCGTGCTGAGTAAGGCGATACGACTCTGTCTGGAGTGTGTCGGCATTGGATAGAAAATGGATTCAGGCGGCGGCCGCTTTGCTCACCAACATTCATCTGCCGAACTTTTTGAAGGGGAGCATCTATCAGGGCAAGGGAAAACTCGCTTGTGCGCCCGGTCTCAACTGTTATTCCTGTCCCGCGGCTTCGGGTTCCTGTCCGATCGGGGCGTTTCAGGCGGTCGTCGGGAGTTCCAAGTTCAGCTTTTCCTACTATGTGACCGGCATCCTGATATTTTTCGGCGTTCTTCTGGGGCGCTTTGTCTGCGGCTTTCTCTGCCCCTTCGGCTGGTTTCAGGAGCTGCTGCACAAGTTGCCCGGAAGAAAGCTTTCGACCAAGAACCTGCGCCCCTTGACCTTCCTCAAATACGCGGTGCTGCTCCTTATGGTGATGATTCTCCCCGCGTTTGCGGTCAATGATCTCGGCATGGGAGAACCCTTTTTCTGCAAGTACCTCTGCCCGCAGGGCGTCTTGGAAGGCGCGATACCGCTCTCCGTCGTGAACACGGGGATACGCGCGGCACTCGGCAAACTCTTTGCCTGGAAATTCGGCATTTTGATCACGTTTATCTTGTTGAGCGTGTTCATCTACCGCCCCTTCTGTAAGTGGATATGTCCGCTCGGCGCTTTTTATGCCTTGCTCAACAAAGTCTCGCTGGTCGGTATGCGGGTGGATGAAAGTCGCTGCATTTCCTGCGGGAAATGTGCGCGGGCCTGCAAGATGGATGTCGATGTGACCAAGACGCCTGACCACAGCGAATGCATACGCTGCGGTATGTGTGTGGACGCCTGCCCGACCGGAGCAGTGCATTTCCGCTGCGGCCTCGGCGCAGGAAAAATAATCGAAAATAAGAAGATGAAAAGGGAGGAAGCAAAATGAAGAAAGCAAAACTGTTGACCGGAATCGCACTCGCACTGACCATGGGGAGCCTGGTTGCCTGCGGCGGCAAGGAGACAAAGGCGGCAGGGACAAGCAAGGTAGGGACAAGCGCGGCTGTCTCGGCGAGCGGCAGTCTTGACGGAACGGCGAGCACGGATCTCGATACGCTCTTAAACCTGGAGGTCGATAACACCGAAACAGCCATGGCGCTGCACCAAAAGCTCACGGAGGCAGAGAACGCCATACTCACGGAGAACAAAGAACTCTGGGAAAAGGTATTCCTTGCGGCGGATAAGGGTTCGGCGATGATTGAGGACGGCAGTAACTACGGGGACTTTCTCTTAAAGACCATCGAGGACGCAAAGGGGCAGTTCAGCGAAGAGGAGCTGAAAAACGCTTCGCGCGGGTGCGGAGAAGATTCAAAAGATTGAGGGAAAGCTCACGATTTTGGAACAGAAGTATCCGGAGAGCGGCGCGAAGCCGGATGGCGGCAATACCGGTGTTCCGGCGGAAAACGGCAAGCCTGTCTCCGAGAGCTCCCTCGGCAGCTTTCCGGCGTTTGAAGGTCAGGATTTAGACGGCAATGCGGTGAAGAGCAGCGAACTCTTCGGCGGAAATACCGTGACGGTCGTAAACTTCTGGTTTACAAGTTGCAGACCCTGCGTGGAAGAACTCTCCGCGCTGGATGCGCTGAACAAGCAGCTCGCGGAAAAAGGCGGCGCTGTGGTCGGCATCAACAGCTTTACGCTGGACGGTGACGAGGCTGCGATTGCGGAGGCAAAAGATGTGCTTGCGAAGAAGGGTGCGAGCTACCGGAACCTTCGCTTTGATACGAACACGGACGCTGGGAAGTTTGCGATGGGCATTTACTCTTTCCCGACCAGCTATGTTGTTGACCAAAAGGGGAATATAGTCGGGGAGCCCATTGTCGGCGCAATTACGGATAAAAAGCAGGCAGAGCGCCTCAATCAGCTGATTGAGCAGGCACTCGCAAACAGCAAGAAGTAAGAAAGAATGGTATAATCCTGTTGACGCGGTTTCTTAGCGGAATTTGGGAAAACGAGGTTACTGTGCAATGGGCTTTTATATCGGTGCGCTGTTGTTTGTCGGAATGACACTGGCCTCAGCCTTTATGGTGCCGGTCGTGTATATTACGCTTCGCAATGCCGTCATGGCGGAGAGAGAAGTGCCGGACTGGGTATATAAGCTCGGACATGCGGTACACGGTCGCGGCCCGGATCATTATGAGGACTTGACCACGCCCGAGGCGCTCCGGGAGGCGAGACTCTTCCTGCTCGGCATCCTGCTCGGCAATCTCCTGGTCATTGCCTACAAGTATCACAGCGGTCTCAATCTCTATGCGGCCGGCTATTTTGCGCTGCGCGCGGAATTTGGGATTGTCCTCGTGATGCGCATTCTCGTGGTACAGGGAAAGAATCTTTGGTGGCTGTTTCATCGCCATGAAGAGATGCATTCCTATTCTGCCTCCATGGCAGTCTGGGGCACGGCATTTTTTACCTCCTTTCTCCTCATGTTAACGGTGAGCATAACGGGAGTTCCGGCGCCGCCGCTTCGGGTACAGATTGCCGGGAGTACACTGACACCGGGCATGAGCCGCGGAAAGGACTTGCTTGCCGCAGGGTTTTCGCTCGACGGAAACAGCGCCGATACGGAGGTGGAATACGCGGAGATCAAGGGCGTCTATGATTACAAAGCGCTTACCATGGAGCTTCGGCGAGACGGGAAGTGCTACGGCAGGGTCAGGCTGGTACCGAACGGAAGGCCGCACGCCAAGCTGAAAGACTGCGTGCTGGTTTCCTGCTATTTCACGCCGGAAGACGAGGGCTTTTCGGAGGTCGCCGTGCAGGGCAAAAAGATAGCGGAACTGAAGGCGCAGGATTTTCAAAAACAGCCCCCCGCAGAGCTGTTTGCGATTGAAGCACCGGATGTGAAAGAATCGGTGCAAGTGGATTTTGTACTTCTGAGATTGCAGACCGAACCCTACACACTTTTTCCGAGCTATGTGTTTGAAGGCAGCTTTACCATGGAGGGAGAGCCGCTCCGCTACAAGGTTCACGCGGATCACACGCTTTGGGAGTAAGCAGAAAACAATCCGAAAACGGTTTGCGCGACTTTGACTCAGCTTGACAGGGATTAAGACTCCTTCCCGAGCGGCCGGCGGACAGGGACTTCATCAATGCGGTTGAGTATACACTTTGAATCCCCGTGCAACCCGGGAAAAGATAAGGTGCAGCTGTCGCCTTGTCAAAAACAGTCGGAAATGGCGTTATAATTTTGTCAAATACAGAAGTTGACGGAGAACGGAGAGAACTGTTAGTATCTAAGGCACAAGTTACTGTGTTGCGCGCTTGATGGGCGCGGTTTCCTGCCGCGGCAGAGAAAGGATACTTATGTCAGAAAAAGCACTGACCGGACTCGGATGGTTTGCCACCTGTGTCTCCGTCATGATGTATGTCTCCTATATTCCGCAGATTATGAACAATCTGCACGGAATGAAGGGCACACCGATTCAGCCCCTGGTCGCGGCAATCAACTGCACCCTCTGGGTCACCTATGCGCTCTTAAAGAAGAATCGCGATTATCCGGTCGCGATGGCGAATGCGCCGGGCATCATTTTCGGCCTCATCGCAGCGATTACGGCAATTATCTGAGCAGAACAACAAAGAGTCCTTTGTCACCGGCAAAGGACTTCTTTTTAAAGTGAAAAATTGTATACAGGAGAGGAAGGAAACGAGGAAACGCACATGCGGGAAAACGAGAGACAAGAGCTGCCGATAGCCGGGGACAAGGGGCAGGCAGAGGCAGCGGCACAGAAAGAAACCGTGAAGACGCCCGAAGCGAGAAATCAGGGCATTGTAAGAACCAGTGTAATCGGCATCATTGCCAATCTGTTTCTCGTGGTTTTCAAGGGAGCGGTCGGCCTCGCATCCAATTCCATCGCGATTTTACTCGACGCCGTCAACAATCTGACCGATGCACTGTCCTCGGTCATCACAATTATCGGTGCGAGAGCCGCGGCAAAGGAGCCCGACCGGGAGCATCCGCTCGGACACGGTCGCATTGAATATCTGAGTGCGCTGCTGGTGGCAGCGCTGGTTCTCTATGCGGGTTTAAGTTCGCTCGTCGAGTCGGTCAAAAAGATGCTGCATCCCGAGACGCCGCAGTACAGTGCGGTCGGTCTTGTCATTATCGCGGTGGCGGTGCTCGTGAAGGTTCTGATGGGGCAGTATGTCAAGCAGCGTGGGAAACAGCTGAATTCGGATGCGCTGGTCGCCTCGGGTTCCGACGCCTCGTTTGATGCCCTGCTCTCGGCATCCGTGCTCGCATCCGCCCTCATCTTCCTCCGCACCGGCATCTCCCTCGAGGCCTATGTGGGAACCTTAATCTCGGTGATGATTGTGCGGTCCGGCTACGGCATGGTATGCGATACCCTCGATGAGATTCTGGGCAAGCGCCCGGACACGGAACTCGTCCGGAAGATCCGTGCGCTCATTATGGAGGAACAGGTTGTAATCGGGGCCTATGATCTCTTTATCACGGACTACGGCCCGGAGCGGCGCTACGGCGTGGTGCATCTCGAGCTTCCGGACACGATGACCGTCGAAGAGGTCGACGCGCTGACCAGGCGGATTCAGAAGCGCGTCAAAGAGGCAACCGGCATCCGCATCAGCACCATCGGTGTCTACGCGCACAATACCAAAGATCCGGTGGCAGCGGAGATGCGCCATACGGTCGAGCACATTGCGCTCTCGCATGCCTGGATTTTGCAGATTCACGGCTTTTATGCGGAGCCCGCGAAGAAATATATGCGCTTTGATGCCGTGGTGGACTTCACCAAGAGTAGGGCGGATGCGGTCGATGCATTGCGGCGCGAAATCGAAGCCGCTTATCCGGGTTACCGGGTCGATATCACCCCGGATGCGGATGTTTCCGACCTCTCGAACTGAGGGAAGCACTTGCAATTTTTACGCTCTTCGTGTAGAATGTAATAAATTCGTAAAGATTATAACCGGAGTCGAGAGGAAGAGCATGAAGAGAAACATGGGTGCGGGGAAAAAGGTTATCACGGCAGTTGTCATCAGCGCTGCGATTTTTGCCGGCAGCTTTGCGGCACTCGGCGCCAAGAAGAGTGCCTATACCTTCCAGAGCGGCGGCGCAAAGATTACCTGCGGCCAGAGCGCCAAGGGTATTCTCAACTCACTCGGCAAGGCGGATAAGGTGATTGTCCAGGAAGCGGTGCAGGGCAACGGCAAGGAGAGAATTTACAGCTTCAAGGGCTTTGAGCTCTGTACTTTGAGCGAGAACAACGGCGCACAGAAGGTGCAGTCGGTCTGCATTCTCGATAAGAATGTCAGTACCCCGGAGGGCATACGCCTCGGTTCTACGCGCGAGGCGGTCGAGAAGGCGTACGGCACGGGCTGCAAAGAGGACGAGGGTGTGCTCTATTACACGCTCGGAGACACCGAACTCAAAATTTATCTGACCAATGATGTGGTCGACGGCATCGAATATCTGATCGCGGACAAATCGTAAGCGGAAGCGGCGCTCGAAAGGGTGCCGTTTTTATTTCTTGCAACAAAATCAAAAAAAGTTAGCACTCAAACCTTGACACTGCTAACAACAAATGTTATAACTGCTCTTGTTGAGAAGATAAAACAAAATGCAGTTCATGTTTGGTTAAGGAGGCATTGTATTATGAAGCTGGTACCGTTATTTGACCGTGTCGTGCTGAAGAAGATGGTTGAGGAAGAGACCACCGCATCCGGAATCGTGTTGCCGGGTCAGGGCGACAAGGAGAAGCCGGGTCAGGGCGAGATTATTGCAGTGGGTCCGGGCGGACTTGTGGACGGCAAGGAAGTCAAGATGCAGGTCAAGGCAGGCGACAAGGTTCTGTACTCGAGATATGCGGGTTCCGATGTGGAGCTCGACGGCGTGAAGTATGTCGTGATTAAGCAGAGCGATATCCTTGCGGTGATGGAATAAGAGAGCGGACAGGAGGAGAGTGGAATTATGGCAAAGGAAGTAAAGTTTGGCGTCGAGGCGAGAGAGGCGCTGATTCAGGGTGTCAATGAGCTTGCAAACGCGGTGCGTGTCACCATCGGACCGAAGGGCAGAAATGTGGTTCTCGATAAGTCCTACGGTGCGCCGCTCATCACGAAACGACGGTGTGACGATTGCAAAGGAGATTGAGCTCGAGGATGCGTTCGCAAACATGGGCGCTCAGCTCGTCAAGGAAGTTGCGACGAAGACCAACGATGTCGCAGGTGACGGCACGACGACCGCGACCGTTCTCGCACAGGCGATGATCAACGAGGGCGTGAAGAACATTGCGGCAGGTTCCAACCCGATTGTGCTCCGGAAGGGCATGAAGAAGGCTTGCGACAAGGCTGTCGAGACCATCAAGGAGATGTCTCAGCCGATTTCCGGCAAGAAGCAGATTGCAAGAGTCGCTGCGATTTCCGCTTCGAACGACGAGGTCGGCGAGATGGTCGCGGACGCTATGGAGAAGGTCACGAACAACGGTGTCATCACGATTGAAGAGTCCAAGACCATGAAGACCGAGCTCGATCTGGTCGAGGGCATGCAGTTTGACCGCGGTTATATCTCCGCTTACATGGCAAACGATGTCGAGAAGATGGAGGCGACCCTCGAGGATCCGTACATCCTGATTACCGACAAGAAGATTTCCAACATTCAGGAAGTGCTCCCGCTGCTCGAGGAAGTTGTGAAGAGCGGTGCGAAGCTCCTCATTATCGCAGAGGATGTCGAGGGCGAGGCACTCACGACCCTCATTGTGAACAAGCTGCGCGGCACCTTCAATGTGGTTGCGGTCAAGGCACCGGGCTACGGCGACAGAAGAAAAGAGATGCTGCAGGATATCGCGGTTCTGACCGGCGGTACCGTAATCAGCGAGCAGCTCGGCCTTGAGCTCAAGGACGCGAGAATGGCTCAGCTCGGCCGCGCGAAGTCGGTCAAGGTCACGAAGGAGAACACCGTGATTGTGGACGGCCTCGGAAAGAAGGCGGATATCGACGCAAGAACCGCGCAGATCAAGGCGCAGCTTGCAGAGACCACGTCCGAGTTCGACAAGGAGAAGCTCCAGGAGCGTCTGGCAAAGCTCTCCGGCGGTGTCGCGGTGATTCGCGTCGGCGCGGCAACCGAGACCGAGATGAAGGAAGCAAAGCTCCGCATGGAGGACGCACTCAATGCGACCAGAGCGGCTGTCGAAGAGGGCATTGTCGCAGGCGGCGGCACGGCGTACATCAACGCATCGAAGGAAGTCCAGAAGCTGGTGGACAGCCTCGAGGGCGATGAGAAGACCGGCGCAAAGATTGTCATGAAGGCACTGGAGGCTCCGCTCTTCTACATTGCGGAGAACGCGGGTCTTGAGGGCGCTGTCATTGTGAACCAGGTTAAGGAGAGCAAGAAGGGCATCGGCTTCGACGCTTACAACGAAGTCTATGTCGACATGGTCAAGGAGGGCATTCTGGATCCGGCAAAGGTGACCAGAACGGCACTCGAGAATGCAACGAGCGTTGCGAGCACCCTGCTCACGACCGAGTCTGCGGTTGCGACCATCAAGGAGCCCCAGGCGGCACCGGCTATGCCGGCAGGCGGCATGGGCGGCATGATGTAAAAGAGCCGCTTCGGCAAAACGAAAACAGAAATAAAAAAGCGGGCAGTCCGGAAAATCCGGGCTGCCCGCTTTTTGCGTCATAGGACAAGAATAAGTATGTTTGGAGGAGAACATCATGAAGCATGCTGTTTGTCCTTCATGTAGTAGGGCTTGTATGAAAGATAGGAAAATAGCGGCACCAACTCATTTTGTCCGCCTAGCTGAATTTTTATTATGTTGTGGTTGCAGAATGTGAGTGGGAAATCTGTTCCCTGTATTTTCCGGGTGAGATGCCGATCTCTCTGTGAAATACAGTGATGAAATAGTTGTAATCGGGATAACCGCATTGGTAGGCGATTTCTGAAATAGCAAGGTCGGAATTCTCGGTCAGCAATACCTTTGCCTTTTCAAGACGCATATGCTGAATCTGTTTGGCAGGACCACGCCCGTAATTCTGTTTACATAATTCGTAGAGCCGTGTTCTTCCTATTTTGAAGTGGGAAGCAATTTCTGCAGACGTAAGATCTTCAGTGAAATGTTCTTGCAAGAAGGTATCTAAACTGACGGGAAGTTTCTCTTGATGGAGGGAGACCATGCGCTCCATACATAAATAGATTCCGACAGCTGAGAGAATCTTCGTTGCGGATTTGATATAGTCCTCGGATGTTAAGGGACGTTCCCAGCAAGCTTTTTTAAGAGCAATGTAATCGACTTCTAATTTTTCGGTATATCCTTTGATTTTCTCCCAACCTTCTTCTCTGGTTTGATAACTGAATACATGGCCAAGAAGAAGGTATCCAACGACCAGATTACCGATGATAAGAGGAGAGATGCTTTCTGTCATGCCGGCATAGCAACGATAGGTGTAGGTGTTTTTTGTTTTTGCAGCATAAGAACAGGAGCGGGCATCGCACTCACGGCATTCGTTGTATCCGTTCGGGGTGGCACGCAGAGTTCGGCAAAACAAAGGAAGGGATTCAGGATAAGAAGCGAGTTCATTAAAGTTCTCATCAAAAACGCAAATTCGGATTCTGGTCAATGTGTAGAAATCTTTCAGCAGACTATGGAGTTTCACTAGGTCAAATGTCGAAATCATGTATGAGTTCCTCCTATAGTTATTTACTGCATTATACAATGCAGACGAACAAAAACAAAGTTTTTAGAACGCTTATGTATATAATGTTGAGAATTGAATCGATAGAATACAAGTACAAGGTTTCAGAAATAAGAGAGGAGGATGGTTAAATGTTAATAACATTAAAAGATATGATGGGCATTGCGGAAAAAGAGAAATCGCAATAGGTGGTTTCAATACACCTAACCTTGCTTCCTTAGAGGCTGTAATCGGTGCTGCGGAAGAGGAGAAATTACCGGTAATCCTGATGTTTGCGGAGTGTCATGATGAATGGGTACCGTTGGATCTCATAGGACCGGCAATGCTGACTGCGGCAAAGCAAGCAACTGTCCCCGTCTGTGTTCACCTGGATCACGGAGAACATTTGGAGTATTTGAAAAAAGCGCTCGAGCTTGGCTTTACGGGGATTATGTATGACGGCTCCGTACTGCCGTATGAAGAAAATGTAGCGAACACAAAGAAAGCTGTGGAAATGGCAAAAAAGTACGGTGCTTCTGTGGAGGCTGAGCTTGGATCCATGGGAAGACGTGAGTCCGGAGCGAATGACCGTAGCGGAGATTGCGATGAAACGAAAATTTACACGGATCCGAATCTGGCTGCGGAGTTTGTCTCGGAAACAGGAATAGATCTTCTGGCTTGTTCGTTTGGCACCACACATGGAATTTACTTGAAAGAGCCTAAATTGGATTTGGGAATCGTACGGAGGGTTAGAAACATTACGAATGACATGCCGGTGGTGATGCATGGTGGCAGCGGAGTTAGTCGAGATGATTATCACGCGGTGATACAGGCTGGAGTTAGAAAAATTAATTACTTCACCTATATGGATAAAGCAGGAGGATCGGGGGCAAAAAAACACCTCGATAGTCTGGCGCCGGATGCGCCGCAGTTCTATTCTTCCGTTTTCTTGGCGGCAAGAGATGAAATGAAGGAAAATGTCAGACATGCAATCAGGATGTTCGCATTGAAAGAATGAAGGCAGATAGGCACGATTACAAAGTTGTGATTACGAATTTGACGCAGAGTGACAAGAACGTAGGAGGACAGAAATGGAAAAGAAGAAAATAACATTTGCACTTGCCTTTTGTAATCGGGGGTTTATGCCCGGAGAGTTGATTTACGCTGCGCGTGAGGAGATGATTCAGGCGGTTCAAAATGCCGGATATGAGTATATCGCCATGGATCCGGAGGCAACAAAAGTTCGGCGGAATTGAAACCCGAGAAGAAGGTGCCTTATATGCGGAATGGTTGAACAATCATCGGGGGCAGTTTGACGGCGTTATTTTCTCTATGCCGATTTTTGCGGATGAAAACGGTGCGATCGCAGCTTTACAGGACGCCGGAGTTCCTATTCTGATGCAAGCCTATCCGGATGAATTGGACAAAATGGACTTTGCGCATAGAAGAGATGCGTATTGCGGTAAATTTTCGGTAACAGATGTTTTTACGCAGTACGGCGTTCCTTTTACTTGTTTACAGCCGCACGTCGTGCATCCGCTGTCAAAGGAGTTCGCAAAGAATCTCAAGGATTTTGCAGCCATCTGTCGTGTTGTGAATGGCATGAAACGATTCAACATAGGATGTATCGGAGCAAGAACCACTGCTTTCAAGACAGTGCGTTTTGATGAAATCACACTTCAAAAATACGGAATCAATGTCGAGTCGTTCGATTTGTCGGAGTTCTTCTTCAAGGTAGGGAAAATAGATGATAACGACCCCGATGTGAATCATAAAATTCTTGAGCTGGAGCACTATACAGACTTCAGCAATGTCCCGGAGGCCAACAAAAAGAATCTTGCGAAGTCGGCAGTGGTTTTGGATCGTTATATTGCCGATTATCGACTGGATGCGCTTGCAATACGGTGTTGGAATGAATTTGAACAGGTGTTGCGCATCTGTCCTTGCGTGTTGCTGTCGTACTTAAATGATAAGGGGATTGTGGCTTCCTGCGAGATTGATATGTGCTCGGCACTTATGATGAGGGCAATGTCACTTGCATCGGAGCAGCCGACAGCTGTTCTGGATTGGAACAACAATTACGGAGATGATCCGGATAAGGTAATCCTCTTCCATTGCGGACCGGTGGCACAAAGTTTGATGACGGCGAAAGGCCAGGTTACCAATCACAAAATGTTTGATAAAACGGACCCGGGCAGCGGCTGGGGAACGAACGAGGGGCGAATCAAAGCGTTTCCGACGACGATTTCGAACTGTCAGACGAAGGACGGAAAAATCATCACCTATGCTTCCGAAGGAGAATTTACAGCAGACAAAATACCGGAGGAGTTCTTCGGATGTGCCGGTGTGTGCGAGATTCCTCACTTACAGGATAAGCTGCAAAGACTTGCATACGGCGGATTTAAACATCACACCTCTGTCGGCGTAGGTCATATGCGCGAAGTACTTCACGAGGCATTCGTTAATTATCTTCATTACGAATGGGTGGATATCGATCACGGGACCTACTGATTTTTCGAAACAATTTATTCAGCGAGGCTTCGCGGAAACGCATAGGCGCTAAAGCACGGGTCTCAACACAAAGCGGAGATCGAAAGTCTCGAATGAAATTTGAGCTTCCTGTGAGGTGAATATGAAGATGGCCGGGGTTGATATAGGAACAACAGGATGTAAATGTACCGTGTTTGATGCGGTCGGAAAGTATTTGGGGCGGGCTTATCGTGAGTATCCTGCGAATAGAAATGACAATGGACACGAAATCGACGCAAACTTGATCCTTAGCGCAGTGTTTGAAACCATTGCGGAAATGGCAAAGCAGTATCCGGACATAGCCGGAATCGGAATCACGAGTTTCGGTGAAACCTTTGTAATGACCGATGTGCAGGGAAATCCCTTGCATAAGGCGATGTTGTATACCGATCCCAGGGGAGAGGAACAGAACCTGTCTTTGGTCGATGCACTTGGCAGTCACGAGATGCAGAAAATTACCGGTGTAAAGCCGCATGTCACTTACTCGTTGGCGAAGATGATGTGGGTGAAAGACAACATGCCTGAAGTTTACGACCATGCAGCACACATTTTCTTAATGGAAGATTTTGTGGTCTATCATCTAACGGGGGTTGCGCAGATTGATTACTCATTGGCATCAAGAACACAGGCCTTTGATATTCGCAATCTATGTTGGAGCAAGGTTATTTTTAATCAGGCTAAAATCGATATGTCTAAAATGTCAAAGCCCGTGCCGACGGGGACATCGGCCGGAGCAGTTACGATAGAGAAGGCAAGAGAACTTGGACTCAAGCCTGATACCATTATTGTGAATGTTGCTCATGATCAAGTGGCGGCTGCCATCGGAGCAGGTGTATTCGAAGGGACACTTGCGGCGGACGGGGCCGGTACGGTTGAATGCATGGTACCGGTGTATGACAGTATACCTGACATGGAGGTGATGTATGAGGGGAATTATGCAGTGGTACCCTATGTCATTCCGGGGAAATACGTCACCTATGCCTATTCTTATACGGGCGGTGCATTGATTCAGTATTGTGTAGATACGCTGGCCGACAAAGAAAAAAAGCAAGCGGAAGCAGAACAAATCTCGGTTTATGAACTCCTGGAAAAACAGTATATCGAAGCAAGGGGAGATGTTCCGGGTGACCTGCTGGTACTCCCGCACTTTGCGGGGGCGGCAACACCGTATATGGATGCGGGATCAAAAGGAGCAATCCTCGGACTCACCATGGACAGCAAGGTTTTTGATATTTACAGGGGATGTATGGAGGGCGTGGTATATGAGATGCTTGTTAATTTCGAGCTTCTCACCAAAAGTGGCATAAACTGCAAAAGAATGGCAGCAACAGGAGGCGGTGCAAAATCTCGCACGTGGATGCAGATGAAGGCAAATATCCTGAATATTCCCATCACAGCATTGTCGACCGTAGATGCGGGAACTGTGGGGGCGGTCATGTTGACCGGAATTGCCATAGGTGCTTTCCGAGACTTAAAAGATGCGTCAGAGCATATGGTACAGGAGACGGTTACATATCAGCCGAATCAAGAAATGCATGACTTGTACAGGAGTAAATTTGAGCGTTATGCAAAGCTCTACGATGCGGTAAGGCCGCTTGTGGGAGGTGAAATGTGAACTCATATTTAGGCCATGAGAGCCAGCTATACGGTATTGAGGAACATAGGCTTATCGGTGGTAAGGGAGACGGAATGCGCCTGTTTCAGATCCACAACGGAAAAGGGCTGGATCTCACCGTTTCACCGGATCGGAACGGAGACATCACAAGACTTCGCTATAAAGGCATGAATATGAGCTATCTGTCCCCTTCAGGCTATGTGGCGCCTGCCTATTATGACAGTCTGGGAACAAACTGGCTTAGCAGTTTTACAGCGGGGTTTCTTACCACTTGCGGACTCAATAATGTCGGCACACCGAACACAGATCGGGGTGAGGTTCTGCCGTTGCACGGTAGTATTGCCAATCTTCCGACAGATTACAGCTATTGGACAAAAGAGGAGAGCGGAAGCGATGTTTATCTGGTTGTGCATTCGGTAACAAAGGACGAGAGCATCTTCGGCAGAAAGTTATGTCTGCATAGGGAAATCAGAGTCAGCACAGAAAACAACGAGTTTTGTATCAAGGACGTCATTGCGAATACCGGAGACAAAACCGAGCCGTATGAAATTCTCTATCATATGAACATGGGCTACCCGTTATTGGATGAAGATTCAGTCATAGAGATTCCTTCCGTCGAGGTTACGCCCAGAAATGATCGGGCTGCCAAAGAAATTGCGCGCTGGATGCATATGCAGAAACCGACTGCCGGTTACGAAGAATGCTGCTATTACCATAAATTCGAAGACAAAGCAGGACGTGCAAAGATATATCAGCCGAAACTCGGATGTTCCTTGGAAATTACTTTCGATGCGGAAAAATTGGACGGATTCGTCGAGTGGAAGATGATGGGAGTGCGTGATTATGTCCTGGGACTGGAATGTGGGAACTGTTATCCGGACGGACGCGATGTGATGCGTAAGGAGGGCATGCTCAAATTCCTTAACCCGGGACAGTCACAGGAGTACGAAGTTCATATCCGTCTAAAGGATGAGTAATGTCAAGCGATAACAATATAAAGCAAGGCAAGGGTATGCAAACACATACCGATGAGCAGGATGCGATGTACGGAGAAATAGGAGGGCTAAGCAAGAAGGTAAGCCGTATTTTCCTCGGCACGGCGATAAGTCCTTTTCTGGACGGAAAGGAAGCGGATGATTTGCTGGATCAAATGTATGAGTTGGGTATCAATGCGTTTGATTCGGCAAGGGGATATGGATTATCGGAGAGAGTGCTGGGGCATTGGGTAAAACATAAGAAGAACCGCGAGGAGGTGGTGATTTTAACAAAGTGTGGGAATGCCACACCGACAGGCACAGTTCATATCGACAGAGCTGTGATGACAAATGAGTTGAAGCAGTCATTGTCAGAACTGGGGACGGACTATGTGGATATTCTGCTTTTGCACCGGGATGATGCAAACACATCGATTGCCGAATATCTGGAGACCTTTAATGACTTTGTGAGAGAAGGGATTATCAAATCATTCGGTGTATCCAATTGGACCGTAGATAGAATTCAAGAAGCAAATGCATATGCTGCGGAACATGGTCTGTGTCCGTTTAGCCTCTCCAGTCCGAATTTTGGACTGGCGGAACAGGTAAATGATCCTTGGGGCGGCAACTGTGTCACGATTTCCGGTCAAGGAAACAAAGAAGTGCGAGACTGGTATTCCCGAACGAACATGCCGGTGCTTGCATATTCCGCTTTGGGGCGAGGTTTTTTCTCAGGACGGTTTGAAGCCGGAGATTATGAAACCGCCAAGTCGGTTTTAGATGCTTATGCGCAGAAGGGATACATGTACCCGGTGAATATGGAACGTCTTGAACGATGCCAAATATTGGCTGAAAAACGAAGCTGTTCCGTGGCACAGGTGGCCATGCGTTACATTTTTTCCCATTCGATGAACGTATTTGCGGTTGTATCTACGACAAGTCCGGACAGGATGAAGCTGAATATTGAGGCGGCCAAGTTAAAACTCAGTCAGGAAGAGGTGAGATTCCTTGAGACGGGTACTAGATAGTCACTGCTGAGGGTGTGAATGTGGTTTTTTCTATGAAAAGTAATGCGCAAAACAATTTTTTCAAGGAGGGAAAGACACATGAAGGCAAAGAGAATCATCAGTATTGCGACGGCAGCTATGCTTACGGTTAGTTTAATGGGGTGCGGAAATTCATCTTCAGCAGGATCCTCGTCGGCTACGCAAGCTGCATCTGACCAGAGTCAGTCTACAGGCACTGCAGCCGGCGGAAGCATCGCAAACAAGGATAAGCCGATTGCGTGGTTTAATAAACAGCCTTCCAACAGCACGACCGGAGAGTTGGATATGCAGGCATTACACTTTAATGACAAGACCTACTACGTCGGTTTTGACGCGAATCAGGGTGCGGAGCTACAGGGCAAGATGGCATTGAACTACATCAAAAAGCACGCTAAGGAGATAGACCGGAACGGAGACGGCATTATCGGATATGTACTTGCCATCGGCGATATTGGGCACAATGACTCGCTGGCTCGTACCAGAGGTGTCCGCAAAGCTTTCGGTACCGGCATAGAAAAGGATGGACTCATCAACCCGGATCCGATCGGAACCAATACGGATGGAAGTTCACGAATCGTAAAGGACGGTTCCGTCGAAGTAGATGGTAAGACCTATGTAATCCGCGAGCTGGCTTCGCAGGAAATGAAGAACTCAGCGGGAGCAACGTGGGATGCCGCTACCGCAGGAAATGCCATCATTACCTGGAGTGCTTCCTTCGGAGATTCGATTGATATGGTTGCTTCAAACAACGACGGTATGGGAATGTCCATGTTCAATGCGTGGAGCAAGGAGAAGGGCGTTCCGACTTTCGGCTACGACGCGAATGCGGATGCGGTTGCTGCAATTGCGGATGGTTATGTTGGGACAATCAGTCAGCACGCGGATGTGCAGGCATATTTGACGCTTAGAGTTTTGCGCAACTCTCTGGATGGTGTGGATATCAGCTCCGGTATCAGCAAGCCTGACGAGGAAGGGAATGTTCTATCCGACGAAGTTTACCGCTACGATGAAGAGACTCGCTGTTTCTATGCGCTCAACGTGGCAATTACGCAGGAAAACTACAAGGAGCACATGGATTCAACCAAGATATATGAGCCGGTCGGTAAACAGTTAGATAGTTCCAAGCATCCCACTAAGAAGGTCTGGTTATGTATTTACAATGCTGCGGACAATTTCCTGGGTTCCACCTACCAGCCGTTGTTAAAGCAGTACGATGATATTCTGAACCTTGATGTAGAATATATCGGTGGTGACGGTCAGACTGAGTCGAATATCACGAACCGCTTGGGCAATCCGAATCAGTATGATGCTTTTGCAATCGACATGGTGAAAACTGACAACGCAGCGTCTTATACCGCATTGCTGAGCGAGTAAAAGAATAATGAAATAAAGGGCTTGCCGGAGGGATTCCGGCAAGCCCTTTTCGTAGGCGAATGAGAACGGAAAATAGTGTGCCCGGCAGTACCGATTCTTTCGGACATTCCGGCACCAATGCTTCATAGAGGCCTTTTACAAGTAACTTTATTTCTCACAGATACATGAAAACAAATGTAATATCAAGCGTGATGAGAAAAATCGTGTCGACCTGAAAGGTTTAGCTTTCGGTAGGGAGAAGCCGCAAAGACGCTTATATCTCCGCCCGCGGTTTTGCCATCATGGACCAGTTGCTGTGGTAGATTACAAAGCCGGGCGGTGCGCCGTTTACCTTTTTCACATTGCGGCGCTGGAGGTAATCGATTTCCACCTTGTCCTGATCCCGCCCCTTGGAATAGTAGGCGGCGAGGGCGGCAGCCTCTTCAAAGCAGCGGTCCGGAAGTTCCTGCCCGTTCGCTTTGACAATGACATGGGAGCCCGGCATGCCCTTCGCGTGGAACCACCAGTCGGAGCCAGAGGCCACTTTAAAGGTGAGCTCTTCATTCTGATAGTTGTTTTTGCCGACATAGATATCAAAGCCGTCGCTCGAGCGGAAGTGGAGCGGGTGCGATTGAATTTTTTGCGGGCGTTTTCCCTTGGGCGAACGCTGGCGTTTCACATATTGGAAGGCAGCGAGTTCCTCCCGAATTTCGGCGAGGTCGCTCTCCTCGGTCGCGAGCTCCAGGGCAGTCAAAACGGAGGCGAGGTGTGCCTCTTCCTGCACGGTTTTTTCGAGTTCCTGACCGACCGCGAGCTCGGTGCGCTTTAACTTGGCGTAGCGGTCAAAATATTTTTTGGCATTCTCGGCCGGCGTCAGATTTTTGTCGAGCGGAATCCGAAGCGGCTTGTTGTCATCGTAAAAGTTTTCTGCGACGAAGGAGTCTGCGCCCGGCGGCACCTGAAAGGCGTAGGTATTCAGGAGGTCACCGTAGACGCGGTACTTCTCTTTCTTTTGGCTGTCGGCGAGCTGCTTTTCCTGTAGGATGCGCTTCCGCTGGCTGCGCTCCAGATGGTTCTGCACGAGGCGGCGTAGATCCGCGGATTTTTGCCGCATCCGGGCACTCTCCGCGCGGAGCGAATAGTAGGAATAGAGAAGTTCGCTCATCGAGTCATAGGCGCGCGTAGAGAGCCCTTCGGCTTCAAGCGTTGCGAGCGGCAGCGCGGCAAATTCGACGGGAAGTTCCTCCCTGAGATACATGACGGGAGAAAACTGTCCGCTGCGAACTTTTTCGATGACGCTCTCAAACGTCGCAAAGAGCCGTGCTTTTTCTTCGGGTTGCAAATCGGAAAACCCGGCGCGCGGGTCAATCGAAGCGCGGTACAGGATATCCTGGGCTGCGAGCGAAGAGATGCCGGAGAAGGCAGCCGAGAGGGCGCGGTCCAGCGGAAGGCCGCTCGCCGCGGTGAGGGCGGCGGCAAAAGTTTCTTCCGTGAGCGAGAGCGGATTGGTTTTTTGCAATTTCTCGGGGACAAAGTAGGGGCGTCCCGGCAGCACTTCGCGGAGCGAACTCACACTCGCGGGGACGCGGCGCATGCTGTCCAGGATAACGTTGCTTTCATCGGTAAAGATAATGTTCGAATACTTGCCCATGAGCTCCACATAGAGGGCGCGCGGCGCGATGTCTCCGAGTTCATTGAGCTGCGTCGTCTCAATGCGGACAATGCGCTCCAGCCCCAGCTGTTCAATCGCGGTGATCTTGCCGGAGCCTATGTGTTTCCGGAGTAACATCGCAAAGCCGGGCGCCGTGAGCGGGCTCGGTTTATTCTCGTGCTGCAGATAGAGGAGCGGGAGGGCCGCCTCGCAGGAAATCAGAAGGCGGTGCTGGGCCGCATTGTTTTTGATGGTCAGAAGAAGCTCATTGTTCTCGGGCATCGCGATTTTCTGGATATGCCCGCCGAGCAGAGTGCGTCGCAACTCTTGCACGAGTGCGGCGATGACAATACCGTCTAAAGCCATAGTTTTTCCTTTCTGTAATCGGATATTTATCGGTGTAAAAACCTAAAAATGATGGCTTGCAAGGGAAACACACTTGCAAACTTTTGAGAAATGCGGTAAGGTAAAACACGCTTTCTTACTATAGGAGCTATTTCACATTTTTCCGCGGAAATAACAATACTTTTTGAGAGGAATGCAATCACATGGCGTCAAATTTAGTGATCGTAGAGTCACCTGCGAAGGTGAAGACAATTAAAAAGTTTTTGGGATCCAATTATGTGGTGGACGCGAGTCAGGGACATGTTCGCGACCTCCCGAAATCACAGCTCGGCATCGATGTCGAGCACGGATATGAACCAAAGTATATCACAATTCGCGGAAAAGGCGATGTACTCGCAAAACTTCGGAAAGAAGTGAAGAAAGCGGACAAGATTTATCTTGCAACGGACCCGGACCGCGAGGGAGAGGCCATCAGCTGGCATCTGCAAAAAGCGCTGAAACTGGAGGAGACAGGAAAAAAGGTATACCGCATTACGTTCAATGAAATCACAAAGAACGCTGTTCGCGAGAGCATTAAGCATCCGAGAGAGATTGATATGGATCTGGTCGATGCACAGCAGACACGCCGCATCCTGGACCGCATGGTGGGCTACAGCATAAGCCCCCTGCTCTGGGCCAAGGTGAAGCGCGGGCTCTCGGCCGGCAGAGTGCAGTCGGTCGCACTTCGTATGATATGCGACCGCGAGGCGGAGATCGAGGCCTTCGTGCCGAAAGAGTACTGGTCCCTCGAAGCAATCACGCACGCAGCGGGCGGCAAAAAGCCTCTGAAGGCGCGCTACTACGGGGTCGGCAAGGAAAAGGTGGAACTTCACAGCGAGGCGGAATGCCTTTCGGTCATCAAAGACTGCGAGGGCAAGCCGCTCCTTGTGCAGGAAATCAAAAAGAGTGAGCGGAGCCGGAAAGCGCCGCTGCCCTTCACCACTTCGACTTTGCAGCAGGAAGCATCAAAACGCCTGAATTTCTCGACGCAAAAGACCATGCGCATCGCACAGCAGCTCTATGAGGGCGTCGAGGTCGAGGGCAGAGGTACCATCGCACTGATTACTTATCTGAGAACCGACAGCACGCGTGTCGCCGAAGAGGCGGATGCCGCGGCGCGGGCGTATATCCGTGAGAACTACGGTGAAGCGTATGTCGCTGCCGAGCGAAAGGAGAAACAGGGTGGGCAGAAGATTCAGGACGCCCACGAGGCCATTCGCCCGATTGACATCACGCTGACACCGGCGACGGTAAAAGCCTCGCTGTCCCGCGACCAGTTCCGCCTCTATCAGCTGATCTGGAAGCGCTTTGCGGCGGGACGCATGCAGGAGGCGGTCTATGCCTCCACTTCGGTCAAACTGGTCTGCGGCGAGCACCGCTTTTCGCTCTCCGGCTCTTCGCTTAAGTTCTCGGGCTTCATGGAAGTCTACAGCGACAGCGAGGAGGAAGAGGAGGAGAAGCCGGATGCGGCGCTTTTAAAGCTCAGCGAGGGCGAGGAACTTGTGCTCGAGAGCTTTGACAAGGAGCGGCATTTTACGCAGCCGCCGGCGCATTACACCGAGGCGAGTCTGGTTCGCGCGATGGAGGAACAGGGCATCGGTCGCCCGAGTACTTATGCACCGACCATCACGACGATACTGGCGCGGCGCTATGTGATTAAAGAGCAGAAAAATCTCTATGTCACGGAGCTCGGTCAGGTCGTAAACCGTATGATGGTGAAGTCGTTTCCGGTCATCGTGGAGCCACAATTCACGGCGAATCTGGAACGTTTGCTTGACTCGGTCGGAGAGGGTAAAATGAATTGGAAGACTGTCGTTGAGAATTTTTATCCGGATCTCAACGCAGCCGTCAAGCAGGCGGAAAAAGAGCTGGAGAGCGTAAAAATCGCAGACGAAGAGAGTGATGTCGACTGCGAGCTCTGCGGCAGACGCATGGTGATCAAGTACGGACCGCACGGCAAGTTTCTCGCGTGTCCGGGCTTTCCGGAGTGCCGGAATACGAAACCCTATCTCGAAAAGATCGGGGTTAAGTGTCCGAAGTGCGGCGGTGAGCTGGTACGCAAGAGAACGAAGAAGGGACGCATTTACTACGGCTGCGAAAACAATCCGACCTGTGAATTCATGAGTTGGGCCAAGCCGTCGGAGAAGCGTTGCCCGAAGTGCGGCGGGTACATGGCAGAGAGAGGCAATAAGCTGGTCTGCGCCGATGAGGCGTGCGGTTACAGCGAGGTGCTCGGAAAGGAGGACAAGGGCTGAGAAGTTTAATTGCAGCAAAGAAATAACAACCGGGTTAACGACATACGAGGAGAGACATCATGAGCGTGCAATTACTTGATAAAACCAGAAAGATAAACCAGTTGCTGCAAAACGGCAGAAGCATGAAGGTAAAGTTCAGCGACATTCTGACTGTACTGAGCAATGTCCTGGACGGCAGTACCCTGGTCATCAGCAAGAAAGGTAAGATTCTTGGTACAGGCGGTATCGGCGGGGGAGAGAAGGAAGAGTTTTGCGGTCTCCTGTCCGGCAAGGTGGGCAGTTTTGCCGACCCGTTGTTAAACGAGCGGCTGCTTGCCATTTTGTCGACCAAGGAGAATGTGAATCTGGAAACACTGGGATTTGCGCGCGAGGCGGTGCAGAACCGCCAGGCGCTTGTTACACCGATCTACATTGCAGGTGAGCGTCTTGGAACTTTGATGGCATACAAGGAAGCGGCCTTCACCATTGACGATATCATCGTGAGCGAATATACCGCGATGGTAATCGGCATGGCGATGCGCCAGAGCGTGAACGAAGAATATCAGGAAGAGGCGAGAAAGCTCCAGATTGTGCGCGGGGCAATTCAGACTTTGAGTTTTTCCGAGCTCGAAGCAGTCACGCACATCTTCAGCGAGCTGAATGGGACCGAGGGCGTCCTGGTCGCGAGCAAGATCGCAGACCGGGTCGGCATCACCCGCTCCGTAATCGTAAATGCACTCCGGAAGTTTGAGAGCGCGGGCGTCATTGAGAGCCGCTCAAGCGGTATGCGGGGGTACCTACATCAAAATTTTGAATGACGCGGTCTTCGACGAGATCGCTGCCTATCAGGAGGAGAACGGCAAGCGGCGGACAGCTGCCGCAAAGCGATAAAATCCTTTTGCAATATGGCAAGAAAAGTGATAAAGTAAGATAGTTACGGGATTTTTCCCAGACAACACGTCGGCCGAGGCGTGCGCCGGGTGCTGCGAGAGCAGTGGTGCGCGCCGAAAGGCCGGCGGAAGAACAAACCCTCAGGAGGAAAAAAACATGGGCGTAGTATCAATGAAGCAGCTTTAGAGGCAGGTGTGCACTTCGGTCACCAGACGAGACGCTGGAACCCCAAGATGGCACCGTACATCTACACGGAGAGAAACGGCATCCACATCATCGACCTGCAGAAGACGGTCGGCATGGTGGACGACGCTTACAAGGCAGTCATGGACATTGCGGCTGCGGGCGGCACGATTCTCTTTGTCGGCACGAAGAAGCAGGCGCAGGATGCCATCAAGGAAGAGGCAGAGCGCTGCGGCCAGTTCTACGTGAACGAGAGATGGCTCGGTGGCATGCTCACCAACTTCAAGACCATTCAGTCCAGAGTGAAGAGACTGCGCCAGATCGAGGAGATGAGCCAGGACGGCACCTTCGACCGCCTTCCGAAGAAGGAAGTGACGGAGCTCAAGAAGGAGCTCGAGAAGCTCGAGAAGAACCTCGGCGGCATCAAGGATATGAAGAAGATCCCGGACGCAATCGTGATTATCGACCCGAAGAAGGAGCACATCTGCGTTACGGAAGCACATAAGCTGAACATCCCGCTGATTGGCATTGCGGATACGAACTCGGATCCGGAAGAGCTGAGCTATGTGATCCCGGGCAACGACGACGCAATCCGCGCGGTGAGACTCATTGTCTCCAAGCTCGCAGACGCTGTTGTCGAGGCACACCAGGGTGAGGAGAACCGCAGCGAGGAAGTCGCAGAGGGCGATGACACGGCTGCAAGCGCAATCAAGGCGGCAATCGAAGCAAACGCGCGATAAGCAATCAGGCGAGAGGAGAGAAAAAATGGGTGCAATTACAGCGGCAATGGTAAAAGAGCTCAGAGAGCTCACCGGCGCAGGCATGATGGACAGCAAGAAGGCTCTCGCGGCAGTTGAGGGCGACATGGAAAGGCAATCGAGTTCCTCCGTGAGAAGGGACTCGCAGGCGCGCAGAAGAAGGCGAGCCGCATCGCAGCTGAGGGTATAGTTGCTGTGCTTGTCAGCGAGGACGGCAAGAAGGGCGTTGCGGTCGAAGTGAACGCAGAGACCGACTTTGTCGCGAAGAACGAGAAGTTCAGAACCTATGTCGGCGAGGTTGCGCAGCAGGCGCTGAACACCAATGCAACGGACCTCGAGGGCTTCCTCGCAGAGCCGTGGACGGCAGATCCGTCTCTCACGGTCAAGGAAGAGCTCTCCTCGATGATTTCCGTGATCGGTGAGAAGCTCGACATCCGTCGCTTCCGTCAGCTCAAGGAGGAGAACGGTTTCGTCGAGTCCTATGTCCACGCGGGCGGAAAGATCGGCGTTCTCCTTGCGGTCGAGACCGATGTCGTGAACGATGCGGTTAAAGAGATGGCGAAGAATGTCGCAATGCAGGTCGCAGCGCTGAAGCCGCTCTACACGAGCGATGCCGAGGTCGATGCGGACTACCTCGAGAAGGAGAGAGAGATTCTCGCGGCACAGATTAAGAATGACCCGAAGATGGCAAACAAGCCGGAGAAGGTCATTGAGGGCGCAGTGCAGGGCCGTCTCCAGAAGGAGCTGAAAGAAATCTGCCTTCTGGACCAGGTCTATGTCAAGGCTGAGGACGGCAAGCAGAATGTCGCTTCCTATGTGGCTTCGGTCGCAAAGGCCAACCAGGCGCACATCACAATCAAGACCTTTGTCCGCTATGAGACCGGCGAGGGCCTTGAGCATAAGAGCGAGAACTTTGCGGAAGAAGTCGCAAAGCAGATGCAGGGCTAAAAAGCACCTGCGAGACCATACGAAAAAGAGCGAATCGGCGCGGTTGCGCCGGTTCGCTTTTTATATGCTGCCGAAGAGCAAAAAACAGTGCGATTATAGAAAATAAACTTGATAATTGGATGATACTATCATAGTATTAAGGAAAGCAATGCGCAAAGCATCATACAAATTCCAAGGAATTTGTATTTTTTTTGTCGCGCGTGTTAGCTAAATTTAACATTGTGAGGACAGTGATTATGCGGCTTCAGCGAATCTTCGGCATCCTGTTTCTGGTTCTCGGACTTTTGTTATTTCTGACACCGGGCACGCTTGCGCCGGTCTGTCCGATGAAGCCTGACGGCAGTTTTATGAAGTGCCACTGGATGGATGTCGCGGAACAGAGCGTCGCGGCGGTCGTTATCTTCGGCGGTCTGTTGGCGGCTCTTTGGCCTGCGGCTTTCAGCGGCGGCATCTCCGCCATGAATCTGGCGCTCGGGCGCAGAGAGCTTCGCACTCGCAAAAAGCCTGATCGGCGGCTGCAGGGTGCATGAAATGGCCTGTAATCTCTACACGCGCCCGCTGATCTACATGCTGTCGGGACTTTTTGATGGCTGGTCAGTGCCGTAGCGCTCTGCTGCAGGCTTGCGGGGAGGCAAAGCATGGAAGAGCTTAGGGCGGAAGGCCTCTGCAAGCGCTTTCTTCGCGGCAAACGCGAGGTCAAAGCGTTACAGGATGCGTCCCTTTGTCTCGGGCGAGGCGAACTGGTTTTTCTGACCGGCGAGTCGGGGAGCGGCAAGACGACACTCTTAAAAATTCTCGCGGGGCTTTTAAAACCCGATGGCGGCAGAGTTCTGGTGAGCGGCAGAGACAGCGCTGCGTTTACGGAGGATGAGCGCTGCGATTTGCGTCGGAGCGTGATCTCGTATTTGCCGCAGCAACTCGGACTGCTCGAAGCGCTGACAGCGGTGCAGAACGTTGCGCGCCCCGTCATGTTTTCGGGAGATAAGGCGCAGTGCAAAGAGCGATGGCGGTCGTGACCGAGCGCAGGAAGGAAATCGGCTTAAAGAAGGCGCTCGGCGCGGGCCTCGGCTATCTGTTTGCGCTTCGCGTGAGCCTGAGCGTTTTTTCGCGCACGGTACACTTCCTCTTTGCGCTGGTGCCGATTACCATCTTGGTTTCGGCGCTGATTGCGGTGGTTGCCTGCCTGATTCCGGTCAGAAAGACCGTGGAAATCGATCCGGCGCTTGTGCTGCGCGGTGAATAAGTGAGTGGGAGAAGATGGATATTTTAAGCTTACGAGATGTCTCCAAAATCTACGGGGAGTTAAAGGCTCTCGATCAAATCAGTCTGACGGTTGAAAAAGGCGAGTGGATTGCCATCATGGGACCCCTCCGGCAGCGGTAAGACGACCATGATGAACATCATAGGCTGCATGGATAAGCCTTCGCTCGGCGAGGTGATTCTCGACGGAACTGACATCACCAAGCGCAGCCGGAAGGAATTGACCGAGGTGCGGCGCGATAAGATAGGCCTTGTGTTTCAGCAGTTTCACCTGATGAACTACCTGACAGCGCTCGAAAATGTTATGATGGCACAGTATTACCACTCGATGCCGGATGAAGAGGAGGCCATGGAAGCGCTCCGGGAAGTGGGGCTTGCGGACCGCGCAAAGCACCTGCCGAACCAGCTCTCGGGCGGTGAGCAGCAGCGTGTCTGCATTGCCCGCGCCCTGATCAATCATCCGGCATTACTCCTCGCCGATGAGCCGACCGGTAATCTCGATGAAAAGGACGAGTATCTCGTCATGGATATTTTCGAGAAGCTTCACAATGCGGGAAGCTCCATCATCGTTGTGACACATGACCCGGAGGTCGGAGACGAGGCGGAGCGTATGATTGTGCTGGAGCACGGACGCATTGCCCGCGAGGAGAAGAAAAAACGGCAGAGACCGGTCATCGCGGAATAAAGGAGGAAAGCAAAGATGAAGAAGAGAATCGCACTGCTTGCGGCGCTTATGCTGCTCAGCCTTGCGGCCTGCGGCAAGAAGGAGAGCGCGGAGAGCAAGACCGCAGAGAGCAAGACCACGGAGAGCAAGACCGCGGAGAGCAAGACCGCAGAGAGCAAGACCGCGCAGGGCTACAAGGACGGAACCTACAGCGGAGAGGCCGAGGTCAAGGAAGTCGGCGGAACCATAAAACTCGATATCACGGTCTCGGGCGGCAAAATCACGACTGTGGATATGCAGAATCTGGACCGCGAGGGCAAGGAGAAGGGCGAGGACTACGGAAAGAGCGAGCCTCTGAATCGAGGACTCTACAGCATCGCGCAGAATTCGATTCTGGGGACCGATAAGCTCCCGGGCCTTCTTGTCGATAGCCAGGATCCGGACAGCATAGACGCCGTGAGCGGCGCGACGCTCTCCCGCGATGCCTTTGTTCAGGCGGCCAAGGCTGCGCTGGACAGCGCAAAGTAAGGAGTCCCATGCGCATGCAGGATGAAAAGTGGCTCGATGCGCGCGGACTGGCGCTGCAGAACATACGCGTTCGGGGCGGGCGCTCCTTCGGGAATCGCCGCGCTCTCCGCGTTGCTCGCACTCATGCTCTTTTTAAGCAGCTTTTGGATGTTGAGCTTAAAGAACGGGCTGCGCTCGCTCTCCCCTTGCAGATTATAGGTCTCTATGGCATCCTGCTCCGCGAGCGCTGCGCGGAGTATCGGGCACTCTATGTCCTCGGCGTAAGAAAACGGGATATCCGTCGACTGGTCGTCCGGGAGAGCTTGCTTTTCGGCGCTTCGGGGGCATGTGTCGGCTGCCTTTTTGCACTTGCCGTCGGCGTCCTGTTTTCGCCGGCCTTGCAGAATGCATTGGGGCTCCCCCTATCTCGCACCCGCAGGTCTTCACACAGCACTGCTTTTTTTCGCCGTGCTTCTCATCGCGGGACTGCTCGCGCCCTGCAGCGCCGTATTTTCTCTTCGCAAGCAGGAGAGGGCGGAATATGAAAGCCGTGTGTAAGATTTTCTTCACAAATCCTTCGTCTGTCGTACACGCTTTTTGGCATCGGCTGTGGTAGAATCAGGGCGTTCGACGGAACGGAGGATTTTTCATGCAAATCTGGATGCAACTCATGCAGTGGATTCACCATATGACCCCCTGGGTCGCGGTCGGAATGGCAGCGCTCGAATCGCTGTTTCCGCCGATCCCGCTGACGGCGGTCGTCGCGGCGAATGTGGCGGCGTTCGGCGCTGTCTTCGGCTTTCTGTACAGCTGGATCGGCAGTGCCGTCGGCAGCGCGCTCGTCTTTTTTGCGGTGCGCGCCGTCGCGGGACTGCCCGCCGTACAGGGCTTTCTCGGGACAGGACAAGATAGAAAAGGCGAGAAAACTGATCGGAGGTCTGAAACCGCTCGCCCTGTTTCTGATTATCATGTTGCCGTTTACACCGTCATCCTTCGTGAATTTTGCCTGCGGTGTCAGTCACTACCGGGGACGGCGGTATCTCGCCGTCATGCTGCCCGCAAAGGCCGTCATGGTGGCTTCGCTTTCCTTACTCGGTGAGAGCCTGCAGCAGGCCGCAAATCCGCTCTGGATTGCAGCGGCGTTACTCTTGCTGGTGCTACTATATCTGGTTTCCAAATGGGCAACAAAGCACCATCATCTGGAGGATGAAAAAAAACCGAAAAAAGATGAAAAAAGTTTTGGAAAACGCTTGACGCCCTGATACAGGAATGGTATAGTACACAGGCTTGCTCGTGAGGGCGAGCCAAGAACCTTGAAAATCAAAGATCAGACAGTACAAACAACCCTGAAATCTCTGTGAAAAACAGAGGGTTCGCGGACATCTTTCGAATGTGTCCGTGAGCTTCCAAAAGAATTTCAAAAAAGAACCAAACCAAGTAATAACGGGTAAAATAACTGAGAAAGACCAACGTTATTTTGACCGGAACGAACAAACTTAAATTTGAGAGTTCGATCCTGGCTCAGGATGAACGCTGGCGGCGTGCTTAACACATGCAAGTCGAACGAGAAGTGAAGACGGAAACCTTCGGGCGGAAGACTTTATTTCGAGTGGCGGACGGGTGAGTAACGCGTGGGTAACCTGCCTCATACAGGGGGATAACAGTTGGAAACGACTGTTAATACCGCATAAGACCACAGCACCGCATGGTGCGGGGGTAAAAAACTCCGGTGGTATGAGATGGACCCGCGTTCGATTAGCCAGTTGGCGGGGTAACGGCCCACCAAAGCGACGATCGATAGCCGATCTGAGAGGATGACCGGCCACATTGGGACTGAGACACGGCCCAAAACTCCTACGGGAGGCAGCAGTGGGGAATATTGCACAATGGGGGAAACCCTGATGCAGCGACGCCGCGTGAGTGAAGAAGTATTTCGGTATGTAAAGCTCTATCAGCAGGGAAGAAAATGACGGTACCTGAGTAAGAAGCCCCGGCTAACTACGTGCCAGCAGCCGCGGTAATACGTAGGGGGCAAGCGTTATCCGGATTTACTGGGTGTAAAGGGAGCGCAGACGGCTCTGCAAGTCTGAAGTGAAAGCCCGCGGCTTAACCGCGGGACTGCTTTGGAAACTGCAAGGCTTGAGTATCGGAGGGGCAGGCGGAATTCCTAGTGTAGCGGTGAAATGCGTAGATATTAGGGAAGAACACCGGTGGCGAAGGCGGCCTGCTGGACGAAAACTGACGTTGAGGCTCGAAGGCGTGGGGAGCAAACAGGATTAGATACCCTGGTAGTCCACGCGGTAAACGATGAATACTAGGTGTTGGTGCCCGAAGGGCATCGGTGCCGTCGCAAACGCAATAAGTATTCCACCTGGGGAGTACGTTCGCAAGAATGAAACTCAAAGGAATTGACGGGGACCCGCACAAGCAGTGGAGCATGTGGTTTAATTCGAAGCAACGCGAAGAACCTTACCAAATCTTGACATCCTTCTGACCGCACCGTAATGGGTGCTTTCCTTCAGGACAGGAGTGACAGGTGGTGCATGGTTGTCGTCAGCTCGTGTCGTGAGATGTTGGGTTAAGTCCCGCAACGAGCGCAACCCCTATTGCCGGTAGCCAGCAGGTAAAGCTGGGCACTCCGGCGAGACTGCCCGGGATAACCGGGAGGAAGGCGGGGATGACGTCAAATCATCATGCCCCTTATGATTTGGGCAACACACGTGCTACAATGGCGTTAACAAAGAGAAGCGAGAACGCGAGTTTAAGCAAAGCTCAAAAATAACGTCTCAGTTCGGACTGCAGTCTGCAACTCGACTGCACGAAGCTGGAATTGCTAGTAATCGCGAATCAGCATGTCGCGGTGAATACGTTCCCGGGTCTTGTACACACCGCCCGTCACACCATGGGAGTCAGCAACGCCCGAAGTCAGTGACCCAACCGTAAGGAGGGAGCTGCCGAAGGCGGGGCGGATAACTGGGGTGAAGTCGTAACAAGGTAGCCGTATCGGAAGGTGCGGCTGGATCACCTCCTTTCTAAGGAAAAAGTAAGGGTTGCTTGTGCTGTCTGGTTTTTGATCAAAGGTTCACCGGATTTCCGGTGTCGATGCGTCTTCTTGAAACACCCGTTCCCATCCCGAACACGACGGTTAAGAGGAAGACGGCCGAAGGTACTATGCTGGTAACGGTATGGGAGAATAGGCGGGCGCCGGATTATTATGGGGGTGTAGCTCAGTTGGGAGAGCACCTGCCTTGCAAGCAGGGGGTCAAGAGTTCGAATCTCTCCATCTCCACTTTGCACCTTGAAAATCGCATACAGAATGAATATTCAATTTTAGAATATCTAGACATCCGAGGTGATACGACGAAAGTCGTATCCAAGATATAAACGTATGCTCTGTGAAAGCAGAGCGACCAACCCGCATGTTCTTACGCTAGAGAACATGTAAGAGGTTAAACAAAAAAAGAGCGTAGGGGCGGATGCCTTGGCACTAAGAGCCGATGAAGGACGTGATAAGCTGCGATAAGCTGCGGGGAAGAGCAAATATCTATTGATCCGCAGATTTCCGAATGGGGAAACCTACTGCAGAAGAGCTGCAGTGACTGTGCGTGAATCCATAGCGTACAGCCGGGAACCCGCTGAACTGAAACATCTAAGTAGGCGGAGGAAGAGAAAACAACAGTGATTCCGTAAGTAGCGGCGAGCGAACGCGGAAGAGCCCAAACCGCAGTGCGTGCACTGCGGGGTTCGGACTGCACACGGGAATTGAATCGTTACCGGAAAGACTTTGGAACAGTCTGCCACAGAGGGTGAAAGCCCCGTACGGGAAAACGAGTCATGACTCAGCAGGATCCAGAGTACCACGAGACACGTGAAACCTTGTGGGAATGCGGGGGGACCACCCCCTAAGGCTAAATACTACTTAGTGACCGATAGTGCATAGTACTGTGAAGGAAAGGTGAAAAGGACCCCGGGAGGGGAGTGAAAAAGAACCTGAAACCCTATGTTTACATGCAGTGGAAGTGCGATACGTGAACGCACAACCGCGTACTTTTTGTAGAACGGTCCGGCGAGTTGCCGGTGCTGGCAAGGTTAAGGACTACAGGTCCGGAGCCGAAGGGAAACCGAGTCTTAATAGGGCTTACAGTCAGCATCGGCAGACCCGAAACCGGGTGATCTATCCATGTCCAGGTTGAAGTCCCCGTAAAAGGGGATGGAGGACCGAACACACATCCGTTGAAAAGGGTGGTGATGAGGTGTGGATAGGGGAGAAATTCCAATCGAACCCGGAGATAGCTGGTTCTCCTCGAAATAGCTTTTAGGGCTAGCCTCGACTTAGTCAGACGGAGGTAGAGCACTGAATTCCTGAGGGGGCGTCAAAAGCCTGCCAAGGGATATCAAACTGCGAATGCCGTCCTGATGATGGTCAGGGAGTCAGACTGCACGAGATAAGTTGGGCAGTCAAAAGGGAAAAGAGCCCAGACCTACAGCTAAGGTCCCAAAAATACGTGTTAAGTGGAAAAAGGATGTGGGATTTCGAAGACAGCTAGGATGTTGGCTTAGAAGCAGCCACACATTCAAAGAGTGCGTAATAGCTCACTAGTCGAGAGGTCCTGCGCCGAAAATTTCCGGGGCTAAAACACGATACCGAAGCTTAGGAATGTAGCAATACATTGGTAGAGGAGCAATCTCAGAGTGCCGAAGCGCTACCGCAAGGAAGCGTGGAGTTCTGAGAAGAGAGAATGCCGGAATGAGTAGCGAGAATGATGTGAGAATCATCATGGCCGAATATCCAAGGATTCCAGGGTAAAGCTGATCTGCCCTGGGTAAGTCGGGACCTAAGGCGAGGGAGAGATCCGTAGTCGATGGACAGCAGGTTCATATTCCTGCACCTGACATGATCAGAACTGTGGGGACACAGGAACAAAACCGGACCCGGGAGAGCAAAGACCGGGCGAAGCGAAGTTAGGAGTGCGGTAGGCAAATCCGCCGCACAATCCGAAAGCGTGATAGGGAGCGAAATATAAGTAGCGAAGCCGGTGGAGGGACTGTCGAGAAAAGCCGCTATTGTATCATGTCAGCCCGTACCGCAAACCGACACAGGTGGATGAGGAGAGAATCCTAAGGCCGGCGGGAGAAGCATTGTTAAGGAACTCGGCAAAATGACCCCGTAACTTCGGGAGAAGGGGTGCTGCAGAGATGCAGCCGCAGAGAAAAGGCTCAAGCAACTGTTTAGCAAAAACACAGGTCTATGCGAAACCGTAAGGTGAGGTATATGGGCTGACGCCTGCCCGGTGCTGGAAGGTTAAGAGGAGAGGTTAGCGCAAGCGAAGCTTTGAATTTAAGCCCCAGTAAACGGCGGCCGTAACTATAACGGTCCTAAGGTAGCGAAATTCCTTGTCGGGTAAGTTCCGACCCGCACGAAAAGGCGTAATGATTTGAGCGCTGTCTCAACAATGCACCCGGTGAAATTGAAGTACCAGTGAAGATGCTGGTGACCTGCGCCAGGACGGAAAGACCCCATGGAGCTTTACTCCAGCTTGATACCGGGATTCGGTGTTACTCGTACAGGATAGGGTGGGAGGCTAAGAAGGAAGGACGCCAGTCTTTCCGGAGCCGCTGTTGGGATACCACCCTGTGGCACTGGATTTCTAACCCTACATCCGTGATCCGGATGGGGGACAATGTCAGGTGGGGAGTTTGACTGGGGCGGTCGCCTCCGAAAGTGTATCGGAGGCGCTCAAGAGTTCCCTCAGAATGGTTGGAAACCATTCGAAGAGCGCAAAGGCAGAAGGGAGCTTGACTGCGACACCGACGGGTGGAGCAGGTACGAAAAGTAGGACTTAGTGATCCGGTGGTATAAAGTGGGATTGCCATCGCTCAACGGATAAAAGCTACCCTGGGGATAACAGGCTTATCACTCCCAAGAGTTCACATCGACGGAGTGGTTTGGCACCTCGATGTCGGCTCATCGCATCCTGGGGCTGAAGTCGGTCCCAAGGGTTGGGCTGTTCGCCCATTAAAGCGGTACGCGAGCTGGGTTCAGAACGTCGTGAGACAGTTCGGTCCCTATCCGGCGCGGGCGTAAGATATCTGAGAGGAGCTGTCCTTAGTACGAGAGGACCGGGATGGACTGACCACTGGTGCACCGGTTGGGGAGCAACCCCATGGCCGGGTAGCCAAGTCGGGACGGGATAAACGCTGAAGGCATCTAAGCGTGAAGCCCCCCTCAAGATGGGATATCTCATGCGAAAGCGGTAAGACCCCTTGAAGACGACAAGGTAGATAGGAGAGAGGTGTAAGCGTGGCGACACGTTCAGCTGACTCTTACTAATCGGTCGAGGGTTTAACCAAAGGGTTTGGGAAAGAGATGAATAGATAAAAAGATTCTGTGTGCGGTTTTCAGGGTGTGAATATGCGATAGTGGCGTAGTTGGTAACGCGCGACCTTGCCAAGGTCGAGACCGCGGGTTCGAGTCCCGTCTATCGCTCTCTGAAAAAAGCGCCCTGCGGAAGCAGAGCGTTTTTCTGATTTGAATCAAAATCGGTTAGGCGGCAGTGATTTCACAGCGACCAAAGTTTTGTCACTTGAAGAAGGATTATTTTTCGAGGGGAGGGCTATGAATACAGTAACATATGTGGTATCGCTGCTCACATTTTATCTCAAGGGAGAGATTAGAAGTGAGCAGAATTTTGTCGTGTTTCAGGAGCCGAATACCGTTTTTGGGCTTGATTCCGCTGGGCAAGCACACGGACAGAATACCGGTGCATCAGATTGCGTCTGTGTCTACGAATTTCCGGTTGAAACTCGGAAAGTTAGTTTGCGGCATCCTGGCGTTTCTTTTCGGATTTGGCCTATTCGGCCAGCCCGGCGCTTTTCTTCCGGGACTGATTATCTTAATTCTTGCCGTCAACTGGATTCTCGATGCGTTTGAGATTGATTTAACGCTTATCACTACATCCGGCGCAGTGAAACGAATCGATTTCTTTATCTTTGACAAAGAAAAGGCGGTTCTTGCGGAGCAACAGATTCATGCGATGATTTCGAATCGCATGTCAGATACCAATGTTCGGGAACAAACGGACCGGGTTGTCGATGCAATCAATCGAAAAGGTCTGTGATGTAAAAGATAAAAGAACTCCCCTGCGCGGGGAGTTCTTTTTTTTGCGCGAAGCGGAGAGCTCTGTCATACCGAAAAGCGGAAGTAGCGACCGGGTCATTCCGACTGTTGCGATTTGGACATACGCTGCGCTGAATTTTAGACCTTCGTTCATGTGGTGCGCCGACCCAAAGTTTCATTCATTTGATCAAATAGCTTTTCTGAAACGTAGCGGTTTGTTCGGAGTCGCAGATGATGGTAAACGGTTTCCTTGTTTTGTGAAATGATTGTAAGCAGACGGGTGATATACTTGTGAAATCCCCCGTTATGAATAAATCCGTTCAAGCAAATCAAATTTGTCCACATAGTGCGCATAGAAGGTACTCCAAAGGATAGCGTCGCAGCAGTGTTTCGGGGGGTGTAAGGGGCAGATCAGACGTATGCGTGACGAAAAGAGACTTGACGAATCCCCATTTGATTGTTGTGCGCAGCCGTACGACTTTTGCTATAATCTTAAGAAGAGAATTGCTTTTGCTTGCGAAAGCGCTTCGGCGAAGAAGAAGTATATTGGTGAAACAGAAAGGAAATGCGTTCGTATGGAGAGAGAAGAACTGAAACTCGAGGATTTTTTGCGCGTCAAGAACGGGAACGATGTGCGCGGCACGGTCATTGAAACCGCGGACGAGGAGATTACACTGACCCCGGAGATGGTCAAGTGTATCGCGGCGGCCTTTGCCGACTATCTCTCGGACGATCCGGAGATGGATCGGGAGACGCTTCGGATTGCCGTCGGGCATGACAGCCGTGTCTCCGCGGAGATGATGGAAGAAGCCTGCCTGGAAGGACTCAGAGGCGTGCAGAGAAGCCGTTGCGGGCTCATCACGACACCGGCCATGTTCCAGTCGACCATACTGGACGAGGCCTCTTTCGACGGCGCCATCATGTTGACGGCGAGCCATCTGCCCTACCAGCGGAACGGCATGAAGTTCTTCACGGTCGGCGGTGCGCTCTCCGGAAAGGAGCTCGACGGTATTTTGCGGCGCGCCTATGAGATTTACGCGCCTGCCTCCGACTTTCCGCTGCGCGGCATCTATGCGGCCCATATGCGCGACATTATCTGCGAAGAGGCGGGCGGCGAAAAGGGCGGCAAAGTGCTCGAAGGCCTAAAGATTGCGGTCGATGCCGGCAACGGCGCAGCCGGCTTCTTTGCGACCGAGATTCTCGAGCCGCTCGGCGCGGATGTGAGCGGCAGTGTGTTTCTTGCGCCGAACGGAAATTTCCCGAACCATGTGCCGAATCCAGAGGACAAGCGGGCCATGGACGCGGCAAAGCGCGCGGTACAGGCCTCGGGTTCGGACCTCGGCGTGATTTTTGACTGTGACGGCGACAGAGCTGCCGTGGTCTTTTCGGACGGCACGGAAGTGAACCGGAACAAGCTGATTGCATTGCTCGCTGCGATTGAAGCCGAGACGCATCCGCACGCGGTCATTGTGACCGATTCGGTGACTTCGGACGGCCTGACGCGTTTCCTCGAGGGAACGCTCGGGCTCCGGCATTTCCGCTATCGCAGAGGCTATAAGAACGTGATTGACAAGGGCTTTGAGCTCACAATGAACGGCGAGGACTGCCCGCTCGCCATCGAGACCTCGGGTCACGGTGCTTTCGAAGAGAATCATTTTTCGGATGACGGTGCCTACATTGCGGCCAAAATCATCGGCCGCCTTGCCCTTCTCCGGAAAAAGGGACAGCGCATCGAGGACATGATTGCGGAACTGCAGAACCCGGCGGAAGAGGAAGAACGGCGCTTCCAGATTCTCGATCCGGATTTCAAGACTTACGGCGCGGAAGTGCTCGCGCGTTTCCGGGATTACGTCGCGAAGGATGCGCGCTTTACTATAGTCGAGCCGAATTACGAGGGGGTCCGTGTGAGCTGCAGTGACAGTGCCGCAACCGGCTGGATTCTGCTTCGGCAGTCGCTGCACGATCCGGTGTTGCCGATGAACCTCGAGGCGGAAAACACAGGCGGCGTCGCAGAGCTCTGGGCGCGCGTTGCGCCTTTCTTTGCGGCCGATGACAAACTTGTGCAAAAATAAAATGAAAAATGCTTGACCTGCAAAAGAATTATGCTATACTAACCTTTAGTTGAGGCTAATCTTTGCTAGCAAACAAAAACCTGGAGCCCGCAGCAATGCGGGCTCTTCCTTGACACGGTAGTTAGTTGCGACAATACACGCGAAACCGGAAGGAGCGGGCTCATGAACGTAGTGATCATCGGCGGAAACGAGTGTATGGAGCGCCAGTATTGCGATCTCTGTACCAAGCACGGATGTAAGGCAAAGGTCTTTTGCAAATTTAAGAACGGCATGCGGGACAGAATCGGTAAGCCCGATCTCATGATTCTGTTCACCCACACGGTTTCGCATAAGATGGTGCAATACGCCCTGAACTCGGCGGGCGAAGACACCTGCGTGGTGCGCTCGCACACGAGTTCCATGTCCTCGCTGAAGGGCATTCTCGCAGAGCACACGGCATAAGATTATGTCGGACGCATTTCTGGTCGAGCACTGTGCGCCGACTTTCGCCGGCCTGAAGACAGGAAATCTGTTTCGCATATCGTATGCGGACATCGAGGTATTCCGCGAGGAGCTCCGTGAATTGAACGGCATCTTAAAGAGGAAAGGACTTCGTGCGGTGCCGGTGCGCATGACGGCGGAATTTGCCCTCGTCTACCTGTATCGTCCGGATTTCTTAAAGAGAGATCTAGGCTGCGAAGAGGCAGCACGTCTTCTTACATCTCTCGGCTATGAGCCCCAGAGCGTGAACCGTTCCGTTGCCTTTCTCGCGCGGATGATGCGGGAAAAGGAAGTGTTTCCGCATGAAGTGGGACTGTTTCTCGGCTATCCGCCGGAGGATGTTCTCGGCTTCATGAAGAGCAGCCGCGAGGGCGTGAAGTGTGTCGGCTGTTGGAAGGTCTACGGCGACGAAGCGAGAGCGCGGGCTGCTTTCTGGCGCTTTCAGCGCTGCCGGGAAGTGTTTGAGGAAAATGTGCAGCGCGGGCGGAAACTGGAAGCACTGATTGTCCGTTGTCCGGCAAAGAGACAGGAAAATTACAGAACTTCGGGCGGCGAGAAAATCGCGTAAGTCCTATGCGCTCCGCAGACGGCGGAGAAAAATTCACAGAAAAAGGAGACTATCGAAATGAGCAAGGTCGCAGTGGTATTTTGGAGCGGAACCGGCAACACGCAGGCTATGGCAGAGGCTGTCGCCGAGGGTGCAAGAACCAAGGGCGCAGAGGTCACGGTGCTCGGCCCGAGCGAGTTCGGCGCAGACCAGGTCGCGCTCTACGATGCAATCGCATTCGGCTGCCCCTCGATGGGCGCAGAGGTCCTCGAGGAAGAGGAGTTCGAGCCGATGTTCGCATCTGTCGAGGGTGCTCTTCACGGCAAGAAGATTGCTCTCTTTGGCTCCTGGGGCTGGGGCGGCGGAGCTTGGATGAATGACTGGGAGGCAAGATGCAATGACGCAGGCGTTCTGATGCAGCACGCACCGGTTATCTGCCAGGAGGCACCGGACGATGCGGCGCTCGCAGAGTGCAAAGAGCTCGGCGCATCCTTGGTCTGAATTTCAATTGTTGCAAAAGACCCCTCCTTCCTTTTTTGTACGGGAAACCGCGCTGCGGCGAGAGCCGCGGCGCGGTTTGCTTTTTCCGGCTTCGTCATTGCGATGCCTTCTGTCGCGTGATAGAATATAACTGTAGTGCAGATAGCACGAGAAAAGAGAGGAGAAACCTATGAGCAAGGTTGCAATTGTCTACTGGAGCGGTACGGGACACACGAAAAAGATGGCAGAGGCAGTGAAGGAAGGCGCAGAGAGCAAGGGCGCAGAGGTCACGCTGTTTGCACCGGCTGATTTTGACGGCGCAAAAGTGCAGCTTTTTGATGCGATTGCGTTCGGTTGCCCGGCATACGGCGCGCAGATGGGCGCTGAGGTCCTCGAGGAGCTCGAGTTTCAGCCGATGTTCGATCGCGTGAAGGGCGCACTGCATGGCAAGAAGGTTGCACTCTTCGGTTCCTGGGGCTGGGGCAACGGCGCATGGATGAACGACTGGGCGGCAGCTTGCAAGGAGGCCGGTGTCCTCATGCAGCATGAGCCGGTTATCTGTAAGGAAGAGCCGGATGAGGCGGCGCTCAAGGCTTGCAGAGAGCTCGGCGCATCGCTTCTCTGAGCGTTCCGACAACGTTGACATAAGACGTTGAGATGTTTGAAGCATCTCAACGTTTTTTTTTATTGTCTTATGTCATTCTTTTCACAAAGAGATTGACAAATCTAATTCATGAATTTAGAATCACTAAGATGTAAGAGATAGATTCTTCTAACAAAGGCCTTGAAGGAGGTTTGTATGCTGCCCTTAGCTTTTACGAATGCCGGAGATTATGTTGAAGTGGTTCGCGTCGGCGGAAATGACGAGGCAAAACAACACTTAAGCGACCTTGGCTTTGTGCCCGGCGCCTATGTGACTGTCATTTCGGCGCACGGCGGTGATATCATCGTCAATGTCAAGGATTCCAGACTCGCAATCACGCGGGAGATGGCGCAGAAGATTCAAGTGCAGCCTGCAGCGAAGAATTGAGTGCAGGAGAGGAGGCAGAGATGAAGACACTGAAAGACGTTCCGGTCGGCGAGAGCAGCGTGGTCGTGAAGATTCACGGCGAGGGTGCGCTCAGAAGACGCATTATGGACATGGGTATCACGAAGGGCACGGAAATCTATGTCCGCAAGGTGGCCCCGCTCGGTGATCCGGTTGAGATCACGGTCAGAGGGTATGAGCTTTCGCTCCGCAAGGCGGACGCTGAGATTCTGGAAATGCAGTAAGGAAAGAAGGGGGGATTTAGATGGCAATTAAGATTGCACTGGCAGGAAATCCAAACTGCGGTAAGACAACGCTGTTCAATGACCTGACCGGAAGCACCCAGTACGTCGGTAACTGGCCGGGTGTTACGGTCGAGAAGAAAGAGGGCCGCTTAAAGGGGCATAAGGATGTCATCATCCAGGACTTACCCGGTATTTATTCGCTGAGCCCGTATACGCTCGAGGAAGTGGTTACCAGAAACTATCTTGTGACGGAGAAGCCGGATGCCATTCTGAATATCATCGACGGCACCAATATCGAGCGAAATCTGTATCTCACGACTCAGTTGCTGGAGATCGGTCTTCCGACTGTCATCGCGGTCAACATGATGGATCTCGTGAAGAAGAACGGCGATGAGCTGAACTTAAAGAAGCTCTCGGAAGAGCTCGGCTGTCCGGTGGTCGAGATGAGTGCACTAAAAGGCGAGTCCACGAAGGACGCCGCAGAGTTGTGTCTCAAGCTCGCGGAGGAGCACAGAAAGGGCGCGCTTCCGCACGTCTTCACGGGTTCCGTGGAGCACGCGATTGCGCACATCGAGGAGTCGATTGAGAGTAAGGTTGATTCGGTCAACCTCCGCTGGTTTGCTATCAAGTTCTTTGAGCGCGACGAGAAGGCAATCGAAAAGGTACAGCTCGACGCTGCGACGAAGCAGCACATTGAGCAGCATATCAAGGATTGCGAGAAAGAAATGGATGACGACGCCGAGTCGATTATCACGAACCAGCGCTACGAGTACATTCAGAAGGTTGTCGCGGACTGTGTGAAGAAAAAGGCAGTCAAGGGTCAGCTCACGACTTCGGATAAGATTGACCACATTGTGACGAACCGTTTCCTGGCGCTTCCGATTTTCGCCTTCATCATGTGGTTTGTCTACTTCATCTCGGTCACGGCAATCGGTAAGCCGCTCACGGACTGGACGAATGATGTCTTCTTCGGCAAGATTGTGACAGATGCCGCAAATAACTTCATTGCAACCTTCCACCTCGCGGACTGGCTCCAGAGCCTGATTGTCGACGGCATCATCGGCGGCGTCGGTACGGTCCTCGGCTTCGTGCCGCAGATGCTCATTCTGTTTCTTCCTGTCCTTCCTCGAGGACTCGGGCTACATGGCGCGCGTCGCGTTCATCATGGACCGCGTGTTCCGTCGCTTCGGTCTCTCCGGTAAGTCCTTCATCCCGATGCTGGTCGGCACGGGCTGCGGCGTTCCGGCTATCATGGCGTCCAGAACCATTGAGAACGAGAAGGACAGACGTATGACCATCATTCTCTCGACCTTCCTGCCCTGCTCGGCAAAGATGGAAATCGTCGCGATGATGGCATTGACTTTCTTCCCGACCAACCACTTTGTGGCGCCGGGTATGTACTTCCTGGGTCTCGCCATCGTGATTCTCTCCGGTATCGCGCTGAAGAAGATGAATTACTTCGCGGGCGATCCGGCACCGTTCGTCATGGAACTCCCGGCTTACCACATGCCGTCCTTCAAGGGCGTCATGATTCACGTCTGGGAGAGAGCAAAGGCCTTCATGATTAAGGCCGGCACGATTATCTTTATTGTCTGCGTGCTGCTCTGGGTGCTCATGCACTTCAACACCTCGTTCCAGTATGTCGCGGACAATCTGGATGACAGCATTCTGAAGGTCATCGGTGAGGCGATTGCGGTCATCTTTGCGCCGCTCGGCCTCGGCAACTGGCAGGCTGCGGTCGCAACCGTCAGCGCGGAGCTCGCAAAGGAGCAGGCGACCGGTACCCTCGGTATGCTCGCACACGCGGCATCCGACGGCGAGGCGGATATCTCGGCAGCTATCTTCAACATGTTTGACGGCAGTCAGCTGAAGGGTCTCACATTCCTGCTTCTCAACATCTTTGACGCACCTTGCCTGGTTGCAATCGCAACCGCGTTCCGTGAGCAGGGGCAGGCGAAGTGGGGCTGGATTACCTTCGGTTTCCAGATGGGACTCGGCTATTGCCTCTCGCTCTGCGTGTTCCAGCTCGGAACGCTCGCACAGGGCGGCAGCTTTACCTTCTGGACCGCAGTCGCAATTCTTCTGGTGCTTGCCGCACTCTACTTCATTTTCCGTCCGGCACCGAAGCACGTGAAGAAGGAAAATGTGAGTGCCGTTCGCGCAAACGCATAAAGTCAAATGTAACGTACGCTGACCGGTCTCTGCCGTCTCCTTGGAGAGCGGCAGAGAAGCGGCGGCGGAGATTCATTTCCGTTCCGTCAGGAAAGGAGGAAAATTACAATGAATCCGGCAACTGTTATAGTATTTCTTATTTTGCTCGTCTTAATCGGCCTTGCGGTCCGTTATTGCATGCGCCACGGTTCCTGTGACGCCTGCAGCGGTTCCTGCGGCAGCGGTCACGGCAGCGGCCATCACTGCGCGCCGACAGGTTGCTCGAGCTGCTCTCACCTCGAAGAGGAGAAGGCGGCTGTACCGGAGCGCTTCCGTCTGAAGAAGTGAGCAATGTTTCATCTGTAAGTCAGGAGGTAGGACTATGGTCAAAAATATCATTCGGATTGACGGCATGGCCTGCAGCATGTGCGAGGCGCATGTGAGCGATGCGATTCGGAAGCAGTTTCCGGATGCCAAGAAGGTGAGTGCATCCCACGGGAAGAAGGAGGCGAGTTTCGTCACCGAGACACCCGCGGATGAAGCAACCGTCAAAAAGATGATCGATGAAACCGGCTACCACTACGAGGGTCTCCGCACGGAGCCCTACGAGAAAAAGGGATTCTTTGGTCTCTTCGGTTGAAACAAGAAAAGGAAAGCGCCCGCCCGGGTTATGATATGTACCCTCTTTACTGGACACGAAAGTGTCACAGTAAGGAGGGTTTTATCATGCGCTATGATTATGAATTTAAGAAGATGTGTGTCGACCTGTATCGACAGGGGAAATGGCCAGAGACACCGGAGGGTTATAACGATCCGGGTAACTTTCATGTCATGATTCGTCGATGGGCTCGTGCCGAAAAAGGCAAATGGCCCCCAGGTCCTAAAAGCATGGAAAGCAGCATCCGTGGACGCCTGAAGAGAAACTGAAGCTAATCACAAAGGTTCTCGCCGGGAGGACGGCACAGTCCGTTGCGCTAGAGGCCGGCATTGAGAGCCGTCTGCTCTATGACTGGGTGCAAAAAAATATAAGATTTACGGGTACAATGGACTTGTAAGTAAGAAGAAAGGCCGCAAGTCAAAGGATACTGCGAAGATGAAGAAAGTAAATATCAACAATCCCAGAAAACTCCAGGAGAGTGAATACGAGGAGCTCCTCCGGCTTCGTGAAGAGAACGCCTTGATTAAGGCCGAGAACGAAGTAATAAAAAAAAGGATAGCCTTGAGGGAAGAAAAGGAAGCTGCGCGACTCAAGGCGAGAAAGCAGCGATCATCAAAGAACTCCGCGACAGAGGATACAAACTGAAGTACCTGCTGACAGCAATGGGAATGTCCCGGTCCACCTACTACTATGAACTTGGCAGGACTGACGCAGTTGCTCTCAGGAATACAGGCCTTTCCGCAGAGATCCGCAGAATTTACGATGAGAACCGGCAGCGATATGGTGTCCGCCGAATTACGGCGGAGCTGCATAATCGTGGATTTGAGGTCAATCACAAGCGTGTTCAGCGGCTCATGCACGACATGGAACTGTTCGGCAAGCGTCCGAAGGAGAAGTATTATTCTTACAAAGGTGAGGTGGGCAAGACCGCGGACAATCTCCTTAAACAGGATTTTATTTCAGACACACCCCTCGAGAAATGGACAACAGACGTATCTCAGTTCAACATGGGATGGGGGAAGTGCTACTTTTCTCCGATCCTCGACATGTGCGGGAACGAGATTATCTCGTACAATGTTTCGCTGCATCCTAATATGGAACAGATTAAGGACATGCTGGATAAGGCATTTGCAAAGTTCCCAAAGTTAACAGGCTTGATTATGCATTCAGATCAGGGCTGGCAGTATCAGCACGCCTACTATCGAACCGAGCTTGAGAAGCATGGCATCACACAGTCGATGTCCAGAAAGGGGAATTGCCATGATAACGGCATTATGGAGTCGTTCTTTGGTCGGATGAAGAATGAGATGTTCTATGGACATGAGCAAGAGTTCAAGTCCTTTGAGGAATTCGTTACTGCAGTCGATGATTATATCGATTACTATAACAACAGGAGAATCCAGAAGAAAACAAACTGGATGCCTCCTGTACAATACAGGATAGCATCCAGTTGCGGTGCCTAACGATAGTCAATGTGTCCAGAATTCTGGGTACATATCATTATCGGGCGGGCGCTTTTTACGCTGCCGCATCAAAATCGCAAGCTGATCCCGCAATTCGGGAGTTATAGGACAAAAAGAGTTGGTGAAAAGCGCTTCGAATCCTTGATACACAAGGCTTTTCTCTGCTTATATCTTCCTTGAAACAGTATGTTTGGAGGAAAAAGTCATGAAGCATGCGATCTGTCCTTCTTGTGGTGGGTCTTGTATGAAATTTTGTCCGCTTAGCCCGGCTTGTAGGAAAATATCATGAATAGGAAAGCGGGGGCAGCGGCGGATTCCCGCGCGTGGAAAAGTCCTACGAAATTTGTTACACTGGAACGAAAGAGCGGAGGTGTTGTCATGACAGAAAAAAAAGAACTGCGGAAGCGCTGCATCGAGAAGATGAATGCGCTGCCGCAGGACTATTGCCGCGAGGCGGACGGGAAAATCTTTTCGGCTGTTCTCGGCCTGCCCGAATACAGAAACGCAAAAACAGTTTTTGCTTTGTCGGCATGCAGGCGGAGATTCAGACAGCTAGCTTGATTGAGGAAATGCTTCGCGCGGGCAAGCGGGTCGCCGTGCCGCGCTGCGCGGGCAAGGGCGTGATGCACGCCCATGTAATCCGCAGTCTCGCGGAACTGCGCCCGGGAACCATGGGTATCCTTGAGCCCTCGGCGGAGGCGCCGGTGCTAGCGCCCGAAGAGTTGGATTTGATTCTCCTCCCCTGCGTGAGTGCGAGCCGGTCGGGCGAACGCCTCGGTTACGGCGGCGGTTTTTACGACCGCTATCTGCCGAAGACAAAGGCCTTTCGCGCGCTCTTAATTCGGGAGCGCCTGCTCTCCGACGACATTCCGCGCGAAGCACATGACCAGCCGGTGGACGCTGTTATTACCGAGGCCGGAGTTTTCCGGAGAACTCAGAGCGAGAACGAGGGCGTGTCCTGAATGGAGCGGAAATAGGTCTCCGCTTTGCAAAGATTCTCCTCGTTGCCGCTTAGCTGTAAGAGCACACTGCCTTCCGCGCCGAGGACGCCGCCGGCTGCGAGCAGAGTTGCCCGGACGGAAAAGAGATCCCGGACAGCGTCGAGCTCGGTGTAAATGTCGCCGCAGCTTTCCATAAGGCGGAGGCCCTTCTGTCCGCTCCGGTTTGCGAGGCGTGCCAGTTCGGAGATGGGGCGCTCCACACGCTTCTCAAGGCCGACCGGATGAATGAGGCGGGTGCGACGTCCGACTGCGACACTTGTAATCGGGATGATGGTGCCGCCGACCGGGCTTGCGATCAGGATACCGGCGGTGCGGCTCTCGAGGTGAATCGCATTGGCGCCTTTCAGGATGATGTCGTCCGGACCGAGGGTATCTACCACATCAAAGATGGTCTTGCCCTCGAGGCGCTGCCCTTCTTTTACGATGAAGTCCGCCGTCTGCGGGGGTGTGGGATTCGAGACCTGTTCATTACCGCGCTGCAGGCCGCGGTGAAAGCCCTTCGGCGAGAAGGGAAGCGAGAGAGCCGCCGCAATCGCCGCAGCGACCTGTGCGTTGGTGCTGCCGAGAATTACAACGAGGCAGTGGTGTTTTGCGGCTTCGAGGATTGCGGGATCGGCCGCGAGGGCATCGCCGAGCAGGCGTTTGCCCATGGCGACCGTGAGGAGAACCTGTCTGCCGGAATCGGTATTTGTCATAGGGAACACTCCTTTCTGTTTTTTAGAGTATAGCATGTTTTTTAGGAGGGCGTATGCAGCTTGACCACAGTCTCTTTTACCATCTGGACCACTACGAGTACGGTGAGGCCTATTACGGCAGTTACCAGTCGGTTTACTACCGCCTCGGCATTGAGCCGCTCGAGAATGTGCACTGGACGCCTGTCGATAAGAGAGCGCCCCACACGCTCCGCGCCTATGTCTGGGAGGGGCCGTATTCCTACCATGACACGGAAGAGGAGAAGCGGTATCGGGATTTTCCGTACAGTGCGGAGGGCCTCGAAGAGGCCATCACCTGGATCGAAGAGCAGTGTGACAACGCAAAACCGCTCCGGCTTTAAACCGGAGCGGTTTTTTTGTTTGAAGCTTTTGGCTTTAGCCTGCTGAGCATGGTTCGCTTGCAAAGCAAGTGAACCATTGCGAAGCAAAAAACCACCCGCTATGCGGGTGGAGATAAATCGTTTAACAAAGAAATCACCTTTCCGTACAATAGAGGTGTCCAAGCCACTACTGAGAAAGGAAAGGTGATTTCATGCCAAAGGCTAATAGTGCTGCACATACCAAATGGCTGTGCAAGTACCATATCGTCTTTACGCCAAAGTATAGACGAAATAATCTACAATCAATACAAGAAGGATTTGGCTCAGATCCTACATGACCTTTGCGCATACAAAGGCGTAGAGATTATAGAAGGTCATTTGATGCCAGATCATGTGCACATGTTAGTGAGCATACCGCCGAAAAATTAGTGTGTCGTCTTTCATGGGCTACTTGAAAGGGAAAAAGCTCGCTGATGATGTTTGATCGGCATGCAAATCTGAAGTATAAGTTTGGGAACAGGCACTTCTGGGCAGAGGGATACTATGTAAGTACCGTCGGATTGAATGATGCGACGGTAAGAAAGTACATCCAAGATCAGGAGAGGGCCGATATCCTCCAAGACAAGATGAGCGTGAAGGAGTACGAGGATCCGTTCGGGGCGAAGCCTGGAACGGATCAAAGGTGATTGAGCCAATAATTGCCCCTTTAGGGGCAGCCAGGTGATAAAAGCAAGGTGGCTTGAACGGAGCCCCCAGGAAGCTTTTGCTTCCTGGGAGGCACAAAGAGAAAGCCAGCGCCTTTAGACGCTGGCTAGTAACGCGGGCTTATAGCCCGCATCCCGAACCACCCGTTTTACGGGTGGGGGCGATTGAAGCTTTTGGCTTTAGCCTGCTGAGCATGGTTCGCTTGCAAAGCAAGTGAACCGTTGCGAAGCAAAAACCCACCCGCTATGCGGGTGGAGACAAATCGTTTAACAAAGAAATCACCTTTCCGTACAATAGAGGTGTCCAAGCCACTACTGAGAAAGGAAAGGTGATTTCATGCCAAAGGCTAATAGTGCTGCACATACCAAATGGCTGTGCAAGTACCATATCGTCTTTACGCCAAAGTATAGACGAAAAATAATCTACAATCAATACAAGAAGGATTTGGCTCAAATCCTGCATGATCTTTGCGCATACAAAGGCGTAGAGATTATAGAAGGGCATTTGATGCCAGATCATGTGCACATGTTGGTGAGCATACCACCGAAGATCAGTGTGTCGTCTTTCATGGGATACTTGAAAGGGAAAAGCTCGCTGATGATGTTCGATCGGCATGCGAATCTGAAGTATAAGTTTGGGAACAGGCACTTTTGGGCAGAGGGATACTATGTAAGTACCGTGGGATTGAATGATGCGACGGTAAGAAAGTATATCCAAGACCAAGAGAGAGCCGATATCCTCCAAGACAAGATGAGCGTGAAGGAGTACGAGGATCCGTTCGGGGCGAAGCCTGGAACGGATCAAAGGTAATTGAGCCAATAATTGCCCCTTTAGGGGCAGCCAGGTGATAAAAGCAAGGTGGCTTGAACGGAGCCCCCAGGAAGCTTTTGCTTCCTGGGAGGCACAAAGAGAAAGCCAGCGCCTTTAGACGCTGGCTAGTAACGCGGGCTTATAGCCCGCATCCCGAACCACCCGTTTTACGGGTGGGGGCGATTGCTGATTCGAGCTTATTCGTTTCGCATTGCCGCGAGCGGACTTAAGCGCATCGCGCGTTTTGCCGGGAGGTAACCGGCGGCCGCGCCGATGAAAATCGCAAAGACAATCGCAAAGAGCGCGAGCCAGGGCGGGAATATAGGAGATGGATCCGCCTTCCGCATTCTGGTAGAAGACGGAGAGCTGTTCGTTGCCGCCCTGTGCCGCGAGAAAGTTGATGAGTAGCGAAATCAGGAGACTCAGGACCGTGCCGATGATACCGCCCATCAGGCCGATGAAACCCGATTCGACGAGGAAGAGGTCGCGGATGTTGGTCATCTCGCAGCCGAGCACCTTCATGACGCCGATTTCCCGCGTTCTCTCGTAGATGGACATCATCATCGTGTTGATGATGCCGATGGCCGCGACGAGAGCGAGACCGCACCGATGCCGCCGAGCACGGCCTGGACCATGCCGGTGAACTGCTTGGACTGCTCGAGCCATTCCATATTGGAGTCTGCCTGATAGCCGAGCTCCGCAATCTTTTTCTGCACTTCGGAGACGTGGTTCATGTCGTCCACAAAGACATAGGCCTGCGAATAGACATAGTAGTCGACCGGCTTGCCTTTTTTGTTGAGCTTCGGCTCCGGCACCAGATACTTCCGGTAGCGCTGCTTTCAGAAAAGTTTTTTTCAGCGTGTCAATGTCGCAGTAGACCGAATAGCTGTAGCTGTTATAGCCGCTGCTGCCGCCGTCCAGAATGCCTGCCGTGTCCAGAATATACTTCTTCTGGGGCTTATCGGAGGTCTCGGTTGCGACCGAGGCGGGCGCGGCCGCAGCGGAAGCACCGCCGCCGGAAGTGCCGCTGTTGCTGGTGTTATTCTTCGGCGCGGGCTTATAGCCCTCGGGAAAGATGTAAAAGATGGTGTCCTTCAGCGGGTCAATGTGCACATCGCCGCCGTTGCCGCCGCCGAAGTTTGCCGAGCTGTTTTTGGAGACTTTGTAAAAGTTATCCTGAAAATGGTTGCCGTAGAGCAGGCTCAGGGTATCCGCGTTTGCGGGCGGCAGAGTTCCGGATTTTAAAGGCAGTTCCTTCAAGAAATGCTGGGAGACACCGGTCAGGGACAAGTACCCCTCGTAGGGGCCGCATTTCGCTGTCACGGATGCGTCCAGCTGCGGGCTCACATCGTCCACATGTGCGAGCTGCTTCAGCTGCTTGATGGTGTCATCGGTAATCTCGGTTTCGTTGCCCTTCTGGTTAAAGGAGTAGACGGTAATTGTCTTCATCGAGCCCGCGGACTCATAAAGCTGTCTCGTCTGGCGGCTCATACCGAGGCCGAGGCTCATCATCACAAGAATCGAGGAGGTGCCGATGATGACGCCGAGCACTGTCAAAACCGTTCTTGTCTTTCGCCGGAAGAGGTTCCGGAGGGCGAGCGAGAGAGAAGATCTCCGAACTTCATGCCGCATCGCCTCCGTCAGCCTTCTTCTTGCGGAATTTGCGGATGCCGACGCCCGCAGCGATTGCGGCGACCGGAATCAGGAGCAGCGGGAGCGGAGACGGCTTTTTGACCGGTTTCTTTTCCGTGTCGGCATCGGTGACAGGGACATCGGGGGCAGGCTCGGTGACGGCGAGCGTGAGTTTCTGTTCCTCCTTGGTCACATTGCCGTTTACATCCTCATACTGAATGGTCATCGTGATATTGTCTTCGTCGCTGCTCGCCTTCACGCCGCCAAGCATCGCATCGACGCTGCCGCTGTCGCCGGACTTGATATTGCCGAGGTAGGCACTGGTTTTCTTGATGGCATCGCCCTCAAAGTTCACCTGCACATTGTAGAGCATTACGCGGCCGGTGTTGTTCAGATTGAACATCACATTGCTCTCCTTGCCGACCTCAATGCTGTCGGGCGAGAGTTCCGGCGTGGAAATCGAATAGCGCGCCACCTGGAAGACCGGAATATCGAGCGTCAGCTTGTCCTCCGCGTTTTTAAAGGCGGGGGAGTCAAACTTTTCGTTCAAGGTGAGCGTATAGGAGCGGGGATCCACGCCCGCGGAAGCCTCCATCGCGAGGCGCAGTTCCTTGGATTCTCCGGCTTTCAGACTGTTGATGACAAAAGAGCCGGAGCCGGCATCCATCGAGAAGACCGAAGAGTTGTCGACTTTCTCGGACTCCGCCGAGAGGAGAATATTGCTCGCCGAAATATCGCCCGAGGCGTTTTTCACGCTGAGCACGAGCGTAAACGGCTGGCCGGCAAAGACTTTCTCGGGCTCGGTCCGATAGCCGTCGAGGATGATGCGGGCCTTCTGACGGTCGTTTGCATTGAAGTCGCCCTGCTTATTGTCCTCTGCCGGGGGCTGCTCGACCATCGAGGGGTTATTGATGCGCACATAGCTCACATAGGTTTCCTGGTAGGAGACCGTCGCATCGGGCGTCAGCTTATAGCTCACGGTGTAGCTCAGCGGATAGTAGCCGTTCGCCGCATTCTGCATAATCGCCATCGAGTAGTCGGCGCTCAGCACTTCATCCGGCTGGGCGGTCTCGAAGTTCCGGTCGTAGTTCGCGTCGTTCAGATTGAACGGGAAACCGGTTGCGGCCTGGGACTTGTTCTGCGCGGTCGCCTGCAGTGAAGCGCCGTCCGCGAGCGCGGTGTTCATGTGTACCTGAATGCGGTACAGCGGCACCTTGCGCTGGTTCCGGAACTTTAAGCTGTAGTTCATGACGCCGGGCGCGGTGCCGACCGGTGTCTCCTGCCCCTCGCCGAGCGCAAAGCTCTTGTCACCGGTTGCGGTCGAGGGATTTGCAACCTCGCCCGAAGCCTTGATGTAGACATTGATGAATTCAACCTGCATGGGGCCGCGGAAATCCGCGGTGTTGCTGCCTGGCAGCGCGTAGTAGAACGCAATCGGGACGCCGTAGTAGCCCTCTTTTCGCGTCGGCGCGCACGGTGACATGTAAGGTCACGGTCTTATACTCGCCGGCTTTCAGCGAGGCAAAGCGATTTTCCTCGGTGAAAGTCGTCGCATTGATTTCAAAGGGATAGTTGCCGCCGTCCACGGTGAAAGCCGAATTGCCGCCGTAGGCCTTGTCGATGCCGGATTTCTGACCGGCTCTCCAGGCGTCGTAGAGCTCGCTCTCATCGTCCTTGTCGTAGGGATTCTTCTGATCCGTCGTATTCTGATCCGGGTCCTTGTCCTGCTTCAGATAGTTCTGGTCGTTCGAGAGGCGGACAATGACATTCTGAATCTCGGCGGTCTTCGGGTTCTTCATGCCGCTCGTATTGTTATAGCCGACGCGGAAACTCAAATTCATGTCCTGACCGGGATAACCGACCTGCAGTTCGTTGGCATCGTGCACAAAGGTGTTGAGATTGGTGTTGACATAGGAGGCCTGTGCCGTGTGAGGCGGCAACAGGAAAAAGAGCAACAGCGAGAGCGTTACCTCCAGCGCCAGGACGCGGAGCAGGAGAGATGTTTTTTGAAGTTTAGTCTGCATGAGTAAATCCTTTCCGTTCTACAATCTTGCCGTCGACAATGCGTATCTGCTGGTCGGCGCGCGCTGCGATTGAGTTATCGTGTGTGACCATGACGAGGGTCACATGCTGTTCCCGGACGATGTCCCGGAGCAGCGAGAGCACTTCTTCCGTCGTGCGGGAGTCGAGGTTGCCGGTCGGCTCGTCGGCGAAGATGAGTTCCGGTTTGCTCGCGAGCGCGCGGGCTATGCCGACACGCTGCTGCTGGCCGCCGGACATCTGCCCCGGCATGTGCAGCGCCTGATCCAGGATGCCGATGCGCTCCATATAGGTGCGCGCGGTGCGCTGTCTTTCTTCCTTGTCGACGCCGCGGAACAAGAGCGGGAGGGCCACATTTTCCTCGGCATTCATCGTGGGAATCAGCCCGTAACTCTGGAAAATAAAGCCGACATGGTTCCGCCGAAAGCGCACCAGCTGCTGCTCATTCATCTTTTCGAGCTTCTCGCCGAGTATGTGAATGCTGCCGCTGCTCGGCGGTTCGAGGCCGGCGAGCAGGTTCAGACAGGTGGATTTTCCGGAACCCGAGGTGCCCACAATCGCGAGAAAGCGCCCCGGTTCGAGGTCGAAGCTGATGCCGTCCAGCGCGTGTACGTCGCTGTCGCCGACACGGTATATTTTTTTTAAATCGCGCACGGAAATAATCGGTTCTGCCAAATGATGATTCCTCCTCTCATGCGTGCGTTTCGGCCGCCGTATCCGCTTGCCGTGCGGAACGAAAACCGGTCCTTGTCTTAGCTTAGAGTAGCGCCTCGAGAAAAACAAGGAAGATTTTCTTGCAAAAAACAGCATATCGGCATTTGTGCCGTAAGATATGCGGCGTGTTGCGGCGGCAGTCTGTATTTGTCTGGTCTAAAAGAAGATAGCATGGTATAATCGACCGGAAAGATAGACAAATCATCTCTTTCACCTAGAAAGACGCAAAAAAGCGCGAAAGGTTTCAGGAGGGACTATGAAAAACTGGAAGAAATCGGTAGTCGCGGCAGCGACAGCGCTGCTGCTCGGTGTGAGCCTGATGGGCTGCGGCGCAAAGAAGGCGGAGAGCGGTGCGGCGGAGAGCGCTACGACAGCCTCTGCCACGGCAGAGAGTGCGTCGGCAACCGGCACGGCGGCGGAGAGCGCTGCGGCGGCTAAGACAGAAGCGGGGGCGGGACTCCGGGTCGGCGCCCTGAAGGGACCGACCGCGATGGGGCTTGCCGCGCTGATGCAGGAGAGTCAGGACGGCAAGAGCGAGGGCAGCTATCAGTTCACGGTTGCGGCGCAGCCCGATGAGATTGCGGCGAAGCTTGTCTCGGGCGATCTCGACATCGCCCTGCTCCCGGCCAATATGGCAGCGGCGCTCTACAATAAGACCGAGGGAAAGATTGCGGTACTCAACATCAACACGCTCGGCGTCCTCTACTGCGTGACCGGGGACGAGAACATTCACAGCGTGAAAGATCTCGCGGGCAAGACGGTGCTAACGACGGGACAGGGCGCGACGCCCGAGTATGTGCTCCGCTATTTGTTGCAGGAGAACGGCGTCACGGACTGCACGCTCGAGTTCAAGTCCGAGCCGACCGAGATTGCTTCGGCGCTTGCGGCGGATCCCGCAGCGATTGCCGTGCTCCCGCAGCCCTTTGTGACGGTCGCGGAGGCAAAGAATGACAAATTGAAGACGGCCTTTTCGCTGAGCGAGAGCTGGGATGCGCTGAACAACGGCTCCCGCCTCGTGACAGGCGTCACGGTGGTGAGACAGGAAGTCTTAAAGGCACAGCCGGACGCTGTCAAGACTTTCCGGGAAGAGCAGGCGAGAAGCGCGGCGACGGCGGTACAGGATCCGGAGACAGCGGCAAAGGCGGTTGTCGCCTTCGGGATTCTGGAAAACGAGGGCATCGCGAAGAAGGCTCTGCCCGCCTGCAACATCACGAATCTGGACGGCGCGGAGATGAAGCAGGCGCTCTCCGGCTATCTGCAGGTTCTGTACAGCGCAGATCCGAAGGCAGTCGGCGGCAAGCTGCCGGATGATGCGTTCTACGTCGTGGCGGAGTGAGCGGATTGATCGGCGCAATCCGAAATGTGGTGCTGCGCGACGGCAAAGAGCCGCTCAGATGGCTGTTCTGGCTTCTGCTCTGGGAGGCGGCGGCGAAGCTGATCGGCAACAAGTTTCTTTTGGTAGGTCCGGTCGAGACCGTACGGACGCTCATGAATATGGCAGGGACGCCTGCATACTGGCAGGCGGTCGGAAACTCCTCGCTTCGTATTCTCGGCGGCTTTTTGCTCGGCGCGGTACTCGGTACGGTTTTGGCGGCGGCGGCGCATGCGAGAAGGGGACTCAGATGGATTCTGGGTCCCCTTGTCAATGTGATCAAGGCGGTTCCGGTCGCAAGTTTTGTCGTGCTGCTCTTACTTTGGGTCGGAAATCGTAACGCCTCCCTTTTTATTTGTTTCTTTGTCTCCCTGCCGGTCTTTTATCTCAACACACTCGGCGGCCTCGGGGCCGTGCCCGGGGATCTCCTTGAAGTCGCAAGGCTCTACGGGCTGTCGCGCGGCACAAGGCTTCGGGCGCTGTATCTGCCGGTGCTTTCTCCTTTCCTCGAGAGCGCCCTGAGCCTCTCGGTCGGCGTGAGTTTTAAGGCCGGCGCCGCAGCGGAGTTGATCGGGCAGCCGGTTCTCTCGCTCGGGAACGGACTGTACCGCGCCAAAATTTATCTGGAGACCGGCGAAATATTTGCCTGGACACTCAGCATTGTGCTGCTCGCCGGTCTCGCGGAGGCAGTGCTCCGGTTTTTCCTCCGCGCGCTCTGCAGGAGCGGGCGGTACGCCGAAAAGGACAAGATAGCGCGTGGCATTTTTCGGTGAATATGGTAAAATAATGTGACTGTAATCCTAGGAGGAAAACGATGATTAACAACGACGAGGCACTGATCCAAACAAGGCATCTGGTGCTGGAAGAGACCTGCCGTCTCGCCTGGAACGATCAGCTGGATGAGGAGCACAAAGAGGAGCTGGTTTACAAAATCATCCCGGGCCCGAAGCCGGCAATCGGAAGATGTTGCATTTATAAAGAGAGAGAGAGATTGTGCGCCATCGAACGAGACTTGCCTGCGGCGAGAATCTGATGGAAAACTTGGATTCCAAGAATGAAGTGCAGGTCATCAAGCCGGCCTGCGACGAGTGTCCGCTTTCGAGCTATACCGTCACGGACAACTGTCGTCTCTGTCTCGGCAAGGCCTGTCTGTCGTCCTGCCATTTCGGCGCGGTGACCATCGGAGAATTCCGCTCTCACATCGACTCGAAAAAGTGCAAGGAGTGTGGCATGTGCGCGCAGAACTGTCCGTACGGCGCAATCGTGCACCTTGTTCGCCCCTGCAAGAAGGCCTGCCCGGTCGATGCGATTACCTATGATGAGTACGGCTTCTGCGTTATTGACGAGCAGAAGTGCATTGAGTGCGGCCGCTGCATCCACAGCTGCCCCTTCGGTGCAATCAGCGCAAAGAGCTATCTGGTCAATGTGATTCAAGAGATCAAGGCGGGCAAGGAAGTCATTGCGATGTGCGCGCCCGCGACCGAGGGACAGTTCGGCGAAAAGATCGGCATGGGTTCGATTCGCAATGCACTGAAGAAATCGGCTTTGCGGATATGGTCGAGGTCGGTCTCGGCGGCGATATGACGGCTGCCTATGAGGCGCTCGAGTGGTCGGAGGCGAGAAAAGAGGGCAAGAAGATGACGACTTCCTGCTGCCCGGCCTTCATCAACCTCTTAAAGAAGCACTTCCCGCAGCAGTATGAGGAAAATATGTCCACGACGGTCTCTCCGATGTGTGCGGTGTCCCGCTATCTGAAAGCGACGCACCCGGGTTGTGTGACAGTCTTCATCGGTCCCTGCGTCGCGAAGAAGTCCGAGTCGGCGGACAAGTCGGTTCCGGACAATGCGGACTATGTCATGACCTACGGTGAGTTCAACGCTTTCCTCCGCTCGGCGGATGTTCAACTGGAGCCGGAGGAAACCGAGCGGCAGGAGGCTTCGATTTTCGGCAAGCGCTTTGCAACCTCGGGCGGCGTCGCAAATGCGGTGCTCGAGTGCATGAGCGAGCGCGGCGAGGATGTCTCCGAAATTAAACTGCTCCGCTGCGCCGGCGGTGCGGAGTGCAAGAAGGCACTCCAGCTCTTAAAGCTCGGCAGAGTCGCGGAGGACTTTATCGAAGGCATGGCCTGCCCGGGCGGCTGCGTCGGCGGACCGTCGAAACACAAGACGGAAATTGAAATCAAGCGGTCCCGCGAGACGCTCTTAAAGCGCGCGGACGACAGAAAGGTGCTCGACAACCTGAAAAACTATCCGATGGAGAAGTTCTCGATGCACCGCGACGGACACAGAGATTTGGAGGAGCTGAAGCGCGTCGAGGGCGAAGCTTAAATGGCAGGGGAGAAGCGCTGAGTGGTTCAGCGCTTCTTTTCGAACTGCGGACTTTGTCTGTATTTCCGCGAACACAGGATACGGAATTACGAAGTGCTTCGGAGAGGAGGAGAGATGCAGGAGGAGAGAAAAGTAAAGGCCTCTGTGCCGACACCGCACATTGCGGCTTTGCCGGGGGAAATCGCAGAGACGGTTTTACTGCCGGGCGACCCGCTACGCGCAAACGGATTGCGGAAACCTTTCTGGAAGAGGTGCACTGCTTTAACGAAGTGCGAAATATGCTCGGGTTTACGGGGCTGTACCGCGGAAAGCGAGTCTCGGTCATGGGAACCGGAATGGGCTGCCCCTCGATGGGAATTTACGCCCACGAACTGATTCGCTTTTACGGCGCAGCGCGACTGATTCGAATCGGCACGGCCGGTGCCATGCAGGAAAGCATAGCTGTGCGCGATTTGGTTCTCGCAGAGGGCGCTTCGACCAATTCAAACTTTCCGGCACTTTTTGAACTTCCCGGAACCTTTGCGCCGCTTGCGGATTTTGAACTGCTGTATCGCGCGGCACGTATCGCTTCGGCCGCAAACAAACGTGTATCGGTCGGCGCGGTACTGACCAGCGATATGTTTTACGGTCCTGCGGAGAGCGAGGCCGCCGTTGAAAAGTGGAGCAAGATGGGGGTCCTCGCCGTTGAGATGGAGACGGCGGCGCTCTATGCGACAGCCGCCTCGCTCGGGGCAAAGGCACTTTCCGTTCTCACGGTGAGCGATCACCTCTTGACCGGTGAGTCGCTTTCGGCGGAGGAGCGGGAAGCCGGTTTTTCGGCGATGGCGGAACTTGCACTTTCACTTGCGGAGGAAACATATGATTAAAATGTTCAGCGCATATCTCGGGAAAAAATACCGCTGGATTTCCCTGCTTGCCGTTTTCGGCATGGTCATGGAAGTCGTCGTTGAAATCTGGTCCCGCTCGTCATGGCAAATCTCATTGACAACGGCATCCAGGGACAGAATTTTTCCGTGATTCTTCGGAGCGGCGGCATGATGGTGGGACTTGCGATTTTCGGCCTGATTTTCGGCTCGATCGGCGGCTATTTCGCGGCAGATGCGGCGGCGGGACTGGCAGCAAGCCTTCGGAGCGGGATTTACAGAAGCGTGCAGCGCTTTTCGTTCGGCAATCTCGATAAATACTCGACCGCGGGCCTCGTGACCCGTCTCACGACGGATGTCTCGAATGTCCAAAACTCCTATCAGATGATACTGAGAACCTGCATGCGGGCGCCTGCCACCTGATTTTTCACCTTGGCGCTCACCTTCAGCATCAGCCGGAAACTCTCGATGATTTTTCTGGTCGCGCTCGGCTTTCTTTTGATTGTACTGATCCTGGTCATTAAATTTGCGGATAAGGCGTTTACGCGCGTGTTTTCGAAATACGATGCGCTGAATGCGAGCGTCCAGGAAAATGTGACCGGAATCCGCGTGGTCAAGAGTTTTGTGCGCGAAGAGTTTGAAATCGGAAGATTTAAAGTTTCCGCCGAGAATATTTACAAGCTCTTTGTGAAGGCGGAGGGACTGGTCTGCTTTATTTTCCCGGCGCTCTACCTTGCGGTCTACGGTTGCATGATAGGCATTTCCTGGTTCGGCGCACATGAAGTTGTGGCAGGCTCGCTCACCACGGGACAGCTGACTTCCTTCTTTACCTATATGATCAGCATTCTGATGTCGCTCATGATGCTTGCAATGGTCTTTGTCATGATTACGATGTCGGTCGCAAGCGGACGGCGCATCGAAGAGGTGCTCTCGGAAATCCCGAAGATTCAGACACCCGAGCAGCCGGTCACGGAAGTGAAGGACGGCTCGGTGGTCTTCTCGCAGGTCTCGTTTTCCTACGGAAAGCGCGAGGAGCCGGTCGACTGGGATAACCCGAAGGAAGTCAGAAGACAGAAGGAAAAGCAGGAGCGCATGGCAGCCGTTGAGAACGGGACCATGACACGGGAAGAGGCAATGCGGCAGGATCCGGATTTCCGAGAGGAAGCGAATCCGCGCTTTGTGCTGAGCGATGTTACGCTTTCGGTGCGCTCCGGCGAGACCATCGGCATCATCGGCGGCACCGGTTCCTCGAAGACTTCTCTGGTCAGCCTGATTCCGCGCCTCTATGACGCGACAGAGGGCGAGGTTCTGGTCGGCGGTAAAAACGTAAAGAACTACGACTTAAAGGTGCTCCGAGATGCGGTCGGCATGGTACTCCAGAAGAATACGCTCTTTTCCGGCACCATCTACGACAACCTCCGCTGGGGCAATCCCGATGCGAGCGATGCGGACTGCGAGGAGGCTTGTCGCCTCGCCTGTGCCGACGAGTTCGTGCGGAGCTTCCCGGATGGCTATCACACCTGGATCGAACAGGGCGGCAGCAATGTCTCCGGCGGACAGAAACAGCGCCTCTGCATTGCGAGAGCGCTCTTAAAGAAGCCGAAAATTCTGATTCTCGACGACTCGACCAGCGCTGTCGATACCGCGACGGATGCCTCGATACGCAAGGCGTTCCGGGAGAAGATTCCGAATACGACGAAGTTCATCATTTCCCAGCGCATTTCGGGCGTAAAGGATGCGGATCGCATTCTGGTGCTCGAGGAGGGGCGCGTGAGCGGTTTCGGCACCCATGAAGAATTGTTGAAGAACAACGAAATTTACGCCTCTGTGGTTGCCGCGCAGACAGAGGGCGGCGGCGACTTTGACGAGAGAGAGGAGGCGTGACGCGATGGCAAACACAAAGAAAAAAGCAAATTTGGGTAATATCACATCGAGAAGCATGCGCCGCCTGACCTCCGGTATTTTAAAGGATTACGGACTGCAGATGATAATCGTGCTGATCTGTGTCATTGCGGCGGCTCTGGCGGATGCCTACGGTATGCTGTTTATTCAGAAGCTGATCGACAACTATATCACGCCGCTCTTACATTCCGAGCAGCGCGATTTTGCGCCGCTTCTCGCGGCGCTTCAGCATATCGCGCTCATCTATCTGATTTCCGTGGTTGCGACTTACATCTACTCGATACTCATGGTCTATGTGGGCCAGGGGACGCTCCTCAAAATCCGAAAGCGTCTGTTTGCGCACATGGAGTCGCTGCCCATATCCTATTTTGACACGCATGCGCACGGCGACATTATGTCGGTCTATACGAACGACACGGACACGCTGCGCCAGCTGATTGTCGATGTATTTCCGCAGCTCGCCAGTATGACTCTTTCCGTCATTACGGTCCTCGCGAGCATGTTTCTTTTGCATGTTCCGCTCACGCTGATTGCGCTTGTTTTGACGGCGCTCATGCTCTTTATTTCCGGCAAGGTCGCAAATATCTCCGGCAAATACTTCGGCATTCAGCAGAAGGAACTCGGCGGTCTGAACGGCTATATTGAGGAGATGATGGAGGGACAGAAGGTCATCAAAGTTTTCTCCCATGAATCGCAGAGCATTGCGGAGTTTGAAGAGCGAAACCAAAAGCTTAGGGACGCGAGCGCCAGAGCGAACGGCATTGCGAACGTCCTGTTGCCGGTTGCGGCGCAGCTCGGTCGCCTGCAATATGTGCTGATTGCGACAATCGGCGCAGTCTTTGCGCTGAACGGGAACTTTGGACTCAGCATCGGTACCCTGGTCGCCTTTATGACCATGAACCAGAACTTTACGCGCCCCATCACGCAGATTACGACCCAGCTGAATTCGGTCGCGATGGCGGCGGCCGGTGCCGACCGCATCTATCAGCTGCTCGATGAGCCCTCCGAGACCGACGAGGGCTATGTGACCCTGGTCCGCGCGATTAGAAATCCGGACGGTTCGCTCGCCGAGACGTCAAAGCGCACCGGGCTCTGGGCGTGGCGGCATGTGCATAAGACAGATGGCAGCGTGGAGCTGATTGAGTTGAAAGGACGTGTGGAACTCGAACATGTCGACTTCGGCTATGTGCCGGAGAAGACCGTGCTTCACGACATCAGCCTCTTTGCGGAACCCGGACAGAAGATTGCCTTTGTAGGATCGACCGGCGCAGGAAAGACTACCATCACGAATCTCATCAACCGCTTTTACGAGATTCAGGAGGGAAAGATTCGCTACGACGGTATCAATATCTCGAAAATCAAAAAGGCGGATCTCCGCGCTTCGCTCGGTATCGTGCTGCAGGATACCAATCTCTTTACCGGCACGGTGATGGAAAATATCCGCTTCGGGCGGCTTGACGCGACGGATGAAGAGTGCATCGAAGCCGCAAAGCTCGCGAACGCGGACGGCTTTATCAACCGCCTGCCGGACGGGTATCAGACCATGCTCCGCGGCAACGGCGCAAACCTCTCGCAGGGACAGCGGCAGCTCCTCGCGATCGCGCGGGCTGCGGTCATGGATCCGCCGGCGTTAATCCTCGATGAGGCGACTTCCTCGATCGACAGCCGGACCGAGCAGCTGGTGCAGCGCGGTATGGATTCTTTGATGAAGGGGCGCACCACCTTTGTGATTGCGCACCGCTTAAGCACGATTAAAAATGCGGACTGCATCATGGTTATGGAGCAGGGGCGCATCATCGAGCGCGGCAATCACGAGGAATTGCTTGAGAAGAAGGGGCGCTATTACCGTCTGTATACGGGAAAGCAAGCTTGAGAAGCCGCGCCCCGCGTGCTATGATATTTGCAGATAAAAATGCACAGAGAAAAGGCGGAACAGGCATGAAAAAGAGAAGAGTAATGCTGAAACTCTCCGGCGAAGCGCTTGCAAATGCGAACGGCAAGGGCTATGACGAGGCGGTGGTCCGGGACATTGCGCGGCAGGTTAAGCGCTCGGTCGATGCGGGTGTCGAGGTCGGCATTGTGATCGGCGGCGGCAACTACTGGAGAGGCAGAACCGGGACAGAGATTGCACGCGTGAAGGCCGACCAGATCGGGATGCTCGCGACTGTCATGAACTGCATCTATGTCTCGGAGGTTTTCCGCGGCGAGGGCATGGAGACGGAGATATTCAGTCCCTTCCTCTGCGGCGCGATGACCGAGCTCTTTTCGGTCGACAAGGCGAATGCGCTCTTTGCGGCGGGCAAGGTGCTCTTTTTTGCGGGCGGCACGGGACATCCGTACTTCTCGACCGACACCGGGATTGCGCTCCGGGCCACGGAGCTCGGCGTCGATGAGATTTTGCTCGCGAAGTCGATTGACGGCGTCTACACGGCGGATCCGAAGCTCGACCCGAATGCAAAGCGCTACGACACCCTGACCATGCAGGAGATGATCGACAAAAAGCTCGGGGTCATTGACCTGACGGCGAGCGTGCTCTGCATGGAAAATAAGATTCCGCTCGCAATCTTTGATTTGCACGGCGACAACGCAATCGCGGATGCACTCCGCGGCGTGATTCACGGCACAACGGTGACGGTATAAATTTAGATACCCTGGAGGATGAGATGGCAGACTTAAAGGATACACTCAAAGAGCTGGAAGACAGAATGAACAAGACGATCTCGTTCATGCAGGAAGAGTTCTCGGCAATTCGCGCCGGCAGAGCCAACCCGCATGTTCTGGACCGCATCACGGTCGATTACTACGGCACGCAGACGCCGCTGCAGCAGGTCGGCAATGTCTCGGTGCCGGAGGCAAGAATGATTCTGATTCAGCCCTGGGACAAGAGCCTCTTGAAAGAGATTGAAAAGGCAATCCTGACCTCGGACCTCGGCATCAACCCGACGAACGACGGCTCGGTGATTCGCCTCCTGTTCCCGGAGCTCACCGAAGAGCGCAGAAAGGCGCTGACCAAGGACATTCGGAAGAAGGGGGAGGCGGCAAAGGTTGCCGTCCGCAACATCCGCCGCGACGGCGCAGATGTCTTCAAGAAAATGGAGAAGGCAAACGAGATCACCGAGGATGATCTCTCTGACGCAAACGAGAAGCTGCAGAAGCTGACGGATAAGGCGGTGGAACGCATTGATAAGGCGGTCGAGGTCAAGGACAAGGAGCTCATGACAGTCTGACGTGCCGTTAAAGTGAAATCGAGTGGCGGTCCGAGCAGGACCGCCTTTTTTGAACATGAGGAGGCAGGATGACAGAGCGACTTGCGGGGAAGGTGATTCCCGAACACATTGCAATCATATTGGACGGAAACGGCAGATGGGCGGCGGAGCGGTCCCTGCCGCGCGCGATGGGGCATAAGGCGGGCTGCGAGGCGGTGGAACAAACCGTGCGCGACTGTGCGGCGCTCGGCGTCAAGTACCTCACGGTCTACGGTTTTTCGACGGAGAACTGGAAGCGCTCGGAAGAAGAGGTCGGTGCGCTCATGCATCTTTTCCGCCTGTATTTAAAAAAGCTCCTGAAGGTCGCGAAGGAGGAGGGCTGTCGCTGCAAGATGATAGGCGACAAGTCGCGTTTTGCGCCGGACATTGTGGCGGCGATTGACCGTCTGGTCGAGGAGACCAAGGACAATACGGGCATGACCTTTGTGATTGCAATCAATTACGGCGGTCGGGATGAGTTGCGCCGTGCGTTTCTGCGCCTTCTGGACGAAAAGCGGGCGAGCGGGGACACGAGTCTCACGGAAGAGGAGATTTCAAACAGTCTCGATACGGCGGGAATTCCGGATCCGGATCTTTTGATTCGCACGAGCGGTGAACTTCGCCTCTCGAATTTTCTGCTCTGGCAGCTCGCCTACAGCGAACTCTATGTGACGCCGCTCTACTGGCCGGATTTCACGATGGAAGCACTCGAAGATGCGATTCTCGCCTACAATCAAAGAGAGCGCCGTTTCGGCGGCCGCATCCGCTAAGACAAAAGGAGGAGTATGCCATGTCCCGCCTGTTGAATATCCTTTGGCAGCCGGAAGTTCCACCTGCGTCTCTTGAGCGGCATTGTCCTGGTGCTGCTCGCATTTCTCGTGCTGCGGCGCGGCGGTATGGTGCTTTATTGCAGCATGATGGCAATCTCGCTGATCGGGCAGTATGAATTGTATCGCGTCGTTAAGACGGAGCGAGAGCCGCTCGGCATCGTCGGCTATCTCTCGAGTATCGCGTATTACCTCTTGTTGCTCGCACGGCATTATGACTACGGTATGCCGCTCATGATCGGCACGCTGATGGCATTGATGGCACTCTTTGTGCTGAGCTACCCGCGCTATCGCACCGAGCAGATTGCGGTCGGGCTCATGGGCGTGCTCTATACAACCGTGATGTTCTCCTATGTGTACCGCGTGCGCAGCATGCCGCACGGCGCCTATCTGGTCTGGCTCATCTTCATCTCGAGCTGGGGCTGCGACACCTGTGCCTATGTGGTCGGCATGCTGGCAGGTTCCCATCACTTCGCGCCGGTCCTCAGTCCTAAAAAGACGGTCGAGGGCGCAATCGGCGGCGTCGCGGGGGCAGCGCTTCTCGGCCTTGCCTTCGGCTTTTTCCTCCGCGCGGAGCTCGCGGAACTCGGGAACCCGGGCTTTGCCTGCCTGTTTGCCTGCGCCTTCAGCGCGGTGATTTCGCAGATCGGCGATCTCGCGGCTTCGGCGATCAAGCGCGACCACGAGGTCAAGGACTACGGCGATCTGATTCCCGGACACGGCGGTATTCTGGACCGGTTTGACAGCCTGCTCTTCACCGCACCGGCAATCTTCTTTGCGCTGTTTCTCTACAGTTACTTTGTCCGTCATTGAGGAGGCAAGATATGAGACATATTTCCGTTCTCGGTTCCACGGGTTCCATCGGCACACAGACTCTCGAGGTGGCACGCGCCAACGGCGACATCCGCATTGAGGCGCTTGCGGCGCGCGGAAACATTGCGCTGCTCGAGGAGCAAATCCGTGAATTTCACCCGCGCACGGTCTGCGTCTACGATGAAGCGAAGGCCGCAGAGCTGAAAATCAAGGTCGCGGACACCGGAACCAAGGTCTACGCCGGGCAGGAGGGCCTAATCGAAGTTGCGACCGAGGCCAAGGCAAAGACGCTGGTCACAGGGATTGTCGGCATGATCGGCATTGAGCCGACCGTCGCGGCAATTCGCGAGGGCAAGAACATTGCGCTCGCAAACAAGGAGACGCTGGTCTGTGCGGGGCACATCATCATGCCGCTCGCCGCGCGCGAGGGCGTCAAGATACTGCCGGTCGACTCGGAGCACTCGGCCATCTTTCAATGTCTCCGCGGCAACAAGAAGAACCGGATCCGGAAAATACTGCTGACCGCTTCCGGCGGCCCGTTCCGCGGCTACACGAGAAAGCAGCTCGAGAAGGTGACCTTGCAGGACGCCCTCCGGCATCCGACCTGGAACATGGGGCATAAGGTGACCATTGATTCCTCGACCATGGTCAACAAGGGACTTGAGCTCATTGAGGCGCGCTGGCTCTTCGATGTCGAGGTTGATGAAATCGAGGTGCTCGTGCAGCCGCAGAGCATTCTGCACTCCGCGGTCGAATTTATGGACGGCGCGGTCATGGCGGAGCTCGGCACTCCGGACATGAAACTCCCGATTCAGTATGCGCTCTATTATCCGAAGCGAAAAAAGCTCGCCGGTAGCAAGCGCCTGGACCTCGCAGCGCTCGGCAAGCTGGATTTCTCGGCGCCGGACTTCAAGGCGTTCCCGGGTCTAAAGCTCGCCTACCACGCGGGTCGACTGGGCGGCAGTCTGCCGACCGTCTTCAACGCGGCAAATGAAGTCGCCGTCCGCGCCTTTCTCGATGAGAAAATCAGCTATCTGCAAATTGCGTCCTGCATAGAAGACGCGATGGAACAGCACGAGAAGGTCGGGCTGCTCGGGTCGCCGGCCGTCTCGGATATACTTGCGCTTCAGAAGTCCACGGAGGCGTGGCTCAAGGCGCGTTATCACCTCGCATAACGATAGATCGGATAGAGAGGAGAGTTTGTGCATCAGCTTGTCAATATCATTCTGGCCGTTTTACTCTTTGGGTTTATTATCTTCTTTCATGAGCTCGGGCATTTTCTTGCGGCGCGCCTCTTCGGCGTCGGCGTGGACAGCTTCTCGCTCGGCATGGGACCAAAGATTATCGCAAAGAAGCGCGGCGATACCGAATATGCGATTCGCGCCGTGCCGTTCGGCGGCTTTTGCGCGATGCAGGGAGAAGATGAAAGCAAGAGAGAGCCGAGGCCGGGGGACTTTACGGCCCATGCGCCCTGGCAGCGCTTCTTCATTCTGATTGCCGGCGCTTGCTTTAATTTCCTGCTCGCGTTTCTGCTCGGACTTGTCCTGGTCATGCAGACGGGTGTCGACAAGCCTTATATCGGACAGCTTATGCCCGGCATGCCGGCGGAGGAAGCGGGACTGAAAGCCGGGGATCGCATCCTCGCGGTCAACGGCAGCAAGGCAGTCTTTTTCCGCGATGTCTCGATGGCGCTCCGGTTCCACGCGGGCGAGCCGATTACCTTCCGCTATGAGACGCCGGCGGGTGAAAAGCGCACGGTCACGGTGACGCCGAAATACTTAAAGGAGCAGGACGGCTACTATACGGGCATCGTGTCCGCGGGAAGTATGCCGGTCAAAAATCCGGCGGAACTCGTCTACTATGCCGCCGGAGAAGTGGGACTCAACATTCGCATGGCGATTCAGTCTGTGCGCATGCTCGTCAAGGGAGCGGTATCTCCGAAAAATCTGACCGGGCCGGTCGGCATTGTCCAGGCCATCAGCGAGAATATGGACGCGGCGCGCCCCTACGGGCTTCGCGTCATGCTGCTCTCGCTGTTTTCGTTCGGCCTTTTACTCAGCGCAAACCTCGGGGTCATGAACCTCTTGCCGCTCCCCGCGCTGGACGGCGGCAGAGCGCTGCTCACGGCGGTCGAAGCCGTGATACGGCGTCCCCTGAACCGGAAAATCGAGGCGACAGTCCACCTGACAGGCTTTGTCCTGCTGATGGGACTCATGCTCTATGTGCTCTGGAATGACATTATGCGCATCGTGCAGCACACGGGCTTCTAAGGAGAAGAGATGAGAGAACGTCATAAGACAAGGGTGGTGCGAATCGGCGACGTCGCAATCGGCGGCGAGAACCCGATTCGCATCCAGTCGATGTGCAATACAAAGACGGAAGATGTCGAAGCGACAGTCGCGCAGATCCGCGCGCTCACGGCGGCAGGCTGTGAGATTGTGCGGGTCGCCGTGCCGACCGTGGCGGCGGCGGAAGCCATCGGAGATATTCGGCGGCAGATCAAAATCCCGCTGGTCGCGGACATTCACTTTGATTATCGTCTGGCACTTGCGGCCATGGAACACGGGAGCCGATAAGATACGCATTAACCCCGGCAACATCGGCGAGGATTGGAAGCTGCGGGAAGTTGTGAACGCAGCGAAAGAGCGCAATATCCCGATTCGGGTCGGCGTGAACTCGGGTTCGCTCGAAAAAGATTTGCTGCAAAAATACGGCGGTGTGACTGCCGAGGGTATTGTGGAGTCCGCACTCGAAAAGGTGCGCCGTATCGAGGAACTCGGCTATGAGAATCTAGTCATCAGCATCAAAGTCCTCGGACGTGCTGATGTGCATCCGGGCGCATGAGCTGCTCGCGGTCGAGACCGATTATCCCCTGCACATCGGCATCACCGAGGCGGGGACGCTGCTCCGCGGCACCGTGAAGTCCGCGGTCGGACTCGGCGTGATTCTCTACGAGGGCATCGGCGACACGATACGCGTCTCGCTGACCGGGGATCCGCTTGAGGAAATCAAGGCGGCGCGCGAAATTTTAAAGAGTCTCGGCCTTCGGAAGGGCGGTGTCGAGGTTGTGTCCTGCCCGACCTGCGGCCGCACGGAAATCGATCTGATCGGCCTCGCGAACCGGGTCGAGAGTCTCGTGGAGCGCTACAGCGATCTGGATGTCCGCGTCGCGGTTATGGGTTGCGTCGTGAACGGTCCCCGGCGAGGCGCAGGGAGGCCGATTTCGGCGTGGCAGGCGGCAAGGGTGCGGGCGTTCTGATTCGAAAGGGCGAGGTGATACGGACCATGCCCGAAAGCGAACTGCTCCCGGCTCTGGAGGCCGAATTGCAGCGCATCAGGGCGGAGCGGCGATGAAAGCATTTTACCGAAGTATTTCCGCATTTTCAGGCGACAGCGGCAGAACAGGCGCTTGTCGCCTGCTTGCTTGTGGAGCGGGTTGTGGTCTCGGACGATATGTCCCGCCTGACGGTCTATGTGGTCTCGCGGAGCTTTGCCGAGCGCGCTGCGTTTCGGGCGCTCGCAGAGGAGATGCGAGAGCAGCTCTTCGGGAAGCGAAACATTCAGGTCGAAGTGCGAGAGCGCTTTCAGCTCGGCGGCGATTTCACCGCGGAGCAGCTGTTCCGGGCCTATCAAGACAGTCTCCTGGAAGAACTCAGGGGGCGTTCGCTTCTCGCCGCACGGATTCTGGAGCGCGGCAAGGTGCGTTTCCCTTCGCCGAATGTGTTGCTCTGCGATGTCGAAGATATGTCTTTAAACCGCTCGGTCATGCAGGATTTGCGCCGCTATCTGGAAGAAGAGGTTTTTGAGGGGCGCTGCGGGCTCAAAATGGAATTCCGGCCGAATTATGTGCCGTTTGAAAAAAAGCAGCTCGCCGAAGTTCCGGCGGAGGCGCTTGCCGTGCGGCAAAAAGAAGAGGAAGAGGAGGGCTTTTTCCTCCCGGCGGAAGGCGCCGCGGAGACATTGCCCGGAGAGCCGGTCAGAACGCCGCCGGCCATCCAGCCGGCAAGCGAAAAAAACGCCGCGCCGAAAAAGAATCCGGCGGAGAAAAAGGAAGGCGAGAACAAAAAACGTTTTTCCGGTGACAAGTTTCGCGGCGAGCGGCGCGAGTATGCGCGCTCCTCACGCCGCTCGGACAATCCCGATGTGCTCTACGGCAGGGATTTCGACGACGAGTGCACGCCGATTTCGGAGATCACGGAAGTCGGCGGAGAAGTCACGCTGCGCGGCAAGATTTTTGAACTGGACACGCATTTTATCGAAAAGAGCGGCAGCACGCTCTTTGTCTTTTCCGTCACGGACTATACGGACTCGATCACCGCGAAAACTCTTTGTGCGCGGTGAAGGCGAGGAGCTGGACCGCCTGAAGGGGGCTTTAAAGGTCGGTGCGTTTTTCAAACTTCGCGGCGCGACGACGATTGATAGCCGGGACGGCGAGCTGATTCTCGGCGCCGTGCGCGGACTGAAGAAGACCGAACCCTTTGAGGAATCGAAGCGGGAGGATCACGCGAGAGAGAAGCGGGTGGAGTTGCACTGCCACACGAAAATGAGCGATCTCGATGCCGTGAGCAGTGCGAAGGACATCATCAAGCAGGTGAAGCGCTGGGGCATGGAGGCGGTCGCCATCACCGATCACGGCAATTTGCAGGCCTTCCCGGAGGCCTGGCACACGGTTTCCGATGACCGGGAGAACAATCCGAAAATCATCTACGGCGTCGAGGGCTATCTGGTCGATGACTTGAAGGAACTCGTCATCTCGCCCGGCGAAAGGACGCTCGACGACAGCTTTGTGGTCTTTGACATTGAGACCACCGGTTTCTCTCCGCGAAAAAACAAAATCATCGAGATCGGCGCGGTGAAACTGGAGGGCGGAAAGATTGTGGACCGCTTTCGCAGTTTGTGAACCCGGAGCTGCCGATTCCCTATCATATCGAGCAACTGACCGGAATTAACGATGCGATGGTGCGAACCGCGTCGCCCATCGGGAAGGTGCTGCCCGACTTCCTCGCCTTTTGCGGCGACGCCGCCGTGGTCGCACACAATGCGAGCTTTGACACGAGCTTTATCCGCGAAAATGCGCGTACGCTCGGGCTTTCCTATGCGCCGACCATTCTCGACACCGTGAGTCTCGCGCATGTCCTGCTGCCGAAGCTGAACCGCTATAAGCTCGACACGGTCGCGAAGGCGCTCGGCGTGTCGCTCGAAAACCATCACCGCGCGGTCGATGACGCCGAGTGCACGGCCGGTATCTTCTTAAAGTTCATGGAGATGTTAGAAGAGCAGGGGGCGCATACCCTCGCCGAGGTTGCGGCGCTCGGTGAGAGCTCCGAAGCGCTGATTAAGAAGATGAACAGCTACCATGTGATCATTCTCGCAAAGAATGAGCTCGGGCGGGTGAATTTGTACCGCCTCGTCTCGGACTCGCACTTAAAGTATTTTCAGAAGCGCCCGCGGATTCCGAAGAGCGAACTGCAGCGCTATCGCGAGGGGCTGATCATCGGCTCCGCCTGCGAGGCAGGCGAGCTCTACCAGGCGCTGCTCCGCGATGTGCCGGAAGAAGAAGTGAACCGCATCGCGAATTTTTACGACTATCTGGAGATACAGCCGATCGGGAACAACCTCTTCATGCTGGACAGCGACCGCTTTGCCCCGGACACCGAGGAGGATTTAAAAAACTTAAACCGCCGCATTGTGGCGCTCGGCGATGCGCTCCAGAAGCCCGTGGTTGCGACCTGCGACGTGCATTTCCTGAATCCGGAAGATGAGATTTACCGGCGCATGATTTTCTTCGGCAACAAATACGAAGACGCCGACAAGCAGCCGCCGCTCTATTTCCGGACCACCGAGGAGATGTTGAAAGAATTTGCCTACCTCGGCCCCGAGAAATGTGAAGAGGTGGTCATCAAAAACACGCAGAAAATTGCGCGCATGGTGGAGCGCATCTCCCCGGTGCGTCCGGACAAGAGCCCGCCGGTCATTGACCGCTCGGACGAAAAGCTCACGGAACTCTGCTACGGCAAGGCCTACGCGCAGTACGGAAACCCGCTCCCGGAGATTGTGAAGAACCGGCTCGAAAAGGAGCTGAACTCCATCATCAAGAACGGCTTTGCCGTCATGTACATCATTGCGCAGGAACTTGTGAAACACTCGAACGAAGAGGGCTATCTGGTCGGCTCCCGCGGTTCGGTCGGCTCCTCCTTTGTCGCCTACACGGCCGGCATCACCGAGGTGAATCCCCTGCCGCCGCACTATGTTTGCCCGAACTGCCGATACTCGGACTTTGACTCGGAGATTCCGAAAGCGGTTCGCGGGGACCGCGGGCTGCGACATGCCGGATCAGGTCTGCCCGCACTGCGGCGCGAAGCTTAGAAAGGACGGCTTTGACATTCCGTTTGAGACCTTCCTCGGCTTTAAGGGCGACAAGGAGCCGGATATCGATTTAAACTTCTCCGGTGAAAACCAGAGCTCGGCGCACGCCTACACCGAGGTCATTTTCGGCAAGGGACAGACCTTCCGCGCCGGAACGGTCGGCACACTCGCCGAGAAGACAGCCTTCGGCTACGTGAAGAATTACTTTGAGGCGCACGGAACAAGAAAGCGAAAGTGTGAGATCAACCGCCTCGTACAGGGCTGTGTCGGCGTGCGGCGCACCACCGGGCAGCATCCGGGCGGCATTGTCGTCCTGCCGAAGGGCGAGTCGATTTACTCCTTTACGCCCTTGCAGCACCCGGCGAACGATGCGACTTCGCCGATTATCACGACACATTTCGAGTATCATGCGATTGACCATAACCTCCTGAAACTCGATATCTTGGGACACCAGGATCCGACCATGATACGCATGCTGCAGGATCTCACGCAGATTGATCCGGTAAAGGACATCCCGCTCGATTCGCCGGAGGTCATGAGCCTCTTTCAGAGCACCGAGGCGCTCGGCGTGAAACCGGACGATATCCTCGGCTGCCAGCTCGGCGCGCTCGGCATTCCGGAGTTCGGCACCGACTTCGCGATGAACATGGTCATCGAGGCCAAGCCGAAGGGCTTCTCCGACCTGGTCCGCATTGCGGGACTCGCGCACGGCACCGATGTCTGGCAGGGCAATGCGGAAGTGCTGATTTCCGAAGGCACGGCGACCATTCAGACCGCCATCTGCACGCGAGACGACATCATGCTCTCGCTGATTCAGTGGGGCATGGACCCGCAGGAGAGCTTTAAAATCATGGAGTCCGTCCGAAAGGGCAAGGGACTCACGCCGGACTGGGAGGCACACATGCGGGAGCACGAGGTGCCGGACTGGTATATCTGGTCCTGCAAAAAGATCAAGTACATGTTCCCGAAGGCGCATGCCGCGGCCTATGTCATGATGGCGTGGCGCATCGGCTACTGCAAAATCTTTTATCCGCTCGCCTACTACGCGGCTTATTTCTCCATCCGTGCGACCGGCTTCAGCTATGAGGGCATGTGCCAGGGCAAGGAGCGGCTTGAATTCCTGCTCGCCGAATTAAAGAAGCGGGACTACAGCGGCAACCGCGTGAATCCGCTGACGCCGAAGGAAGAGGATATGGTCAAGGACGGCAGAATTGCACAGGAAATGTATGCGAGAGGTTTCTCGTTCCTGCCGATCGACCTCTACCGCGTCAAGGCAACGCAGTTTACGATTGTGGACGGAAAGATTATGCCGGCGCTCACCTCGATCGACGGACTTGGCGAGAGTGCGGCGGAGCAGATTGTGCGCGCGGCGGCCGGGGGGCAGTTTATCTCGAAGGACGATTTCCGCGCGCGGAGCGGCGTGGGGCAGACCATCTGCGATCTGCTCGACAAACTCGGTATCCTCGGCAAGCTCCCGGAGTCGAACCAGCTCTCGCTCTTTGATCTCATGTGAGTGCCCCGTTTGACAAATAAAAACAGAAAATTTACAATCTAAGTTCAGATACCGATAGAAGACGGAGGAAAGGCGATGGACTACTCGTTTCAGAAGATAGAGCCGAAGTGGCAGGCAAAGTGGGAGGAAGAGGGCATCTTCCACGCGGAGGATTTTCTCGGAGAAGCCGAAGTTCTACGGCCTCGTGGAATTCCCTTATCCGAGCGGCGCCGGCATGCACGTCGGCCACATCAAGGCGTACTCGAGCATCGAAGTGCTCTCGAGAAAGCGGAGAATGCAGGGCTACAATGTGCTGTTCCCGATCGGCTTTGATGCCTTCGGCCTGCCGACCGAAAACTATGCGATCAAGACCAACACGCACCCGCGCGAAATCACGGACAAGAACATTGCGAAGTTCTCGGAGCAGTTGAAGCGCGTCGGCTTCTCCTTTGACTGGACCCGTGTCATCGACACTTCCCGCGACGACTACTACAAGTGGACGCAGTGGATTTTCTTAAAGCTCTTTGAGAAGGGACTCGTGTTCCGCAATAAGACCCTGGTCAACTATTGCCCGTCCTGTAAGGTTGTGCTCTCGAATGAGGACAGCCAGGGCGGCAAGTGCGACATCTGCCACTCGGATGTCGTCCAGCTCCCGAAGGATGTCTGGTACTTAAAGATCACGAAGTATGCGGATAAGCTCCTCCTCGGCCTCGACGAGGTGGATTATCCCGAGAACATCAAGCAGCAGCAGGTCAACTGGATCGGCAAGTCGACAGGTGCTTTCGTCGAGTTTCAGTTAAAGGATCTCGATGAGAAGCTTGAAATCTATACGACGCGCTGTGACACGCTCTTCGGCGTGACCTTCATGGTCATTGCGCCCGAGCACCCGCTGATTGACAAGTTCTCGTCTAAGATCAAAAACATGGATGCCGTTCTCGCGTACCGCGAGGAGGCTTCCCGCAAAACCGAGTTTGAGCGCACCCAGCTCGTCAAGGACAAGACAGGTGTTCGCATCGAGGGCATTACGGCCGTCAATCCGGTCAGCGGCAAGGAGATTCCGATTTTCATTTCGGACTATGTCATGATGGGCTACGGCACCGGCGCGATTATGGCGGTGCCGGCGCACGACCAGCGCGACTACGAGTTCGCAAAGCGCTTCGGCGCAGAGATTATCCCTGTCATTGAGGGCGGCGATCTCGAGAAGGAAGCCTACAGCGGCGACGGCGTCATGATTAACTCCGACTTCCTGAACGGCATGACCAACAAGAAGGATTCGATTGCGCGCATGCTCGAATTCCTCGCGGAGAAGGGCATCGGCCACGCGGGCGTGCAGTTCAAGATGAAGGACTGGGCCTTTAACCGTCAGCGTTACTGGGGCGAGCCGATTCCGCTGATTCACTGCCCGAACTGCGGCGTGGTCGCGGTTCCTTACGAGGAGCTTCCGCTCCGCCTGCCCGATATGGATAACTTTAAGCCCGGCGAGGACGGTCAGTCGCCGCTCGCGAAGGTCGAGTCGTTCGTGAACTGCACCTGCCCGAAGTGCGGCGGTGCGGCAAAGCGTGAGACCGATACCATGCCGCAGTGGGCGGGTTCTTCCTGGTATTTCCTTCGCTACTGCGACCCGCACAACAGCGAGAAGTTCGCGGACAGAGAGAAGATTAACTACTGGATGCCGGTCGACTGGTACAACGGCGGCATGGAGCATGTGACGCGTCACCTGATTTATTCGCGCTTCTGGCACCACTTCCTCTATGACCTCGGCGAGGTCAATACGCCGGAGCCCTATAAGAAGCGCTCGGCGCAGGGCATGATACTCGGCGCGGACGGCGAGAAGATGAGTAAGTCGAAGGGCAATGTTGTGGATCCGCTGGACATCGTCTCGCAGTACGGTGCGGATACGCTTCGCGTCTATGTGCTCTTCATGGGCGATTACGGCTCCGCGGCGCCGTGGAACGACAGCTCGGTCAAGGGCTGCCGCCGTTTCCTGGAGCGCGTGTTTGCGCTGCAGGATATCGTGGTGCCGGAGACAGTGAAGTCGCTCGAGGCTTCGCTCCACAAGACCATCAAGAAAGTCTCGGCGGACATCGAAGAGCAGAAGTACAACACAGCCATTGCTGCGCTCATGACCTTCCTGAATGAGGTCGGCAAGGAGAAGAAGATCGGCAGAGAGCAGCTTCTCTGCTTCGTGAAGCTTTTGAATCCGTTTGCGCCGCATATCGCCGAGGAGATTTATCAGAATCAGGGCGGCGAGGGCTCGCTGCAGCTTGCTTCCTGGCCGGAGCACGATGAGGCGAAGACCGTCGACGAGAGCATCGAAATCGGCGTGCAGGTAAACGGAAAGCTCCGAGCGACCGTGACCATCCCGACCGACTGCGAGAAGAGCGAGGCGCTCGCACTCGCAAAGGCGGACGAGAAAGTGCAGGCCGCACTCGAGGGCAAGAACCTCGTCAAGGAAATCTATGTGCCGAATAAGATTGTGAACCTCGTGGTAAAGTAATAGCGACAAGAAGAACCGCTCTCCACCCTGCCTGCGGAAGCAGACTGGGGGAGAGCGTTTTATTTTGTTTCGTTGCAGTCCGTTAACAGGCAGGACCGGTATCGGAACCGGATGGAGAGCGAAATGTCTTTGGACTAAGAGTATTCCTGATCAAGGGCGATCATATGCCAAAGACGTACTGGTATACTGCCGAACGATTTCGGTATTTGTTGATTGGCACGCGTTTTATGATACGACAAGCAGTTTGCGGAGGAAAACAGACGGATGATTGTAAGAGGTTCGCCATGTCCGATTTCAGCCTGTCCTACCCGGTCTTGCAATCCGGCGAGAGATTTCCCTTTTTCTTTTCAAATTTTTGTTGACAAGTTTGCGGCTGTCCAGTATACTGTCAAAGCATTGAGGAAACAGTTCGAGGCGTGGCTCAGTTTGGTAGAGCGCAGCGTTCGGGACGCTGAGGCCGCAAGTTCGAATCTTGTCGCCTCGATTCGCTCTGAAAAGAGCATGCAACAGGTAAGGCCGATTGGTCAAGCGGTCAAGACGGAGCCCTCTCACGGCTCAAACCCGGGTTCGATTCCCGGATCGGTCATTTCGAGTATAAGCTCGGAGAAAAGATATACCATATTTATCGAGGCGTGGCTCAGTTTGGTAGAGCGCAGCGTTCGGGACGCTGAGGCCGCAAGTTCGAATCTTGTCGCCTCGATTCACCCTGAAAAGGGTAGCAACAAGGCAAGGCCGATTGGTCAAGCGGTCAAGACGGAGCCCTCTCACGGCTCAAACCCGGGTTCGATTCCCGGATCGGTCACTTTGCTTTCGTAGCGCAGTTGGTAGCGCAACGCATTCGTAATGCGTGGGTCGCCGGTTCGAGTCCGGCCGAAAGCTCGATGAAGCTCAGGTGTAAGCCTGAGCTTTTTTGATGTCTGTTTCAGCGCGATTCGCGCAAGCTTTTTCGCAAGATAGGTTCTTCTCTTATATAGAAGCTTTTGCTATACTGAATCCAAAGTCTGTTTTAGACTTTGGGGACAGGAGGAGACAAATTACATGGATAATCAGGAGCTGAAACGATATGCGCTAAAGCTGCGGAGAGGTATACTCCGCGCCACACATGCGGCTGCGTCCGGGCATCCGGGCGGCTCTCTCTCGGCAACGGAAGTGTTCACGCTGCTTTACTTTGAGGAGTTACACGTTGACCCGAAGAACCCGGAGGATCCGAAGAGAGATCGCTTTGTGCTCTCGAAGGGTCACTGTGCACCCGGCCTTTACGCGGCGCTCGCGGCGAGAGGCTTTTTCCCGGAGGAAGATCTTTTAACCCTCCGCCACATCGGCTCCTATTTACAGGGTCATCCGGACATGAAGCACATTCCGGGTGTCGATATGTCGAGCGGTTCGCTCGGTCAGGGCATCTCCGCGGCGGTCGGCATGGCACTCGCGGCGAAAATTCTACGGCGAGTCCTATCGCACCTATACGCTGCTCGGCGACGGTGAGATTGAAGAGGGAGAGGTCTGGGAGGCAGCCATGCTCGCGGGCTTTCGGAAGCTCGACAACCTCGTGGTGATTGTGGACAACAACAATCTGCAGATTGACGGCCCGATTGACGAGGTGAATTCGCCCTATCCGATTGACAAGAAGTTTGAGGCCTTCAACTTCCATGTGATCAATGTGGAGGACGGCAATGACTTTGATCAGCTCCGCGCGGCATTCGCGGAGGCGAGAAATACGAAGGGCTGCCCGACGGCCATTGTCATGAAGACCGTGAAGGGCAAGGGCATTTCCTTCATGGAAAATCAGGTCGGCTGGCACGGCAAGGGCCCGAACGATGAGGAGCTCGCAAAGGCTCTGGCGGAACTGGATAAGGCGGAGGAGATGTTATGAGTCAGGGAAAAAAGATTGCGACCCGCGAGAGCTACGGCAGAACCCTCGCGGAACTTGGAAAAGAACATGAGGATTTCCTCGTACTGGATGCCGATCTCGCGGGTTCCACAAAGACCGCGGTGTTCCGCAAGGCATTTCCGGAGCGCCACATCAACTGCGGCATCGCCGAGCAGAACATGATCGGTGTCGCAGCCGGCATTGCTGCGACCGGGCGCGTCGCGTTTGCGAGCTCGTTTGCGATGTTTGCGGCGGGCAGAGCTTATGAGCAGATTCGGAACTCCGTCGGCTATCCGCAGCTCAATGTGAAGATTGCGGCGACCCACGGCGGCATCTCGGTCGGCGAGGACGGCGCGACCCACCAGTGCAACGAGGACTTTGCGCTGATGCGCACCATCCCGGGCATGGTGGTCATGGTGCCGTCGGATGATGTTGAGGCCGAGGCGATGGTGCGCGCCGCGTATGCGCACAAGGGACCGGTCTACATGCGCTTTAGCCGCCTTGCGACGCCGGTGTTCAACAATCCCGAGACCTACAAGTTTGAGATCGGCAAGGCGATTACAATGCGCGAGGGCAAGGATGTCGCGATTATCGCGGCGGGTCTGCCGGTCGCTTCTGCGATGGAGGCTGCGGAGAAGCTCGCGGCCGAGGGCATTGAAGCGCGTGTCATCGATATGCACACCATTAAGCCCGCTCGATGAGGCGGCAGTGCTTCGCGCAGCCAAGGAAATCGGCAAGATTGTCACGGTCGAGGAGCACTCGGTCATCGGCGGTCTCGGCTCCGCAGTTGCGGAAGTGCTCGCAGAGCAGTGCCCGGCAAAGTTGAAGCGTGTCGGCGTCTATGACCGTTACACGGAGTCCGGCCCCGCAGAGGCACTGATTCATCACTACGGCCTGGACGGCGAGGGTGTGTACAGCGCGGTCAAGGCCTTTCTCGCGTAACGGAACAGAGACCGCCACAGGCCTGAGAGGCAGGGGGAGAGAATGGAGAAAAAAATACTGGTGACGCGTTCTTCGCTGCCGCCGCTCGAAGAGTATGTCGAAGAGATTCGCGATATTTTTGAGAGTCGCTGGCTCACCAATATGGGAGTCAAGCACGAGGCTTTGACCGAGGAACTCCGCCGCTTTTTCGATGTGACAGAGGTAACGCTCTTTCAGAACGGTCATCTCGCGCTCGAGTTTGCCCTGCAGGCGCTCGGTCTTCGCGGCGAAGTGATTACGACGCCCTTTACCTTTGCTCTCGACGACCTGGGCCATTGTCCGCGCGGGACTCACACCGGTCTTTTGCGACATTGACCCCGAGACCTACACGCTGGATCCGGCAAAACTCGAGGCGCTGATTACTCCGCGCACGGCGGCAATTCTGCCTGTCCATGTCTACGGCACGCTCTGTGATACCGACGCGCTCGCGGAGATTGCGGCGCGCCATCATCTCCCGCTGATTTATGATGCGGCGCATGCATTCGGGGTGAAAAAAGACGGAAAGAGTGCGGCCTCGTTCGGCGATGTCGCGATGTTCTCGTTCCATGCGACCAAGGTATTTCACACGATTGAGGGCGGCGCGGTCTGCTGTCATGATCCGGAACTGAGTCAGAAACTGTTCCGACTCAAAAATTTCGGCATTCAGGAGAACGAGACCTACTGTATCGGCGGCAACGGCAAGATGAACGAATTTGAGGCGGCCATGGGGCTCTGCAACCTCCGGCATTTTCCCGAGGAGATTGCCAAGCGGAAGCAGGTCTATGAGCGGTATCGGGAGCGCCTCACGGGTGTCACAGGGCTCAAGCTCCCGCCGCAACAGGCGAATGTGACGCCGAACTACGCCTACTTCCCCGTCGTCTTCCTGGACGCCTACGGGGAGACGCGGGATGAGGCGGCAGAGCGCCTGCAGGCGAGAGGCTACTTCCCGCGGAAGTACTTTTATCCCTGCACCAACGCGTTTCCCCTTCCTCGGACAGCGCTACACGCCGGAGAGCACGCCGATTGCGGCGGCCGTTTCGAGGCGTGTGCTGACCCTGCCGCTCTATGCGGATTTGGAGCTCGCGGACGTGGACGAAATCTGCCGCATCCTGCGGCATGAAGTTTGAGAGGAAGCATGATTAAAGCAATTATTTTTGATCTCGACGATACGCTCTACGACTTCAAGGCGGCTCATCGGGCAGGCGCAGACGCCTGGGCAGCCTATGCGAGAGAACAGTTTCAGCTCCCCGAAGAGCAGACGCGCCGCGAAATAGAAGAGCTGATTGCCGAGCAGGCAGAGAAAATGGGACCCATCGCGGCGTCTCATAACCGCGTGTTGCGCGCGGAACTCTGGCTTTCGAAGCGGAACCTCCCTGTCTTTCCGCACGCGACCGCGCTCGCGGAGCGCTACTGGCAGACACTGCTGGATGCGATGGTGCCGCAGGAAGGCGCCGTCGAAATGCTCCGGGATTTGCAGATGCGAGGCTTTCTGATCGGCATCGGCACGAATATGACCGCTTATGTGCAGTACAAGAAGATTGAGAAACTGGGGCTTGGCGACATGGTCGACTTTATCGTGACGAGCGAAGAGTGCGGCGTGGACAAGCCGCTCCGCCACTTCTTCAAGTACAGCGCGAAGAAGGCAAACGAGACGCTGGCGCGCGCGGGAAGAGCGGAGCGCATCGAGATGAACGAGATACTCTTTGTCGGGGACTCCGTAAAACACGACCTCGAAGGTGCCCATGCGGCAAAGATGCAGGCCCTGCTCTTTGATCCGGAGAATGCGCACCCGGAAGAAGAGGAGCGGATACAGCGCTTCTCCGAGCTCCCGGAAGTGTTGAAGCGCCTGTCCGCCGAGATGTGAGGAATGGATTGCGTATGAAAAAAGCAGCCGAAAGGCTGCTTTTTTTGTGATTTACCGTTCCGGTACATTCTTCCAAATTTCACCCAGCGTGCGTGTATAGGAGTTAGAGAGGTGCTGTTGCATGGCGGCAGCGGCTTTTTCGGCTTGGTTCGCTAATATTCCTTCTCCGATTGCGAGATGTTCCTTATACACAAGTTTCCCGTCAATGGAATTATTGTATACCGACTTCACCTCGAACCGGAGATAATGGTCCAGAATCAAGCTGGTCTGCCTTGAAAACCAATCATTATGAGAGGCTGCGGCAACCAATCTGTGAAATTGATGGTCAATCCGATAGAGGAGGCGGCTATCAAGTGTTGTCAGATTCTCTTTTAATTCAAGCAAGCAGTTCATAATCGCTTGCTTTTCTTCAGGCGTTCCACGCATCGCGGCGAGTTTTGCATTGTGTGACTCCAGAAATTCGACCTTCCAGGATGTCTTGGGCATCTTGTCTTGTCATAGGGACGACTTTGACACCCTTACCACGGGAGAAACTGACATACCCCTCTTTTTGAAGCTCTAGTAGTGCTTCACGGACCGGTGTACGACTGATTCCGAGTTCGTTGCAGATAGCTTCTTGCGAGTAGATGGCATCGACGCGGAAGCGATTATAGAGAATGGCATCCTTGATTAGGTCATAGGCTTGTTTTTTATAGGTTGCTGTATGAATTCGGCCATCACCTAAAAGCCCGGTTTGATGTTCTTCCATGCTGTGGTACCTCTTGATACAAAGAATACATGAGTTTACGATCCGCTGGGAAATAAAAATTCGCTGTACTAAATCAAACATTAGCAAACAGCGGACTTCTGTTCAAGTATAGGTGGATTTTGAAGAGAAATCAACTATTTAGACTAATTATGTTGACATAGAATGCGAAAAATTGTACTATTTATATAAAATATGTAATGTGTAATATATTACTATAAGGAGTCACATGGTAGATAAGTGACATAGAATACAGAAGGGAGGTTTTGCGTAAGGAAAGAATAAGTGTTGTTCGAGCAAACAAGTGGAGAGGGAGGAGGTTGAAAGAACAGAAGATAGGGAGAGCAGAAAATAGGGGCAAAACGATTGAACCGGATTTAGCATAATGAAAAGGGAACCATTGCATTGTCAACACATGTAACACACAGACTTGAGTCAGATTCAGCAGCTTTTCTATGGCTGGAAACTGGTTTTTGACAGGAGGACGATGTATGTTAGTGGCAATTTGGATTATTACCTTTTGTTTGATCATTGGCATAGGTGTGTATGCAGGTACGAAGATTAAGTCTGCAAATCAGTGGTCCGGCGGCGATAAGACCATGGGAGCCCTGACACTTGGGTGTGTTTTTGCGGCATGGCAGATTGGCGGTATGGCCGTCGTAGGTGCGGCACAGAACGGTTATAACCTTGGAATTTCCGGTTCTTGGTATTCCATCGCCGGTTCTTTCTACTTTATTGCACTTGCAGTATTTGCGAAAATCATCCGCGAGAGGATGCCGGGTGAATCTGTTCCGGTCTATCTGCAAACCCGATATGACATCCGTACCACAAGACTTTATTCGTACGCCTGGATTGTATACGGATTTCTCTATATTCCGATTCAGCTAAAGACAGTATCAAGTATCATTCAGATTGTGCTTCCGGGCTTGAATATAATGGCAGCCATGTTCATCGGTGTGACCATCGCGGTGATTTACACAAGCTTTTCAGGAATGAAAGGAGCTTCTGCCGTCGGACGAGTTGTCTGCATAGGAATCTATGTTCTCTTAATTTGTTTCGTGTTTACGACACTGCCTCGATTCGGAGGTTTTGGTGGACTCCTCAAGTCTCTTCCGGAGAACTATGATTCGATGGGGAATATGCCGACGCAGCGCATTATTGCGTGGATTGTGGGAGGTTGTATCAGCACGGCGGTTATGCAGGCGGTTCTTCAGCCGCTTCTTTCTGCAAAGAGTCCGGAAGCAGCGAGAGCGGGTTCTGTTCTCGGCTATTTGATTGCGGCACCGATTTGTTTCTTTACTGCGACTTGCGGCATGCTGTCAAAGCGAGTGGGGCAGATTTGGGCGACGGTTCCACTGCTTTTGCTTATGCGATTAAGACATTTAGCAGTCCGATCTTTGCCGGCATCATCTTCGCATTTGCGACTATGATTATTGCGGCAACGATGGCAACGATGATGTTGGCGACCGGGACCATCATTACAAATGTTTATAAGACAGAGATCAATCCCAAGGTAGATGATGTCAAAGTCTTAAAACTCTCAAAGACTATCACATTTATATTTGCCTATATGACGCTGATTCCGGCCTTCCTGATTCCGAGCAAGTCATTGACGAATCTGTTTTTGACATTGCAACATGTCGCTGCGGCGCCGGTCAGCTTCTCTATCTTGGCTGGCTTGATGTGGAAGAAAACGACAAAACAAGCGGCATTCTGGAGTATGCTGACCGGAATGGTGACAGGCATCACTTGGATGCTCCTAAAACTTACGGATATTGTTGAGGCTGTATATCCGGTCTTCTTGATTACCTATGGTGTTGGCATAGCCGTATCACTCATGACATATCGGAATAAGAAGGATGAAGAACTGGTGTGAATATGGCAGAGAACATGAAAAAACAAATCTATATGTGGCCTTCGTATTGGGGAAAGCCGGTCGCGCACGGAAGTATGGGGGCAGTCAGCACGAACAATGTCTATGCGACCAGAGCCGGTCTTGAGATTCTCAATAAGGGAGGAAATGCTTTCGATGCCGCGGTAGCGGGTATCGCTTACTCTGTCAGTGGTGGAACCTCACCATTCGGGGATAGGCGGTGGGTGCTTCACATTGCTATACGACGCGAGGACAGGAAAAACAGAGGGCATTGATGGGCGTGGAATTGCTCCTGCAAAGGCCACATCGACGCTGTTTCTCAAAGACGGCGAAGTGCAGGATGAATGGAAGGATCTTGGAGGACAGTCCGTAGCTCTTCCGGGTCTCCTTAAGACGATGGATATTATGTTGAAGAACTATGGGACCATGTCTTTGGAGGAAGTTTTGGCACCTGCTATTCGATGCGCACGAGAAGGGTTCGGTACGAGCTATACGGAAGCACTGACCATGTATGACAACTCGGTTGAGCGAAAGATGCGCCTCTCGGAGTCATTCAGGAAATTGTATTTAAAATCCGATGGAAGTTTCTACCGATTTGGAGAGAGACAAAGAAATCCCCGGATTGCGGAGCTTCTGGAGCATATCTCTAAGCAAGGTGTGGACTATTTCTATAAGGGTGAGGTGGCATATAGGATTGTTGAAGAAATCAACCTCCGCGGTGGTTGTTTTGAAATCTCGGATATGAAAACATATGTGCCGAAATTCCGAATGCCGGTAAAAGCAAATTACAGAGGCTATGATGTTTATGCTTTCGCCGCCGAGCGGTGGTTGCGCCTTGCTTGAAATGTTGAATATTCTTGAGAATTATGATCTCAGAGCTATGGGGCATAATACTGCGGAGAGTCTTCATGCACTTGCGGAATCTATGAAACTCGGCTTTGCAGATCGAAGTGTTGCACTCGGTGATCCGGATTTTGTACAAGTCGATGTAGACCGACTAACCAGTAAAAGATTCGCGAACGAGCGATATGAACTTCTTAGTGAGAAAGCGGGAGAATTTGCATCGGCTGAAGCGATTGAGGCAAAGCAATATCCGGGAAATACATCTCACTTTGCAATCATGGACAGCGCAGGCAATGCAGTTTCACAGACGCAGACAATTCGGGACTGGTTTGGCTGCGGGATTGTAGTGGATGGACTTGGCTTTGTACTAAACAATGCGATGTCGGATTTTTCAGCTGCAATCGGCGCAATGACAAGCCAAGGACTTGCTTACGGAAGTGCCAATGCGATTCAAGGCGGAAAGACACCGCTTTCCAGCATGTCGCCGAGTATCGTGTTTCGAGATGGAAAACCGTTTCTTGCGATTGGTGCTGCAGGAGGACCGAGAATCATCACAGGCACATTGCAGGGGATTGTCAATGCAATCGACTTTGAGATGACGCCTGAACAACTGGTGAATGCGCCGTATATCAACTGCTTAACAAAGGCACAGGGCCTCGAAGTCGAGTACGGAATATCGGGAGACACGAGAAAGATATTGCAAAGAGAAAGGGCACAAGATTGTGCCGGTCCCGGTTGACCAAGCAATGAGCACGATGCTCAACAGTGTTATGAATGTAGATGGAGAGTTTTATGCTGCCGGCACAAAACGTGTTGACGGCTGCGGCGGAGCACTTCTCCCGGGAGGTCATATTGTTTTGGAAGGTGTGAGTCAGGAAGAATTATAATTCTGAAAAAGAAAAAGCAGCCGAAAGGCTGCTTTTTTCATATTACAAAATATAAGCGTTGCGGGAGGCCGTGCGTTTCGTGCCCTGTTCGTGGGCTATGGCTTACTGCAGGCTTTCGTCGCTGTGGAACGGCTTTGCGAGCGAAGCGTAGGCCGAGGGGCGGTTCAGAATGTCCATGAACTGCTCGCCGGTGATGGTCTCCTTCTCATAGAGGAACTGTGCGAGCTCGTTTAGCTTGTCCTTGTTCTCGCGGAGCAGGGCAACGGCTTTGTCGTGCTGCTCCTGTACCAGGGTTACGACGCGCTTATCGATTTCCTCGAGGGTCTTTTCCGAGCAGGTCGAGTGCGTTTCGTCGCCGAGATAGCGACTGTCGCGCTGGGAGAGCTGAACCATGCCAAACTGCGGATCCATGCCGTACTGAGTAATCAGCGCTCTCGCAATCTTGGTCGCCTGCTCAATGTCGTTCGAGGCGCCGGTCGTGATCACACCGAACTCGACTTCCTCGGCGGCGCGACCTGCGGTGTAGGTGCAAATCTTATTCAGCAGGTCTTCCTTGCTGTAGAGGTATTTGTCGTGTTCTTCGACCTGGAGGGTGTAGCCGAGCGCGCCGGAGGTGCGGGGGATAATCGTGATTTTCTGCACCGGTGCGGAGTGGCTCTGCAGCGCGGCGACCAGTGCGTGACCAATCTCATGGTAGGCGACGGTCGCCTTTTCCTTGTCGGTCAGCACTGCGTTTTTCTTCTGGTAGCCCGCGATGACGGTCTCCACGCTTTCCTCAAGGTCCTGCTGGTTTGCGACCTTGCGGCCGTTTCGGACCGCGCGGAGGGCTGCCTCGTTGATAATGTTCGCGAGCTCGGCGCCGGAAGCACCGGAGGCCATGCGCGCAATCGTGTGGAAGTTAACATTGTCCGCGAGACGCACTTTCTTGGCGTGCACTTTGAGGATCTCCTCTCTGCCCTTTAAATCCGGGAGTTCCACCGGGATACGGCGGTCAAAGCGGCCGGGGCGGAGGAGAGCCGGGTCCAGGGATTCGGGGCGGTTGGTCGCCGCGAGGATGATGACGCCCGAGTTCCCCTCGAAGCCGTCCATCTCGGTGAGCAGCTGATTCAAGGTCTGCTCGCGCTCGTCATTGCCGCCGATCGAACCTGCCGTGCGCTTGCCGCCGATGGCATCGATCTCGTCGATAAAGACGATGCAGGGCGCTTTCGCCTTGGCCTGCTGGAAGAGGTCGCGCACCTTCGAGGCGCCCATGCCGACAAACATCTCGACGAACTCCGAGCCGGAAATCGAGAAGAAAGGAACATTCGACTCGCCGGCAACAGCCTTGGCGAGCAGGGTCTTACCGGTTCCGGGCGGGCCGACGAGCAGGATGCCCTTCGGCATTTGCGCGCCGATCGCGGTGTACCGGCTCGGATCCTTTAAAGTACTGCACAATCTCCTGCAGACTTTCTTTTGCCTCGTCCTCCCCGGCCACATCGTGGAAAGTGGATGCCGTCCGTGGACTTCACATATTCCTTGGCATTGCTCTTGCCGAAGTTGCCGAAGGGGCTGCCGCCGAGACCGCCGCCCATGCCGCCGCCCATCTTGGAGGCGAGCGAGCTGAACTGGCGGCTCAGAATCTGCCAGAAAATGATCATGAAGATAATCGGGATGACCCAGTTGTAGAGGAGCTTCTCCATGGGCGTCTGCACATGGACGATGTCGGTGCGGAAGTCCGCGCCCGCATTGTAGAGCCGCTGGGTGAGATCGGGGTCTGTCATGACGCCGGTCTTATAGATGGCACTCTGCCCCTTTTCCGTAAAGACAATCTGGTTGGTGTCAACCTGGACCTTATCGATTTTCTTTTGCGAGGTCAGGTCCATGAAGACATTGTAGGAAACTTCTTTGACCCTTGCATTTTGCAATTGCGGAACAATGACCGCGTTCAGAATCAGGGTGATTAGAAGAATCACAAAGTACAGATTGGGAATCAGCGGTGTGGGCTGTTTGGGATTCTTGTTCTCCTGCATGGTTTCTCCTTTGCTTTGATATGTTATATAGTTTGTAGCACAGTGGAGCGGGATGCGCAAGAGAACACGTGAAAAGTTTATCAAAAGATTAGAAATGAACGCGTTCGGCGCTGCGGCAAAGGAAGGATAGGGCAGAGATAGGCGGGAATCGGTAAAGCGAGAATGCGAATCAAGCAAGACAGAGGAAAGTGAGCACGAAAAGAAAAGGTGCGCCGTTAAAGCTGAGCGTACAGGGGGAAAAGACAGAGGTAAAGGCTACATGGAGAGGCGGCCTCGGGGGAAGGTAACAAAAAAACTCTGCCGATTATCGGCAGAGTTTCATTCGTGGGACCGAGGAGGCTCGAACTCCTGACCTTTCGCGTGTGAGGCGAACGCTCATCCCAGCTGAGCTACGATCCCGCAAAGCACTTATTTATAATAGCACATCGGCGCCAGAATGCAAGTGCTTTTTGTGAAGAGCTGAAAAAGTGTAGTTCGAGGCCTTTACTTCCGGAGACTCTCGAGGTCCTCGTAGAAGGTCGGCGCGGAGATGTTGACGCACTCGGGGTGGGTGATTTTCACTTCCCCGTCGGTCACGAGCGAGAGAATCGCAAAGCTCATCGCGACGCGGTGATCCAAGTAGCTCTCGACCTCGCCGCCGTGAAGCGCAGCGCCGCCGTCGATGATGAGGCCGTCTTCGGTCTCCGCGACCTTAGCGCCGAGGCGGCTTAGACCCTCCGCCATGGTGTGAATGCGGTTCGATTCTTTTACTTTCAGTTCCGCGGCATCGCGAATCACGGTGCGTCCTTCGGCGCAGGCCGCGGCGACTGCGAGTACCGGAAGTTCGTCGATCAGGCGGGGAATCAGCTCGCCGCCGATTTCGGTGCCGTGGAGCGGCGCGTAGCGCACCAAAAGATCGGCCGCCGGTTCGCTGTCCTCGTTCCGGACATCCAGTACCTCTATCTTTGCGCCCATCGCGCGGAGCGCCGAAATAACGCCGTCCCGCGTCGGGTTGATGCCGACATTCCGGAGGACCACCTCGCTGCCCGGCACGATGCTCGCGCCGACCAGAAAGAAAGCAGCGGAGCTGATATCGCCCGGCACGGAAATTTCGGTGCCGTAGAGATTTTCGGTCTCGGAGACGGTGACGGCGGGGCGCCCCTCGAAGCTGCCGGTCGAGACCTTCGCGCCGAAGGCGCGAAGCATGCGCTCGGTGTGGTCGCGGGAGAGCGCGGGTTCGGTGACCGTGGTCTGTCCGGAGGCATAGAGCCCGGCGAGCAGCACGGCGGATTTCACCTGGGCAGAGGCAATCGGCGAGTTAAAGTGAACGCCGTAGAGCTGTTTGCCGCGAATCGAAAGCGGCGCACAGTCGTTTGCCGGAGATACTCTTGATATCGGCGCCCATCGCGCAAAGCGGTGTGATGACGCGCTTCATCGGGCGGCGTTGAATCGAGGCGTCGCCGGTCAGAACGGAAGAGAAGCGTTGCGCGGCGAGCACGCCGCTTAAGAGTCGCGTGGTCGTGCCGCTGTTGCCGCAGTCGAGCGCCTCCGCAGGCGGCATGAGCTCCCGGAGTCCCCGCCCGAGAATCGTCACAGAGCTGCCGCGCTGTTCAATCCGGACACCCATATTGCGGAAGCAGCGTATGGTGGAGAGGCAGTCCTCGCCGGGCAGAAAGCCCTCGATTTCGGTCGTGCCGGTCGCGAGCGAGCCGAACATCACGGCGCGGTGCGAGATGGATTTGTCACCGGAAATGACGAGAGAGCCGCGGAGCGGCGTGGAAGCGGATAAGTGCATGGAAAACTCCTTTCTCTGCGTAGAGCAGATCAGCGGTTCATCTCGAGTTCAAAGCCGTAGCCGTTTAAGAGAGTGGCAGCCTTCTGGCAGCTGTCGGCATCATAGAATTCAATGCGGAGCGCGCCGTCGCCGCTCTCCCGGTTGTGGTTGATGCCGATATTTTTGACATTTACGTTTCCGGCGGCGAGAATCGCGGCGATGATTGAAATCGCACCCGGCTTGTCGGCGACATGCACCGAGAACGAGTACTGCGCGCTGAGTAAGCCTGCGGCGTCACTGAACTGGTCGCGGAACCGTCCGGATTTCAGAAAGAGCTCGTGAATTGCCTGCATATTGTCGTCCCGCAGGGCAGTGCGGATTCCCGCGAGCGCATCCATATAGCGGTCAAGGACGGTGAGCACAGCGTCCCGGTTGGCAGAAAAATCTGCTGCCACATGATGGGCGAAGAACTCGCAATGCGGGTAATGTCCTTAAAGCCGCCGGCTGCGAGCGAGCGCATGGTGTGCGCCTCGTTGTCCGTGTCCTTCACGAGGTTTACGAGCGCAGCCGCAATGAGATGCGGGAGATGGGAAATCGTTGCGACCGCGCGGTCGTGGGTCGCGGCGTCAATCACATACGGGTTCGCAAACATACGGTGTACGAGCGCTTCCATTCGCTTGAGCATCTCCGGGCGCGTCTCGGCGGTCGGGCAGAGCAGATAAAAGATGTTTTCGAGGAGCAGAGCATCCGAATAGATATAACCGCTCTTCTCGGAACCGGCCATCGGGATGACCGCCCACGAACTGCGCGCCGAGGCCGAGGCGCAGCACTTCCCGCTCTATACTCTGTTTGCTGCTGCCGACATCGGTAATCAGTGTGTCAGCCGGGAGAATATCGCGGAGCGCAGCGAGATAGCTGCTGTTGGTCTCCACCGGCGCGCAGAGAAATACCGCGTCACAGTCGGCGAGGCAGGGCTCGGTGCCGGTGAGAATGCGGTCTACCGTGCCGTCCGCGCGCGCCTCTTCCAACATCTCCCGCGAGGGCATGTAGGCGTAAATTTGACAGTCCGGCTCCCCCGCTTTCAGTGCCTTTGCGATGGAACCTCCGATGAGTCCGAGACCGATGAAACCGTAAGTCATATGTAACCTCCTGGCAATTCTTCTATTTTATCGACTCTGACTTTGACTGTCAACAAAGGCGAAAATTGTGCGCTATGCTGTAAATGCCTTGCAATTTTCTGTTAAAATTAGTAGAATAATCAGAGATAAAAGCTCGGCCAAAACAGCTGTTATCGGGATATCAACGAATAGGAGGAGCTGTTCACAATGAAAGTTTACGAGACTTCACAGATTCGAAACGTTGTGCTCATGGGACACGGAGGCGCCGGTAAGACGACGCTCGCAGAGGCTTGCGCCTTTGTCGGCGGTGCGATTAAGAAAATGGGAAGCGTTCCGCAGGGCACAACGCTCAGCGATTACGATAAGGAAGAGCAGCGCCGCGGTTTCTCGATCAGCACAGCGCTGATTCCGGTCGAATATACGGATCAGGACGCAGAGCCGGTGAAAATCAATTTCCTCGACACCCCCGGCTATTTTGACTTTGTCGGCGAGGTGGAAGAGGCGGTCGCGGCGGCGGATGCGGCCGTGATTGTGGTCAACTGCAAGGCCGGCTTGGAGCCCGGCACCATCAAGGCCTGGGAGCTCTGCGAAAAGCTCCGCCTGCCGCGCATCTTCTTTGTGACCAATATGGACGATGACAAGGCGAGCTACCGCGAATTGCTCTTAAAGCTCGAGTCCCGCTTCGGAAAGCGCGTTGCGCCCTTGCATCTGCCGATTCGCGAGAACGAAAAGTTCGTGGGCTTTGTCAATGTCGTCAAGATGAAGGGCCGCCGCTTTGCGGAGCACAGCGCAGAGTACACGGATTCCGATATTCCGGATTACTCCGAGCACAACTTAAAGATTGCGCGCGAGGCGCTGCTCGAGGCGGTCGCGGAGTCGAGTGAAGCGTTCATGGAGCGCTACTTCTCCGGCGAGAGCTTTACCGAGGAAGAAATTTATACGACGCTCCGCGAACAGGTCGCAACCGGTGACATGGTTCCGGTCATGATGGGCTCCGGTGTGAACGCGCAGGGCGCAAACGCACTGATGAATGCGATTGTCCGCTACTTCCCCTCGCCCGAGAGAGCGGCGCGGGACAACGGCGTGGATTTGACGACAGGCGAGCATCTGGTCGCCAATTATAAGCCGGATGTGAATCTCTCGATGAAGGTCTTTAAGACCATCGCGGATCCGTTCATCGGCAAGTACAGCCTGGTTAAGGTGCTGACCGGCGTGCTCCGTCCGGACAGCGAACTCTTCAATACCGGCAAGGAAGTCGAGGAGAAGAGCGGCAAGATTTATGTGCTTCGCGGCAAGGAAGCAATCGAAGTCACCGAGCTTCGCCCGGGCGATATCGGCGCGATGGCCAAGCTGAACGAGACCGAGACAGGCGACACGCTCGCGAAAAAGCAGGCACCGATTCTCTACAATCCGCCGCAGATTTCGAAACCCTATACCTATAAGGCGTATGTCGCAAAGAATAAGGGCGATGAGGATCGCATTGCCTCCGGTCTCGCGAAACTCATGGAAGAGGATCGCACGCTTCGCACCGAGGTCGATGCGGAAAATCGTCAGTCCCTGCTCTACGGCATCGGCGACCAGCAGCTTGAAATTGTCGTGAGCAAACTCGCGAGCCGCTATAAGGCTGAGATTGTGCTCGAGAAGCCGCGCTTTGCGTTCCGCGAGACCATACGGAAGAAGGTTGAGGCGGCGGGACGCTATAAGAAGCAGTCCGGCGGTCACGGCCAGTTCGGTGATGTCAAGATGAGCTTTGAGCCCTCGGGCGACCTTGAAAAGGCCTATGTGTTCGAGGAGCAGGTCTTTGGCGGCGCGGTTCCGAAGAACTACTTCCCGGCGGTTGAGAAGGGCATTGCGGAATGCTGCAAGAAGGGACCGCTTGCGGCATACCCGGTGGTCGGCCTGAAGGCGGTGCTGCTCGACGGTTCTTATCACCCGGTCGATTCCTCCGAGCTTGCATTCAAAATGGCGGCGAGCATCGCGTTTAAGAAGGGCTTCCTCGAGGCGATGCCGGTACTGCTCGAGCCGATTGTGGCGCTCACAGTGCGCGTGCCGGATGCGAACACCGGTGATGTGATGGGAGATCTGAACCGCAGAAGAGGCAGAGTGCTCGGCATGGATTCCGATCACCACGGCAGACAGCTGATTCACGCGGACATTCCGGCGTCCGAGCTCTACGGCTACGGCGCAGACCTCCGCTCCTTAAGCGGCGGTCTCGGCGAATTCTCTTATGAGTTCAGTCGCTATGAGCAGTGCCCGGGCGATGTGCAGAAGCGTGAGGTCGAGGCGAGAGCTTCGCTTTTGAAGGGCGACGAAGAGTAAGAAGAAGCGCAAATCCCCGGCACCGAAAAGTGCCGGGGATTTTTCTTTTTGAGAAAATTCATCGAAGTCATAAAAATGTAAGCGCCTTCCGGCTGGAGTTTCGCGCTGCTTCGTGCGAAAATAGAGGCGGTCACCGGTGGAAGCAACCACGGATTCAGGCACCGGTGTGACCGGACGGAGGAAAGAATCATGCGAAACAGAACAAACGGAATACAGGTTTTATCGGCCGCGGCGCTTGCGACTGCGCTCCTTTTTGCCGGCTGCGGACAGAAGGCAAACCGGCAAGGGAGCGCAAACAGCGGTGAGACAGCGCAGGCGGAGAGCGCGAACGAGGCGCGCGAGACTTATGCTTATCAGTCGGAAGAGGCGGACAGTAACGGTCTTCGTCACTTCAAGGACGCCGCGGGACGCGATGTGAGTGTCAAAAAAGATCTCACGAAAGTCGCGGTGCTCTCGACCGATGCGCAGTCCTACCTCTATATGATTGCGCCGGAGAAACTTGTCTCGGTTTGGCAGGAGCCGAAAGCAGAGGACTATGTGCCCTCGGCCTATGCAAATCTCCCGGCAATCGGAAAGAACAAGGCGAGCGACCAGAAGGCAGCGCTCCTGTCTTACCAGCCGGAAGTCATCCTCTATATGTCGAACGGCAATGAGAAGGAAACCGGAACCGGTGCGATGGCGGACAAGCTCCAGGCGGATTTCGGTGTGCCGGTGGTCGAAATCGACTCGAGCTTCGCGGGACAGGGCAATGCGTTTCGCATGCTCGGCGATCTCCTCGGCAAGCGGGAGCGGGGCGAAGAGCTCGCAGCCTACACGGACGATGTATACCGGCGCGTGACGGCTGTCGCGGAGAAGGAAAAGAAGAAAGAAAAGAAGCTCATCTGCTTCCGCGGGAGCATGGAAAATGAAGTGCTTTTAAAGAGCGCCAAGACGAGTGAGGTCATAAATCTTCTCGCGGACAATGTCGTCGAGATGCAGGGAACCGAAGCGCAGCAGCGCGGCGGCAGCATGATACTTGAGGCGGCCGATGTGAAGCAGCTGAATCCGGATGTGATTCTGACGGACACGGCGAATTTTTTGAATCAGATGAACAGCGACAGCAGCTGGCAGGAAATTCCGGCCATCAAAAACACGCAGGTCTATCTGATTCCGTCGCGGCCGCATTCCTGGGTCCTTTCGCCCGCGCAGTATCCGATCGGCGCAATCTGGCTCGCGAACACCTTATATCCGAAGCAGGCGAACTTTGACCTCGAGAAAGAAATCCGGCAGTACTTTAAAACCTGTTACGGCAAGGATTTGAGTGCGGAAGAGTATCAAAACTTACTGAGCCCGCAGGAAAACAGGCAGTGAGACAGGCGGCGGAACAAGCGACGAAAAGGCCGAATACAGTACAGTTGTCTATAAAAGAATGTAAAATCAAAGTAAAGAAGATAACTTGCAATTCTGTCTGAAAAAAACTACAATTCAGGTTCGGAATCATATAGCACAACAAGGAGAGAGACATGAAGAAAATTGTAGGGATGCTTGCGGCGCTCGGCGTTGCGGCGGCAATGCCTCTGACAGCATGGGCATCTGCCTGGCAGCAGACCAACGGCAGATGGTGGTATCAAATGGACGGCGGCAAGTACCCTGTCAACGGCTGGATGTGGATTGACGGTGACCGGAACGGAATTGCGGAGTGCTATTACTTTGATCAGGCGGGTTATCTTCTGACCAATACGGTCACACCGGACAACTGCCGTGTGAATCAGAGCGGTGCCTGGGTGGACGGAAACGGCACGGTTCACACAAAGCGCGTGCCGATTGTGCAGGAGAGCAGCAAAAATATAGAGGCAGAGCGGCAGGAAGTGCTGCGCCTCGTCAATGCGGAGCGGCGGAAGCGCGGACTCGGTGAACTCACGGAGAACCCGCTGCTCGAGGGCATTGCGGATCAGCGCGCGTCGGAAATCATCAGACTGTTTGATCATACAAGACCGAACGGACAGAGCTTTGACTCGCTCTACCAGGAGCGCGGCGCGACAGGGTACGGTCGCTGGGGTGAGAATATCGCAATGGGGCAGCCGGACGCAGCGGCGGTGGTCACGGCCTGGATGAACAGCCAGGGACATCGCGAGAACATTCTGCGACCGGAGTTCACGGAAATCGGCATCGGTGTCCGCTATGAGAACGGGCAGATGTACTGGGTGCAGAATTTCGGCGGCTATTATTGATTATTGAACATCGTAGTAAGGTACTAAATATAATACTAAATATAAAAGGGGACGATCGGAAATGAAAAAGTCAAAGAAGGCATTGGCTCTCGGGGTCACCTTGCTTGCGCTTGGCGCGACGGCCTGTGCGGCTAAGGACACGAAGTCCGTACAGAGCACGGCAGCCACGACAGAGAGTGCGGCGTCTGCCGGGGAGAGCACGGCGGGCGGAGAGCAAGCAGGCAGAGGCAGAGGATGACAAGCAGGCAGAGGCGCCGGAGCAGCTCCGCGTGAGCATCGAGAGCATCCGTTCGACGCGGGAGCGCGAGTCGGGCGGCGAGACCGGTATGGGAAGTCAGGATCGGTTTTACGAGTATCCGAATTGGGCCATGCTTCCGACCGTCCCGGACGGCGCAACCGCTGCGCTCACCGAGGCGCTCGACGCATACGCGGACACCCAGCAAAAGGCACTCGAGGCGTATGCGGCGGCACATCAAAACAGCGCAGAGGATGACTCGTTACTGAATCGGTACGCGGGCGATGTGCGCCTGACCCGGAGCGACAGCAATTATCTGAGCTTTGTGCGCGGCACCGACAGCTATTCTGCGGATGCCGAGGGCTATACTTATGACAGCAAGACCGGTGAGCGCGTTTTGCTCACACAGATTGTGCGCGATGAGAAGCAGTTCGACAGCGCAGTCGACCAGGTGACGCAGGAGACCGGCATGACAGAGCTCGCGGCGCTTGCAAAAGAGGGCTTCCCGGCGAATAAGCTGGTTTGGGCACTCGGCAACGAGGGGCTGGAACTCTATCTTCCGAAGAGCGACGGAAACTATGTGATGTACATTCGCGTGGTGCTCTCCTATGAGAGTTTTCCGGACCTTTTCACGGACCGGGTGAAAGCGCGTCCCGCACAGTACGCGGCGGTTCTTGTCCCGAATCAGCAGGCCTATATCGACGGCAAACGGATTCATGTCAGCGCGCCGAGCGGACAAAGCGGCAGTTTTACCGTCGAAGTCGACAACAAGGAGTACAAACTCAAAAAGTCGGAGGAGTCGGGCGACCTTCTGAGCCTTGTCTTCGTGAAGACGACAGAGGGTGATTTCCTCTACTGCGAATTCGTCGGGGATATCGCCGATGACTCGCAGCTTGTCGCAGTAAATATGGCAGACATGAGCGAAAACACAGAGCTCGGCACCCCGGGCCTCTGCACAGGTTTTGACTTGCAGCGGGTCACCGATCCGGCGACGCTTTTCCTCAATGCGCGGCTCGATACCTTGAGTACGCTGACCGCGAGCCTGCCGGTCTCCGTGGGACAGGGCGGCAAGCTCGAGGTGCAAGGCAGCTATCAGTATCTCGGTGTCACAGAGCTTCACACGAAGCAGGCGCTTACCTTGTCTCTCGTGAAGAACGGCAAGGAGAGCGGTGAGACCGTAGAGCTCCCGGCGGACACAAAACTCTTCTTCTATGCGGGCGACGGAAAGAGCTATGTGGACTTCCGCCTCGAGGACGACAGAGTGGTCCGCGTGCACATCGCTTCGGATGAAAACGGATCGGACGGTTCGCTCTGGAAAGTAGAGGGCAAGTATTACGACAAGGATGTATTCTCCGGCATGCGCTATGCGGGGTGAGAGATGCAGCGTTCCGAGTTGCTTACAATATTCTGAATTTCCTTTTTCTCACCTCTGTTTTCGCATATACTGACACCGTTATATGCGCAAAGACGGAGGCGGTATGAGAGCTGCGGAGATTCGGGGAGCAAAAGAGCGAAGGCGGGCAGTGAGACGACTCACTGTCCGCCTTGTGTTGCTCGGGCTCGCCTACGCACTGTTTATTCAGTGCACGGGCATCGGGATACCCTGTCTGTTTCGCCTGGTGACAGGGTATCGCTGTCCCGGGGTGCGGCATGACGCACGCGGCGATGGCATTGCTGCACGGACAGCCGCGCACAGCCTGGCGGGAAAATCCGCTGAGTCTCACGGTTGTGCCGCTCTTGGTGTTCTACGGCACATATCGCGCCGAGGTCTATATCCGGACTGCGCGCACAGACTTCAAGGGATGGGAAATTCTGTTTCTTGGCGTCCTCTGGGCGGTCGTTCTGCTATTCTGGCTGCTCAGGAACCTGTAAACATCGCTTTGAATGAGGAAAGGGGAGGGAACGATGTATTGTCCGAATTGCGGCACAAAAATTGTACCCGGGGCAAAGTTCTGCCCGAACTGCGGGGAGAAGCTGGAGTTTGCGCCGGAGAACACCGCGGGTGAGAGCACGGCTGAGAACAGCGAGGCAACGCAGCAGACAGGGAACACCGCGGGTGAGAGCACGGCTGAGAACAGCGAGGCAACGCAGCAGACAGGGAACACCGCAGGTGAGAGCACGGCTGAGAACAGCGAGGCAACGCGGCAGACGGAGAGCACCGCGGATGAGAGCACGGCTGAGAGCAGCGAGGCAACGCAGCAGACGGAGAACACTGCGGGTGAGAGCACGGCTGAGAACAGCGAGGCAACGCAGCAGTCGGAGAGCACCGCGGATGAGAGCACCGCTGCGAACGGCGAAGCGGCGCATGAAAAGAGCCGGTTTGAGCGTGATGCCGAAGAAGCTGCGGCGCGCGCCCGGGAAGCTGCGCAAAAGGCCGCCGAGGAGGCGCGCCGCGCAAGCGAGGATACCGCCAAGTATGCAAAAGAAAAAGCGGAACAGGCCGGGCAGGAGGCGAATCGGGCGGCGGACAGCACCGCACGGGCCGCGCGTGAAACCGCTGAGGAAGCGGCGAGACAGGGCGAGGCGCTGAAGCAACATTGGACGCCGGGCAATATGGAGCGCCTAGCGGCGCTGGCACCGCTCGCAGCTTTTGCCGCTGTGGTACTCGGCTACGTACTTAACTTTTTGCGCGGAATTTCATATTCGGTTTTTGCGAATATTTTGCCGCTCTACGGCGTTGCGTACGGTCTGTCCGGCATGCTCGGAATTGTCTTCTGGGTAAGCAAACTGCTCTTCTGCTTGCTTGCACTCGCCGGCGTCGTGGCAAGCGTGCAGCTTTACGGCAGGAAGGAGAAGCAGACAACCGGCATGGCTGTGTGCCTCGGTGCCAATGTGCTCGCGCTGATCATCCTGCTTCTTCGCCTGGTCGGCAGAGGAAACTTCTTCTTTACGCTTCTCAGCATTGCGTTGGCTTTCTTTGCGCTCGATGCGCTGTCCCGCGTTTTTTTGCGCGGCACCGGCATCGAATCGGACATTCAGCCGAATGAGGACTTCGAGGCCTTCAAGAGTTTTGCCGAGAATCCGCAGGAGAAGACGGAACAGTTTGCGGCGGAGATGAAGCCTGAAAGAACAGAGACAACGGCTGTGAGCAGGGAGATACCGGATCCGAGCAAGTCCGTGTTTGACGGAAGCGGCCTCGAGTATTTTATTATCAACCTGTTCGGCGCGTTGCTTTGTATGGTAACCCTCGGTTTAGCGGGTCCCTGGGTTATCTGCTATGCCGTCGGCTGGGAGCGCAGGCACAGTGTTTACAGCGGAAGACGGCTGGTCTTTAACGGCACGGGCATGCAGCTCTTCGGTAAGTGGATTATCTGGCTCCTGCTCACCATTGTGACCTGCGGCCTTTACAGCTTTGTCATGGGACTTAAGTTGGAACAGTGGATTCTGAGTCACACGGCCTTTGCGGATGAAGTGAGCGATCCGAACAACACGGATGTGTTCCCGAATTCCGGGATTTGACGGCAATATGTTTGAGTGGATCGGTTATAACCTGGTCACCGCACTGGTAGGGACGCTGACCTGCGGCATCGCGGTTCCGTGGGTGGTTTGCAGCTTTAATAAAGTGGTATGCGCCGAATGCCCGCATTTCCGGTCATCGACTCCGTTTTGATGGAAGCGGTGCCGAACTCTTCGGTCAGTACTTTGTGGTACTCCTGCTGAGCATCGTGACCTGCGGTCTTTACGCGCCCTGGGGCTTTGTGAAACTGCGCCGCTGGTACGTGTCCCATGTCAGAATTGCGGATGCAGTCTGAGGGTCAATATAGAAGTCGTTAGACGGAAAGAGCGCGGTGAAAACCGCGCTCTTCTAAATCGGAATACAATCTTTTTCGGGCGGCTGTTCGGCAACATGTTCAAAAGAGGAAAGCAAGTGAATTGCAAATTGGATAAAAGAGAGTAAGAATTCCGGATTACTTCGGTGACGGGGCGCGGGAAAACACAAGACTCTTGTGCAGAGTTACCAGTAGGCACAAGCTGTTGTAATGAAATTGTAACTTCTCGTAACAGGAACAACTCTTTTTTTTCGCGCAGACTATGTTATACTTTTCTTAATATTGCGTTGCGCTGTACGCGGTGCGGCGCGTGTACCTGAAAATCGAATTTGTGAAGAATGGATTTCTGAAAGATAGAGAAGAGCGGACGATGAGTGTGAGAGGCGATAAGGGGAGTCACTATTACAGACAGCGGCAGCGGAGACTGCGGGATCGGCAGCGGAGAGTCATAATCGGAGCGGCAGGGGCGGTTCTTGTCGTTTCTCTTTCGATTTTCGGCATTTCCCGCATCGTGCAGGCAGGGCAAAGCGGGACAAGGGCAGCGCGGCGGTTGCGAGTACGGAGAGCAATGAGAAACTGAAGGGCAGCTGCAAGATTAACGATGTCGATATTTCCGGCATGACAAAGGAAGCGGCGAGAAAGGCTGTGCTCGAAAAGTACAAGTGGAATTTACGGGTTTCCGAGAACGCTGCGGCGGAGACCGAAACCGAGAGCGGTGCGGCGGACGGCAGCACTGCCGATAACACGACGGCAGCGGAGAAGGAGACAAGTTCGGGCGCAAAGACATCGACCGCCAAGGACAGCGCGGACGATGCGGACTATGCGGTCGCGGACCTTCTCAAGGGGAAGCTTGAGAAAGTGCTCACGGAGATTTACGACGAGGGCGATAAGAAGGAAGACCACAGCTACGTGCTGGACGCCGAGAGCATGGATGCCGAAATTGCTTCCGAGGTGCAGAACATCGCGAAGAAGTGGAACCGGAGCGCCAAGAGTGCGGAACTCAAGAGTTTTGACAAGACGACCAATACGTTTTCGTACAGCGATTCCACCGAAGGACGCAAGGTGGACGAGACAGCCATGGCGGATGCCATCAAGGCTGCGATGAACAATCAGAATTACGAAGCCGTGCTTCCGCTCAAGGCAGAGATAACGGAACCGGAACTGACGACCGCAGACGCAAAGGACAAATACAAGGTCATCGCGACCTTTACGACGACCGCGACCGACAATGCGGATCGAAACAACAATTTAAAGCTCGCCTGCGAGGCGCTGGACGGCAAGATTCTGAAAGTCGGCGACGAGTTTTCGTTTAACCAGACGACGGGCAACCGCACGCTGGAGCGCGGCTACAAGCCTGCCGGTGCCTACCAGATGGGCAAGGTTGTGCTGGAGCCGGGCGGCGGTGTCTGTCAGGTTTCGACCACGCTGTACAACACGGTGGTAAAGGCCGGTATCATGCCGACCGAGCGTCACGCGCACACCTTTGCGCCGACCTATGTGACGCCGGGTGAGGACGCGGCAGTCAGCTACGACGGCTATGCCGGTCCGGACATGAAGTTTATCAATACGACCAAGTACGCGATGGCCATTCGCGCAAAGTTTGACCCGAAGGCAAAGACCGTGACGGTCTCGCTGGTCGGTATTCCGATTCTGGACGACGGCGTCACGATTTCTATGGTCTCGAAGAAACTCGAGGACATGGATAACGGCGGTGTGGAATATGTCGAGGACACGACCCTGAAGCCGGGCGTCGAGAAGAAAATTGCGGACGGCACCATCGGCAGCCGCTGGGTCACGAACATTGTGACCAAGAAAAACGGTGAGGTGACTTCGGACGAGTTCTTCCACAATTCGAGCTACAAGGGACACTCGAAGAAGATTGCGCGGAACACGAGCGGCAAGGTCACGGCGACGCAGGCGGCAAATGCGATGACCATCACCGAGAACACCGAGACAGCGGCAGGGCAGGCGACCGCATCGCCGACCGAAGCGGTGAATCCGGGCAAGGCAGCCGAGAGCGCGGCGAGCAAGGTTGAGCCGAAGAACAGCGAGACGAAGGCGACCGAGACCTCCAAGAGCGCGGAGACGAAGGCACCGGCGGCCGAGACCACGAAGGGACCCGGCGCGAACATCTCGGAGGGACCGACCATGGCACCTTCTACGGAGGAAACCGTGCAGGCGGCACCGCAGAATTAAAAAATGTGTACCCCATAAGATACATGAAACAGGCAGTTGCGCATTGTATTTTGGCGCAGCTGCCTGTTATAATATTGTCAGACGCTATAAAAATTCAGAAACAAGTGTTTCTGAGTTCCAATTTCACTTGGGAGGTATCACATGGCAAGAAATGGAAAACCATGGATGGTAACCAGGCGGCGGCGCATGCGTCTTATGCGTTCACCGACGTCGCGGCTATCTATCCGATCACGCCTTCTTCTCCGATGGCTGAGCACACGGATGAGTGGGCAACGCAGGGTCTGAAGAACATCTTCGGTCACACGGTTCAGATCACGGAGATGCAGTCTGAGGCAGGTGCGGCAGGTGCCGTTCACGGTTCCCTCGTCGCAGGCGCTCTGACCACGACCTACACCGCATCGCAGGGTCTGCTTCTCATGATCCCGAACCTCTACAAGATTGCAGGTGAGATGCTCCCGGGCGTGTTCAATGTTTCCGCGCGTGCCATTGCAACCCACGCACTCAGCATTTTCGGCGATCACTCGGACATCTACGCATGTCGTCAGACCGGCTGTGCAATGCTCTGTGAGTCTTCCGTGCAGGAAGTCATGGACCTGACGCCGGTCGCACATCTCGCAGCAATCAAGGGCAGAATTCCGTTCATCAACTTCTTCGACGGTTTCCGCACTTCTCACGAGATTCAGAAGATTCAGATCTGGGATTACGAGGATCTGAAGGATATGGCTGATTTCGACGCAATTCAGGCGTTCCGCGACAAGGCTCTGAACCCGAACCACGCGGAGGAGAAGGGCCAGGCGCAGAACCCGGACGTCTTCTTCCAGATCAACGAGTCGAGAAACCAGTTCTATGATAAGCTGCCGGAGATCGTGCAGGACTACATGGACAAGGTCAACGCAAAGCTCGGCACGGACTATAAGCTCTTCAACTACTACGGCGCAGAGGATGCGGAAGTTGTCATCATCGCGATGGGTTCCGTCAACGACACGATTGAGGAGACCATCGACTATCTGACCAAGCAGGGCAAGAAGGTCGGTCTCGTGAAGGTTCGCCTGTATCGTCCGTTCAGCGCAAAGGCTCTGGTCGAGGCTCTTCCGAAGTCTGTGAAGCGCATCGAAGTGCTTGACAGAACCAAGGAGGCAGGTTCCATCGGTGAGCCGCTCTACCTCGATGTGGTCGCTGCACTCCGCGACACCGAGTTTGCAAATGTTCCGGTCTTCACGGGCCGCTACGGTCTCGGTTCCAAGGACACGACGCCGAAGGATATTGTCGCAGTGTTCGAGAACACCGAGAAGAAGCGCTTCACGGTCGGTATCGTGGACGATGTGACCCACCTGTCCCTCGAGACCGGTGCAAACCTTGTCACGACGCCGGAAGGCACGACGAACTGCAAGTTCTGGGGTCTCGGCGCAGACGGTACCGTCGGTGCAAACAAGAACTCCATCAAGATTATCGGTGACAACACCGACATGTATGCGCAGGCATACTTTGATTATGACTCGAAGAAGTCCGGCGGTGTCACGATGTCTCACCTCCGCTTCGGTCACAAGCCGATTAAGTCCACCTACCTGATTCACCAGGCAGACTTCGTGGCTTGCCACAACCCGGCTTACATCCGCAAGTACAACATGGTTCAGGAACTTGTGGACGGCGGTACCTTCCTGCTGAACTGCGCTTGGAGCGATGCGGAGCTTGAGGAGCATCTGCCGGGCCAGGTCAAGAAGTACATCTACGACCACAAGATTAACCTCTACACGATTGACGGTGTGAAGATCGGTATCGAGACCGGCATGGGCCCGACCCGTATCAACACGATTCTTCAGTCCGCATTCTTCAAGCTGACCGGCATCATCCCGGAGGAGAAGGCAATTACCCTCATGAAGGATGCCGCGCAGAAGACTTACGGCCGCAAGGGTGAGGATGTCGTCAAGAAGAACTGGAACGCAATCGATGCCGGCGCTTCGGGCGCTCACAAGGTTGAGGTTCCGGAGAGCTGGAAGGATGCGAAGGACGAGGGTCTCGACTTCACGCACGCATCTCACGGTCCGGAGGCAGTCAAGAAGTTCGTCAACACGATTCAGTCTGCGGTCAATGCGCAGGAGGGCAACAACCTTCCGGTTTCCGCATTCATGGATTACATGGACGGCACCACGCCGAACGGCACGGCTGCTTACGAGAAGCGTGGTATCGCGGTTGATGTTCCGGTCTGGAATCCGGACACCTGCGTCCAGTGCACACAGTGTTCCTATGTCTGCCCGCACGCTGCAATTCGTCCGGTTGCTATGACCGAGGAAGAGGCGAAGAACGCACCGGAAGGCATGAAGATGACCGACCTCAAGATGATGCCGGGCTACAAGTTCGCCATCAATGTCTCCGTTCTCGACTGCACGGGCTGCGGAAGCTGCGCAAATGTCTGCCCGGGCAATGTGAAGAACCAGACGCTCGTCATGCAGCCGCTCGCGGACAATGCCGACAAGCAGAAGTTCTTTGACTATGCTGTTACGCTGCCGGAGAAGCAGGAAGTCATCGACAAGTTCAAGATGAGCACCGTCAAGGGCTCTCAGTTCAAGAAGCCGCTGCTTGAGTTCTCGGGCGCTTGCGCAGGCTGCGGTGAGACACCGTACGCAAAGCTTGTCACCCAGCTCTTCGGTGACAGAATGTACATCTCGAACGCAACCGGCTGCTCCTCGATTTGGGGCAACAGCTCGCCGTCCACGCCGTACACGACGAACGAGAAGGGCCAGGGTCCGGCTTGGGACAACTCCCTCTTCGAGGACAACGCTGAGTTCGGTTACGGTATGCTGCTTGCAAACCGCGCAATCCGCGACGGTCTGAAGAGCAAGGTTGAGGAGCTCAACGAGACCGCTTCGAACGACGAGACCAAGAAGGCTTGCCAGGCTTGGCTTGACACCTACTCTGTCGGCGCAACGAACGGCGCAGCAACGGATGCACTGGTCGAGGCACTCGAGAAGGACGGCAGCGAGCTTGCGAAGGAGATCCTCAAGCAGAAGGATTACCTGAACAAGAAGAGCCAGTGGATCTTCGGCGGCGACGGTTGGGCTTACGATATCGGCTTCGGCGGTGTGGACCACGTCCTCGCTTCCGGCAAGGATATCAACATCCTCGTCTTCGATACCGAGGTGTATTCGAACACCGGCGGTCAGTCCTCCAAGTCCACCAAGACCGGTGCAATCGCACAGTTCGCGGCAGGCGGTAAGGAGACCAAGAAGAAGGATCTCGCAGGCATTGCGATGACCTACGGCTATGTCTATGTCGCACAGATCAGCATGGGCGCGGATATGAACCAGGCGCTCAAGGCTCTCGCAGAGGCAGAGGCTTATCCGGGTCCGTCCCTGATTCTCGCTTACTCGCCGTGCATCAACCACGGTATCAAGAAGGGCATGAACAAGGCTATGACCGAGGAGAAGCTCGCGGTTGAGTCCGGTTACTGGAACAACTTCCGCTTCAACCCGGCTGCCGAGAAGAAGTTCACGCTGGATTCCAAGGCACCGAAGGAAGGCGAGTACAGAGACTTCCTGATGGGCGAGGTGCGTTACAACTCCCTCATGCTGAAGAACCCGGAGAGAGCGGAGCAGCTCTTCACGAAGAACGAGCAGGATGCAATGGCTCGCTACGAGTACCTGAAGAAGCTGGTCGCACTTTACGACGACAGCAAGACCGAATAATAGAAGACAGCAAACGTTGTATGCGATCCTACGGAAGGGGCGGACGAAAGTCCGCCCCTGTTTTTTGTCTGCGATTGCGGCACGACGCAAAGAGGTATACCAAAGAACCAAGAAAAGGCCTACCTTTGCAGGATGAAATCCTGCCCTGCCGTGCCTAGAGTAGAGGTAGCAGAGTCTGTTTTGTGCCTGTCTTGACAGAGAGAAGGGAGATGTATCCATGTGAGAAAAGGAAAACTTATTGCGGTGACAGCACTGCTTGCTGTGCTGGCCATGCAGGGAACGGTCTATGCGGCGACCGTCACCAAGGTCAGCGCCAGTGTAAGTGGGGAAGAAAAGGAGGGGATAGCCTTGCGGGAAGAGGAAGCGGCAAAGGCCACGGCAGAGGAGACAGCCGGGACGATAAGAGAGACGGGCGCAGCAGTCGAAGAGAACGAACCGCCGACCAGAATCTATGTGAGCAAGGGGAAAAAAGAACTCACGCTCTATGTGAATCATCAGGTGATCGGCGTCTGGGCGTGCAATATCGGCACCAATTCGGCCTTGGGGAAAAAACAGGTTGAGGGCGACCGGATTACGCCGAGCGGCGAGTATTATATCTGTCTCCGGAATCCGAAGAGCAACTATCATCTCTCGCTCGGACTGTCCTATCCCGACAAGTCGGACGCGGACCGGGGGTCTCGCGCAGGGACTCATTTCAGAGGCGGAAAAGGATGCGATTTACGCGGCGATTGATCAGGGGGGATGTCCGCCCTGGAAGACCGCTCTCGGCGGCTATGTGATGATACACGGAAATTACACCGAGAACTTCTCGACCGCCGGCTGTGTGGCGGTTCCGGACAGTGTCATGGATATTCTGTGGCAGTATGTGCCGCTCGGGACAAAGGTGACCATCGGCGCATAAAACATTTGTTCGAATTTATAGGTGCCTTTCGGCTTTCTTTCGCGTATAATGGAGATCATACGAAGAGGGAGGAGAGGATATGGAAGCGCGCACCTACATCGCGATTGATTTGAAATCGTTTTACGCCTCCGTGGAGTGCCGGGAGCGCGGTCTGGATCCGCTGGACACGAATCTTGTGGTTGCGGATGAGCGCCGCACCGATAAGACCATCTGCCTTGCGGCGACGCCCTCTCTCAAAAGTTTCGGTGTGCCGGGGCGCGCCCGCCTCTTTGAGGTGAAGCAGAGGCTTAAGGAGGTCAATGCAGCGCGGCGAAGACACCTGCCGGGCAGGGCGTTTGCAGGGCAGCTCTCACTTTGCGTCCGAGCTCGCGGCAAATCCGGCGCTCTCGGCGGACTTTCTGATTGCGCGGCCGCGCATGGCGCACTACATGGCCTACAGCACGAAGATTTATGCGATTTACATGAAGTACATTGCGCCGGAGGACATCATCGTCTACTCGATTGACGAGGTCTTTCTGGATGTGACGGCCTATTTAAAGACCTACCGCCTTACGGCAAAGGAACTTGCGAGGAAGATGATTCTGGATGTCCTCGATAACACCGGCATCACGGCGACGGCAGGGCATCGGTACGAACCTCTATCTCGCAAAGGTCGCGATGGACATCATGGCGAAACACTGTACAGCGGATGAGAACGGCGTCCGCATCGCGGTGCTGGATGAGCTGGGTTACCGGAGAGAACTCTGGTCTCACCGTCCGCTCACGGACTTCTGGCGTGTCGGGCGCGGCTATACGCGGAAGCTCGAGGCCTACGGCATCTATACCATGGGAGATATTGCCCGCTGTTCCCTGCAAGACGAGGACTTACTTTACCGCCTTTTCGGAAAGAACGCTGAGCTCCTAATCGATCACGCCTGGGGCTATGAGCCCTGCGGCATGGCAGAGGTAAAGGCCTATCGCCCCGCGAGCCGGAGTCTCGGCGAGGGGCAGGTGTTGCAGACAGCCTATGCAGCCGAAAAGGCAAGAATTGTGGCACTCGAGATGGCAGATGCGCTCTCGCTCCAACTGGTCGAAAAAGGTCTTGTGACCGACCAACTCGTGCTCACGGTCGGCTACGACCGCGAGAATCTGACCGATCCCGAACGCCGCCAACACTACCGTGGCGAGATTGTCACGGACTACTACGGAAGGCAGCTTCCGAAGCATGCACACGGGAGCGAAACCCTCCGCGGATACAGTTCTTCGTCGCAGGAAATCATTGCCGCGGTTTCCGCGCTCTTTGACCGCCTTGTGAATCCCGCACTCTTAATCCGGCGACTCTCGCTCACGGCAAACCGTGTCCTCCCGGAACAGGAGGCAGCAAAAACACAAAACGATGGTGCGCAGCTTGACCTGTTTACAGATTACGCGGCAGAGGAAGCAAAGCAAGCGGAGGCAGATAGGCAGAGAGCACGGGAGCGGAAACTACAGGAGGCGACGCTCGCCATCAAGAAAAAGTTCGGGAAAAACGCATTGCTGAGAGGGCGCAGTCTCCTGGACGGCGCGACCGGAAGGGACAGAAACGAGCAGATTGGAGGACACAGGGCGTGAGCGGCGCGTACGATGATATTTTGCATTTTGCCCGTCCGCAGTCAAAGAAACATACGCCTATGCCGATGGAGGATAGAGCCGCACAGTTTTCCCCCTTTGCGGCGCTCACAGGCTACGACGCCGCGGTTTCGGAGACCGCAAGACTCACCGAAGAGAGAATCGAGCTCGATTTGCAGGAGGCCGAGCGCCTCGGGGAGCGGCTTGCTGCGCTTGCTAAGCGGCAGCAGGGAGCAGCCGGAACTAAGTCTCCTGTATTTTGTGCCGGATGCGCGCAAGGTGGGCGGTGCTTATGTGACGGTAAGCGGGCGGCTTAAAAAGATAACGGACTTTCCGAGATGCATATACCTGACGGACGGGAGCCGGATACCGATTGAGGATATCG
>BNJU01004456.1_pt1 | contig 106803 bp, 106 predicted proteins | sample 8539281 | NCBI WGS metagenome assembly BNJU01 (sample SAMD00202456, study PRJDB9452) | human saliva metagenome | isolation source: human saliva | place: Japan | reverse complement strand
ACGGACAAGGAAAAAAACCGAGACACGTTTTAATGCTATTCCAAATTACTTAATGTTGCATCTAATTTATAAAATGAACATAAGTGGGAAAAAAAGTGAAATTAGTCGTTCATTTAAAAATATATTTCAGCGTGAAGTTTCTAAAAGTAACTTCACGCTATCTTTTGATAAACCAAAAGCTCTACAAAAGTCTTCATTACCTTCTTTCTCACAAACAAAATGCAGCTATATTACTATAATAATGTTAATTTCACTTTGCTGTCACTTTTAACACTTCACATAAACATACTACATATCAACGGATTAGAAGTATATTTCGAATGACAGAAGTGACAGGAAATTTTATTCTAAAGAAATCACATTGTTATACGAAAGCAGGACTATGGGGTTTAAGTGAGAAATGAGTGTTATACAACAGAAGCATTCTTGATGACAAATCCTAAGGGGGTTATCTCACATTAGCGATTTGCCTTGTCTACACACACCCGCATACTCTCTATCGTAAATAAGACACAATAAACCTTCATTATAACAAACAAAGGGCAAACACATATCGTGCGGAGGCTCAACACACATGGTGCGAACGGCAAGTACCAATCGCTTGGAAAGTTTATAGTCTTTCACCCAACCTACTATACTTAAAGCAGAAAGATTCTTTTATGTATAATAATTTTGAATATCATTTTCTATTAACTGGAAATACGATTCCTTTCATTAGAATTAATTCGTTAAAATTACTTGACCGCAAAGGAACTATTCTTCCTACATATCTATATTATCAATACTCATATAGTGTTAAAAGGGGCGAATTGATAGCAATAGAACAAATTCCTTTCGATATACCTCCAAGTACCAATGAACATTCACGAGCAATCTCTTTAGTTCTACACTCTGTAAGACCAAATTCTTCGACGCCCTATCTGAAAGTAATTTGGGATATATCCATTGGTGATCAACAAATAGCTGATTCGATTGAATATAGGTTTAAGAAATATTATGATATGCGTCCAAAGATATTTTAAGATGGGAATCACTACTGTCTAAAGAAATTTTTCTCTGATATGATTTAAGATAATTGTTTTCAATAAGTTACATGAATATTATTTATTCTAAAAATAAATTCCGATTTCTTTGGATTTCTCAAGAATGTTATATACTTTTGCTCATATCATTATGAGAAAATATGTTTTTACTGCCATTATAGTATCTGTAAGTTTAACGAGTTGCTTTAGTTTCTTCCCTAATCGGTACGAGAAAACTCTTGTATACAATGGTTTTCGAGCAAATACCAATACAGGGATAGCTACAAAAGTGAACATAAAAGGCTACTACTCTTTAGTTAATGATAGCACCAATTCTGTTACTGTAGGAGGTTCTTCTATCATTAGCAAGGGTGGCATGTCGACGCTTGCAGGGTATAATCCTTTTATCCTTTATGAGGACGGAACATACGGAAATATTCTTTTTAATGCTGTAGAAAAGGATTTTTCTGCCAATGAGCATTATAAGAGAGCTAATGTGGAATTGGATAAGGAGTGTACTCCTTTGAATAACATATATCTTATGAGGAGTGGGTATTATAAGCTAAAAGAAGATACTATCTGTGTAACGACATATATATATTATTTACTACGCACAGAACTGGTATTACTGAGGTATAAAATCATTGATAGCAGTCATCTGCTACTTTTAGATGAAACCTATATTTCTGGAAATAAGAATGAAAAACGATACTTGTGTTCAGAATAGAATATTTGAATTTATCCCGCTAAAACACTTCCTTCTCCATCTTTTGTTCCCAATTAAAAAAAGAAAAGGTGGGCTTGGGCTAACAAGAAGGATTGGAAACAATTTAAGCATAGTATTGCAAGAACATCAAAAAAACAAAAACAATTTAGTAAAAAAATATTTTCCTGTCACTGATGTCATCCAAAAAAAGAGTATATAAATTATTGACTTACAGTATCTTTATGGGAAGTGTTAAAAGTGACAGCAAAATAAAATTAAAATAACAATGGTTATATCACTAACTTTTGTCTGCTTTATTACTCCCCATATCGGAAACCTTAATTTAACTCTATAATAGCTTTTCGAATATTATCTTTTGCAACGTTAGGCTTCATTGCTTCTGTGAGCAACATATCCTTTGGTGTAATACATTGAACTTGTGAGAAACCTGCTTTAAGTAAAGCTGCCGCATCCTTTATCTTCCCAGCTATAAGCATAACAGGAACATTCTTGCGAAGACCATATTCTAAAACTCTTACTGGTATCTTTCCCATTAATGTCTGACTATCTGCACTACCCTCCCCTGTTATAATCAAATCTGCATCTTCTATAAGTGAATTAAAATTGACAGTTTCTAAAAGAACATCTGCACCTGAACGCATCTTAGCATTCATAAATTGCATAAAAGCATAACCCAATCCACCTGCAGCTCCAGCACCGTTATTCAAAGAACAATCAAAACCCAACTGAGCAGCAGCCATACGTGCAAAAGTACGTGCTCGACGATCCAAACAAGCTATCATTTCTGGTGTCGCTCCCTTCTGTGGACCAAAAATGACAGCAGCACCACGTTCACCAAAGAGAGGATTATTTACATCTGAAGCTAAGGTTATATCTAAATCTCGTAAAAAATTATCACGCCAGTTCTTCCCAAGAATGTCTTTCAAAGCTGCCAACATACCAAGTCCGCAATCGCTTGTAGCCGACCCTCCAAGTCCGATAATAAACTTTCTATATCCTCTTTGAAGTGCGTCTGCTAAGAGTTCACCTAATCCATAAGTGGTTGCACGTAAAGGATTCAATTCCTGTTGCTTAAGAAGATTTATGCCGCACGACAAAGCAGTCTCTATGACGACCGTATTATCTGCACATACGGCATAGCTCGCTTGAATGGGACGCATGAGTGCATCGTGGCAATTAATAGTAATCTCCTTACAGTCGAATAACTGTAAAAAGACTTCTAACATTCCATCTCCCCCATCCGTGACAGGAACCTTTACAACCTTAACTTCCTGCCAACGTTGGCAAAGACCCTGTTCAGCAGCATCTTCAGCTTCAACAGAAGATAAACAACCTTTAAAACTATCAATTGCTAAAATAATATGCTTCATATTGCTTGCAAAGTTATTAAGAATTCGTGAATAATTTGGTTTTTACATCTATTATATATATCTTTGCAAGATAAACTGTAATTATATACCTCTTTATGAAACAATTTTTCAAATTCGTTTTTGCTTCTTTCTTTGGAATGATGTTGTTTAGCATCGTTACAGGACTCTTTGCACTTTTTACTATTGTTGGTATGATTGCATCGCAGGATACAACCAAAGAACCTGAAGACAACTCAGTACTTGTATTGAATCTTTCAGGACAGATGTCAGAGAGAAGTGAAAAATAATTTTTCTTAGTCAGCTACAAGGTTCTCAAATAAATAGTTTGGGGCTTGACGATATGCTTGAAGGAATCAGAAAAGCTAAAGACAACGATAAAATAAAGGGTATATACATAGAAGCAGGTGCGTTTGCGTCTGATTCATATGCTTCTATGCAGGCATTGCGTAAAGCACTACTCGATTTCAAGAAGAATAGAAAGTGGATTATTGCTTATGCTGACACCTATACACAGGGTACATACTACTTGTCGTCTGTTGCTGATAAAGTTTATCTTAATCCACAAGGACAGATTGACTGGCACGGATTAGCTTCTGAACCAGTTTTCATTAAGGACCTCTTGGCAAAATTCGATGTAAAGATGCAGGTTGTAAAGGTTGGTGCTTACAAAAGCGCAACCGAGATGTTCACTGGCGACAAGATGAGCGATGCTAATCGTGAGCAAACATCAGCCTATTTAAACAGTATCTGGGGCAATATTACAAAGGAAGTTGGCGCAAGCAGAGGTTTGTCAGTAGCACAACTGAACGCATACGCTGACAGTATGATAACCTTTGCGGACCCACAAGAATATGTAAAATTAAAGCTCGTTGATGGCTTAGTTTATACAGACCAGATAAAAGGAATCGTCAAAAAGCAATTAGGTATTGAGGCTGACAAAGACATCAATCAGGTTACTATTGCTGACATGGTGAACACTGAGGACAAAAACCAAGGTGATAAGGAAAATGAAGTTGCAGTCTACTATGCTTATGGTGATATTGTTGATGGTGTTGTAGGAGGTCTTTTCTCACAGGATCATCAGATTGACGCACAAGTTGTTTGCAAAGATTTGGAAGAGTTAGCAAAAGATAAAGACGTTAAGGCTGTTGTCGTACGTGTCAACTCTGGCGGCGGCTCCGCTTATGCATCAGAGCAAATCTGGCATCAGATTATGGAACTGAAGAAGTTGAAACCTGTCGTTGTTAGTATGGGTGGAATGGCTGCTTCTGGTGGCTATTATATGTCAGCACCAGCCAATTGGATTGTTGCTGAGCCTACTACAATTACAGGCTCTATAGGAATCTTTGGTATGTTCCCTGATGTTAGCGGTCTGCTAAGAGAAAAACTGGGTTTAAAGTTTGATGAAGTAAAAACCAACAAATATGCAGACTTCGGCACACGCGCTCGTCCTTTCACAGAAGAAGAAATGTCATATCTTAGCCAATATGTAAACCGTGGCTATAAACTCTTCCGTCACCGTGTGGCAGAAGGACGTAAGATGACTGAAGAACAGGTTGAGAAGGTAGCACAGGGGCATGTGTTTACTGGTCAAGATGCACAAAAGATAGGACTTGTTGATCAGCTTGGCGGATTGGATGTTGCTGTAGCAAAAGCTGCACAACTTGCTAAACTACCAAATTATAGAAAATGTGCTTACCCTAAGGAGCCTAACTTCTTAGAGCAAATGATGGAGCAAACGAATCCTAATAATTATCTCAGCCAACAGTTACGTGCTAACTTAGGTGACTATTATGAGCCATTCACACTCTTAAAGACCATAGATCAACAGAGTGCAATTCAGGCACGTTTGCCATTTTATCCTAATATCCATTAATCATATATGGAAGGAGACCACATCAAATAAACAAATGGCTATTGCCTTTCAGCTGGCTCTATGGGCTTGGAGTAAGACTGCGCAATGAGTTATTTGAACTGAACATTCTCAAATCCCGACAGTTTGACATTCCAGTCATATCTGTTGGTAATATTACCGTGGGTGGTTCTGGCAAAACTCCCCACGTAGAATATCTTATCCGATTACTGAAGGATAAAATGAAGGTGGCTGTTCTCTCACGTGGCTATAAACGTAAGAGTTGTGGATACGTATTAGCAAACGAGAATACTCCTATGCGGGAGATTGGTGATGAACCCTATCAAATGAAGACAAAGTTCCCTGATATTCGTGTTGCAGTTGATAAGAAGCGATGTGAGGGAATAGACCGATTAACATCTGACGAGGAAACAAAAGATACAGATGTAATCCTTTTAGACGATGCTTTTCAGCACCGATATGTACATCCTGGTATCAATATCCTGTTAGTTGATTATCATCGACTTATCATCTATGACAAACTTCTTCCTGCTGGTAGATTACGAGAACCACTCTCAGGAAAAAATCGTGCAGATATTGTGATTATCACAAAGTGTCCTAAGAGTCTAAACCCTATAGACTATCGTGTATTGAGTAAAGCTATGGAACTCTACCCTTTCCAACAGCTTTATTTTACGACGTTAGACTATTGTGATTTGGAACCTATCTTCAGTAAAGGAAGAAATATACCACTCACAGAGATAAGAGGAAAAAAATATCTTGTTGCTTGCTGGTATCATGTCACCAAAGCAATTGGAGTTGGATCTAAACTCTTTCACAGGAAACAATGCACTGACAACACTATCGTTCCCAGACCATCATGCATTCACAACAAAGGATATTCATCGTATTAACGAAACCTTTGCTAAAATGCCTGAACCAAAATTGATTGTCACAACAGAAAAAGATAAGGCACGTCTTGTTGATATTGATAAATTGTCAGACGAAGTAAAAGAAAACATTTATGCACTTCCTATCAAGGTAAGCTTTATGCTTGACAAGGAAGAGACATTCAATCAAAAAATAATATCCTATGTACGAAAAAATTCAAGAAACAGCATCTTGGCTAAAAGAGAGGATGACCACAAGTCCAAAGACAGCCATCATTCTGGGCACAGGCCTCGGACAATTAGCTTCAGAGATAACCGATAGCTACTCATTTTCTTATCAAGATATACCAAATTTTCCAGTCTCAACAGTAGAAGGTCACGCTGGTAGCCTTATCTTTGGACGACTTGGTGGTAAGGATATCATGGCTATGAAAGGTCGCTTCCACTTCTATGAAGGATATAACATGAAGGATGTTACCTTCCCAATTCGTGTAATGCACGAGTTAGGCATTGAAACATTATTTGTTTCAAATGCTTCTGGTGGTATGAATCCATCATTCAAGATTGGTGACCTCATGATTATTACAGATCATATTAATATGTTCCCAGAACATCCGCTACGTGGTCGTAACTTCCCTACAGGCCCTCGTTTCCTGATATGCACGAGGCATACGACCATAAATTGGTTGAATTAGCAGACTCTATTGCTAAAGAGAAGAACATCGAAGTTCAGCATGGAGTTTACATGGGTGTACAAGGACCAACCTTTGAAACACCTGCAGAATACCGTATGTACCACAAGATGGGAGGTGATGCTGTTGGCATGAGTACCGTACCAGAGGTTATCGTTGCTCGCCATAGTGGTATTAAGGTGTTCGGCATCAGTGTAATCACAGACCTTGGCGGCTTTGACGTTCCTGTAAAGGTTAGCCATGAAGAGGTTCAGGAGGCTGCAAACGCTGCACAGCCACGTATGACTGAGATTATGCGTGAGATGATTAAACGCTCATAAGGCATATAAATATAAAAAGAAACTAAGGCGTTCTTTATTCTATAATTCATAGATAAAGGACGTCTTAGACATTATATCAATAAGCTATTAATAAAGTAAATGGAAATAAAAGACCTTGGTGAATTCGGACTAATCAACCGTCTCACAAAAAATATACAACCAATCAACAACTCTACCATTATGGGCGTGGGTGACGATGCTGCTGTTTTACATTATTCAGATAAAGAAACACTTGTCTCTTCACAGATGTTCATGGAGGGTGTACAGTTTGATTTAACTTACATAGACATGGAACATCTTGCCTACAAGGTGGCTATGATAGCTATGAGTAATATCTTCGCTATGAACGGACAGCCACGGCAACTCATCGTTTCATTAGGACTTGGAAAACGTTTCAAAGTAGAAGACCTTGAGCAGTTCTATGCTGGATTGAACAAAGCTTGTGCTAAATGGAATGTAGATATTGTTGGAGGTGACACGACTTCTTCATATACGGGACTTGCTATTAACCTCACTTGTATTGGTGAAGCTGCTAAAGATGATATCGTCTATCGTAGTGGAGCAAATGAGACCGATCTTATCTGCGTTACTGGTGACCTTGGTTCTGCCTACATGGGCTTACAGATTCTCGAACGCGAAAAGACAGTCTACTACCAGCAGGTCCAGGAATATAATAATAAGGTAAAAGAAGCACAAAGCAATAAAGATGAGAAACGACTCGAAGCTTTGCGTCAAGAACGTGCAGCCATTGAGGATTTTCAGCCTGATTTTGCGGGTAAAGAATATCTTATTGACCGTCAGTTGAAACCTGAAGCACGTGGTGATGTTCTCAACCAACTGCGTACAGCAGGCATACATCCAACCTCTATGATTGATATTTCAGATGGATTGGCAAGTGAGTTAAAACATATTTGCGAAAAAAGTCACTGCGGTTGTAGAATTTATGAAAAGAATATTCCTATCGATTATCAAACTGCAGCAACCTGCGAAGAATTCAATATGAACCTTACAACAGCAGCTTTGAATGGTGGAGAAGACTATGAACTTCTTTTTACAGTACCTATCGGTGATCATGAGAAGATTGATAAGATGGAGAATATCAGACAGATAGGTTATATAACAAAGGAAAGCTTGGGCACATTCCTTATTGCTCGTGATGGTAACGAGTTTGAGTTGAAGGCACAAGGTTGGCCTAAAAACGAGAAATAGCCAACTTGTTAAAGGATGCAAATAGAAACATTTTTTTTTAGAAAAACTTGGAGGAATAAATAAAAGTACTACCTTTGCATCGCAATTGAGAAAGCAACACAAACGCTACAAAAATTGATTGCAAATAACGATGGTGCCATAGCTCAGTTGGTAGAGCAAAGGACTGAAAATCCTTGTGTCCCCGGTTCGATTCCTGGTGGTACCACTCCTCCTTTCATCAGGGCGGTTCTCGCAAGAGGCCGCTCTTTTTTTATTACCCCTTATAATCTTATGAGCCATATTTTTGGGTCAGTCCTAAAGACCCAGTTGCAAGTCTATACTCTTAAGCACACAATTTCATATGTCTATATTAGAGCTAAAAAGAAAAAGCGATGACCTTCACAGGTGATCGCTTTCTTTACTCAATAGGTATTAGTCTTTTAAAGGTAAAAGATTGTTTTCAGGATAACAGTCACAAAGATATATTATTTTCGCGTTACATGCAAACTTTTAGTAGATTATTTTTTTCATTATAATGATGTGTGCAGACACATGTTTATGCAAAATCCATTTTTAACTAAATAAGTCTCGAACTTCTTGTTTCATAAGGTTTTTTTGTTATTTAAAAAGTTCAGAAATTTAAGTTATTCAACTTGTATATTAATAGCCTTTTGTAATGCTATATGAATAGTTACGCGTCTATGGTAGATTCAAGTACCAAGTGCGAATTTACTGAATCTTTTTGTTAAAAAAACAAATATTGGTGATTTAAAAATTTAATTTTTTTCCCTTGGTCTACTATTAATTTTTGTTCTGTATATATGCCAAATACTGTATTGACATGGTGTTTATATTGAATCCTTTTTGGTACATATTGTCTTATAAGCATATTGGCATTCTCCACTGCTCCTTTCTGCCATGGTGCATAGGGTTTTGCATAGTACACCTCACATTGTAATTTCTGCTCAATTTCCTTGTACTGTGCAAACTCTGGTCCATTATCAGTTGTAATTGTCATTACATTCTTCTTGTATGGTTTCAATGCGTCAATAATAGCCTTGCTCACCTGTTCAGACTTATATCGTTGTGGTAGCTTTCTTATGATAAGATAATTTGTACTCCTTTCTATCATTGTAAGAGCAGCTGAACGTCTTGGTCCCTACAATGAGATCCATTTCCCAATCTCCAAATCGTTTACCATCAGCCCTCTAATGGTCTTTCTGTTATGCTTTTCCTACCGTCTGGTAGTTTTTTTCCTTTTCTGCTAAGCCAGTGATTTATGTGTTTTAGCTGGAACCTACAATGTTGATAAAGCTTTCCACCAGAAGCTTTTATCTCTGCGTATCATCTCATAGATGGTTTCATGACAGACGACCGCTTTCCCTAAAGCCCTCAGTCTACCTGTTATCTGCTGCGGAGACCAATCCTTCTTCAGATACCTGATGACGGTTGCACGTACTTCTGGTGTCAGTTTGCGGGGCTTCTGAAAAACGGCGTTTGCGGCGTTCCGCCATACGCTGAGCACGAAATGGACGATATTCTCCAGTGTAGGGTGACCTGTTACGGTCAACTTCTCTGTAAACCGTACTGAAATGAACTCCAATAGTTGAGGCTATCTCTTTTTTTAGAGAAACCTTTTTGTAATAAGGCAAATATTGTGTACCTTTTGCCCTGAGGTTAATTGTTTATACATATCAAATACAAAGATAATTAATCTTGGGGAGACTTTTAGGTCTCCTCTTTGTTTTATATCTCGATACTTGAATATGCTCTTAGGGGGCGCGGCCCCTTGCCGCAGGGCAACCCTCGGTGTTTTTTTCATAGCTTTTGTAAACTATTATTTACCGAGAATATTCGCATTTACTAATTGAATGTGCGAATACTTTTTCATCACACTACCATTCCTTTTGTATAATAATTTATCCTTTAAAAATGCTTTTTGTTATCCATAGTGTTTCCTTTATTCATAGATTATAATTAACTTTGCAAAGAAGTTATGTATAAGTTAAATATTAAGTAAAAGCAAAACCTTCCATTACTACATTAATAAATGATTATGAAGAAAAGAACAATCGTGTTGTTTGGACTGCTCCTTATGGTTATGACTGCTGTTGCAGGTGGTAAAATCAAGGTAGCATGTGTAGGAAATAGTGTGACATGGGGAATGACAATTATCGATAGAGAAAAGAACTGTTATCCAGCACAACTACAGAAGCTGTTAGGAGATAAATATGAAGTCAGAAACTTCGGACACTCTGGAACTACACTACTACAACATGGACATCGTCCTTATGTCGACCAACAAGAGTACCAAGACGCTTTAAACTTCAAGGCAGACCTTGTCATTATCCACCTTGGACTCAATGATACCGACCCACGAAACTGGCCTGAGTACAGTGAAGAATTTAATGCTGATTACATCCGTCTAATTGATAGTTTCCGTCAGGCGAATCCTAAAGCAAAGATTTGGATTTGTCTTATGACCCCTATCTTTGAGCGTCATCCACGTTTTGAGAGTGGTACACGCGACTGGCATGCGCAGATTCAGAAACATATACGACAAGTAGCGACTGCGACACGAGTTCCACTCATTGACTTGAATACACCTCTATATAGTCGTCCCGACCTTCTTGCCGATGCTATTCACCCGAATGCTGAGGGCGCAAAGATTATTGCAGAGACGGTCTATGGAGCCTTGACAGGCAACTATGGTGGGCTTGCCCTGTCTCCATTGTATACCGATGGTATGGTTATTCAGCGCAACAAACCTATTGTTTTCCGTGGAAAAGCAAATGCAGGTGAAACTGTTAAGGTCAACTTCAATGGGCATATGCTTTCAGCTATAACAAATGATGCAGGAAAATGGAAGATCACCTTCCCTGCTGAGAAAGCTGGCGGACCTTATAAAGCCCAAATAAGTACGAAGAAAGAAAAGCTTACTATTAAAGACATATACGTTGGTGAAGTGTGGCTTTGCTCAGGACAATCAAACATGGAGTTACCTGTAAATGCTGTACAGAGCAGGACACAAGACTTAAATGAGGCTGACAGTCAGACACACTTACATCTTTTTAATATGTCAGCTATCTACCCAACGACTGCCGTAGCATGGTCTGCTAATGCTTGCGACTCTGTAAATCGTCATCAGTACCTCCATATTGGACCATGGCGTAACTGCTCTCGAGAATCCTTGGGTGGCTTCTCAGCTGTAGCTTATCACTTTGGAAAGAAGTTAGCAGACAGTTTGCAGGTCCCAGTAGGTATCATCTGTAATGCTGTTGGTGGTACCACTACAGAGTCATGGATTGACCGCCATACGTTAGAACAACGTATGCCAGCTATTCTTCGTGATTGGTATCATGGAGATTTCGGTATGAAATGGGCACGTGAGCGAGCATTGCAAAACATCAGCGTAAGTAAGAACCCACTGCAACGTCATCCTTATGCACCAGCCTATATGTTCGAGACTGGTATGCTTCCACTAAAAGGATATAGTATCAAGGGAGTTGTTTGGTACCAAGGTGAGTCCAATGCACATAACATGGAACTACACGAACGTCTCTTCCCGATGTTACAGAAGAGTTGGCGTAACTTCTTCCATGACCCAGAGCTACCATTTCATTTCGTACAGCTCTCCAGCCTGAATCGTCCTTCATGGCCACGTTTCCGTGATTCTCAGCGTCGTATGGCATCAAGACTACGTAATACATGGATGGCTGTTACAACAGATGTGGGTGATTCCTTAGATGTACATTACACGAACAAAAAGCCTGTCGGTGAGCGACTTGGCTTACAGGCTTTACACCATAGTTATGACTACAACATAGAATCTGATGGTCCTATCTGTCATTCTGTATCAGCAAAAGACAATGGACTTGAATTGCAGTTTATTCACGCAAAGTCACTATCAGCTAAGGGCAGCCGCCTTATTGGCTTTGAGGTAGCAGGTGCAGATGGCATCTATTATCCAGCAGAAGCACAAATAACATCAGCTAACACAATTCTTGTTAGATCGTCATCTGTAACACGTCCACTCTATGTTCGTTATGGATGGCAACCTTTTACACGTGCCAACCTTGTGAATGAGGTAGGATTACCATGTAGTACATTCCAATGGGCGGTAAAGAAATAAAGGTTTTCATAACCTTCGTTCTTTGTTTAGAAAAATGATACAATTAAGTCAGACTATCCGCAGTCTGACTTTTTTATTTTATTAAAACCGTTCTTAAAAGAATCCTATTTACTATACTACGCAAATAAACTTTTCTCCCTTTGTAATCCTTGATGTAACCCTATATCTTTGGTAGTTTAACCATATCATGCATCTACTATAGGGCACTTTCAATAGCTTTATAGCAAAAGAATTTAAGAACTTCATCATATTTATGTGGTGATTAGCAACTTTCTTTTTAACTTTGTACTCTATCTAAAAACCCTATCAATGATTGATACAACAATGAACAACTATACCTTATATAATTCAAAGCACTCTTCTACCCTATTGCTTACAACTTCAATAGCTGTTCTTGGCGTGTCCCTCCCAGCCAAGCACAACAAGTAAATACACAACCCAATATTATCTTGTTTATAGTAGACGACATGGGATGGCAAGACACATCCCTTCCCTTTGCCGATTCGATTACTGCCAATAATCGGAAATACGATACACCTAACATGGAAAGACTTGCTTCCGAGGGGATGATGTTTACAGATGCTTATGCAACTCCTATCAGTTCGCCCTCAAGATGTAGTCTGATGACAGGTATGAATATGGCTCGCCATCGGGTAACGAATTGGACTTTACATCGCGATAAGATGACGGATGGAAAACGAGATGGCGTAACATTACCTGACTGGAATTATAATGGTATTGCGCAAAGCGGTAATGTCGCACATACTACAAAGGCTATATCCTTTGTACAACTCCTAAAAAATGTAGGCTATCACACCATACATTGCGGAAAAGCTCACTGGGGAGCTATTGACACTCCCGGGTGAGAATCCGTGCCATTTTGGCTTTGACGTAAACATTACAGGTACGGCAGCTGGTGGATTAGCTACCTATTTAAGCGAACGTAACTACGGTTTTACAAAAGATGGCAAACCCACATCTCCATTCGCTATCCCAGACTTGGAACGTTATTGGGGTACTGGTATCTTTGCCACAGAAGCCCTTACACAAGAGGCAATAGCATCATTAGAGAAGGCTAAGAAATACGACCAACCTTTCTATCTCTATATGTCTCATTACGCTGTGCACGTACCAATCGATCGAGATATGCGTTTTTACCCTACGTATCGTGCGCGTGGTCTTTCGGAGAAGGAAGCTGCTTACGCTTCATTGATTGCAGGAATGGATAAAAGTTTGGGAGATCTCATGGATTGGGTAGCAAAGGCAGGACTTAAGCGAGAGACAATCATCATCTTTATGAGCGATAATGGAGGACTCGCCTCATCATCCTATTGGCGGGATGGAGAACTCTACACGCAGAATGCACCACTCAAGAGTGGTAAAGGTTCTCTATATGAAGGAGGTATAAGAGTTCCCTTTATTGTAAAATGGAACAATATTGTAAAACCAAATACTCGCTCACATACACCTATCATCATAGAGGACCTCTACCCCACCTTACTCTCCATGGCGGGTATTAAGAACTATCATGTACCACAAAAAATAGACGGACAAGATATTACACCTATTCTTCGTGGTAAACAACAAGGTGATAAGAAGCGACAACTAATATGGAACTATCCTAACATTTGGGATGGAGAGGGATTGGGAATCAGTCTTAATTGTGCCATCCGTGAAGGGCAATGGAAATTGATTTATTCGTATCTTACAGGTCAAAAAGAACTATATGATCTATCAAACGACTTGTCTGAGAAGAACGACCTTGCCTCTTCGCATCCTCAACTCGTTGCTCGCCTATACAGACATCTCACATCTAAATTACACAAAATGAATGCACAGAAACCAATCGTGGAGGGTGAAAAAAGAAAATAAGAGTGGATAGTTTAAGTAGACATAAGTTATTCATTGAATTTATTTCAACTGCATTATTCTATTCTTATATGATAAAAGAGAGAATAGTATCTCCTTGGAATAGTATCTTATCAACTTTACGAAATAAGCTACTGACCCAATAGGTTAAGTAAGTTCTTTGTAGTACAACTTGTTTATAACAATAAGTTGAACCTACTTTGGTGATATTTTGCAAGATGTTTAGCGCTCAGCACAATTGGTGTTAACCAACAACACAATATGTGCGGAGCATCAACACGCTATGTGCGGAATAACAACACATCAGCTGAAGATTGTCAAAGAGTCTCGTTTTGGTTATTATAAAGAAAACTGTAAAATGCTTTATAAATAACTAATATAGGACAACTCTACCAAACAGCACTATAAAAACGTCTTATTGATATAACGCTTTATCATAGTCAATAGTCTTCAAAACAAGACGACGACGATTGTTGTTGAAACTTGGAGAGATGACATTCCTCTCTTCGCAGTAGTCTTTTATCTTTATTCCAGCCAGATAAAGCAACAGATGTGGTAGGTCATCTGTCATAAACTTATTATTTTTTGCCATCAATGTTTCCGTAAAGACCTTACGGTGTCTCTGCTTATATATAGGCGAACACCATATCCAGAAAGGTATTTCAAACTCTTCGTGATACTTCTTGAGATTGATTTGTTCAACTTCAGTTAACCTACCAGCCATATTTACATCTTTACCATAGCAATCCTCTCCATGGTCAGACAAGTAGACTATAATGGCATCCTTGTTACGGAACTGTTCTACTATCTTGTTCAATACAAAATCATTATAAAGCGTTGCATTATCATAGTCTGCAATAGTTTGTTTCTCTTTATCTGTCAAGTCCATACGTTTATAATCCTTTATTCCAAACTTCTTCATATTATTTTTACAACGCAATGAGTATTGAAAATGCTGTCCTAAAAGATGAAAGATTATCAGTTGCGGCTTCTTATAGCTAATGATATTTTTATAATCATTTAATAGGTCCTCATCATAGTTATGAATCGTGACATTTCTATAATCAAACATTTGCTTGTTTAATTGTGGATGATTTAAGAAGAAACCACCTACAAGATTATTCGTCCAATCAGGTGTATAGTTAATACCATACGGAAATTGATTAGACAAGAAACTAACATGATACCCCGCCTTCTTAAACACTGCTGGAAAGAGTACATACTTACTCCAATCACCTTTCTCGTCAACGGATTGCAATGAGAATATTTGCTTGAACACTTTACTCGTTAGATTCCATGGTGAAACAACATTAGTAAACACTGCTAACGAATCTTTACCATTCATCATGGCAAGTTGATAAGGCGTTGTTGGCAAAGGATAGCCATACAGTTGAGAATGGTGTCGGTTGGCACTTTCACCTATAACAAGTACAATTGTAGGAGATGTAAAAGAACATGAATCTACTTTTATTTGCTGATTAGCCATAATGACTCCATCAACCTGCTTTGCTATCAAGTGGTTTGAATAAAGTCCATAAACAATACGTTCGACTGGATGATAAAGATGTGCAAACCCATTAGTAACCGCAACCTCAAGTTCTGAAAGATTCTTAACAGTATAAAGCTGAACCTTATCATAAATACTTAAAGCCATTCCTACAAAGATTGTAAACATTAAAACAAAGGCAACAAAAGGTTGTTTGAGATAAGAGGTTGGAAACTTCATCTTCTTTACCGCCATAACAATATGACAGAGTGCAAGAAAAAGAATAACATCAGCTGCAGAAAAGAAAAGTTTTAGATTAAGATATTGCAAGAAAAACTCTGTTGCCTCTCTGCCTGTAGTCTCTTGTGCTAAAAGAAGCATTGTTGGTGTAATTGGAGTATCAAAGAGTGTCTTACAACAAATATCTATTATGGCTACCACATAAACAACACTACTCAACATAATCACCAACCCTTGACGTATTGTTCGTTGACAAAGACTCAGTAAAAAACAAATAATATATAGATCCGCAATCAATTCTATATAACCAAAAAAACATTACGATGACTCACAATCGTAAAGGCACCAACCAACAGCATAAACATAAAGAAAAAGAGAATTCTCTTCTATTGGCTTTACCATCTTAGTTACAAAAGGTACTTTTCATTTTTTTGTATTATTGATTTGCTTCATACTGTTTCATCCAATCATGATCTTAACATGCTATAATAATCAGGATTAGTTACAAAGGTACAAAAATAGCATCCGTATTTTCAAATAATTGTTATTTACATAAGTGCTATAAATATATACACTATACCATAATTCTATATTGTTTGTCTATTTATGTAACTTAACATAGCCCTCTATACCTTTAATACAAAGATAGACAAACTGCTCAACTATAAAACAAAATCAGTCTTGTCTTTAACAGGCAGTTTAACTTAAAAGGATAATCATCACTACTAACCTTAATCATAAGAACGGTGAGCACATACCAACATGTAGCTCACCGCTCAAAATAGTTGTTTATTCTTCAATTGATTGGTTCCAACATAATAAGAAGAAACATCAAAAGAAAATAAAGAGAAAAGTTGACAAAAGCCTTAAGAATTATTTTCCTTTCTGTGAGCTAAGAAGTTCTTGTATATCTTCTTTACCTGAGGGGCAAGGAAGATAATACCAATAAGGTTAGGAATTACCATCAGACCATTGAAGGTATCTGCCAATTCCCATACCATATCTGCTGCAAAGAGGCAGCCAAGAAAGACAAAGAGGACAACAAGTGCACGATAAGAAAGAATGCCCTTCTTACCAAACATAAACTTGATATTCATCTCAGCAAACATATACCACCCTATAATTGTTGTGAAAGCAAAGAAGATTAGACTGATGGCAAGGAAGATAATTCCACCATTTCCAAAAGCTATCTCGAAACCTTCTTGCGTAATAGCAACCGATTTTAAACTTAGATTTTGGAAAGAACCTGTCAGCATAATGACAAAAGCTGTTGATGTACAGATAAGAACGGTATCAACAAAAACACCTGCCATAGCTACAAATCCCTGCTCAGAAGGGTCTTTAACATCAGCCAAAGCGTGAGCATGAGGGGTTGAACCCATACCAGCCTCATTCGAAAACAGACCACGAGCAACACCATAGCGAATGGCATATTTCATCACTGTACCAGCGGCTCCACCTGCTGCTGACTTCATAGAGAAAGCATCCTGGAAGATTGTGCGGATAACATGAGCAACTGATCAGCAAACATGTAAATGATGACAAGCGAACCCAAGATATACACAATCGCCATGAAAGGAACTAAGAGCTCAGTAATAGCGGTGATTCGGCGTTGTCCTCCAATAATTACTACACCCACAACAGCTGCTAAAACGATACCTATTATATAAGAAGGTATATGGAAAGCATTATTCAAAGCTATTGAAATAGAGTTTGCTTGTACCATATTTCCAACGAATCCCAACGCAAGAACAATAGCAACAGAAAAACAAACAGCAAGCCACTTACTACCAAGTCCATAATAAAGATAATAGGCTGAGCCTCCAACCGTCTCGCCATGATACTCTTTCTTATACTTCTGAGCAAGTACTGCCTCAGAGAAATGGTGCTCATTCCTAACAATGCAGATACCCACATCCAGAAGATAGCTCCCATACCACCACTTGCGATAGCTGTTGCCACACCACCAATATTACCAGTACCAACTTGAGCGGCTACAGCTGTGGCTAATGCTTGGAATGAATTAACTTTTGTTTCACCAGGCTTTCGCTTCTTGAATACTGGACCGAAAGCATACTTAAACGCCAAGTTTAGATGGCGAATCTGTGGGAAACCAAGGTAGACAGTATAGAAAATGCCTACTCCTAACAATGCGTACATAAGAAAACTATTCCACAAAAACTCATTGAACGCTTTTACATAGTCTAATACATTCATTGGCTACATAGTTTAGATATTAGTAATAGATTAGTGGATAATACCACATTAGATTGTTTAGTAACAGATTAAAGATTCAATCTTAGGCCGCAAATATAGTATTTTATCTTTTACAAAGCAACTATAAAAGCAACTTTTTGAGTTAATCACAGAATTACTTTTTGTATTAACATTTTTCATCATGCAGAGCTCAATCTGATGCTGTTTTATGAGCTAATTAACAGTGTAATTATCATTCATAAACTCATTTATATCTCTCATCTGCCTACATTGAAAATCTCATCATGAAATACTTCAACTATACATACCGCATTGAAAAGACTTTACATAAATCTAAATAAACCTATTAAAATGAGGACGAAAAACACATGCAAATATCATCTTTCTAACCAACAGGGAATCAACCACTTAAGTTAAGGCATTTCAAAAGATGCTTAATAGGCTTCTTAAAGGGCGTTAGTAAGACCTCAAAAGGGCGTCTTTTGCAAGCCTATTAGGCGTTAATTGAAAGCCAAAAGAGCATATATTGCGCAATAAGGCAACTCAAAATCTTTGACAAATATAAAATAAACAAAAAAGAAACTACTCTAACTAAGATTGTATCGCATGATATATTAGTTTAACCCAAATCAGTCATTGGACCCTAAACATATTTTGTTTTCTTATCGAGCAGATTGCCTGTCGTTGTAACGCAGGCGTAGCGGGCTACGTCAAGTTACAAAGACACACAAGATGCCGATAAGAAAATAAAAGATGTTTAGAAACAACACTATAGTAATAAGAATTATACATAACCGATTTGGGGTTAACTCTTATCCTGCTGAAAATCATCATGTCTCACACTAAAAGATTTCATCTAATAGCCATGTAATAATAAAAAGGAACAAGAAAAGTTATAAATAATTTGGAATTATCAGAAATTCTTGTTACCTTTGCACTCGCTTTATAAAAGCATAGGGAGATTCGCTAGCTCAGCTGGTAGAGCACAACACTTTTAATGTTGGGGTCATGGGTTCGAGCCCCATGCGAATCACTTGAAACAACAAGAGGAATATCCGCAAGGATATTCCTCTTTTGTCTTATTATCTGTGTGCTATAATCCCCCCAATGACAGACATCAGCAGTGATAATCGAAGCTACCTTAAAATATTTAGTTGGAGTGTATGCCGGTTATCACTAAGAAAATACAATAAAAAAGTAAGCTTCTAACTTTGATTTCTCAAATTAGTTTTTTATATTTGCAGAAACTAATAATTTAAAATACAAACAAATAGAACAATAACCTTTTAGACAGGCAGGACGTAAACTCTCTATCATCTATAGAACCTCGAAGACTAACCTCTTTGTACCTATGGGCAGCATCGTTCCGCCTCAATCTACTAATGTAGCTTTAACGTTGAAAACCGATTACTGCGGAAATATGATTTATGAGAATGGACAATTAAGCAAGATTCTTACCGACGCGGGATATATCACACTTGCAAATTCCACTCCAACATACCATTACTACTTGCAGGACCACCTTGGAAACAACCGTGTAGTGATAGATGAGCATGGACAAGTGGAGCAAGTGAATCATTACTATGCCTTTGGTGGACTGATGGCTGAGAGTACAGGCGGAGGCGCACAATCTTACAAGTACAACGGCAAGGAACTTGACCGTATGCATGGATTGGATTGGTATGATTATGGTGCACGCCACTATGATGCTGTGCTGGGAAGATGGATGTGTGTGTGGATCCTTTGGCGGAGAAATACGTTTCAATCAGCCCTTATTCTTATTGTAAATCTTCTCCAATGAATTATATAGATGAAAAAGGACTTTACCCAAAGGCATTGTCACAATTCACTATGAAAGGAGCATTGTAACAACAGCTCCAAGCATCACAGGTGCAACAATGAACGTCCCTACACAATATGTGTACTATAAATTTACAAAATCGGCAACTCATCTACTTTCTTTGGTTTCTGGAGTCCCTGAAAATTATATAAAGAATGTTAGGTTAGAAGAATTTAACCTTCAAAGAGAAAGGAATAGTATAACACTGGGTGATAGCCCTGAAAAACACTCGCATGCTTGTGTCACCTGAATATTTCAATGAAGAAAATATTAGTAAAGAGCAAGATTACAACTGGTGGTTTAAAGAGTTTTCACATGAAGTTGGTCACATAAAAACAGATAAAAAGGGATGGGAGTGAAGGCCTATACCTGTTGAAGACCCTTTGGGGATATGTCTCGACCCAAAGCTACGATAAAAGCCCCTCGTGAACAAGAGGCAGAAAAAAAGGCTCTGAAGTATTTGAGTCTTTTAGGGATTTTGTAAAAATCTAAATTTCATGCAAATCTGAACAGATTATTTATCGGCAAAGGTTCAGAAGAAGAGAAGATTAGACAAATCGACAAATGGTGGAACGCATATAAAGAACAAAAAGAAATGAAGAAAAATATATTCTGTTTGTATTTTTATGGTGTTGCCTTTCTTAATAGCTTGTAACGAGAATCATAGTTTCTCACTTGATGAGAGCCGGCAACTTTTGATAGTACATAACTTTTTACATATGGAAATAGAGTCTGACTGTCTAGATCCTAGCGAAAGTCATCTGTTCTTCATTACAAAGAAAAAATGAATTTGACACTAGGAGTTGTGACACAATAAACTTTAGAAACGTATCGTCTGCATTATCTGTGGAGGAAATGAACAGTTATGGTATTACTAAAAATCTTCGGAGAATTAAATTCCGTCCCAATACAAGATATGTTGTAATCCATTCAGGAATGGGAGCTCAGGTGTATATCAAGGAATATTTCTGGGCAGATTCAAAGGGAAAAATTAAGAAGAATTCGAAAATCCAAAGTAGTGATTTGTACAAAGAGGTAAATAAGCATGTGTCGTAAAGTAACGATTAAGTAGTACCTACATGCGGCAGGGCAAATAGTTCGCCTTTCGGGCAATAAACAGGGACGACAGAGCGTTATTGTTGACAGGATAGGTTACGATAAGGAGGGTCATACGGTCTATACAAAACTTGGTAATGGCACGGAGACTACCTATACATATGACAAGTAGCGTGAACGTCTGCAGGTGATGAACCTTACAGCGGATGGTCAGACTGTGATGGAGAACAGGTACCAGTATGATGCTGTGGACAATATCCTCGGTATTACGAATGCCGCCAACCCAACGTCGCTTACAAAACTCAACAAGGCGAAGCTGGGAGGAAGGAGTTCGCATACGTATGAGTATGACGAGCTGAACCGTCTTATTCATGCAAACGGTAAGGCAAAGCGTGCATCGTATGACATGGTGATGTCGTTCGGACGGATGAGTGAACCACTGACGAAGGTGCAGAAGGTGGACTCAACGACAACTGCTAAGTCTTATAACTTTGCTAAAATATAGAGAATTAACAGAAAATTCCTACTTAAAAGTTCTAATGATGGATTTGGTTTATAGGAGTTTTACTTGGAGGTATCGCGTTTATTTTAACAATGGGGACTGAACCTTATCATAATTAATATAAAAGATGATATTTGTTTGTTAGTTTTTTTGCAGAAAAATGTGTACCCATTGTGATACCATACAAATAAAAATATTTTTTTGTAAGCACTTTATTTACAGATGTATATGAGAAACATTACAGTCCCCATGCGAATCACTTTTGAAAACAAAAGAGGAATATCCGCAAGGCTATTCCTCTTTTGTCTTATTATCTGTGTGCTATAATCCCCCAATGGCAGACATCAGCAGTGATAATCGAAGCTACTTTACAATATTTAGTTGGAGTGTATGCCGGTTATCACTAAGAAAAATACAATAAAAAAAGTAAGCTTCTAACTTTGATCTCTCAAATTAGTTTTTTTATATTTGTAGGAACTAATAATTAAAAATACAAACAAATAGAACAATAATCTTTTAGACAGGCAGGACGTAAACTCTCTGTCACCTATAAAACCTCGAAGATTAACCTCTTTGTACCTATGGGCAGCATCGTTCCGCCTCAATCTACTAATATAGCTTTAACGTTGAAAACCGATTACTGTGGAAATATGATTTATGAGAATGGACAATTAAGCAAGATTCTTACCGACGTGGGATACATCACACTTGCGAATTCCACTCCAACATGGGTACAGGCTTTAGCAGGAGGAACTCTGTATGCTCCGGGAGATACAGCAAGTACAGGTACCATCCTCTAAATATAAATTCTACAAGAGCCGATTTTATAAATGCTTATCCAAACAATCTGGCTATGAAAGTATTGCCAGATAACTTTGTGTTGAAAACTTTATATCCTAATATTTATTATAAGAAATGATGAAAACAATAATTTACATGAGTGTTATATTAATGTCACTTTTGCCATGTAGCGCACAAAAGTTAGAACATGATGCAATTTGCGGTACTTTCTACAAGCTAAATCAAGATAAATACTTTAGCACATCATATACATTGAAGCTGAACTCTGACAATACATTTACTTTTTGCTATAAAAATTCAAGATGCTCAACCGCAATGGAATTTAGGAAATGGTAGATAATGATATATTTAAAAATTCTAATATGAGGCATATTATTTTACTTCTTCTTTTTTTCCTTAATTTCTCAAGCTGTATAACCTGCGATAAGATTGTACAAGACTTGAGACCTATTGAATACAGCTTAAAAGGACAGAGTATGGGAAAACATAAAAACAGATTTCTTGTAATATCTGGAATAGATAATTTCGGAGAACATAAATGTATTAAGATTCCTTATTTTTGGGAGGTTGAAGAGAATTATCTACTGGGCGATTATATTCTCAAGAAGAAAGGAGAAACTGATATATGTTTGATACGTGGAGATACGACTATTGTTCTTCCGATGTATTGTGACCAGGAGTTGGTACGTTAGAAATAATACAGAATTGTCTTTATTGGCATAAGTGACAAAATAGAATAATTACTCTTTGGACGAATAGGATATGAATTCTATGTCACCTATAAAGCCTCGAAGACTAAGCTCTTTGTACCTATGGGCAGCATCGTTCCACCTCTATCTACTAATGTAGCTTTAACGCAGAAAAACAATTACTGTGGAAATATGATTTATGAGAATGGACAATTAAGCAGGATACTTACCGACGTGGGATACAAAAGAAAGTCGAAGGTTTTTTGTTTTACTGAATATAAATAAGAATTTTTTTGTTATGTACGAGTATCTAAACAAAAATGATTTAAACTCATTTGATAGTTATATAGGTCTTGGGATGTTAAATGGCTTATCTGTAGGAAACTTGGGACTATTATATGAAACTAATTTGTCAAAGTCATATGGAGTGAGTTTAAATGTAAAGCCAGCACGTTTGGATGTATCAAGGAAGGGAGGTCGCACATGGATACCATTTTTTTAAGAAGACGTATTTTATGGCCAATGTTCTGTGTTATTCTCTTTTTTTATTTTTTTATTAAACAAGATGATCTGAGTAATAACTCTTATAATCAAAACATTAAAGAGCAATCATATTGTGTGAAAGTCTTGAGCATAAAGAAAGAAGCACGCAAATATTATGTTTATGGTATCGATAGAAAGGGACAGATTCTTAAATTAGGTATTTCTTCAAAGTGGGATCTACATACAGTTCAGGTAGGAGATAGTTTAATAAAAAAAAGAAATAGTTTTGACATAAAACTCGTATCGAAGAATAAATCAAGAATCCTAATCCCTGAACTTCCTCTATAATTATTGGCTTACGAGCAATAAGGAAGGGAATGAAAGCGTTATTGTTGACAGGATAGGTTACAATAAGAATGGTCAAACGATCTACATAAATCTTGACAATGATACGGAAACTATCCATACCTACGACAAGCAGCGTAAGCGTCTGTTATCAATGAACCTTACGTTAAACGGTCTATGCGAATCCTATTAGAATCTTAGATTTCATGGGATTGATTCCAATGAGGAAAGAAGCTAAACGTTATAGGGTGGAACACAATATAAATGATCGAGTACTTAACTGGTAATAAGATAGAATCAGATGATTATAAATTATATTTTTTTAGGATACATATGGCTTTATAAAGCAAAAACATGATTCTGCTATGTTAAATAGTATTTTGTATTTATCATGCGTACTTATGTTTGTTCTTCTTCCGATAGCAGGTGTCGTACTCGAGATAGCACGGAAAGGTGGTAGAATTAATACCGCGTTTTTTTATTTTATATTTCATTTCAATCTTAGGTTTTTGTTACAATGAAATATGGAAATAAGAAGATGGTAGAACGTTTGTATAAGAAATATTCTCAGCATAAATTTAATAGGATAATCCCAACTTATTGCTTCTTCTTAATACTACCGATATGCATTATATTGGGGATGTCTATCTATATCATAATATTAAAATACTTTGTTGACATTGACAAAATAAGAGATATTATATACAACATTCTAACAAGCTCATATTAAAATTGACGTATAATTGCCTTAAATATCCTTACTGCAAAAACATCTATACACGCTACGGATCGACTTATCTTTACAATTCAAAATACAAAAGAGAACTACACACCTTTTTCTATTGTGCTTTCACTCCTATCACCTCTTTTCTCCAACTAAGCATCTAACAATAAACAATTTACGCAGAATTTTAAAAAATGACAGCAATTCAAATTAGATTAGGTTTTTTTCATAGTAATTCCATATGTAACATTTGGAAAAATAACACATAATGTACTAGCCTATTTTTCTTATTGCTTAAAAAGTACATTTACGAAATAAAGTTGTATATTTGCCCTTGAAAAAAATAATATCTTTAAGCATAAATAAGTAATGGGGTTTTACACTATTTGGAAATCAGACAAGCGTATCTTCTAAATATAAGAACTCTCTGCCGACTTTTTACGAAAAATAGGAGTTGTCATTGTAAGTGTGGAAGATATTAGGACTTATGTCCATGGTGCTACTTACGAAAGCTGGACCGTATACGAATAATGAGCAAAAAAACAAAAATAAGATGTTTAGTCTTTTTAATAAAAAAATAAAATAGAGGAGCAGGATTTCTACTTTCTTAAAAAAATGTAATTTGTATCTTGCCAACTAAATGGGACTTTTTAATAAAAGCAAATAAATAGCAGATTCATTATAGGAAAATGTAAAAAAATAAACATTATGGAAAAAGGATTTTATAGTTTAATTCTCAATAGAGAATACCACGACTACAGTGATTACAACTATCCCGAGTTAGTAACACTGTCAGGTATTCTTATTTGGAATAAAAAAACATCATACAAATGCTTTCGCAAAAAAACTTTCGCCAGAAGAACTAAAGAAAAATAGATATAGGTGATATTAATAAACCCAGATCGAAGGAAATACATATTATACGATTAAGAATTTAAATGATGGAGATTATATGGCTATTAATAATACAGGCGAAGTCTTCATTATAACTCATGCTCCTTTTGAAGTAAAGAAACTATACTCTTCTATTAGGGCTTTTTGCATCAAACGCTATAACTTTTTATTCTGTGCAGGAAATATCATGTCACTTTTTATCTATCTTAAAAAAATAGAACTGTCTAAAAAGGAATATATATTATTGAGACAATTAAAAAAATAAAAGGAAGACGCTATAAATGTCTTCCTTTTATTTTATAATATCTTGATAAAACACTTATTACATCATACCACCCATACCTGGAGCAGCTGGCATAGCTGGAGTATCCTCAACCTTGTCTACAATAAGACACTCAGTTGTCAGGAACATACCTGCGATTGAAGCTGCATTCTCAAGTGCAACACGAGAAACCTTAGCTGGGTCGATAACACCTGCAGCACGAAGGTCCTCATAAACATCCTTGCGAGCATTGTAACCATAGTCACCCTTACCCTCACGAACTTTATTTACTACAACAGCACCTTCACCACCTGCATTAGCGATAATCTGACGGAGAGGCTCCTCAATAGCACGACAAACAATATTGATACCTGTCTGCTCGTCAGCATTCTCACCCTTAAGGTCCTTCAATGCTTCCTGAGCACGGATGTATGTGGTACCACCACCAACAACTACACCCTCTTCCATTGCAGCACGAGTAGCGCAAAGAGCATCGTCAACACGGTCCTTCTTCTCCTTCATTTCTACCTCAGAGTTAGCACCAACGTAGAGAACAGCTACACCACCAGAGAGTTTAGCCAAGCGCTCCTGCAACTTCTCCTTATCGTATGAGCTTGTTGAAGCTGCAATCTCGTTTTTAATTTGAGCCACACGATCCTTGATTGCTTCCTTCTCACCAGCACCATCAACGATTGTTGTGTTGTCCTTAGAAATGGTAACCTTTCTTAGCTGTACCCAACATCTCAAGAGTTGCCTTATCAAGTGAAAGTCCCTTCTCCTCGCTGATTACCACACCACCTGTCAACACAGCGATATCCTCAAGCATTGCTTTGCGACGGTCGCCAAAGCCTGGAGCCTTAACAGCACAAATCTTCAAACCTGCACGAAGACGGTTTACAACCAATGTTGTCAATGCCTCTGAGTCAACATCCTCTGCAATGACCAACAATGGACGACCACTCTCTGCAGCTGGCTGGAGAATTGAAGGAAGTCCTTAACGTTTGAAATCTTCTTATCATAGATGAGGATATATGGGTTCTCCATATCACATTCCATCTTATCTGTGTCTGTTACGAAGTAACCAGAGAGGTAACCACGATCAAACTGCATACCCTCAACAACACCGATACTTGTCTCACGAGTCTTGCTCTCTTCGATAGTGATAACACCATCCTTAGATACCTTACGCATAGCATCTGCAAGCAACTTACCTATTTCAGGATCGTTGTTAGCACTTACAGTAGCTACCTGCTCAATCTTGTCATAGTTGTCACCAACTACCTCTGCAGAAGCCTTAATATGATCAACAACCTTAGCTACAGCCTTGTCGATACCACGCTTAAGGTCCATTGGATTTGCACCTGCAGTTACATTCTTCAATCCTTCAGTAACAATTGCCTGTGTGAGGATAGTAGCAGTTGTTGTACCGTCACCAGCATCATCACCAGTCTTGCTTGCAACACTCTTAACAAGCTGTGCACCTGCATTCTCAAAGTTATCCTCAAGCTCTACCTCCTTAGCAACGGTAACACCGTCCTTAGTAATCTGTGGAGCACCAAACTTCTTACCGATAACAACATTACGCCCCTTAGGACCGAGTGTTACCTTCACTGCATTTGCCAACTGATCAACACCACTCTTCAAGAGTTCACGTGCGTCTGAATTGAATTTTATCTCTTTTGCCATTTTCTTTATTCCTTATTTTGATTGTTTATTTATGCGTTGTTTGCTATTCTTTTTTATCTCTTATATGTATAACATCATTCTACAAGATATAACAGAATAGCCAAACTACAGCTATTTTAAGACCTTTTTATAAAGAGAGAATAGGAGAAGTGTTACTCAACAACTGCCAACACGTCGCTCTGACGCATCATCAAATACTTCTCACCCTCATTCTCAAGTTCAGTACCAGCGTACTTACCATAGAGAACCTCATCGCCAACCTTGAGAATCATCTCCTCATCCTTAGTACCATTACCAACGGCAACAACTTTACCACGCTGTGGTTTTTCCTTGGCTGTGTCTGGGATGATAATACCACCAACTTTCTCTTCTGCCTGTGCTGGAAGCACGAGGACTCTGTCTGCTAAAGGTTTAATTGTCATAATTGTATATGTTTTAAGATTTTAATTTTCATTCTGTATATGACCTGTCACCAAGTCATTTCGCCTTCAATTATACGAAAACTATGCCAAAAGGACTTACTGACAATCTGTCAGTTCTTCTTACCTATTCGACTAAAAACAAAAGAAAATAATTATCTTTGCATGAGAAAAGAAGTTGGTAAATTAATAAAAGATTAACAATGAAGCAACTTACCAAGACTATAACAAATAAACTTCAAGCACTATCAGATGCGGAGAAGCGAGAAATATTTCCCTAAGTTCTTTAAGGCTGGCAAGGGAGAATATGGTGAAGGCGACCGTTTCTTAGGTGTTACCGTACCCAATATCAGAGCTATTGCCAAGTTACACAAAGACATATCCATAGAGGAGATACGGGAGCTGATACAGTCAGAATGGCATGAAGTGCGCCTTTGTGCCTTAATCATAATGGTAGAGAAAAGTAAGAAAAAAGACGAAGCTTTACGCAAAGAGCTATTCAATCTTTACCTTTCTCAAACTAAGCGAATCAATAACTGGGACCTTGTTGACCTATCTTGTCGCTTCATCATAGGCGAATACTTACTTGACAAATCACGTGATATTCTTTATCATTTAGCTCAAAGTCCACTACTATGGGATAATCGTATCGCTATCGTATCAACATACGCATTCATTCGTAAAGGACAATTAGAAGACACCTATGCACTTAGCGACATCATGATGCAACACCCACACGACCTCATGCACAAAGCTATTGGTTGGATGCTTCGTGAAGCTGGAAAGCGTGATTCTGAGCGACTTTATGATTACGTGATGAGCCATCGAGCAGACATGCCCCGTACCATGCTACGTTATGCAATAGAGAAGTTCTCCCCCAAAGAGCGTGCTATTCTCATGAAACGTGCCTAACACTTCCCCACTCTATTACTTCCATTTGAATGCTAATCATACGGTCAGAGAAAGAGTAAAAACAACTCTTTTGTCACATTTTTTTCATATATTCGTTTTTAAAAGAGCACAAATTGCATTCAAATTAACGCCCAATTGACTTGCTAAAGATGCCCTTTTGAGGTCTTACTAACGCCCTTTTGGAGTCCGATTAAGCACCTTTTTAAAAATCTAACCTTGTAACTAATTCATAACAAGAGAGTTACAAAAAGCACTCAAAATGGTGTTTTTTTGCTTATTTTCAAAGATGTAAAACAAGAAATAATGTAAACAAAATTCAAAATACCAAGAACATTATTACCTTTCAGAAAACTTATAAATAAGAGCGCCTTTATATGACATAATACTTTGTAATATAGCATTGTAGAGTATGAAAAGTTAGAAAGATAGACGAAATATTGATAAGAAAAATGAAAGATAGTAATAAAACAATACCATTCTAAATAAGAATGATAAATGTTAGGGTATAACGAGTGATTTGAATTAAACTTGAAAAAGTTAAAAACGAACAACATATTTAACTCTCATAATTCATAACATAAAAATAATTATATATCCCATATTTTTTTCTTACCTTTGCATTCAGAACATAATATATAATTTAACGATATAAAAAAGAAAATGAAACCTACATTATTACTCCTTGCGGCAGGTATGGGAAGCCGCTACGGTGGGCTGAAGCAGCTCGACGAACTGGGTCCTAATGGTGAGACCATTATGGATTACTCTATCTATGATGCTATCCAGGCTGGATTTGGTAAGATTGTTTTTGTTATCCGTAAGGATTTCGAGGAGCAGTTCCGCAGCCAAGTTCTTTCAAAGTATGAGGGTCATATCCCTGCAGAACTTGTTTTCCAGAGTATCGATGCACTGCCAGAAGGATTCTCTGTACCAGAAGGTCGTGAGAAGCCATGGGGTACAAACCATGCGGTATTGATGGCAAAAGATGTTATCAAAGAGCCATTCTGCGTTATCAACTGCGATGACTTCTATAACCGTGATTGCTTCAAGGTTATCGGTAAGTTCCTTGCTGACCTCCCAGAAGGTGCAAGAGACAAGTATGCAATGGTTGGTTTCCGCGTAGGTAACACACTGAGCGAGAATGGTACTGTTGCCCGTGGTATCTGCTCTACCGATGCTGAAGGACACTTGACAACTGTTGTTGAGCGTACGGAGATTGAGCGTCGCGATGGCGAAATCAAGTATAAAGACGACAATGGTGAGTGGGTTGCTGTTGGTGAGAACACTCCTGTTTCTATGAATGTATGGGGTTTCACACCAGACTACTTCGAGTACAGCGAGGCATACTTCAAGGAGTTCCTCTCTGATCCAAAGAACATGGAGAATAAGAAGTCTGAATACTTCATCCCATTGATGGTAAACAAGCTCATCAACGATGGTACATCTACCGTGAAGGTACTTGACACTACCAGCAAATGGTTTGGCGTAACATACGCTGCCGATCGTCAGAGCGTGGTTGAAAAGATTCAGTCACTGGTTGATGATGGTACATATCCAGCTAAATTGTTCTAATTCATAACCCTGCCTGGGTACTACCTTCGCATACATTCTTCAATATTATTCAAGATGTAAGACGGGTATCCAGGCAGGGCTTTTTATTTCTCTCATCTCTACACACATCGGGTATAACACCCAAACACCTTTCAAACACACACCAAAGCTTACAGCTATAATGGAATTAAACCTACTAAATCAAGAAGAGATTGTAACACTTCGCAATCTTCTTTCCAATGCAACAAACATAGTAATCTGTGCGCATAAGTCACCAGATGGTGACGCAACAGGTTCGTCACTGGCATGGATGCATTACCTAAACCAGATTGGTAAGACCAATATCAAGGTATGTATGCCTGACGCTACACCCGACTTCCTGCATTGGCTACCCGGGACATAATTCCGTTATTCGTTATGACAGACGACCAAAGGTGGTTGAGAAGGCGTTTAAGGAAGCTGACCTCGTTTGCTGTCTTGACTTCAACCAAAACTCACGTGTAGATGCAATGCAAGAAGTTTTGGAGTCTTCCACAGCCCCTCGCCTACTCATCGACCACCACTTAGAACCTGAAACAAACAACGCATTGACAGTCTCACATCCAGAAATGTCAAGTACATGTGAGATTGTCTTCCGTCTGATTAGTCAATTAGATGGTTACAAGAAGATGACAACCCAATGTGCGTCCTGCATTTATTGTGGTATGATGACCGACACAGGTGGTTCACCTATAATTCGTCACGCCCAGAAATATTCTATATTATCGGTCAGCTTCTTGCAAAGAACATTGATAAGGACGAGATTTATAACCGTGTATTCCATAACTACTCTACCAATGCCCTCCGCCTCCGTGCACACATCATCCTCAACAAGATGAAGGTGATTGAGGAGTTGCACGCATCCTATTATACCGTAACAAAAGAAGAGATGGCACAGTTCCATTTCATCAAGGGAGACATGGAGGGACTTGTTAATATTCCACAGCAGATAAAAGGACTTAAACTAAGTATCTCATTACGAGAAGATACTGAGAAGCCTAAGACCGTACTTGTGAGTCTTCGTTCTTGCAATGGCTTCCACTGTCAACCTATGGCAGCAAAATTCTTCAATGGTGGCGGTCATGCTGACGCATCAGGTGGAAGACTAAATTGCACCATCGAGGAAGCTGAACAGATTGCCATTAAGGCGATACTATATTATAAAGAGGAGTTACAATAAGTAGAACCACTTATAGCGAGAGTATAAACAACAAAATACTTCATGGCTAAATCCGCATTGGAAAGCTTATATTTATCAGGTTATGAACATGTTAGAACTATCCCAAAAGCGTTTTTCTGTACGCAAATATAGTGACACCCCTGTATCAGAAGAAGACTTACAATATATCCTTGAGGTGACACGTATGGCACCATCGGCTGTCAACAAACAGCCATGGAAATTTGTCGTTGTGAAGTCTGAAGCGGCACGCAAGCAGCTACAAGAATGCTACGACCGTGAATGGTTCAAGTCGGCACCGCTCTACGTCATTTGTATGCGTGAGGTTGACAACAACTGGATACGCAAAGAAGACAACAAGCAGCATGGCGATATTGATGTTGCCATTGCTACTGAACATCTTTGCTTGGCTGCAACAGAGCGAGGCTTAGGTAGTTGTTGGGTATGTAACTTTAATATAGCCAAACTGAAAGAGACCTTTCCATATACAGGTTTTGAGCCTGTTGCCATCATTCCCATCGGTCACATAGCCGACGACTGTCCAACGAATGAGAAGAAGCGGAAGACATTAGAAGAAATTACAGACTTCATATAATCCTTATAAACGATTTCTGTTATCTATTCTACATATCCCACATAGGGTATTCATTAGCATCTTATACATATAATGTAACGACCATAACGAATCATTCTTCTCATCTTCAAGCGATGTGCTGATGCTCCGCACCAATGGTGCTAATGGTTCGCACCAATGGTGTTAACGCTCCACATCACACAACATGATGCTGAAACGAAAGCAAGATGTTGGTAGAATTAGATTCGAAACTTACCTTATAACATTCAAGCAGAGGAGTCCTCTGCACTTTAACATCTTAATTCAACAATCAATTTATGCGTATTCTTGGAAACATTATTTGGTGGATATTTGGCGGATTAGAGGCTGCTATCGGTTATTTTACAGGTAGTTTAGCACTTGCCATCACCATTATCGGCATACCAGCTGCAGTACAAACATTCAAGCTCGGACTCTTGTGCCTATGGCCTTTTGGGCAGAAGTGAGAGATGGAGAAAGTCTTTCAGGTTGTATTACCATTCCACTCAATATCATTTGGATAATCTTTGGTGGTTTTTGGGCATGTCTTACCCACATCTTCTTTGGACTACTTCTTGCCATCACGATTATAGGTATTCCTTTTGCAAAGCAACACTTCAAAATGGCAGGACTATCCCTTGCCCCATTTGGCAAAGATGTTGAGCTTCACCTTTAATCCAAAGACAAGAAATAAAGGCATTTGATAATCATTTGAATTAAATTCTTTTAAATCCTTGGTAGAACTATTAAAAGTCAGTATCTTTGGCAAAAACAAAGGAGAAAAGCCCATGATTACGCAAGACAACTTCAACCAGGAATACGCTGACCCTATAGAGGAGCAGCAGATTCGCCATTTCGTGTGCATCGAAATGGGGCGACAGATACATAGATACATCAAAGCCATGCACGGCAGCAAACAACAGATGTTACGCTTTGAAGAGCATCTGAAAGACCTACCGATGAAGGAAAAGGAGGCTGCTATTGCACGATACATCGACTTGAACCGCAAGGTTATCAAAGGATTAGACATGAAGATTGTCTTAGCTCGTGCTATGGCAAACTACTCTGACACCTTCGATTACCTTGTAACATTGGTCAACGATAAACGAAAGATGGTGAAGTATCTGAACCTTATACGTGAGATTTATATTCAGTATCATGAGGTTATCGAACGAAAAGGAAAGTTTGGTATTCTCGATCACAGAGGACGTACACTCGTTGAACCGAAGTATGAGTTCCTTCGTACTTGTTATGTCTATGTTGACGACTTACTAACAATGCCGCTCATAGCCCAATTAGATGGTAAACTTGGCTTGATACTTCCTGACGGTAAGGATACTATTATTGCACCTTTCATCTATGACAGTATATCGCTAAGAGATGAATCACCTTATTTCGAAGCAAAGAAAGGAAATAAAAAGATTCTGCTTAACACTGATGGTGAAGAGCAATAAAACAAAAAAGAGCTGTAACTGCCAAAGCGGTTACAGCTCTTTTAATATTACAATATAATACGATTTAAATCTTCTTCAGCAAAGCAGCCAAACCTTCAAGCTGTTCCTGCCACATAGTAATCTTACTATTCACCTTGTCAAGATCAACACCCTGATTCAGTTCTGGTGAATCACGCTGCTGCTGCAACAAACTGATATACTGATTTACAAGTGCCATCTTAGCCTTGACAGTCTTCTTCTTTGGATAGCCACGTTTCTCAACCTCACGCTGATACTGCTCAGATATTGCATTGATCTGACGACCACACTCTTCATACTGGCTCAACCATTGCTGGTAAGCTGCGCTATTCTGCTTGTTTTCAAACTGTGTAATGCTTGCAGATTCACCTATCTGCTCGTATGAGCTTTGTGCCATACCCATCATTGGAAGGGCCAACAAAGCAATAACCAATAATTTCTTAACTCTCATAATTGTGTTCTTTTAAAATCTAATATCGCATGCAAATATAAAGTAAATATCAGAAAGAACCAAAGTTTTTTTGTAATTTTGCATATTGCGATTAGTCCTTTAAATCTCTTTTAAGAGTATATAAGGATAAATGTAGAATAAAGTTGGAAAATATGAATAAATATATTGAGGTAAAAGGAGCTAAGGTTAACAACCTAAAGGATATAGATGTAAAAATCCCTCAAGGTAAGTTTGTTGCCATTACTGGCGTATCAGGTTCGGGCAAGTCATCGCTTGCTTTCGACACACTCTACGCTGAAGGACAACGCCGATATGTGGAAAGTCTTTCCGCTTATGCCCGTCAGTTCTTAGGCAGAATGTCTAAACCTGAGGTCGATTTCATCAAAGGACTTCCTCCTGCTATTGCTATTGAGCAAAAGGTTATATCACGTAACCCACGTTCAACAGTGGGCACTTCTACCGAAATATACGAATATCTCCGTCTTCTCTATGCCCGCATTGGTAGGACATTCAGCCCTATCTCTGGCGAGGAGGTGAAGCATCACTCTGTTGAAGACGTCATTGAGAAAGTCATGTCCTACTCAGAAGGAACAAAGTTCTGTATTCTTGCCCCACTCCACATCGTTGAAGGACGAAGCGTACAGAACCAACTTGAGATGGAGATGCAGGAAGGTTATGCACGTATCTATGTAGATAACGACTTCATCCGCATAGAAGACTGGCTTGAACAAAACCCTGCTGATGATGACAATAAAAGCACGGCAAAGGACAAAGCAAAGAATATCTATCTCGTTATTGACCGTCTCTCAGTTGACAATTCCAAAGATACACTGACCCGACTCACCGATTCTTGCGAGACAGCCTTCTATGAGGGCGATGGCAATATGCAGTTAATGATTCTGCCAGCTAAGCTTACTTATGATTTCTCCACACGCTTTGAAGCAGACGGCATACGCTTTGAAGAACCGAACGACAACATGTTTTCGTTTAATTCTCCTCTCGGTGCATGCCCTACTTGTGAAGGTTTTGGACGCGTCATCGGTATCGATGAGAAGTTAGTCATCCCAGACTCTTCTCTTTCTGTCTATGATGGTTGCGTACAATGTTGGCACGGTGAGAAGATGGCAACATGGAAAGATGAGTTCTGCAGACGTGCTGCAAAAAGACAACTTCCCTATCTTTAAGCCTTATTTTGAACTAACAAAGGCAGAGAAGGAAAGCCTTTGGGAGGGTCTACCAAGCGAAAGAAAGAAAGATATTCACGACCGTATCTGTATTGATACCTTCTTCCAAATGGTGAAAGAGAACCAATACAAGATTCAATATCGTGTCATGCTCAGCCGTTATCGTGGTAAAACTGTTTGTCCAGACTGCCATGGCACGAAGCTAAAGAAGGAAGCTACATGGGTGAAGATTGGGGGTATGGCTATCACCGACCTCGTTGATATGCCAATCATCAACCTTAAACAATGGTTTGACAATCTAAAACTAACAGAGCATGAAAAGGAAATCAGTAAGCGACTGATGACCGAAATAACAAGTCGTTTGCAGTTCCTTTTAGATGTAGGATTAGGTTATCTCACCCTTAACCGCCAATCAAACTCATTGAGTGGTGGTGAGAGTCAGCGCATCAATCTCACGACCTCCCTTGGCTCCTCACTCGTTGGTTCACTCTATATACTTGATGAACCTTCCATTGGTTTGCATAGTCGAGACACCGATCGACTTATCCACGTACTCAAGGAACTTCAGGCATTAGGAAACACGGTGGTTGTCGTAGAGCATGATGAGGAAATTATGCGTGCTGCTGATTACCTGATTGACGTTGGACCAGATGCGGGTAGACTTGGTGGAGAGATTGTATTCGAAGGTAAAGTATCTGATATCAAGCGAATAGAGGGAGACATTAAAGAAAAAAAGAATGCTCAATCACAGCAATTATTGGAGCAGTACCCTCGTTCATATACCATTAAATACCTCACAGGAACGGAAGTTATCGAAACACCTACAAGTCGTCGACCATGGAATATGGCGATAGAATTGAAGGGAGCACGCATGAACAATCTTAAGGGTGTTGACGTAAAGTTCCCTCTGAATGTCTTTACTGTAGTGACAGGAGTCAGTGGTAGCGGAAAGTCTTCCCTTGTGAAAGGTATACTCTACCCTGCTCTCAAACGTCATTTGGATGAGGTTGCCGACACACCAGGTGAATATTCTTCTCTTGGAGGTGACTGGAAGCAGATTAAACACGTTGAGTTTGTAGATCAGAACCCTATCGGTAAGAGTACACGCTCTAACCCTGCGACTTACGTGAAGGCATACGACGAAATCAGAAAGCTATTTGCTGACCAGCAGTTATCAAAGCAGATGGGCTTCACACCACAGTATTTCTCATTCAATACTGAGGGCGGTCGCTGCGAAGAATGTAAGGGTGCAGGTGTCATTACAGTAGAGATGCAGTTTATGGCAGACCTTGTCTTGGAGTGTGAGGAGTGTCACGGACAACGTTTCAAACGTGAGATTCTCGACGTACAGTTCCAAGGTAAGAATATCAACGACATTTTGAACATGACAGTGTCCGAGGCTATTCAATTCTTCAGTGAGCACAAACGCAAAGCGATTGTCAATAAACTTAAACCGTTGGAAGATGTTGGATTAGGCTACATCAAACTCGGACAAAGTTCTTCTACCCTCTCTGGTGGTGAAAACCAACGTGTGTAAAACTCGCTTACTTCATCGGACAGGAACAGCAAGAACCAACACTCTTCATCTTTGATGAGCCAACAACGGGTCTACACTTCCATGATATCGATCGTCTACTCCATGCTTTCAATGCGCTCATCGAACGTGGACATACGATATTAGTCATCGAACATAACCTCGATGTCATCAAGTGTGCTGACCATGTCATCGACCTTGGTCCTGATGGTGGCGACAAGGGTGGAAACCTCGTAATAGCTGCTACACCAGAAGAGGTGGCTCGCTGTAAGGAGAGTTTGACGGGTAAGTATTTAGCTGAAAAGCTAAAGTAGATGAACTTCTATAACTTAGCGTAGCAAGTCCCTAATCAAATAAGCACTATGTGTTTAGGACTGTATAGTCCTTTTTTGGATAATAAATTGCATACTTTCTACTAATGGATTACAAGGCATTTAGTGCTTAGCACCATTAGTGCGAACGCTCCGCACAACATGTGCGGGGCGTTCGCACATTATGTGTTAGACTACAACACGTTGATAAAAGGATGCAAAGAAGGAAGGATTATCACCCTTATAATAAGAGAGTAAGACGCTAAGCGACTTACTTATATGATAGAAATATTGGTCATTCAAATATGATTACATGATAAAAGAGGGTGTGTCAAAATGCAAATTAACAACTTGACAACTTTCAATCTATAAGTAGGATTCTTCTAAAGGCAAAGAAAAGACCATTTCTTTACTCAAAATCGAGTATAGAAATGGTCATTTTTTTATTAGATTGTTTCAAACTGTAAGATTATCAAAATGATATTTGTATTTTTGACACACCCTCTTTCTTATAGCATTGATCAAATATTTTATAAAACCCACCAAGATTCATTTGGTTATTTGACAATGCTCTAAATACTCAAAATCAATTAGCTATAATTCCCTTATAAGAGGTCTATCATTTTATATTAAGACTTCGTTACACGCTCCAGCCACTTCACCATACCGAACATAACAACCATAGAAATGAAACATACGATGGCAAAAACAAGCCAACAAGTCCAAATTGACCACTTGTTATACATCAATGGACCAATCCAAAGGAAGCCATTACCAACAGCAGTAGCACCTAACCATAAACCCTGACAAAGTCCCTGAAGATTCTTAGGAGCAACCTTACTTACAAAACTCAGACCCAGTGGAGAGATAAACAACTCAGCAACGGTCAGGAAGAAGTAAGTAAGGATAAGAATCATCGGACCAGCCTTCATCGTTGCACGGACAGCAGGCTCAAGAGAAGTGAACTGTTCAGCTGAAGGATAATTATGAACCAGTGAAAATCCCATTAAGAAAAGATAAGCAAAACCAGCGATACCCATACCATAGGCAATCTTACGAGGTGTAGAAATAGGCTTACCTTTCTTGGTGAAATAGGCAAAGACCCACATAATCAATGGGGTAAGAGAGATTACAAAGAATGGGTTTACTGCCTGCCATATCTCCGGTGCTACAGAATCTGTATTGACGAAATCACGCGCAAAGAAAGAGAGGCTCTGACCATTCTGATGGAATGAAAACCAAAAAGAAGACACTAATACCCAATACAGCAAAAAAGAGCATACATACGCTGCTTAATTTCCTTTTGCCATTGACGCCTTCTCCTCATCAGTATACTCAACATTAACTATCTGCTCCTTTCTTGCCTGGCATTGGGAAGAGTTTCTTTGAACTCATGAAGATAATAAGAGAAATGAGCATGGTAACAACACTGGCAATAAAGCTATAATGAACACCAGTATTGAACACATCAAGATAATGAGGACAGAATGATGCCAAATCAGCAGAATTACCACCTACCTTGGTTGCAAGTTCCTGCAAATTACCGAGATTGTCACCAATAGTACCATTGATATATTTATGGCAAAGCTGTGGTAGAGCTGCATCATAAGTTAGACCATTGCGCCCCAGCCACCAGCTACGCAATACAGGAGCTATGAATGGAGCTGCCAATGCACCCAAATTAATGAATACATAGAAAATCTGGAAACCTGCATCACGCTGTCCCTGTGCCCATTTCAAACGCTCGGGTGAAACTTTTGCCGCTTCAGTCTCAAAATCATCATACATCTGACCGACGATTGCCTGTAAATTACCTTTAAACAATCCATTACCAACAGCAATCAATACCAAAGCAAAGATAGTGAAAGCAAGCAGATAAGAATTATTTTCAGGTGTAGCAAGAACAGGGATAGACAACACTACATACCCCAGTGCCATCACGACAAGACCACTTTCAATAGTACGCTGATAGTTTTGTGTACGGTCAGCAATAACACCACCAACCAAGCTCATGACATAGATTGCTGCCAAAAAAAGTGATGCAATCAGACCCGATGTTTCGTCTGACAGACCGAACTTAGAACACAAGAACAATGCGAGAACCGCATTCATAATGTAGTAACCGAAGCGTTCGCCCATGTTACTGAAGGCTGCTTGAAGCAATCCTTTTGGGTGATTTTTAAACATAGCTTATCTTATTTAGTTTTGATTATATCAAAAAGGTAGGTAGCCTTAACAACGATATTACCATAGTTAGACTTACCAAAATAGTCTTTCTTTGAGCTTCCATAGATATTACTCAATCCATAGTAGTAGCGGGCTTCAAGCAGGAAATGACCTACATGTCGGTTGCTATACTCTAAACCTAAGCCAGCTGCAATACCGTAGTCTAACTTCTTTTCTACTGGCATTGACTCCTGTGCTGTTACCGCATTGCTTCGCCCTGTACCATCAGTAGCAAGGTTAGGAGTATCATAGTTCTTTGATGTTGACTCTCCAAGGTAGAGTCCTAACTGCGGTCCTGCTTGGAAGAAGAAGTTAAAACTGTTCTGTTCGCGCCCCCATGCGAGGTGTGCAAAGACCGGAATCTGAATATAGTTAACAGTGCGTGAATACGCTTCAGCAGCCCCATTAGAGTTTATAACAGGCTGATCCGTACCAGTCAAATCTTCTCTTTCCATCCGATTGAGGCATAGTTCACCTCACCATAGATAGAACAAATAGTATTAAAGTACTTCTCGCATACATAACGAACACTCAATCCTCCCGTTACTCCACCATGCATAGATTGTCTTACACTCGGAGTGAAGCCCACATTAGAGAGTACGTAACCACCATTTACACCAATAGCAAAGTCGTTACGATGGTCTCCTATCTGCGCTGAAGCAGTCAGCGGCAGCGCAAGTAGGATAACAACTAATAATCTTGAGATTCTATTCTTCATATTTGAATAAGGTTCTCTACAACAGTTTAATAGACAAGATTCTCCATTGTCTGGTCTGTCTTGAAGTGAACCAGCTGGAAGTTATCATTGATATATCCGCCCTGTCCTACACGAACAAAGTCATAACGTGTCTGCAATGGACGATACTTAACCTCGGCAGCAGTACCCTTAAAGTTCTTTCCATTAGCCTTTCAAGCCACGTACAAAGAACTCTGCTTGATCATAGCCAGTAATTGCCATACGTGGAATGTACTGTCTTGACATAGGCTCACCATACTGCTCTGTATACTTTGCTTCGAGCTCCTTAGTCTTATCCGCTGCCTTATTATAATAATAGGTAGATGGGATATAAGTGTTATACTTGAAGTATTGATCAAGATAATAATCCTGATAAACAAACCACTGGTTGTAACCATAAAGGCTAATCGCAATGCCAGGACGCGCTTTCTTCAGCTGAGCCAGTTTGTTAAAGACCTCATTCAACTGTGGACTTTTCTCTGAATTAAGAATTACAACATTAGGACGAGTAGCATCAAAATGCTTTGAAAAGTCTGCATTAGATGACTTTAAACTTGTAAGATTATACTTGATTTTCTGTAAATCGAGCTGCTTTCTCAGGCTTGTTGTGAACTCACCCACCTGACTTGTCTCATCCTTACAATTAATAAAGATTGGATGATGTGACTTCTGGAAACGCTCTAAGAAAGATGCTATCGCCTTGTTTGTCAACGAAGCCTCTGTCTGATATACTTGGAAAATATTAGGATTTGTTTCTACATCATTGCCTGATATAGAGAAAGGAATAACGAGTTTAATATCGTACGCACGGCAGAAGTCCGCCAATGGTTTACCTGTTCAGAATAAAGAGGGCCAAAGATAATATCTAACTTTGAAGCATTTGGTTCAAGTAAGGTATTGCGGATATCAGCACCCTTAGGCACATTCCAAGCGTGAACCTCTGTTGTAATTCCCTCACTCTTCAACTGATTAAGCGCCAATAAGATACCACGATAGTATTCAACCATACGTTTTCCATCTCCATCTTGATTATGCAAAGGAAGCATAACACCAACTCGAATAGCATTAACAGCCTTTACAGGAGCCTGAGCAACAGTAGACTTTGCAGCAGCCTTCTTGTCCGTCTTACCTTTCACAGAACCATCTGGAAGGAAATCGCCCTCCTTTGAATATGGGACAAAGATTAAATCACCTTTCTTCAGTTCATAACCAGCCTGCTTCATTGCAGGGTTAGCATCAAGAAGTTGTGGAATAGTAACACCATATTCTTTAGCAATACCAAAGATGGTTTCCTTACGTTTCACCTTATGTTGATCACGCCATTGAACACTTTGAGCCAACACGCTATAACTAAAAGTCATAGCCAAAAATAGCATAAGATATTTTAAATAATTTCTCATAAACATACTTTTGTTTTCAATCAGTAACAAATTACAACTGCAAATATACAAAAGAAATCTGTAATCAAAAAGATGTAGAATGATAAAAAAACACAAAAACGGTAATAGCATATAATTTATTTATGGATATAAAACTTTCTTGTGTAAGTTTTTAGTTATATGAAACCTTTGCAGAACCTACCACTTTATGTTTAGGATCTAACGACCGATTTGGGTTAAATAGACAGGAAAGATTTTATTATAGAGCTATTCTTAACTTCATCGTATATACACATACCATACAAGAATATTTTTGTTTCAATTTCCTGTCACTTTTTAACACTTTATTTATTTCTCTATAAACTAATAAGTTAAGCACATACAACAAATGACAGTAGTGACAGCAAATTGAATTTCAACAATTGCCCAAGCAGTTTCACTAAACTAAATGTATATCCACACTAAATATCTACCGTCCCTCTTTCAGATTTCATTCGTATGATCTTAATTGTATGACTATTTTTCGACAAAATGACTAATATTAACTTTTGACTCCTATCGAAACTATTAGGAATATTTCAAATCCATACTAATTGAAGTTGTCTGATATATACGCTCATGTTGGCATGATGCGGGAAATACATTTATATTAAATATTTTTATGTAATTAGGTTGGCGTGTGAGAAAAATATGCTAACTTTGCATCGTCTTTATTCTCAATTTTTGTGTAGGCAGAGCTTTGAGATGAGAACTATTATGGATCAGGCGTTTACTTAGCGCTTTGTTCTTGACACTCTGAAATCTCGCAAGTTTCAATTACAGTCAAAGACAAGGCAATTGTAGATGCTCATAGAGTATGTTATACCCATTTGATTTCTTAATGTTAAATTAGGATTTCGTGACGTTATACATATCGGCGTGGACTTCTGCGTTGCTCGTTCAGACTGTAATGGGCAATGCGAGAGTCTCATAGTGTGGGCAGGTAACGAGTTTACCTCACGCCTCTTTATATACTATTAATCATAATCATTCTACGATAGGGAGTAGTAGAATATATATTATGGACCAGTGGTCTGCTTTTCAGGCATTAACGTTTAAAGATTTTTTAATTGAGACTTTTGATGCTTTAAATAGTGACCATATTTAAAAAGTATAAACGAATAATTGATACAGATTTGTATACAATGAGAGAACAAATCGTCATTGTAATGAATGTGTTAGCTGTAAAAGAACCAAGCCAAAGCGTCTTGAATAAACAAGGTAAAGAAAAACTTGTAGTTTGTTGATGACGTATGTCAGTGAGTATTATGGGTATTTGTTTTATACTACACATTATGTCCGAACATACAATTATGACCCTTTAAGGTCACAATCGGTTTGCGTTAATGATATTAATAAATGATAGTAAGCTAAATGGCAGTTATGAAGAAAGCAATAAGTGGCTACTTGGAATGCAATGGGGTGATAGTCAAAATATCGAGTATAGAAGATCTTAATCTATTTATATCGAAATATGGTAAGTGTACAAATGATATCACTGAACAATATCTTAAAAAACTAACGGCATCTAAGGTTGGTGACGAATACAGAGATGATTGTAATTGTAGATACTTACAGAGTCCTTTAAGGTTGGCTAACTGTCAAAACATAAGTAGTTATAAAATAAAGGAAGGCACTATCGCTGTATTAAATAATGCTTGTTCTCCTTATTGTTCTGCTTATTCTAATAGACTAAATTCTGTGCTGATTCCCGATAGTGTCATTGCTATCGGAATGTTCTCATTTGCAGGCAACCATAGCTTAAGCAAAGTCATTTTATCCTCTAATCTACTTAGGATAGGGAATAGAGCTTTCATTTCTTGTTGTAAGCTGAAAGATATTACTTTAACAGACAGTATAGAGTATATAGGCGAAAGTGCATTTTGTAATACAGGATTGCAAGAAGTCGTGTTTCCCAAGTCTCTAAAAAAAATTCAGAGCTTGGCATTTAGTTGTTGCACTGAACTTAAAACTGTTACATTTAAAGGCAAACCAAAAGAATTAGGGTCTAGTATCTTTGATAGATGTGATTCGCTGGCAGAAATATTTGTTCCAACAGGAACGAAAGAATACTTTGTGCAAGCATTATTTTCCGTTGATGAAAGGATTGTCATTGAGTATTAGTTTAAGGTTTCTTGTATAGTTAAGTTCGGAGGCTAAAAGATGAAATGTTGTCTTTCTCTGGATCTTCAGAGATTTGGAGTTATATCATTTAACATCTAATTATAAAAACCTTTGTAAGTTCTATTCTTTTATTCCTATTTATTGTAACTATTCAGCGATAAGGCGTATAAACTATTATTGATTATCAGTAAGTTACATAAACAGATACATACAAATTCTAATAAAGAATGTCATTTTGAGCCTTTTTGCCACAATATTACGTTTATAAATTCTTGATATTCAACGTTTATTATCGCTGAATAGTTACTATTTATTCACTGAATATTAAAGAATATAAAGTACTAAAATAAAGGTTGCAAAACCTATACTTATCTTATTTGAACACTCTCTACTACAAAGAACTTACATCTAAGAGGTTACAATACTTCTCCATTGACAGCCAGCCTGAAAAAAATACCATCACTCCTAATTCAGGAGGTCCCTTATTCATCTCCTTTTATCAGTATCTCCTATAGGAGTATTTCAATTAACTCTAATGGTCCGTAAAGCGCACATTCAATAGAAAAGAAGGACATATTCTTGAACGCAGTTAGCTTTCTTCTATAAGCCTAAAAGGTATGTAGTGGGGGGGGAGGAAAGCGAAAGGTATTAATAAACTATCAAGGAGTTTAGGACTGAAAGAGAATGACTCCATAAGAAGTTAAGGAGTGAATGGGAGTTAAGACAACACCATCTACACTTCTTATAAGGAGTGAATGGGGAAAAAAAGGGTTAAGGCAACATCTTTTACACTTTTTTTGTAAGAAGTGAAACCACCGATGGAGAAATACATATTATTATCCTATTCAGGCAGATAGATTTACTTGTTTGTATGGGAAAAATTGTGTAAATTTGCACGATTATACATTTTCAAGGTAACATCAAACGAACTATTGGAATGAAACAATATAAATTTAGACTATTGGGAGTGATGTTGTCTATGCTTCTCTCTTCTATAGCATGGGCACAAGATTGCCAACCCACAGGTAAATATACCGATGCAAATGGTGAGACCAATACAATTGCCGCAGGTGATACTTATGTTGGTTCGGCTCCTTTGACAATTGCGTTCTCAGCCAATCCACCTACAACAAAGGACGCAGCAACCCATTACGAATGGCACTTCTTCAATCAAAATGACCCACGTTCGGCTTTTCTTATCCGTTATGATGAGAATACCGAATACACCTTTACAGAGGCAGGAACAACGAGAGTAGTGCTTTATGAAATCTTGAATAATGACACAACACGCTACAATGCTATTAGTTTCTCCATCAGTGAGAGTAGCCTACAGATGCCTAATGCTTTCTCACCCAATGGAGATGGTATCAATGATATCTATCGTGCAAAGCCCGGATATAAGAGTATTGTAGAGTTTAAAGCTATCATCTTTAACCGTTGGGGACAAAAGATATACGAATGGAACGACCCTGCTGGTGGCTGGGATGGTAAGTATAAAGGCAAAGATGTTGCCCAAGGAACTTACTTCGTCAATGTAACCGCCAAAGGAGCTGACGGCAAAGAGTTCCACATCCGACGAGATGTTAACCTTCTCAGAGGTTACACGCAGTCGACAAGGTGATGTTGGATGGGTGATAGGTGGTGAGTGATGGGTGGTGATGAATAGCGATTTTCATCAGTGGTTATCATCAAAGAAATCATCAACATGGTGCTAATCCTCAACACCCTTCACCCAACAATAAACACCCAACATTCCATCAACACCCAACATTTAACACCAAACATTCAACACCAAACACCCAACAACCCCATGAATGAGAAAATAGAAGTCTTCGGAGCCAGAGTACATAATCTGAAGAATGTAGACATAATTATCCCACGCAACTCACTTACTGTCTTCACTGGACTATCTGGTTCAGGCAAAAGTTCGCTTGCGTTCGACACAATCTTCGCCGAAGGTCAGCGTCGATACATTGAAACATTCTCTGCGTACGCACGCAACTTCCTTGGAAACATGGAGCGTCCGGACGTAGATAAGATTACAGGACTATCCCCTGTCATCTCCATTGAACAGAAGACAACCAATAAGAATCCCCGCTCTACCGTTGGTACAACTACAGAGATATATGACTACCTCCGCCTTCTCTTTGCACGTGCAGGTGAGGCTTACTCTTATATGAGCGGTGAAAAAATGGTGAAATACACTGAGGAGAAAGTGGTGGATATGATTATGTCTGATTATCAAGACCGTAAGATATATATTCTCTCACCACTTGTTCGCAACCGTAAAGGTCATTATCGTGAACTCTTTGAGCAGATGCGACGCAAGGGTTACTTGTATATTCGTGTCGATGGAGAGGTACAAGAGTTAACACGCGGTATGAAAGTTGACCGCTACAAGAACCATAATATTGAGGTTGTTATCGACAAGATGAAACTCGGTGGTACGGAGAATAACACGCTACGTGAGCGTTTGGCAAAGACCGTTTCAACGGCAATGAAGCAGGGAGAAGGCTTGATAATGATTCTTGATAACGAACGAGACGAAGCCAAATACTTCTCTAAACGACTGATGGACCCTGTTACGGGCATCGCTTATAAAGACCCTGCGCCAAACATCTTCTCGTTCAACTCACCCGAAGGAGCCTGTCCACAGTGTAAAGGTTTGGGTGTGATTGATGAGATTGACTTGAAGAAAGTGATTCCTGATGACAAACAAGACATTTATAGTGGTGCAATAGTTCCTTTAGGAAAATACAAGAACCAGATGATTTTCTGGCAGATAGACGCTCTCTTAAAGAGGCATAATTGTGACCTCAAGACTCCTGTCAAGGATATTCCAAAGGAAGCTATGGACGAGGTTTTGTATGGTTCTTTGGAGAAGTTGAAGATTGCTAAAGAGCTTGTACATACCACCTCTGATTACTTTGTGTCCTTTGATGGCATCATTAAGTATCTCCGTACGGTTATGGAGAACGATGATTCCTCAGCTGGTAAGAAGTGGGCAGACCAGTTCATAGCCGAAGCACAATGTCCAGAATGTCATGGTCATCGTTTGAATCGTGAGGCTTTGTCGTATAAAATATGGGATAAAAACATTGCTGATCTTGCAGAAATGGACATCACCGAGCTGAAAGACTGGGTTGATCATGTTGAGGAACACATGAGCGAAAAGCAGCGTACTATCGCCGTTGAAATCATAAAGGAGATTCGTAAACGTATAAACTTTCTACTCGATGTGGGCCTTGACTACCTTGCCTTAAACCGTCAAAGTGCCACGCTATCTGGTGGTGAGAGCCAACGTATTCGCCTTGCTACACAGATTGGTTCACAACTTGTCAACGTACTCTACATCCTCGATGAGCCTTCTATCGGACTTCATCAACGCGATAACGAGCGTCTTATCAACTCTCTGAAAGAGTTACGTGACATGGGAAATACGGTTATCGTTGTTGAACACGACGAAGACATGATGCGTGCTGCGGACTGGATTGTAGACATCGGACCAAAAGCTGGACGCAAAGGTGGCGAGGTTGTCTTTCAAGGAAAGCCTGCAGACATGCTCAAGACACACACACTCACAGCACAATACCTGAATGGTGAACGTGCCATTGAGCTTTCTAAAGAGCGCAGAGAAGGAAATGGGAAGACCATACAACTCACAGGTTGTAAGGGTAATAACCTAAAAGACGTGAACGTAACCTTCCCACTTGGTGAACTAATTGTCGTCACTGGTGTGTCTGGTTCAGGAAAGAGTACACTCATCAATGAGACTTTACAGCCTATACTTTCACAACACTTCTACCGCTCACTGAAACGTCCTATGCCTTACGGAAAGATTGAAGGCATTGACAACATTGATAAAGTGGTGAACGTTGACCAAAGTCCTATCGGTCGTACTCCACGCAGTAACCCTGCAACTTATACAGGCGTGTTCTCCGACATACGCCAACTCTTCGTCAATCTTCCCGAAGCTAAGATTCGTGGTTATAAGCCTGGACGATTCTCTTTCAATGTGAAAGGAGGACGCTGTGAGACCTGTGGAGGTAATGGTTACAAAACCATTGAAATGAACTTCCTACCTGATGTGATGGTACCGTGCGAGGTTTGTCACGGCAAACGCTATAACCGAGAAACATTAGAAGTGCGTTTTAAGGGTAAATCTATTGCAGACGTATTGGATATGACAGTCAATATGGCTGTAGAATTCTTTGAGAACGTACCACAGATTCTGCCGAAAATCAAGGCATTACAGGATGTTGGTTTGGGCTATATCAAGCTTGGACAAAGTTCTACTACCCTCTCTGGCGGTGAGAGTCAGCGTGTTAAGTTGGCTACAGAACTTGCAAAGCGTGACACTGGTAAGACACTTTACATCCTTGATGAACCTACAACAGGTCTTCATTTTGAAGATATACGTATCTTGATGGACGTCTTACAGAAACTTGTTGACCGTGGCAACACCGTTATCATCATCGAACACAACCTCGATGTCATCAAACTTGCAGACTACATCATTGACATGGGACCAGAAGGTGGTCGTGGTGGCGGTCGCATGTTGAGTTGTGGTACACCAGAGGTTGTGGCAAAGAACCAAGAGAGCTACACTTCTCGCTTCCTTGCAAAAGTACTAAAGTAAGACATATTCTATAGGCAATAAAGAAAGAGTTTTCAATTCTTTTCTTTGGATAATTGATAAATTAGTCCTAATTTTGCCAAAGGACAGTAGTAAGGGACAGCTATACAACGGTACAGACTGTCCTCCTTACTTTACAATCCATTAAGAAATTAACACATTGTCTATATCACCTAAAATTATGGATAAGAAAGAATACTTACGTTCATGGGCTGAAACCTACAAGAACGACCTAACAAACAACATTATGCCTTTCTGGTTGAACCATGGTTGGGACAAGGAGAATGGCGGTATATACACCTGCTTGGATCGTGATGGATCCTTAATGGACACAACGAAATCGGTGTGGTTTCAAGGACGATGGGCCTTCATCTGCGCTTTTGCATACAATAATGTAGAGAAGAATCAGGAATGGCTTGAGGCATCAAAGTCTGCCATTGACTTCATTGAGAAGCATTGCTTTGACGAGGATGGACACATGTATTTTGAGGTAACAGCAGAGGGTAAACCACTTCGTAAGCGTCGCTATGTTTTCTCAGAGACTTTCGCTGCAATAGCTTTTGCCGAATATTCTTTGGCTACAGGTGACAAGCATTATGCAGAAAGAGCGTTGCAGGTATTCCACGATGCACAGCGTTTCCTCTCTACCCCGGGCTTCCTTCCAGCTAAATATGAGGCAGGTGTAGAGATGCAGAGCCACTCTATCATTATGATTCTTATCAACGTTGGTTCACGTCTGCGTGCAGTAATTGACGACCCTACACTGACCCAGCAGATTGACGAGTCTATCTCATTACTCCGTCGCTACTTCATGCACCCAGAGTTTAAGGCATTACTTGAAACAGTCGGCCCAAAGGGAGAGTTCATTGATACCAATGCAGCACGTACTATCAACCCGGGTCATTGTATTGAGACCGCATGGTTTATCATGGAGGAAGCTAAGTTGCGCAACTGGGATAAAGACTTACTCGACACCGCCCTCACCATCTTCGATTGGTCATGGGACTGGGGATGGGACAAGCAATATGGCGGTATCATCAACTTCAGAGACTGTCGTAACCTCCCACCACAGGACTACTCGCAGGATATGAAGTTCTGGTGGCCACAGTGCGAGACAATCATTGCCTCTCTCTATGCCTACCTTGGAACTGGCGACGAGGAGTATCTCTATCGTCATCAGCGCATTAGCGAGTGGACATACGCCCACTTCCCTGACCAAGACTATCCTGAGTGGTACGGTTACCTACATCGTGACGGAACCGTTGCACAGCCTGCAAAGGGTAATATCTTCAAGGGTCCGTTCCACGTTCCACGTATGATGATTAAGGGCTACATGCTCTGTCAGGAGATATTGAAGACTATGGAATAGTCTGAGATACCAAAGGATAAAAAAGAAAACTCCCATAACATTACCAACAATGGTTTGTTATGGGAGTTTTTTAGAATACTTATTATGACCTTTTTAGTCCATTTTCTACTGACATATTAACGCCCAGCACACATCGTGCGGATGCTTAGCACCATATGTGCTAACGGCTAACACCAATGGTGCGGAGTACTTAACACCTAACAATATGTTGTTAAAATGAGTATTATTTGTGGTTAGAGAAGAGTTATACTGCCCTAAAATGGAAAGCCTTAGATAGTATTAAGAATACCCTCACAGCCGTCTTCTATTAAATCAAGAGCTAAGTTAAAATCTTCTGCATCACCATAATAAGGATCTGGAACACAAGTAGCAGAAGGATGTTGAGTAAAGAAATCTGCCATTCGTACGACCTTTTCTCGTGCCGCTTCATTAGGTGCTTGAGACGTAATGTTACGATAATTATCCTCGTCCATTACGACAATCTTATCGAATAGCTCAAAGTCTCTGCGCGCATCGAATTGACGAGCACGGTGATCAACGCTATATCCACGCTGTCTACCATGTTCACGCATGCGCTTATCGGGTAATTGTCCAACGTGCCAATTACCAATTCCCGCCGAGTCAATCATATATCGGTCTGCACAGCCTCGTTCCTCAACAAGATGTTGCATCACAGCATGTGCAGCCGGAGAGCGACAAATATTACCTAAGCAAATAAACAAAATACTCACTTTTTCATTTATTGTCGTATCCATTTTTATCTCATATTTGTGACAGATTCTCCACTGTCTATTGATTAATTTGATTTATACTTATTAATATTATAAGGTATGATTTCTCTTTTAGGAGAACGCATAACTTATTCTACCTCACTTACTCCAAACAATACCTTTATCTCGTTTAGATGTTCTAAAGCTACTTCCCTACCCTGATCATAGGTTGCTTGCATCATTGCTGGGTCGTGTGAGAAATGTCCTATTGTTAGCTTTGCTTTAGGACGAAGCACTAAGGTATTAGGCTTCTTTTCTTCTTCACAGACGTATGCTAACTGCTCATTATACATGACATGGCGTTGCTCCAAAGCTTTACAACACGTGGATGACGATGCAACCACATACGCATAAGGGGCATCAGTGAGTTTGGCTCTTTCACAAAACCCTCTGGCTGAGTAAGGACAACCAAATTACGCTCATAGCCTTGTTCCTGAAAGAAGCGGAGAGGTATGGAGTCTGCAATACCACCATCCAAAAGTTTCTTGCCTTCTACCGTCACAATACGAGCAGCAATAGGCATAGATGCAGAGGCACGAATATATTCTAAACAATTATTATCAACCTCCATCAGTCGCTTATACTCCGCTTTACCCGTTCCAACGTTTGTACATACAGCCCAAAACTCCATTGGATTCTCACGAAAAGTATCAACATCGAAGTAATCAATATGACGAGGCATATAATGGTAAGCGTATTCACCACCATAGTAATCACCTGTTGTTAAGAGTGAACGCAAAGAAGCATATCGCCAGTCGTTTGCCAACTTCTTGTTGTATCTTATCGCCCGTCCTGCCTGCTTTGACTTCATATTACAACCAAAAGCCGCACCCGCAGAAACGCCAATAACGCCATCAGGCCATATGTTATTTTCCATCAGAACATCCATTACACCAGCAGAAAACAATCCACGCATGGCTCCTCCTTCTAATACAAGTCCTTTCTTCATTATGTTTTATCCTTTAAATACTGCCTTTTTATAATGTTATATTCTGATAATTAGAGATATAAACAATGCTATTGTAGTAAAACAAAGGTTACAAAAAAGGTAACACCTTACTTTTGTTTTCTCTTTGCCAATGCAGCGATAGCATCAAAACTGTAAACGAGTGTGCCACTGGTGAAAGTCGTTGTCTCAATCTTGAAGGAACGATATTTACGAAGACATTCAACAAATGCTTCTGGAGTCTGAACGAAGGCAGAGTCAGTCTGCTTACTGATACCAGGCTTATAACTGAATCGTCCAACCTCCTCTCCATACGCATAGACACGAACATAGTTGGTTGTATCATAACTGTTACCCGCAAACTGTTCGCCATCACCAAGAATCATACATGCTTCAACACCTACACGTCCAAGATAACGTACACGAATGTTCATACGATTAGAAGGCGTTATCTGCGATTTCTTGTTTGGAGCACTCTGCATATTGGCTACTGCAGAATCGTTGAGATAAGCCCATGAAGAAACATACGTCCCATCATCTGACGAATTACTATCAAGATCGACAGCCAACATAGTGTCTACCTGTGTTGTATCATAATGTCCTACTCCTCGCGAAGAACAGCCTGAGCAAGACATAAAAGCTACTGCAGAGATAGCCACAAAGACTAAGGGCAGTAACTTCATTGAATGTTGTTTCATCTTTAAGAAGCTAAAGGGGTTAAGGGAGTTAGAAGGAGTTTAGACATTATTTCCTAATCCTTGCTTTGGAAGTCAAGGGAGTTTAGTGAAAGGTATCAACCCCAACAATGATAATTGTTAACTAAACTCCTTCTAACTCCGTTAACTCCTTTAACCCCAGAAGACTATTAATATTCTCCCCAAGCCTTGATATCAATATCATCTAAACTGACATTGCAGAAGGCTGAGATAAACGCACTTGCCAATCGGCTGTTTGTAATCAATGGTACATTGAGGTCGATTGCTGCACGACGAACCTTATAACCATTGGTCAACTCACGCGGAGTAAGGTCCTTTGGCATGTTCACAACCATGTCTATCTTCTTCTCGTGTAAGAGATCGAGTGCCTGTGGATGCTGTCCTTCATCTGAAGGCATATACACACATGTATTCTCAATTCCATTCTCTGCGAGATACTTTGATGTACCGACTGTTGCATAAAGTTCATAACCATGCTGCTTCAACATCTTTGCAGCATCAAGCATTTCAGCCTTCTGCTTTGCTCCACCTGTTGACAACAAGACTGTCTTCTTTGGTATTCTAAGACCTACAGACAGCATAGACTTTAACAAAGCTGTAGAGGTATCATCACCTAAACAACCAACCTCACCTGTAGAACTCATATCAACACCCAATACTGGGTCAGCCTTCTGTAAGCGGTTGAAAGAGAACTGAGACGCCTTAATACCTACGTAATCAAGGTCGAAGAGATTCTTATTAGGCTTCTCAACAGGTGCACCGAGCATAATCTTAGTAGCCAAGTCGATGAAGTTAAGCTTCAACACCTTACTAACGAATGGGAATGAACGACTCGCACGGAGGTTACACTCAATAACGAGGATATCGTTATCACGTGCCATAAACTGAATGTTGAATGGTCCGTTGATGTGCAACTTCTTCGCAATCTGACGACTGATACGCTTAATACGGCGCATTGTTTCAACATAAAGTTTCTGAGGTGGGAACTGAATTGTAGCATCACCAGAGTGAACACCAGCAAACTCAATATGCTCAGAGATAGCGTATGCCAAGATCTCACCATCCTGTGCAACCGCATCCATCTCAATCTCCTTTGCATGTTCAATGAACTTACTTACCACAACAGGGTGGTCTTCGCTGACGTTGGCAGCCAACTGAAGGAAGCGAGTGAGCTCATCTCTATTAGAACAGATATTCATTGCTGCACCAGAAAGTACGTAAGATGGACGTACAAGTACTGGGAAGCCAACACGGTCAACGAACTTATCAATATCGTCCATACTTGTCAAGGCACTCCATTCTGGCTGATTGATACCATTCTCTGTGAGCATTGACGAGAACTTAGCACGGTCCTCAGCGTTATCAATATCCTTTGCTGATGTTCCAAGAATGGACACGTTCTCCTCATCAAGATACATGGCGAGGTTATTTGGGATCTGTCCACCTGTAGATACAATCACACCATGTGGATTCTCTGCATCAATGATATCCATGACACGCTCGAATGTTAACTCATCGAAATAGAGGCGATCACACATGTCATAATCCGTTGACACTGTCTCTGGATTATAGTTAATCATGATAGAACGATAGCCCTGACGACGGATAGTATTCAGTGCCTGAACACCACACCAGTCAAACTCTACAGAACTACCAATGCGGTAAGCACCTGATCCAAGTACGATAACTGAGTTACGATCATTAGAGAATGTAATGTCAGAAGCCACTCCTGCGTATGTAACGTACAGGTAATTGGTCTGTGCTGGATATTCCGCAGCCAACGTATCTATCTGCTTAACAACAGGAAGAATACCAAAGCTCTTACGTAAACGACGAACGATTCTCATAGCTTCGTGCATCTTCTTGCACTCTTCCTCCAGTCCAACAGCACGTGCGATTTGGAAGTCTGTAAAGCCATAAACCTTTGCTGTACGCAGAAGTTCCTTATCAAGTGTGTTGATATTCTTGGTCTTCAGTTCCTCATCAATATCTATGATATGCTTGAGTTTATTAAGGAACCATCGGTCAATCTTGGTTAGTTCGTGAATCTGGTCAACCGTATAGCCCTTGTGCATCGCCTTAGAAATAAGGAACACACGCTTGTCTGTAGGTTCACGCAACGCTGCATCGAGGTCGTCTATCTGCAATTCTTTATTCTCAACAAAGCCATGCATGCCCTGTCCTATCATACGAAGACCCTTCTGAATGGCTTCCTCGAAGTTACGGCCAATAGCCATTACCTCACCAACAGACTTCATACTTGAGCCTAACTCCCTATCCACACCACGGAACTTACTGAGGTCCCAACGTGGAATCTTGCAGACTACATAGTCGAGTGCTGGTTCGAAGAAAGCTGATGTAGTCTTTGTAACAGAGTTTCAGTTCAAAGAGTCCGTAACCCATACCCAACTTAGCCGCAACAAAAGCAAGAGGATAACCAGTTGCCTTGCTGGCAAGAGCTGAAGAACGAGACAAACGAGCATTAACCTCAATAACTCGATAATCCTCACTCTCTGGGTCGAAAGCATACTGAACATTACATTCACCAACAATACCAATATGACGTACTATCTTTATAGACAGTGTACGAAGCTTATGATACTCGCTGTTAGAAAGGGTCTGAGAAGGTGCAATAACGATAGACTCACCTGTGTGAATACCAAGTGGGTCGAAGTTCTCCATGTTACAAACTGTGATACAGTTGTCGTAACGGTCACGAACAACCTCATACTCTATCTCTTTCCAACCCTTCAAACTCTTCTCCACCAATACCTGAGGAGAGAATGAGAAGGCCTTCTCACAGAGTGTATTCAGTTCTTCCTCATTATCGGCAAATCCACTACCAAGGCCACCTAATGCGTATGCAGCACGTACAATAACAGGGTAGCCGAGGTTCTTTGCAGCCACTCGTGCCTGCTGAATATCCTCACAAGCCTCACTCTTGATTGTCTTTACATCAATCTCATCGAGTCGTTCAACGAAGAGTTCACGGTCTTCAGTATCCATGATAGCCTTAACAGGAGTACCTAAAACCTTTACATTATACTTCTTCAGAACACCTGTCTTATCCAACTCAACACCACAGTTTAGTGCTGTCTGGCCACCAAAAGACAGGAGAATTCCATCAGGACGTTCCTTCTCAATAACACGCTCAACGAAGTAAGGTTGAACAGGAAGGGGAAGTAGATTTGGTCTGCTACACCCTCAGATGTCTGTACGGTAGCAATGTTTGGGTTTATCAAAACCGTAGAAACACCCTCCTCGCGTAATGCCTTCAACGCCTGTGAACCAGAGTAATCAAACTCACCTGCCTCACCAATCTTCAATGCGCCTGAACCAAGTATCAGGACTTTCTTTATTGACTCGTCTTTCATTATTTCAGTGTTTCTACAAATTTATCAAACATAAAGTAAGTATCAACCGGACCAGAGCAAGCCTCTGGGTGGAACTGTGAGGTAAACCAAGGATTCTCCTTATGGCGGATACCCTCATTACTTCCGTCATTCATGTTAACGAAGAGTTCCTGCCAATCCTGTCTAATGTTGAAGCATCAACCGCATAACCATGATTCTGTGAGGTGATATAACACTTATCAGTACCTACCATACGAACAGGTTGATTATGTCCACGATGACCGTATTTCAACTTATAAATCTTTGCCCCTGCAGCCTTTGAAAGCAACTGATTACCCATACAAATACCACAGATAGGTTTCTTACTCATACTCATCTGCTTACGAATAACCTCAACAGCATCATTACACATATCAGGGTCGCCAGGACCATTACCGAGGAAGAGACCATCATAATCCATACCAGTGTAATCATAGTTCCAAGGTACACGAATAACCTCAACACCTCTGGTAATCAATGAACGAATAATATTAGCTTTCCACACCGCAGTCAACAAGGACAACCTTCTTTCCTGCACCCTCATTGTAACGAATAATTTCCTTTGTTGAAACGCGATCAACAAAGTTTACTCCCTCGTAATCAGCTTCTGGGATATTATCAGGTTCATCATCAAAGAGAATCTTACCCATCATCACACCATGTTCACGTAGAACTTTAGTCAGCTCACGTGTATCAATACCAGTAATACCTGGTACATGTTCACGCTTCAGCCAGTCAGCCAGACTCTCCACAGCATTCCAATGTGAATGCTCCTCTGTATAGTCAGACACAATCAAGGCTGAGACATAGATTTTATCACTCTCCATGAAGGTTGGAATACCACTTTCCTCAATAGTAAAAGGTGGTACACCATAGTTACCTACCAATGGGAAGGTCATTGTTAGTAGCTGACCCGCATATAAGGGTCAGTCAAGCTCTCTGGATAGCCCATCATAGCTGTGTTGAAGACCACCTCACCAGCTACTGGGGCATCGTATCCAAACGACTTTCCATGGAATTTTGTTCCGTCACTTAAGACTAAAGTTACGTTCCTCATTGCTTATAGTATTGTTGGATTGAAAATTCTTTTCATGAAAAGAAATATTTTTTATCGTGAAAAGAAATCTTTCTTTTCATGAAAATAATTCTTTTTTTTCATGATGATAATTTACAGACAAGCGGTTATTACGCTTTTACTGTATTTAGATGTTCACGCTCGTAATAGCTTACGAAGGCCTCATTGACCAATCGCATACCACCTGGAGTTGGATAGTTTCCTGTAAAATACCAATCACCTGGATGATTAGGTATTGCATTATGTAATCCCTCCACACTCTGGAACACGAGTTCTACAGGTGTTGTCATACCTTCTGGGCGCAGCTTTTCAACTATCTTCTTATTGATTTCATCTACCGTAAAAGGCTTATAAACAGCACGTACAGCATTTGAAATGGTCTCTCCCTTAGGCTTTGCCAATTCTTTCTTACAATTCTCATAGACCTCACGAAGCAAGTCTTCCATACCACGTTCGCGTATCAGTTCGATTACTGCACGGAAGACACAGAACTCTTCTGGATGTGGCATATCAATACCATAGTAGTCTGGGAATCGAATCTGTGGTGCACTGGACACGACAACTATCTTCTTAGGATGCAAGCGATCGAGAATACGAAGGATACTCTCCTTAATGTTGTACCACGAACGATAGAGTCATCAATAATGACAAGATTATCCTCATAAGGTTTAATACACTCGTATGTTACGTCATAAACATGAGATGCAAGGTCATTACGCGAGTTTCCTTCAGTGATAAAGGTACGCAACTTAATATCCTTCCATGCCACTTTCTCAGAGCGTACATCTTGATGAATAATGCGATAGACTTCCTCTGAAGAAGCCTTAGAACCTAAAGCAGCAATCTGTTCTACCTTCTTCTTGTCAATCTGCTCCTTAAAGCCGTGAACAAGACCATAGAACGCAACCTCTGCAGTATTAGGGATATACGAGAGAACTGTATGCTCTGTATCATAATCAACTGCTTTCAATACAGGCTCTGTCAACTGACGTCCCAATGTCTCACGCTCCTTATAGATATCACGGTCTGAACCACGTGAGAAATAGATACGCTCAAAAGAACAAGCGGCATTCTGCTTAGGTTCAAGTATTTGCTGTAGTGAACATTCACCACGCTTATTAACTATCAGTGCCTGACCAGGTTTCAACTCCTGAATGTCATCACACTCAAGGTCGAATGTAGTCTGCAGAACAGGACGTTCACTTGCCAAAACGACAATCTCATCATTTTTATAATAGAAAGCTGGGCGAATCGACCATGGGTCACGAATAGAGAACATCTCACCTGAACCAGTCAATCCACAGATAACATATCCACCATCAAAGTGCTGCATTGTTGTCTTGAGAACATTACTCATCTGTACGTTCTCTTCAATATAGTTTGTGATAGCACGTTTCTCCAAACCTAACTTCTGTGCATCCACAAAGTTACGTTCAACCTCACGGTCAAGTCTGTGTCCCATCAATTCCAAGAGAATATTCGTGTCACTATAGATACGTGGGCACTGTCCCTGTTCAGTCAAAATCTCAAAGACATCTCCAATATTAGTCATATTGAAGTTACCGCACATACAGAGATTCTTTGCTTTCCAGTTGTTACGACGCAAGAAAGGATGAACATAAGAAAGGCCACTCTTGCCGGTAGTAGAGTACCGAAGGTGGCCCATATAAAGGTCTCCCGCAAAAGGGAGATTAGTTTTAGCAAAAGAAACATCAGACAACTGCTCCTGTGAAAGGTTCTTATAATGCTTATGAACATTGGCAAAAATCTCAGCGACAGCATTCTTACCCTCTGCACGCTCACGGAACATATATTCATTACCTGGCTCAGAATCAAGTTTTACAGAAGCCATACCAGCTCCCTCTTGACCACGGTTATGCTGTTTCTCCATCATCAGATAGAGTTTATTCAGTGCATACATCCAGGTGCCATACTTCTCCTGATAATACTCAAGCGGCTTCAGCAATCGAATCATTGCCACACCGCAGTCTTCATGAATGTTCTTTTCCATTGATAAGGTTTTCTGTCTTTCTTTTACTTTTAAAATCGTATATCTATCTTCATGTCTCCCTTAATAAAAAGGAAGATGAATATAAACTTCACTTTATTAGGAGTAACACAGTCTGTGCATTCATCATATCCATTAAGAATAAACACACAGACTATGCCTTATAATGCCTGGCGTCAACCACTCACCTCTCCCTACTCTACTGTTACAGACTTAGCCAGATTTCTTGGCTGATCAACATCCTTGCCTTTACATACAGCAATATGATAAGCCAACAGCTGCAATGGAACCGTTGCCACTAATGGCTCAAGACATTCCATCATGTCTGGTAGTTCTATAACTGCATCTGCTATTTTAGAGATGGTTGTATCACCCTTTGAAACTAAAGCTATCACGCGTCCTTGTCGTGCCTTTATCTCTTGGATATTACTACGAACCTTCTCATACATTCCATTATGTGTTGCAATAGCTACGACAGGCATATCTGAATCTATCAAAGCTATTGGTCCATGTTTCATCTCTGCTGCTGGATAGCCTTCAGCATGTATATAGGATATCTCTTTCAACTTCAATGCGCCTTCAAGAGCTACCGGATAACTATATCCTCGACCCAGATAGAGGAAGTTGCGAGCATACGTAAATGTACGAGCTAAGTCGGCTATCTGATCGTTTGTCTTTAAGACTTCTTCTATAACAGATGGCATCTCTGCCAATCCTTTTATCACTTTATTATACTCGTCTTCACTGATGCTTCCCTTTGCATTAGCCAAAGCAAGCGCAAACATTGTCAACACCGTAACCTGTCCTGTAAAGGCCTTCGTTGATGCTACACCAATCTCAGGTCCTACATGAATGTAAGTTCCAGTGTCTGTTGCACGTGGAATACTTGAACCAATAGCATTACAAATACCATAAATGAAAGCACCCTTTGATTTTGCGAGTTCTACTGCAGCAAGTGTATCTGCTGTTTCTCCACTCTGTGAGATAGCAATTACAACATCACCATCACCAACCACAGGATTGCCATAACGGAATTCACTTGCATATTCGACCTGAACAGGAATACGACAATACTCCTCTATGAGCTGTTTACCAATTAGTCCTGCATGCCAACTTGTTCCACAAGCAACAATAATTATACGCTTTGCATTCAGCAACTTATCACGATGATCTATCAAAGCTCTCAATGTCACCTGAGTATGTTCTGGATGTACACGTCCACGCATACAATTCTTCAAACACTCTGGCTGTGCAAAAATCTCTTTGAGCATAAAGTGAGGGAAACCTCCTTTCTCTATCTCTCTCCAAGATTAATATCTACTGTACGCACCTCTGGTGACAGTTCTTCATTTAGAATATTAACAACCTTCAGTTCTTCTCCTAACTTCATAACGGCAATATTGCCATCATCTAAGTACACTACCTTATCCGTATACTCTACAATAGGACTGGCATCGGAGCCAAGGAAGAACTCCCCATCACCAATACCTACTACTAATGGGCTCTGCTTACGAGCCGCAATAATAGTGTCTGGATTGCGCTTGTCAAGTATAGCTATAGCATATGCACCAATGACTTGATGAAGTGCTAACTGAACAGCTTCCAGTAAACTGAGGTTTTTCTTTGTCTGTATATAATCAATCAATTGTACCAATACTTCCGTATCAGTTTCTGACTGAAATGTCATTCCTTTTTCTATGAGATTATGCTTGATTTCAGCATAGTTCTCAATGATGCCATTATGAATAATAGCAAGATTCTTTGATTGTGAATAATGCGGATGTGCATTTAATGAAGAAGGTTCACCATGTGTTGCCCAACGCGTATGAGCAATACCGATATTACCTGTTATGTCCTTATCTGAACAATACTCTTCCAGGTCAGCAACCTTTCCTTTTGTTTTATAAACATTCAGTTCCTTACCTTTATTTATCAATGCTACACCTGCACTGTCATATCCCCTATATTCAAGGCGCTGTAAGCCTTTAATTAAAATGGGATAAGCTTCACGCTTTGTTCCAATATATCCTACAATTCCACACATAATCCTTATACAATCAGTTACCCTAAATTCAAAAAGAGAATACCTCTCACACCCTCTCTTTTTAGTAGTACCCTAAGGTCTACCCAAGACATGGATATCAAAGATATTCTCATTCCTATTATATTTTATCCAAAGAAAGGCTATAAACAAGCCCTACAAGGACAGTATTTTACTTTCTCAATACGTTACAAGCAATGATGCCACTGATGTCACAATACCAATGAAAGAGAACCAGAGGGTAGTAGAGCTACCGATACCTGAGTTCTTAGCCTTTACACTGTTTGGCTGAACATAGAGGACATCATTCTGCTGAAGATAATAGTAAGGTGAGTTAAGCAAGTTTGCATCATTGAGATTCAAACGTACTACATGCTTCTGACCTGTTGGATCTTCACGAATCAACATAATGTTATCACGCTTTCCATAAACACCAAGATCACCAGCTTGTGCAATTGCTTCCAAGACGCTCATCTTCTCTGTTGATACAGGAATAACACCTGGACTACCAACTTCACCAAGAACGGTTATATGGTAACTGCTCATACGAACAGTCACGATAGGATTCTCAGTGCGTGCCAAATAAGGCTGAATCTTACTCTTGATAAGGTCTTCACACTCAGGCTTTGTCAAGCCACTTACATGAATCTTACCAATTACTGGGAAATTAATGAATCCAGAGTTGTCTACCAAGTAACCCTGCAAAGAGCCACCACCCGAAGCAACCTGCTTACCGCTACCCAACTGGTTAGGCACCTGCAAATTGAAAGGAGCTGCAGCATCTGGGTCTGTAGTGTTTACAATAATCGTCAATTCATCTTTTGGCATGATGCGAGCATCATACAAGCCACGTGAAGCAGCAAGACTAATAGAATCAGCGTTTTCTAAGTAAGTAAAGCCCTTACTTGAGCCACATCCCGTCATGGTCATAATCATAGCCGTAACTATGAGGGAGAAAATAATTTTTTTCATTTGAACAAATAACGTGTAGTCAACTATCAACATTAATTTTAGCAAAATAAAAACGAACGAAAAACAAAGGAACTTCTTTCCTTATTTCATCGATCGAAATATATTCTTTGCAAAAATACAACTATTTTCTGATAACCGCAAACTAATATCTGTTTTTCTTTTTAGATTCTTCAACACATCGTAACGAACGACTTATCTTATTAAGAAAACGTTGGAACTTCTTTAGAATTATTCTGTCTTAATCTCTCATCTGGTGATAGGCGATAATGAAGTCTTATTTCTTAATTAATCGTACAATAACCGACCTTATCGTTTATATTTGGTTATATGCTTCTTTTCCGACAATGCATAGCCCCTCTCAACATAAAACATTAAACCATGAACACCAATGGTGCTTACGCCCCGCACCTATGGTGTTCATGCTCCGCACCATATGTGCGCAGCATGAACATTATAACTGATGATGAAGAAATCAAATTATAGATATCATTTAATGATATAAATTAAACCACTAACAATAAGCATATTATACTATAAGTAGTTTATTAAAAATATTGTTCTAAACAAACAGAATGGTTAATCCCTACTTAATATCAGCTACTACATATTCAGACCTTGTTCCGATACGGAACTTACCACCCCAAATACCGATTCCAGAAGACACATAATATTGAGTATTCCCTTTCTGTAAAGGTCCGAAAGCATCCTCATAGATAAGGTCTTCTATCCAGCTTACAGGCCACACCTGACCATAATGCGTGTGGCCAGAGAGTTGAAAGTCTATACCTGCCTGCTGCGCCTCCTCCAAGTGATAAGGCTGATGATCCATAAGAATCGTATAATACCCCTTTGGAGCAGACTTCATCAAATGCTGTAGGCTGGCACGCTTTTTATTCGTCCTATCATCGCGTCCTACAATAAGAATTGAGTCACCACCTGCCAAAGGCACCACACTATGATTATCAATGAGCAGATGAATCCCTGCATCTTGATAGAACTTCTTTGCACGAGGTTCCCCACTTAGATATTCATGATTGCCTAAACAAGCATAAACAGGAGCCTTCAGACGACGAAATTCAGCTGCCATATCTTGGTCTATTAATGCACGAATACTACCATCAATAATATCTCCTGCTATAAGAATAGCCTCTGGTTGCTCTTCATTCACCTTATCAACCCACTTTCTAAACTCATCTGCACGATTATGATAACCTAAATGTAGGTCGGTCATCATTACCAAACGATGTTGCTGTTTCATCGGTTTTGCCGACTGCAAAGTTAAGGGTACACGCTCTTTGTGTAAATAATTGAAATATCCATAAACGAATAATCCAATCATAATAACAACTACCGATAATGTACCTGCCCAACTATTATAAAGGAAGGAACGAGGAACAAGATGAAGTAATCTTCCTAAGTCGAGCACAAGGAAGAGCAACAACAGATACAGCCCGATAAACACAGCAGAATTGCCAACTTCATACAATGTAATAGCTATTGGCATTGGCTTATTATCCAAGCCTAAGATAAAATTGGTAAAGAAGCATACGATGCAAAGCAACAATGCTCCAACGACAATCCATTTACCTACTACAGCAAGGGGCAGAATCTGCCATACATGCCAACTTACATATGCACAGCCCAGCAAAAGGACCAAAAGAAACACGATTATCCAACCATAACCCATCTTACAATCTTTTTTCTTAAATTATTACTAAATATCTACGTGCCCAGAGAATAGAGGCAAATCCTCTCATCCCAAGAAACGATAAGAAAGCTATCCATAAGGCATTATTTCCATGACTATTCCAAAACAAATAATAGACAACGAAGAATGTTATCATTGCCATAGCTGTTGAAAATAACATTCCCTTAGTAGCTGTCAAGCCGATAAAGACCCCATCTAACACAAAAGCCGCCATTCCTGCTATAGGAATAAGGTAAGCCCAAAAGAGATAAGGCTGTGCAGCTGTCACAACAGCCGTATCACTTGTGAGAAGACGAAGGAAACCTACACCGCCAAAGACGTAAACCGCAGTAAACATCAATGCCATAATGACACCAAAACCAAAGAGTCGACGAACTGTTATGTGCAGTCCTTCTTTATCTCCTGCACCATAATACTTACCACTAAGCGCCTCTCCAGCATAGGCAAAACCATCCATCAGATAAGAGAAGAGCGTAAACAAGGTCATTAATAATGTATTCACAGCTAACATCATAGCCCCTGCTTTCCTCCAGCTGACGTAAAGAAGAAGTTCACTGCCACCAAACAAAGCGTACGCAAGAAGATATCTTTGTTTACACGGAAGAACTCACCCCATTTTCCTCTCATGATAAATACATGACGGAAGGTTGTCTGCAAGACTACACAACGTTCTTTCCCAAAAGCCAATCCTCGCTCTTTTCTTGATGTTATCCGCTTGTATGCAGCATATAAAGAGACTACAAAAGCCTGCCCACTGAGCCAAAAGCTGTACCTGCTGCAACACCACTGATTCTCCAGTTTAATACAAAAAAACGAAGAACAAAGAGACAAGGATATTAACTACGTTCTGCAACACAGCCACCATCATTGGTGTACGCGTATCTTGCATTCCGATAAACCATCCAGTCAGTCCATAGAGTCCCAACATAGCTGGTGCACCCCATATAACGATCCTAAAGTAGGTAGCAACAAAGTGCCACGAAGCCTCTGGCGTATTCATCAGCCGAAGCATCCCCCACTCTATACCACGCTGTGCCACGATAAAGAGGACTCCCATTCCCACTCCTATTGTCAGTGTGCGCACAAGAATATTCATACATTCCTGTTCGTCTTGTCGTCCATATGCTTGTGATGTCATGCCACTCGTTCCCATACGTAGGAATCCTAATAGCCAGTACATCACATTGAATATCATCGAACCGACAGCTATCGCACTTATATAAGCCTCATTACCAATATGCCCTACCACCGCCAAGTCAATAAGACCTAACAATGGAACAGTCACATTACTTATAATAGAGGGGATGGCAAGGCGTAAAATCTCCTTGTTCCAGTTATCCAACAACTGCATTTCGCTACTCCCTTATGTAATCCTTAGTAACAAGGTCGTAATACAAAGCTTCCAACTCTGCCAATGACAATCGCTCTATTGAATGCTCCAACACGCGAATCAACTCTGCACGACGTGTATCATTCTCTATTCTATCAAAATTCATATCGTACGTTTATAAGCTATAGAACAAATACTATGCCGAAACAAAAGTAATTGAATTAATTGTGAAATCAAAAGATATTGGCTAATTTTGCGTGCATTAATGTAGAATTAAGATGTATGGGAAAGAAACAAGAATACAAATTAAAGAATGAAGAATACCTTAGAGAACTTAGTCAGAAGGAAGGTATCAAGAAACTTCCTAATGGTATTCTATACGAAGTAATAAAGGAAGGAAGCGGTGAAGGAAAAGTTACAGAACGTTCTATTGTCACCTGTCATTACCGTGGTAGTCTTATTAACGGTAATGTTTTCGATGATAGTTGGCAGAGAGGTATTCCTGAAGCATTCCGTGTAAACGAACTGATTACAGGATTTCAAACGGCACTCTGTGCGATGCATAAGGGTGACCATTGGCGTGTTCATATCCCCTATCAAGAGGGTTATGGAACAAAACGCGATGGTGATATCCCTGCTTTTTCTACATTGGTTTTTGAGATAGAACTATTTTCGATAGGATAAGTAGTTGGGTCTTCCCTTTGTCTACAAAGGGTATTAGATATCAATATACATCCCCGAAAGCGTGGCTATGCTTTGATTGGCATAACCACTCTTTTTAAATTAAGGAATAGGAAAAACTAAATTACACAATATTTCATCGTATTGAATACGTCACTTGGCATATTTTTTGTAACTTTGTAGTCTAAGAATTATAAAACAAAAGACACATAAGATGAATATAAAAGAGACTCCTGTCCTCCTGCTTACAGGTTATTTAGGCAGCGGTAAGACAACGTTAGTAAACAAGATTCTTGCCAACAAGAAAGGTATTAAGTTTGCCGTTATTGTCAACGACATCGGTGAAGTGAATATTGATGCTGACCTCATCGAGGGCAGGGTGGCGTTGTCGATCAGAAGGATGATTCGCTCGTTGCACTCCAAAATGGTTGTATTTGTTGTACGCTGAAGATGGACTTAGTGCAGCAATTGAACGATATTGTTTCACAGCAAAAGTTCGACTACATTGTTATCGAGGCAAGTGGTATCTGCGAGCCTGCCCCTATCGCACAGACTATCTGCGCATATCCACAAATGTATCCAGACCTTGCTAAGAAAGGTAAGGCAGTACTTGATTCTATTGTGACCGTTGTTGATGCACGTCGTATGTGTGATGAGTTCTCTGCTGGAAACGACCTTTTGAAGAAAGACTTGCAAGAAGATGACATTGAGAACTTACTTATCCAGCAGATTGAGTTCTGCAATATTATCCTTCTTAATAAGGTGGATGATGTCAGCAAAGAGGAATTAGGACTGGTGAAGAAGATTATTCGTTCACTTCAACCAAAGGCTGAGATTATCGAGTGTAATTATGGAGATGTTGACTTAGACAAAATCCTCAATACAGGAGATTTCAACTTTGACAAGGTTGCTACCTCTGCTTCATGGATTGCAGAGATAGAAGGTCACGATGATGAGGAGGATGAACATCATCACGACCATGATGAGCATGACGATCATCATCACGAGCATCACCATCACCACCACTGCCACCATCATCACGGTTTGGAGAATGAAGAAAGCGGTGAAGCTTTGGAATATAACATCCAGACCTTCGTTTACTATGCACGCCGTCCATTCGACATCAATTTCTTTGATGACTTCGTAGCACGTCAGTGGCCTAAGCAGATTATTCGTTGTAAAGGTCTCTGCTATTTCTCTAATGAGAAGGATATCTGTTATGTCTTTGAGCAGGCTGGTAAGCAGGTGAGCCTTCGCAATGCAGGTCAATGGTATGCTACTATGCCACCATTCCAGTTGCGCGAGTTCCTTGAGAATAATCCTAAACTTAAGAAAGATTGGGAGGAGCCATACGGTGACAGAATGCAGAAACTCGTATTTATTGGTCAAGACCTCGACAAAGAGGCTATCACCAAAGCATTGGATACCTGTCTGACTGATTTCTAATCAGTCATAGGTCCTTATCCGCTTCTTAGGAACTCTAACTATTTTACTGTCGAACAGATTGTTTGCATTTGTTGCAAAGGCGTAACAAATAGCGTAAAGACTAACAAATAACAAAGCCCTTACTTATCTATAAGCAGATAAATAAGGGCTTTTTTATGTGTATTAATAATTATCTTGACCTCCTATTAGCCATTAAAGCCTAAACTTTCTTTAGTCTTATGACTGATTGGGCAGGTATCAGATAAACCATTTTAGAGAGATATTACGTTTAATCCAAAGCTCTAAGTTTACAATATGAATTACAATGAATACAGAGATTGGGGATTAATATAATATCACCTCATCGCCAATTCTCAGACCACGCTCGGCAATCTTTTCGTTCTTCTTCACAAGACTCTTCAAACGAATACCATAACGTTGTGCAATATCGTACAAACTCTCTGACTTACGTACATAATATGGACGCTTCTTAAACTCCTTCGGACCTTTCTTTTGTTTCTTCTTCAACCAGATATACTCTCCAGGAATCAGACGTTCATGCTTGTCACGTTCATTGTACTTAGCCAACTTACCTACACTAATTTCTAATTCTTTACTTAACGACTTAAAAGAATCTCCCTGTCTTACAATAACATAATAGTTGTCATTGTATTTATTGATAGGATGTGCACCCAAAACCTGAACAGGATTTGGACGACCATTTTCTATGCCACGAACAACAGAATTCTCACCACTATGATGAGCCATAAAGCGGTCATAACTTTTCGCCTTATCATATTCGTAAAGTTTATAAAGCTCAATAAGATTAATGAGACTCTGTGCATAGACAGGATTGGTAGCATAACCTGCTCGCTTCAATCCATACGCCCAACCACGATAATCAGATCTATCCAAACTGAACAGACTACTATAACGGGGACGGTCACGAAGAAATTTACAATGATCTTCAAAACTTTCTAACGCACTATCATATGCACGGAAACACTCTCCTTTTGCATCATCATCATGTGAAATCGTACGACCCAGCCAACCATGACATTTAATACCAAAGTGATTATTACCAAGAAGAACAAGTCTTCCACGCCCTGCCCCACTCTCAAGCAAACCTTGTGCTAACGTAATACTTGCTGGTACACCGTACTTTAGCATACCTTCAATAGCCATGTCTTTATACTGATCAATATAGGATTGATAAACTTGATTCCACCTTGCCTGTCCCGACGCTACGGTAGAAAACATATAGAGGAATGAGATAAAAAGGAAGATATATCGCTTCATAAAAAGTTCTTTTTAGATTATATAACTGCAAAAATAAGGGTTTTATTATATAATACAAAGTGAATTATCTTAAATCTCACAAAGATTTCAAAACTTATACGTAACTTTGTATTCATGAAGACAATCATTGCACTTGGCTCAAATTCTAATCAGGAGGAGAATATTTTCAAAGCTCAGACACTGCTGAAACAACGTTTCGAGGGTGTCAAATTCTCTGATACACAATGGACTGAACCGATTGGAATAAAGTCTGACAAATTCTTGAATTGTATAGGAACTTTTGATACAAAATTATCTCTCACCCAAGTAATACAATGCTTAAAGGAGATAGAACAGACTATGGGTGACTCTCACGAAAATCATCAAATAGGAATAGTTCTGATTGATATTGACCTTGCACAATATGGCGAGAAGATTGTAAAAAAGATAATATGGCTGTAAGAAGAACTGGAAAATTAATCATAACGCTTCTGCTATGCCTTACAACTTCTATCCCTGCATTTGCACAAAAGAGCAAGGATGCTGAAGAATTAGGGAAAGCACTGGAATACTTTACTTCAGCAAAGTATCATGAAGCCCTGCTTATCTTTCAGCGATTGGATAAAGAATATAAGCTTAACGAACGTTTTAAGGCTTATATAGGCCTTTGCTATTACCATGATTGGGATTATGAAGCAGCTGTTAAATACTTAGAGGGTGTTATGCCTAAATTGGAAGTATTTGCACCACATGAGCGATCAGTCTACTATTATACAACTGCAGAAAGTAAGTTCAACTTAAAGCAATATAAGGAAGCTATCCCCTATTATGAGAAAACACTAACCGTATGTTATGAACGGGAAAAAGGAGATGTCTATTATCGGTTGGGCCTATGCAATATGTTTCTTCAATCATGGAAACCAGCATACGACCAATACATGAATGCTGAAAAGATTTATAACCAGTATAAACAGGAAGAAAATGTGCAGGGACGACTTGCACAGATAAAACGTATGGCTGCTGCTTGTTGGACAAACTATGAGGCTACATTGCCTAAGGATTCTTTGTCGAAAATAACAGACAACACGACCAATAAAGATAATAAGACGACGCAATTAAAAAACATATCGACAATTATCAACTCTTTGATTTCTACGATGTTATTACCATCTACAACGCCAGATAATGTAAAAGATATTATCAAAAAAGAAGAGAAAATAAAACTTGAAAAATAAGTACTAAATTTCTATTCTTTTCTTCGTTCGTTCAGTTTTTTTTCGTACTTTTGCGACACGTACATATCAAAAAAACGGCAAATAAATCATGCCTTTTTATCCACTTGACATACAAACCTAATAAAAAAATTGAGATTTTTATTTATTCATTTAATAATCCAACGGCTTTTTATGTATAGGATAAGAAGGCAAGGTAAATCAGATATTACCATAATCTAATATATGGAGAAACACAACAAGGGCTGGCACCGAAGACATTAAAGATCTCCGACGTCAGCCCTTAATCCCAAATCGGGCATTAAATCCTAAACATATTTTGTTTTATTTTCGAGCAGATTGTTTGGATTTGTAACGCAGGCGTAGCGGGCTACTTCAAGTTACAAAAACAGACAAGATGCCGATAAGAAAATAAAAGATGTTAGGAAACAATACCGTAATAATAATATATATATTGTGATCTAATGACCGATTTGGGTTAATATGGGTCATAAAAGAAGGTATTTATTCCATTGCCTCTTTTATCTTCTCCACAATATATTTCACATCATCATCTGTTACTAATGGTCCACTTGGTAAACACATACCTACTTTGAAAAGACTTTCGCTCACACCATTTACGTATGCTGGACAATCCTTATAACATGGCTGCTTGTGCATTGGCTTCCAAAGAGGACGGCTCTCAATATTGGCTTTATCAAGGAAGACACGCATAGCCTCAACATTAGCATTTGGTTCACAATCAGTATGTGCATTATCTACTGAATGAATAACACCAGCTGCACCACCAACTGCTCCCTGTACTGTAGTCTTATATGCATTCTCCTGACCTCTCACCTTAACAGAAGGGTCAAGAACCATTGTATTCAGCCAGAAAGTTAGAATCAAACTCTGATGAAGGGTTTGCATGGAAGGTAATACCATCTATCTTACTGAAAGCCTCTTCATACAAATGAGCAATGTGACGGTGATGAGCAATATGCTCATCCAAGACTGTCATCTGACCACGACCGATACCAGCACAAACATTACTCATACGATAGTTGAAACCAATCTTCTCATGCTGATAGTATGGATAACCCTCACGAGCCTGTGTTGCATAGAACATCACATTATTACGAGCCTCTTCATTAGGACAAACAAGTGCACCACCACCTGATGTAGTAATCATCTTGTTTCCATTAAATGAGAGAACACCATACTCGCCAAAGGTACCACATATCTGTCCTTCGTATCTTGAACCTAAACCCTCTGCGGCATCCTCTACAACAGGGATATCATATTTATCTGCTACTGCAAGAATTTCTTTTATCTTTGCAGGCATACCATAAAGATAAACAACGATGATTGCTTTTGGTTTCTTACCGGTCTTAGCAATTCTATCCTTAATAGCTTCCTCCAAAAGTGCAGGGTCAAGATTCCATGTTTCCTTCTCTGAGTCAACAAACACAGGAGTTGCACCAAGATAAGTTACTGGATGTGAACTGGCACAGAAGGTAAAACTCTGGCAAATAACCTCATCGCCTGCCTTAACTCCCAATGCTACTAAAGCGAGGTGTACAGCAGAGGTACCAGAACAGAGTGCTACAATACGCTTATCCTCCAATTCTGGTAAAGACTCCTTCCAAAGATTATCAGGATTATCCTCATGCGCCATAATTGTCTGTGGATATTCCTCTTTTTCAAGGAAGTTTCTTCTTACACCTGAAGGACTTACAGAGACAGAGAAACGTCTCAAGTCATCTTCAAAACCATTGACATTTGGTCCCAATGGCACCACCCAATTGGTATCAAACGCCTCTTGGATGTATCTCATCTCGTTACCACTCATGTGAGCGAGACAAAGTAAAACACGATTTCTTTCCATTTTTACTAATTATATTTTTTTCACCTGCATAGTCCATCTTTTTACCGAGAACTGTACAGACAATCATTTGAATATCTTTTATAAAGGAATAGTTCTTTAGATAATAGAGGTTTAACCTAACTTTATCAGGGAAAATAACCTCATCATTATATTGAGCAGGATTCTCAACAGAGGCTAAGAGTTCTTCCTCATTTCTATATTTCAAGCTGGCTGGACCTGTTATTCCTGGCTTTAACTTCAGAATATCTCTTTCTTCTCCTTGCAACTGATCTGCATAGCCAGGAACGTCTGGACGTGGACCGACAAAGCTCATATCCCCTTTGAGAACATTCCAGAGTTCTGGTAACTCATCCAACTTATAACGTCTAAGTTTCTCGCCAAGTGGTGTGATACGGCACTGTTCAGTTGAAGCAATAGAAGTTGCTTCTGAATCTCTACTTGCCACAGAAGCCTCTGCCTTGACAGTCATCGATCTGAACTTATATACAGTAAACAGTTTGCCATACTGCCCCACTCGCTTCTGACAAAACAATATAGGACCAGGCATCTTCACCTTGATTAGAATTGCTACAACCAATAACACTGGGCTAAGGAAAAGCAAACCTATCAAAGACGTTATCTTGTCAAATATCCATTTTAATATCATATTGTGAACCACTTAGTAATATGAACCTCCCCACCCATATCAAATTTATATTTTTCTGTTCCCTGAGAAAGATCTAACTCTTTGACAGACGTTTGACTGTAAAGGTATTTAATCGTTTCGTTAACAAGCATAAGCCCAGGACTATAGAATAAGAAATCACTATTAATAGATAGACGAGGAATAACTAAAGTTGTTCCATATTGATTTTTTTGAAACCAGACATGAAAGCAGCTAATTTACCATCAATAAATAATAAAGAACTAAAACCATTATCTAATTTTTTTTAAACTAACAGTAGAAAAATTCAGTTTCTTTAAATACCATTTTTTTAGTGAACTTGTTTGAACATTATATTGCTTTTGAGTGTCTGTCAACATACAAATCAATCATTGTACTAAATAATTCTTCTTTCTCTGAAAGAGTAATTTTTTTGTTATGTAATTACATTCCATAGATGCTTGTATGCCGTTTTGAGATATATACTCTGATGATGTAGTGTTATCAATATTGTGAATTATCTTTATTTCAAAAGTATGGGAATCTTTGAATAATCTATTATATGCAGTTCTTAAGTTCTGCCTAACCGATTTACTCAATCCTGAGAAATAATCGTTATATTTATTGTCCAAGAAAATATGAACATTGGATTTCTCTCTAATGAAGGAATAGCTTGAAAAACAACAACACTCTTGATACAACTTAGCATTTTCGAGAACCATTGGACATAAAATTGGGCTATCTAAATAGGCCTTTAACTTTTCAACATAACGTTCAATATTTACATTATCAGCATATATGAAATCACAATATTCACATCCATTTACATCGCCAAAAAGAGAATACTCTCCTTTCAACTTGTTCAACATTGCAATCATCATAAGCTCTCCATCTTCGTAAAGTGTATAGATTATCGGGAAAGAACACCTTGATAACATATATGGATAATAATTTATCCAAAGCTGATAAACAAAATCATAATCTTGGAAAGGGGACAATTCCTTGTTTTTCTTTTGAAGATTAATCCATTCTTTTTAAAGATGGTAGCCACAAATGTTTTTTTAATTGTTATACTCATAAAAATATATCAAGGATTTAAATTTCTATTTTTTTACCAACTTAACAAAATAATAGAGGAACTCGCCCAAAAATAGCTTTTTTTATCTTCTTTTCTATAATCATCAAAAAGCATCAAAGTCCCAACTCATAATCTGATTAAACTCTTTCATTGTCAGCGAACAACGAAGAATCTTACCCACAAGAGTAATAATATCACCAAGAATCCACTTGGTCTTTGTTCCCATACGTGGTTGAATCTTATGATCATACTTCCCTGATGTGAAAAGGGAATATACAATATAAGGAATATCAAAACCACCAGCCATTGGTGTTGCTAAACCACCAGTAAATCGAGCATTAACCTCTATAAACACAGCCTCTTTTGCTTTTTCATTAACCTTAAAATCTATACCACAAACTCCTTTATAATCAACTTTATCTAAAATTAGCTTAGAATATCTTTCTAATTCCGGCATTTCAACCAAAATTCTTTGTGTTGTTGTACCTCCACCATCTGTCTTTGTTACTAAAGATCTATATGTACATGCTTGGAAGAAGCCATCATACCTAACACAGTCTACACTGTAGTCTATACCTGCAAAGAATTCTTCTATTAAAATATCTTTCTTATCATATTGGAGTAAGATATTTTTTGCTTCCTCATAATTTTTAGGAAAGAATACTCCTTTTGCGGAGTTACCAAATTTTTGTTTTAATTACTATTGGATATGTAGCTTCTTTTATATCATCTATAAAAGCGAGGTACTGGTACACCAACAGAATCTGATAAAAACAGTTGCTTGATATTTATCAGATAGCAGAACTTGTTTCTCATAAGATTCCATTGTATATATAACATCCTTAGGAAGCTCGTCTATGTGTTTCGCAATAATTAAGGCTTCATCATGCGTGGGCATAAGAACTTTTGGAGAAAACTCTGTGATAGCTTTCTTTAAGTCCTCTATAAATCCTTGCTCATCTGTTTTGAAATCTCTATAGACAAATTTGCCAACACTAAATTTAGAGATACTGCAAATATTATATGATGATGTATCTCCGACAACAACCTTTAAGCCTTTTTCATAAAGGCTTCGAATAATATTATACCCAACTCGGTTCCAACAATATGTTACAATAACATCACACTTCATAGTCAACTACCTTTCAAGTTTTTCGTATTCTTTGAGTGTTGCCTTCCAAACCTCTTCTTGTCGAAATCTATCAACTATCATTTTACGAGACTGTGAAGCCATCACCTTTATAAGATCTTTATTTTCTATACACCAATTCATTTCCTTAAATAATGCATCCGTATCTTTAGAAGGGAATATTTTACCATTCAGACCTTCTTTGATAATCTCATTGCATCCATTGATATTAGTTACAATAGATGGGAGCCCCATAGCACCAGCTTGCAAAACTACATTAGGAAAGCCCTCTCTATAGCTTGGAAAAACTAAAACATCTGCTGCAATAAAAAATGGACGTACATCTGTTTGATAGCCAACAAAACGTACATTTGGATTATTTCTAAGAAAATCCTCATTACCACTCTTCAAAGGATCGAGTTCTGATTCAAAACGTCCAACAAGAAGTAACTTTACATTCTTACTTTCTTTTTGAAAACGTTTCATAGAATCAGATAGTTCATTCATGCCCTTATCCCCAACGATTCTCCCTATAAATATAAAAACAAAATCATCATTACTAAGATTTAAGTCTTGACGAATCTCCTCTTTATTTCCTGTATATGGCTTTCCTTTTATTCTTGTTTCTGCAGTAAAGTGGTCAGGAGAAAAATAGTCAATATCAACTCCATTTATATTTCCATTCAGAATAACATTCAACTCCTTTTTGGTAATATGGTCCTCCTGCAAAATTTGCTTTACTCCATTTCCTTCTGGAATTACCTTATTTGCAAAAAAACAGGTACAGATTTCCATTCCTTTTAAAATTTTTCTGAAAATCCCATGAGCACCCTGATAACGTAAGCCAGTAACAGTATAAACTCTATGTGGTACACATGCAAACCACGCAGCTATCATTGCCAACAAACTTCCCTTAGGAGTATTAGCATGTACACACCATGGTTTCTCCTTACGGAACAGCCGATACAAGAACCACAAGCCTTTTATATCTTTTACTAAACTAATAGGACGTTCTAACGGAGCATCTACCACACGGATTCCCTCTCGCTCACTGACCTCCTTCAGAACACCTGTATCTTTTGCAACACCAACAACTTCGAAGTATTGGTTCAAAAACTTCAACTGACCTTTTAGCAATCCATCTAAGGATATATCTGCAGTTGTTATGCGAATTAACTTTTTTCTTTGAATATCTTTCAACTTATAAAATACTATTTATCAAGAAGAAAACTTGATGTTGTTAATTAAAGATATTTTTATAGACATCAGCATATCCACGTACAGTATTGCAGATATCAAACTCTAAGGCTCTATTGTAACAGCGTTCAGCTATTTCATTATAATAAGTCTCATCACTTGCTAAACGATCAATTTTTTCTGCCAATGCCTTTGCATCCTCATGTGGGAAAAGTAAACCATATCCCTTAGTAACTTCTTTCAAACCATTAACATCAGAGGCTATAAATGGCTTATGTGCACTCATTCCCTCTACATTACTAAGACTCAATCCTTCCCAATGAGAAGACATCACGATAACATCAGCTGCTCTCAGAACATTTGGAATATCAGTACGTAAGCCTAAAAATCTAACTCGGTCACTTACACCAAATGACTCTGCTAACTGCTTAACGATTTCTTGACGTATACCAACCCCAGCAAACCAAACCTCAAAGTCATTGTTATTGAGTAGTCCTAGGCTTTAACAACCGTATCCTGATCTTTCGCATCGCGAAATCCAGCTACCATCAAGATTGCCTTTCTTTGTTCCTTTAATGACAACAAAGCATTATCAGGAGTTGCATCACTTATAGCCTTAACATCTACACCATTATTAATCGTTGAGATTTGCTTATATTGAGAATTAGTCTTATCTAACCAAACTCCTCCCATATACTCTCGCAATTTATCTTCAGCAATCTGACTTATACAAATCACATGATTATATTGCCCATACATCCAACTCTCAATGGGTGCATACCATTTCCATTCACGTTTGCGATTAGAAGTTGTGTGCTCTGTTGAGACCAGTTTTTTAGAACAAAATAAGTTAGCAATAGCTACAAATAGCTGTGGTGACGAATTATGCGTATGAACAATATCATAATTCTTCATTATCTTTATTAGTTTTAATATATAGAGCGGATTATAAACCCCATGTCCTAACGCATATATCTTTGTCTGCGGACTCTCTTTCCTTAATCTCTGAGTCAATGGTGTTTTCTTTCCATTAAAGATACATAAATCCACAGTATTCCCCAAAGCCTGCAACCTTGGTATCAAATTAACTACCAACGTTTCTGCTCCACCCATATCCAAAGATGTAATGACTTGTAATATTCTCATTATCTGGCTGCGTTTATTCTATAATAATAATTCTGTTTTAATCGTATTCCAAATAAGAATACCACAATAAGTTTTAAACTATTTGCTGTCACTTTTAACATTTCATCATAGGGAGTTGAACTTCAATAGATTATGCTTTATTCTCAAGTGACAAGAATGACAGCAAAACCGAAAAAAATACGCAATAGCAATGGTATCTCTGCTCCAGAAAAGCCATATTATCATATAGCATTTTCAGTGTTAGTATGATTGGAGCCAAATATATGACTAACATCCCAGTTTAACACATATATACAAGGATGTTATGAATTATAGAATCCTCATAACTGTCTTTTATTTACACGTATATCATTCAAATGCATCAACCATCCTAAAGGCGCAATAGCATTCCATAGTCCAAATAACTTCGGATAACTACCACTTCCATTATAACACAAACGAAATCTCCAATAGTTAACAGCAGCTTTAAACTTATCTTTAAATGGAATGTTAAGCTCTAACATTTCTGCATAACACATCATAGAGGTAATTGGACTTTTCATCCTAACTTTAACTATGTTAGACGTTAATCCTTCTGGTTGATATTCCACTAAATATATTACTTTATTAAAATAACGCAATTTATATTTTTGAGCGATACGATTCCACACCAAAGCCTCTGGACAAAACTTTTCTCCTTCTATATCTGGGAAGGGGAACTCTTTCATTACAGAAGTACGAAAGACTTCTTTCATATCTCCTGTTACATGAAACTTATATCGAATATCAACAGAATTGCAATCTATAGAGTCATCAAGAAGCCCACTACCTATTATACATCCATCAAAAATATCCATCTATGCCTGACACACCAGCAAAAGATATATCATGTTTAATAGGTTGATAAGTTTCAACTACCAGTTCTAAAGCATTATTAGGAAGAATATCATCACTGTCTAAAATAAAGAAGAGTTCTCCTTTAGCTAATCCAACGCCAGTATTAATAGCCCTATGCTTTCCACCATTCTTTTGCTGTACATAATGTATATTTATTTTCCCTTCCTTTACAAAGGAACTAACAACGTCTTTAGTATTATCCTTAGAACCATCATCTACTATAACCCATTCAAAATTCTTATATGTTTGAAGAATTAAAGTGTCATATAAACGGTGCAAAAGGCCTGCACGATTATATGTGGGAGTAAAGATTGTTATCATTCCATCAACAATATTAAAACCTTAATTTCATAAATACTCATTGCAAAGCTTTAGAAATTAGGAGTAAATCGAAAAGCCTTTCGGCAAAACTTATCCTCATCATAATTGTAGTTATACTCATAAGTTTTACGAATTATATCATTTTCACGATACCCGTCCGTTAGAAAAGTTTTATAAGGAGACAACAAATTATATGCCTGCCAGTTCGTATATATTCTCAGATATAGGAATAAACAGACACCTATTATTAGAAAAAGAACCTAAACTTTGAATATTATATCTATAGTTATATATAAATGTTAACGTGGAAATAATGCCTATCATATAATACCAACTCAAACGCCCACCATTCTCAGAGCGAACAAATAGTAGTAATATACCGCAGAAAATAAGTGCCATATTCAACAAAACAACATGAGCCTTATCAGTAGGAAAATACCTGTAGTTTTTGAGTATAAGGTATAAAAAGAAGAATGCTTCTAAAATATATGCAACTCTTAAGCCTCCACTTGCATTATACTCTGCATGTCTCTCAACAACAGAACTGCTTTCATATACTTCAAAAAAAGTGAATTAGGTAAAGATGACATTCCTAAAATAAGTAAAAAAATAACATAATCCACACAATTATTTTTTTGGTGAAAAATTTCCTTCGTGGTACAAAAATATAGAGGAAAGAAAAATAATCGCAGAATTGTGCATAGAGAAACCTATAAGGACTACTACCAAAAACTTCCAAAATTTACGTTCAATAACATACTGAATCCCTAACCAAACGATAGTTGCACCAAGTACTTGTCTTAAATATGTAAACGTAAAGAAAAACCATAATCCCAAAAAAATAAAATTGTTGCTAAAGGATAATTTACAGTATATTTCTTTATCGAAATAAACAACAAAGTATAAATAATCAAGGTGACAATTAAGATAAAAAAATATAACGATTTTTCTGTAAAAAAAGGATATTAGTACATTTAGAAAAAGTATAACCAATCTCACTACTATAGAAATTATAAAGAAGAGAATCTGAGTAATTCCCTTTTCTTCGTTGTTACATCAGCAATATTATCAAAAATTTCTCCATAAATATATCTGTCATAACCACCAAACATATCAGAAAAAGCCCACAAATAGAGCCAGAAAGCACATGTAAATGGATAAGAAAAAGGCATTGCTCTGCCGAGAACTATTTTTGAAAAGTGTAATACCATATTGTAGGTATTAAAATAACTATTAAATATAACCACATATACTTTTTATTTATTCTTTCATAAAACCAAAAAAGCTGCTCAGCTATTAGCTTTCTATTATGAAATTTCAAAACTGAATTACGCCCATTTAAAGCAATGTTTTCATAAAAAAATATTTTCGCATAGGAATATCCTTTAAAATTTCTATAATTTCATTTGCATCCGAATATTCAATACAAGACTCTTGATTCTTAACAGCTATATTTTCTAATGCGTACGGAGTACCCTATCACAAGAAGCCCATTAGCAATAGCATCTAAAACCTTCCCCTTTGTTCCTGTACCTACAGAAAGTGGATTAATTTGAATATCATATTTGATAATTTCTTCTATGTAATTTGGTACAAACTCTATCAGTTGCACCTTTATACCCGATTTTCTCAGTTCATCAACTTTAACATTCCATCCTTTTTCCCAATATAGTAAATTCATAATTCTCATTAAAGAATTTCTTATCTACAGAGTCAAGGCTGCTAAGTCTCGAAAAAAGTTGATTGGAAGCTTCGTAAGAATACAAATCATATCTTCCTGCTATTAATAGTTTAACTTTATCTTGATGAAAACGAATATTTCTATCAGAAGATATTGTCTCATAATGAGGGTGTCTAAAGAAAGAAGCATTTATTGCTGGATTAATTTGTTTAACAAACCTAGCATCTGCATCTCCTACAAAATGATACCTTATATTTTCGCTAGTATCATAAAGACTCTCCATTCGGTAGTACTTAATATAATTTATAACTACTGCATGTATTCTCTATAGTGCGATAAAAGTAAAAGGTCGCTCAAGTCTTCTATACCAATGTAAACAATAACTATCTGGAGCGGTATGAATTCGTTTAAAAACTCTTAAACTGAGAAAGAATACCAGAAAAACTCTTGACCATATCCCCAAATTATATCTGGATTATCTCTATAAATATCCGTGATAATACTTTTAGGTAAACGAATGTAATAATTGATTGGAAACCTCAGAAGAAGACGAATAAAAGACAAATGAAACTTAAGAATGAACTTATACCACCGAGGTTGTTTTTATGATTTTAATTTTTTTATATTAAGTTCTTTTTCAACCTCTTTAATAACCTTATTAGAAAGATTATTCTGATTAAAAGTATAAACTACTATTTCTATATCAGAAGGCCGTTCTACCATTAAATGATATGGATGCCCTGATGGTCCCCCATATTCTCTTTTATAAGGAGTTACAGGAGATATAAATACAACTTTCATACTTCTTAAACACCTAATATTTTTATGTACGCAGTTCAAAAAGAGCAAAAGGGTATTACTATCTACCAAATAAACTTGTGAACAACCTGCATTTTTGTCCAGCCTCTATATCTGTTTGGCTATCTCCTATCATAACAGAATTATTCAGATCTATATTTAAATCTTTACTCGCTTCAATAAAAAGACCTGCTTTAGGCTTACGACAATTACAATTAAACTTTAGCTCTGCAATTTCACCATCAAAACCCTTATCTGTATGATGAGGACAATAATAAATTGCATCCACAAAAGCTCCCTCGTATCCAAGTAAAGTTTCAAGTTTATTATGTATATCCTCTAACTCGTCAAATGTACACTCACCTCGTGCAATAACTGGCTGATTGCTAACAATAACTGCAAGATAGCCTGACTTGTTTATCAACCTAATAGCTTCTGCTGCACCAGGAATTATTTCCATTTGATCTGGATTATTTAGAAAACCTATATGTTTATTTATCGTTCCATCACGATCTAAAAAAATTGCTTTTTGTTTATTTTTTAAGTTACGAGCATGGACTCTACCCTCTTTAATATCTTGCTCTGTTTCCACAAAACGCTCAGGAGTTCCCATATCTTTAATATACTCAGGGGTATCATATGCAAAAATCCTTCCGCTTGCAATATTAGGACGTAAAACATCACGATCTAAATCAATCTTATCAGGGAAAGGGAGTCCCTGAGCTGCATATTTTTCCCTTACTAATTGTAAAAGCTGGGGCGAAATAATCTCTACACCTGCATTTACACGATTCTTATAATATCCTCGCTTATCTTCCTTTACAACCCACGATATAACTTTGTGCGTTGTTTGTGGGATGGCACTAAAACCATGAGATAAAAGTTCGGTAACTAAAATACTGCTATCATGAGGATGTCCATTAGGATGAGAAATTAAACTTGCTAAAGGGGTATGTGATTTATGAAATTGAATAAAACGATTAAAATCAATATTAATCATCACATCACCACACATTAACAAAAAATCTTCATCAAGGTTCATCTTGAATAAAGCACCAGCAGTTCCCAATGGGCTCTCTTCTTCAAAAATATTTGATATTTACACCAAATAGTTTCCCATCGCCAAAAATATTTTATTTTTTTCCCCAAGATAACCTATAACAAGTGTAATATCTGTCAGACCACAATCCTTAAGATTCTCAATCTGCCATTGAAGTATAGGCTTATTACATAGTTCTATTAAGGGTTTAGGTACATCCGATCTTACCGATGCAATACGTGTACCTTTCCCACCTGCCATTATTATAACTTTCATTTTTTACTTTCCAAAAAAATATTCTTCTAACATCAAACAAATACAATGATAAATTGGGAGATGAAGTTCTTGTATTTTATATGTTTCTGTTTCTGGAACATGAATACACACATCACAGAATTTCTCAAGTTTGTTTTGCTTAGCACCAGTTAAACCTATTACAAATAGTCCTCTTGCTTTTGCAACAACAGCTGCATATAATACATTTTGGCTGTTTCCTGAAGTTGAAATACCTAAGAAACAATCGCCAACTTGACCATAACCATACACTTGTTGTGCAAAAACTAATGTTGGATGACAGTCATTCATAAACGCTGTAGATAAAGCTGTATGAGTAGAAAGAGCTATAGAGGGTAGTGCCCCTTGTAAATTTTCCTCTAATATCTCTCCCATTTCATTATCTATCGTTTTAAAAACGTTAGCCACATCAGTAGATACTTTTCTAGGTAACATGAAACCCTTCATTAATTCACCTACCACATGTTCTGAATCTGCAGCCGATCCTCCATTACCACAAACCAATAATTTATGATGTTGAGAATAACTATCTCTTAACAATTCATATGCTTGAATTATATCATTCTTACATCTTTCTAAACTAGGATAAGAATGTACTAGTGAATTAATATGTTTATATGGATTATTCATAATAACTTAATATTATAATTTACATTTTTCTTATATCATCAGTTGGATATATTTTCCACCCATGTACACCACCATCTGTAAAAGAAAATGGCATAATAAATCCCTCTAATTTTGACAAAGCTTTTTCTACACTCGTCTTTTTTATCGGATCTACAAGAAACATTATAAATCCACCACCTCCTGCACCACTAACTTTTCCAGCCAAAGCGCCTTCTGCTATAGCAACCTCCATAGCCCGTTCTATTATAGAATTTGTAACTTGAGAAGACTGTTTCTTCTTATTTTCCCATGCGGTTCTAAGAAGACTTGCCATGGAGAGGATATCACCTTTTAACAAGGCTCGCTTCATATCACTCGCTCCTTGTTTAATCTCATGCATTGCAGAAACAGCATCATGATTCTTTGACGCCGTATTCTTTTTTTGAGCATCAATAATCTTTGCACTACTTCGACTTGCTCCTGTAAAATATAAAATAGTAGAAGATTCTAACTCATCTATTATCCATCTCTTTATTTTCAAAGGATTAACTATAACTAAATCATTTGGTAAAAATTCCATATAGTTGAAACCACCAAAAGCAGCTGCATATTGATCTTGCTTTCCACCTGACAACTTTAAGTCAATACGTTCTATTTCATAAGCTAAACGAGAAACTTCATAGTCACCTAAAGGAAGAGATAACCATTCAACAAAGGCTTTTAAAATACAAACAACCATAGTTGAAGATGTTCCTAGACCAGAACCTGCAGGAGCATCATTATAAGTTGTTATCTTAAATGACAATGGACTTAAATTAAACTCTTTAATAACTCTATTATAGACTCCTTAATAAGAGAAGCATTACCATCTATTTCAAGTTCTTTTTGATGAAGAATAATTCCCAACAAAAATTATTATCATAAGAATGTATAACAATTTGATTATCGATAGTTTCTTCAATTGTACAATATGCATATAGATTTATTGTTACATTTAAAACTAATCCTCCATACAAATCACTATATGGAGAGACATCAGATCCTCCACCAGCTAGTCCCAGTCTTAAGGGAGCTTTTACTTCGTATAATCATAAATCAACTATTTTATTATTAATATTATGGATGCAGTTTATAAAAAAAGCCAAGCAAAACAATAAGTTATAGGATTCATATATTTTTTTAAAAATATAAATGACTTTTTCAAACCAAATTGTCTTCTTGCTGTATTACCAGAACTTTCCCTTCAAGATGTATTATTTTAGGAGAAGTAATAACCATACGTTTATACCCATTCATCATCATACGATACTGCAATTCACCTTCTTCACCGTAAAGAAAAATATTCTCATCAAACATTCCTGATTCATCTATAGCTATTCTTGGGATAAACATATTAGCGCCACTAATACATTCAACCTCTCTATCAGTATAATCAGGAATAAGATTATGCGGCTTCAATAAACGCTTTAGGAAATCTTTTATAGTAAATGCTGGGAAATAAAAAAAGGAATTTCTATAAGAGCCATCATCTCCTTGTAAATAACAACCATAAATGGTCTTTGGATTATGCGAAGTTGCATAATTGAAGAACTCACCTATAGCATTATTTAATAACAGTGTATCAGAATTCAATAAAAAGAAAAATCTCCACTTGCAACCTTCATTCCTATATTATTCCCATACCCGAAACCTCCGTTTTTTTCTCAGAATAAATATATCTTATTCTACGATCACTTTCCAATTTTTTTCTTTTGAACCATCTGTAGAAGCATTGTCTACAACAATTATCTCATAACTTATACGCTTCCTGTATGATCAATAATACTTTGAATACAAGCAGAGGTTAAAGCATAAAGTATTATAATTTACAATAATAATAGAAACATCCATAAAACTATACATTATCAAAAGACCTAAATTTATAAGCAAATTAAAAAAATATCTATTCTAATTTGCTATACAAAAATCAAAAATATCTTAAACAACCTACGGGAATAAAGAAAAACAAAGAGCGCCTCTATACCCGATGAAAAACATACTAATATAAGCTGTGTATAATACAGAGAACCTTGTTAACCATAAAGATAAAGATAAATGAATTATTGAAACACCTACCGTTATAAACATTAATTCTTTTGTTTTCTTATAATAGAACAAGAAATTACAAAATTGTAAATACACACACTGAAAGAATGTACTTAAACACAGAGGTAATAAATATTCCACTGACTCATAATAGGATGGGAATATTACAGGTATCAATAATCGACAAACTATATAAAGTATAGATGTGAAACCAGCATAAAAATACTAAGAGAAGAATCGTCTGTTTTCTGAGACGATTTCGGATTGATAAATTTCCCTCTGAAAGACATTTATATATAAACAGAGTTAGATTTATTAAAAGCAGCCCCTACAGAATAAATTATAAAAGAAAAATTTATTGCGAAACTAAATAGACCAACAGCCTTCGTAGTAAAAAAACTATTAATAATATAACGATCCATTCCCTGACGTAAAAAAACCATTTATACTATGAGGAACTAATGGGATACCAAATAATAAAGTTTCTTTGTAAATAGCCTTTGTTGGCAATATACATTTTAAATAACCCTTACGAGATAAATTTATACAACCCCAAACTAAAAAAATAATGTAGAAGAAATTAAGTTTGCCTCTATACGCCCTAACCAATCTTGATTAAAGGAAATCACCAGTAATAGAGAAAAATACAATATTGATAAGAGTTGATACTGTCGTTAAAATACCATATCTGAAAGTTTTCTCTTCTAACCTATATATATCTAATAACAAATTATATACAACAGCTGTAGCACATAAATAAATACATATACCTTGTAAAAAATGGTTCTATACTAGAAATTTGTAAAAACAAAATTAGGAAAAAGAAGAATAATAAAAGATAAAATAGCAGATACTATTAATGTAGAACTTAAAACTACATTAATATACCTTTACTAAAGTCTCACGAGATACTTTAAAGTATTTGATACTTACAATACCAGAAGTACAAAGGCATATAACATATCCAACAACACTAACAGCTGTATAAAAAAAGATTTAAATTACCATAAGAAGTTGGCAATATATAGCGCGACAATATTATAAGTAAAAAATTTAATCCTTGATTAAGAAAGGAGAAAAAAATGCAAATATGCTACCACTTTGCACATTTTTTTATTGTATAGTAATCTAGTTATAAAATTATCCATATTATCACAAGATGCAACAAATAGATCCTCAAAAACTTTTTCTTCTCGTAAGCGTCTATATAAGATCCAACTGTTCTATTAATTATTTTTAACATGCATGTACTTAGCAAATTCATTAAGATATAAATGTCCTGTAAAAGTTGCTAACTGAGACTCTAGAAAATCTCTAAGCTTTATAGGATTACGCTTCATAGTCACGCCAGACATGTTCCGTATCCCCATAATAGTGTCTATCAATAAGAACAACCTCGTTAGATTCATTAACCTTTATATCACGCATCCATGAATGCTCTACTCCCAATAGGTTAATTTCCTTATAACCATTTAAAATTGCTGTATAAATTGCTGCAATACTCACATTTGTTCCATTAGGAGACAATAATCCTTTCTTATAAAGCCTTAATTTTATTTTATTTGCAATTTTTGTTTCAGGTTCCCAACTATTATTTGGGTATCTACATACTTTCACATTTTTTTGTTTTTTTCAAACTCTTCTTTCATATGATTTGGAAAAATTATAAGGAAGAAAAAAACCTGAATATTCCAATTAATACGTTGAATATTTTCCCACGCTTTTTTTATTTTATCTAGCTCTGGCTGCATCCAAAAAAATCATATCAACCATAACTAGCATCTTTGGTTTTAAAAATAAAGAAAAGATCTGTATTAACACTTAGATTTACAGCACAAAAAAATCAAAAATCCTTAAACTCCTTTTAGATGTTTTTTTCTATAAGAGAAAAAGCTAGGACCATTACCTAACAAACATAATTTATTTTTTTCTCATGTAGTTTAATTTCATTTCTGAATTTTTTTGATACTGAATTTGATAAAACAACGGTCTACCCAAAAAGGCTTAAATAGTCCGAGAAATATGCTATGAAAGCATGAACTATACGACGGATTTTTTTGCAACATCTTTATTATGACAAAAAAATAATTAACTTTGCGACATTAAAATTTTTAGCAAGCAATAAATCTATTGGTCCATCAATATCTACAGAATCCTTAGCTTGCATAATATATGATAAACTCCTTGCGCCAAAAAAATGTTTCTGTTTTAAATAACTATCAGGCTTTGCTATAAAAATTGCTCCATTGGGAGAATAATCCTTATAGCCCTGCCTTCTATAATTAGAAAAATTTGTATCGAAAAATTTTAAGCTTTCATCTTCATCTATCGGATTAACAAGCACCTTTGCATGTTCTGATTCCTTCATAGAGACTAGAAAGTCAAAACGCTTAAATTTCTGTTCAAATTTCTCTACAGCTTCTATAATATGTTGCGCATTGCGCATAGGAGATGTAGGCTGGAGAAGAACAAAATAGTCATAGGTATCTAGAATCTTATTTTTTAAAATATCTTCTAAAACCATATATGTAGTAGAATTATCATTAGAGAGTTCCTCACCTCTCATAAGAACCTCTGCTCCATATTGACGAGATATTTTTGCATAAAATTCTGAGTCTGTCGAAACTATAACTCTATCAAAAAGATTTGTGTTAACCGCAGCCTCAATAGAATAAGCTATAAGAGGCTTGCCACAAAGTTCTATAATATTTTTTTATCTTTCAGCCCTTTTTGAACCAGAGCGTGCAGGAATAATCGCTAACCTTTTTCATACCTATAGCCTTTATAATTTCAAAGGTTTAATATCATAAAAAACTTTATATTTTGAAACTCTTTCTTGAAGTATTTTCATTGTAGTTCTATAATACAACTCAGCTGAGTGCTCCTTATAATAAGGAGTATCTACAATTAAGTCATCTTTATGTTCTAATGTAAAAATCAATAGCCTCTTTAATTTTATTTGCCTTACAAGGGACATCTAAAAATACTTTTTACTTTTTTTACACGTCCAGCCTGACGTTCACCTATATTAATAGTATAACTCCCAAGTGATGGAACTTCAATTATACCACTACTTGAGTTTCCAATTAAAGCTATTGCTTTTTTTAACAAGATAATGATAAGCATCTGGATGTAAATTACTATAAAAAAAGAACAGGTATTGTTCTTATCACAAAAACTCTTTTACTTTCCGAGTTATCTGATTTGCATGCGTATCAGCATTTGAACCTATAAAAAACGAACTTATAGCTATTAACAAATGGTTCAACAGCTTTAAAAAAACTTCGTTTATTTGTTCTAAAGGAGAAACATCATTTAAAAGTTTCTGGATGAAATAATACAACAAAAGAAACATCTTTACTAATAAGTTCATATGGAACATTTTTTTCATGTCTATATGAAGACAGTTTTCAGCCCCAAGTGCGCCAAGATAATATACATTTTGGGGAAATTCACCAAGTTGAATAACACGCATTTTGTATTCAAGTGTACTTGTAAAATGCCATGTTGCCATTTTTGTTATAGAGTGACGTATAAATTCATCATAATTGGCCATTGTTAATTCTCCACCATGTAAATGTAATATTGGTATGCGGTGCATCGCTGCAGCAATAGAAATACTATAAATTTCATAACGATCTCCCAATATTATCAACAAGTCAGGTTTATTATTAGAGAAATAATCACTAAAATCTTGGAGCGTTTTTGCCATAATATGACAAGTATCATTAAGCGACTCCATCTTCACTTCGACAAAATCCTTATAATCAATACGAAAACCATCTTCCACTATAATATCTATAGCACGTCCAAAATCAGCAGACAAAAGAGCTCCAGTTGCAAGAATATAAAAATCTACCTCTGGATTACTGTTTAATTTAGCTATATAATTACGAACAATACCATAATCAGCCCTAGACCCTGTCGCAAATGCTACTTTATATTTTTTTCATTATTTATTAGTACTAAATTTCAATTAATTCATCTTCCTCAAAATCACGATTTGCAACACAACCAAGCACATTATACCATTCCATAGGACTTATCCCATTGCCAGGACGTTTACAAGTTATATTCTCTTCTGTAAAATAATCTCCTTTTTTAATTTTCTTGCGAGCTACTATAGACTTTCTTGCAATATTAATATTACATCTTTCAGACTCAGTAACTCTTTTTCCTCCACTACCAGCCATAACCTCTATTCGACGAACATTATGACATAATTCTTTAAGTTCCTCTGGAGTAGCAGAAGCTTTGTGGTCTGGACCAGGGAAAGACTTATCTAATGTAAAATGTTTTTCTATAAGTACAATATTTTTCATACAAGCCCCTACAGCAGCAACGTATCCAACAGAGTGATCCGAAAAACCTATTTCTATATCAGGAAACTCACTATGCAAAGTATCAATAGCACTGAGATTCACATCTTTATCTGGAGTAGGATATTCTGTATTACAATGAAGAATTATTAGGTTTTTAGGATCTTCATATTTACATAAAACATCAACAGCTCTATGAACTTCATCTATAGTACACATCCCAGTTGATAAAATTACCTTTTTCTTGTTCACTTTAAACTTTGCAATTCTTTCTAGAAAAGGTAAATTTGTAACTTCTCCTGACGGTATCTTCCAAATATTCTGCCCACTCTTTTCCAGAAACTTAATAGAGTCCATATCAAAGGGAGTAGAGAAAGTATCTAACTCCAAACTTGTAGCATAATCACGTAACTCTAAAAAATCATCATAAGACAGCTCTAGTTTACGAGTCATCTCCAATTGACTTTCGCCAACTCCAGTCGTTTCTTTCTGATAATTAGCCTTAGGTGCATACTTTGAAATCAATTCTGACGCCTTAAAAGTTTGAAATTTAACAGCATCGACACCACATTTCTTTGCTTCATCAACCATACGCTTCGCCAACATTGGGTCACCGCAATGATTACAGCCTATTTCTGCTATAATATAAATATGCTTCATTTTTTAATTATATTTATGACTAGTAGATTTAATTTCCTTTGCTGGAATCCCCACTACAACTGTATGTTCTTTAACATCTCTAATTACTACCGCACCAGACCCAACTAAAGCCCATTCACCTATTGTAATTTGCCCATTGATTACAGAACCAGACCCTATAAAGCTACCATTATCACAAATAACATCTCCATTTAATGTTGAATTTGTTGATAGATTTACATGATTTTTTATACAACAACCATGTTCTACAAGAGCTCTAGTATTAATTACACAGTTATCTCCCACAGAGCTTCCATGATTGAGTATTGCTAATTTTCCAATAAAACACCCCTCACCAATAGTAGAAGCTGGAGAAATAAGAGCGGATTTATCTATTACATTTATAAGAGATAATTTTTTTTGCTTTAAGTTTATCAAACCATTCTCTTCTTTTAGCATTATTGCCAATTGCAACAAAAATATACATAAGTTTCAGGGAGTATCTAAACAATCAATACTATTTCCCAAAAATAGGATAACCTTGATGAATTTCTCCTTTAGATTTTATATCATCAATATACCCAATCATTTTTAAAATTCATGTAATCAACTGGATCTAATACAGATTTAGCGTATCCACCAGCACCAACGATGATTAATTTTTTTCATATATATTTAGGAGATTATTTATCCATGCATAACATGAAAGAAAAAAATACTACCAATAAACAAGTATAATTAGCCACTCTATATATTTAGAAAAAAATTAAACTTTCTATAAAGAAAAGAGAATTATAGGATTATGGCAAATTGTATGCAGCACACAACCACCAATAAAGAGAAAAAAACATATCTAATGAACATAGAAAAGAATAAAATAAATGGATTAGAGCAACTGCAGAATTAAGACTTACTCTGAAGTATTTTTTTATGTTATTATACTCAAAAATAGAGTAGTGGAAGAAAAAACATATTATGATGTTGATATAGTTATTAATGGGAGAAAGACCAAAAACAATCATCTGGAAAAAGAAATATTTCATATGAATGCTTTACCTGTCAAAAATGATAATTTGATTTATTTTATTGTTCATTCTACGGTATGCCAAATAAATTAGACATGGTAATAATGCCCAAGGCAAGAAATATGTAAACCAATGATATGTTCTCCATCCTGAATCAAACACTAGAGGCTCTAAGTTTGAATATAATCTGTACTTAAACCCATAATGCAAAAAAAGATTATTGAAATTATACTAATACATGATAAGACAAATGTCTTTTTTTATTCAAAAACGATTCCTCTTTTTACTCCATCAAATATCCTAAATATATAAGGAAAAATATATCTAAAAACATAACAATCTATAAAGGTTGTCAGGGAATATTAATTAAAGAGCAGAATATTTCAAATATAGCACTTACAGCTATAAGAATTGGAAGTGCATATTTTTTTTAACTATCTTAAAAGCATATAGGTAACAAGAATGCGAACTGTATATAAATCCATATAAAGTATGCACCTTGACCATTTCCTCCAGATTTTATCATATCTAGAAAATACTCATCAATACTTATCCCTCTCTTAATAAAAAGCATAAAAAGCAATAGGCAATAAAAAAACTATTTGAGTATAGACAAAGGGCCTTAGAATTCGCTCCCATATCTTTTTTTTATCAGAAGGATTTTGTACTGTTCTTTTTTTTATAGGCATGAAAAAAACTTGTATCAAAAAGAAACATAGGTACAGCTTCATATATCCATATAGGAAATAAAGCCATATCTACTATGTTTTGTGCACCATGATTAATTAAAAACCATTATAATAGACATACCTTTAAGGTAATCAAGATATTCATCGTACCCATCCCTTTTAAGTTTTATCAACATGCGTTATATTTTATATAGTTGTCGTTTCTTTCAATACTAAAGGCACCTTATATTGATTTATGTGAGTAACGAAAACTTCTTCGGCTCTATAACGAGATCATGTGGGTAATCAAGTTTAAGCCCTCCTGTTACGAAATAGACCATATACTTAAAGTTTTCTGCATTTACGAATCCCCTTGCCCTCCTTTTAACAAGTTGCTTCTAATAGGCCTAAAGCCTGTGTAAATATCTCTGTACTATTCATAAGACAAAGGTAATATTTTTTTATCTGAGTTTTCTATAATTATCTACACGATTCGTTATAGAGCAAAAAAATATAAACTACAAAAAAATTATACTATTAGAGAACTTGATAGAATATTACGTACACGAATCAACATTAAACCTAATTAAAAAGGTAGTTATCTTTCTCTTAAAATTCTCAAAAAATCCTTTCTAAACTTCTAAACATGTTGTCCGAAGCCCCCGGACAACATGTTCGGAGTAGCCGGAACGATTGTCCGGGGATGTCGGAAAGACTGTCTGGGGCTGCCGGACAAAACTATAAGAGCATTTTTATCATACTTAAATGAATAGAACATTAGATTAAGACAGTATCAATACCTACTCATAAAAGACTATTGATCTGAATGTTCGTTCGTATTTAGGTTCGTTATAGCCATACTCCATAAATAATGCTTTCACATCGTCTGCCATCGACTGCGTATAAAGGTAGCCCCTTTCTGCATTGCCATAACGATAGAAATTACTACGTCCTCTGAAATATGAATAGATTCCATTGCGGAGAAAGGGTAAGTCCTTGCGTCTTACTTCGTCGAAGAAATGAGTGAAACCTGCATAACAAGTGACGAGTCTCTTCGCATGAAACATTCTGCAACGACCATTGATAAAGGTTTTCGGACATAAGTGCCGAAAGAAAGATTGCATCTCCCCATGTATTGGCAGATGGCTGTAGTTTGAAATATAAATGATGCAGACAGTTCTCTTTTACAGAACAAGATTCCAAAAAGCAAGCTTCATAACTCTTAGGGAAAGTTTCTAAGCTCAGCGATTCGTTTGTTTCCATTGGTTAATCATAATATTAAGATACTCTTAGATTAGATAAGGAAAAGAGAACAAAACAAAGAAGACGCAGATACCGATTAAGGCTAAAAAGAGAAAATATCATCTCCTCCCTACAAACAATGAATAGCTTGCAGGCTGACAACTATCACGGTCACTCCACATAAGAACGAATGGGCAAAAAACAAATAGACGCGGTACAGTAACAATCGTTAACTTAAACAATAAGACTGTGTTGGTCAATTCAGTAGATGCTTCGTTCGCAGAATCTTTCTGTTAATAGTTCTAACTTCCTTTATTGTGGGTACAAAATTAAATAAAAAAAATGAGAAAAGAAAGAAAATTCATAGAATATTTGTAGGCAAACGATATAAAAAGAAATGGCAACAAAGACTGACCCACTAACTGTCCCCTCCCCCATAGGGAGGGGGAGTAATCACCGAGATACCCCGCACGTATGATGACAAAGCTAAGACATAATAACATAGGGACAAACCCAATGCTCCAGCCATATATCCTGCATTGAAATATGTCATTAAAGAATATGTCTTTATGGCATTATAGCATCAATTAAAATATGTCTTTAAAAATATGTCTTTTTGTCATTCTGGCTCAACATTATCCACTTCTTTATGGCATTCTGGCTTAACACTATCTATACCTTTATATCATTCTGTTTAACATTCTGTATCTTTATATGTATGAAAAAGCCACAAGATATCAATGGTTTGAAGAAAAATCACTATCTTTGCAACAGAATCAGTTATCCTAAAAAATGAAAAAGATTATATTGATTGCTGCCATCCTTTTAGGGGCATTGACGAACGGACAGGCTCAGGTAATAAACAAGAACTACGCAAAACGTATTGGAGAAGTTGTTAAAGAAGGCTACCAAGACGTTAAAGGAGCCATTGTTCAAGATACTAAACCAACAGGTGAGCATACGATTTGGGACATCTACGCAGCCCCGAAAGTTGGACTAAACTTATCGAACCTATCAGGAATCGATGGGAAAATGAAAATTGGTGCTGTTGCAGGTGCTTATATTGAAGTATTTTTTACAAATAACCTTGCAATTGATGCAGAACTTCTTTATAGTCACCAAGGTTCTTCTGGAGTCTATCGCAATATTAATACAACAGACGACTATGGAAACCCTGTTGTACAAGAATATGGTCCATATAACTTTAACTTGCACTATTTCAACATGAACTATCTTGTACGTTGGTATCCTTGGGCAGATTTACCTTGGAGTTTCACAGCAGGAGTTCACACAGGCTATCTCATCAGTGGACACGCTAAGCAAAAGAATGGAGAAGATATTAATTTAAAGAATAGCATCTATAGAGGCAATGTATCTATTCCTATCGGTGTCAGCTACGAATGGAAACAATGGCAGATAGAAGGACGTTACAGCCTATCCCTCAGAAAATTAACAAAAAACACTGAGGCAAAGGATTTGTTAAAGAACGCTCGAAACAGCATGTTAGAAGTAACACTTGGCTACAGAATACAGGTGCTCTGATATCGTCTGAAGACAAGTGAGAAAACTCCTTTTCATACCTTTTTTACTACTCTCTGCAGTTGCTTCTGCAGAGGAGTGTGACTCTATTGCTATACCTAAAGTAGGTATAGAGGTGCGTTATACGCCTGCCCAAACTTTATGTATAGACAAGGAACCACGTATCTGGACTAAGACGAAAGAGACGCATGCCATAGCTGCACAAGTAAATATCACACCAACAGAGAATGATTTTGCACGTGATTATAACTACCCTACATTCTCTGTTGGTCTGCGCTATAACCTTAACCATGGCACTACTATGCATAAAGACACCCATGGGGAGAGGCACAGCCAGTAGATTATACCAGTAAATTAGGGAACTTCCTAACCCTCTATGGTACGTTTAACCGTCCACTTTATCGTAGTGAACACTGGCAGTGGGGCTATTACTTAGGTACTGGCGTTGGTTATACCTCGCTAAAATATAACCAGAAGAACAATATTGACAACGAATATATTGGCTCACACCTTAATATCTTCTTCACAGCAGGACTGTACGGACAATATAAGGTAGCAAGGGAATGGAGAATAAAAGCTGGATTAGACTTCGCACACCATAGCAATGGGGCTATGGCACGACCCAACAAAGGCGCAAACTATTTAGGTCCATTCCTTGGTATTGTATACGAACCAGAGAAGGAAACAACGAAGATAGCAAAGGAGAACACGCTTCCTAAAAATCCTTTCCAAAAGTATTGGTTTACGGAATTTACCCTTGGAATAGGTGGTAAAACTTTACTTGAGGATTGGCAGCAGACACAATTTGAAACACCGCAAGGACATCCTGACTATCGTAAGGAGCAGTTTACTTTCTACGGAGCCTATTCTTTCCATACTCACCTACTCTATCGTTATGCACGTCGCTGGGCATCTGGCGTAGGCTTTGGTCTTTTCTATGGAGATTATGCCAACAGAGTTGCACAACATGATAAGGAACATGGATACACTGGAGAGAAGCATAGTCCGTGGTCGCTAAGCATTGAAGGTCGTCATGAGATCTTTTATGGTAACATGTCTGTTCGTGTCAGCTTAGGCTATTATCTCTACCGACACATGGGTTATAAATCACGTAATGGATTGGAAAGACCTTATCATGAACAAGTTGGTGTGTTTTATAGTTTCCCTAAGCTAAAGAATCTTACTTTAGGCTTTAGCGTTAATGCACATGCAACGAAGGCAGACTTCACAGAACTACAAATAACAATGCCTGTGAGACTATAAAACAAGACAGAAAGACAATAGTTTAGACAGAATGACAAATATTTAGCCAGAATGACAAATATTTAGCCAGAATGACAAATATTTAGCCAGAATGACATAAAGACATATTTCTTTAATGACATATTTGCTATGCGATGCATAAACTGTGAATTAAGATTGCCATTCTATCTTCCCTTAAATTATGTCATTGGAAAAATATGTCTTTATGCTTTCTATGTCAAAAACCTCCAATATTTCTTATTTTAACTATTTATTTAACATTTACACATTGCGTTGCCAACCAGATGTTGTCAGGTTGATACATACAACCATTTCTGACCATTGCAGTTATAATGGCAATCATTTTATTCTTGACATTATTCAGTGCAACCATAGGTTTCTTTCCTCGTTCTATAAGCCTCTTATAATACTTTGCAATCTGTGGACAGGTGCGTACAGAGGCTAATGCAGCCTGTGTGAGGATCGATTTGAGCATCTTATTAGCTATAAAGCCCACTCGTGGATCAGTGTGTACGCTTGTGCCAGAATCACGTCCAAAAGGTGCTATACCATAGTAGCAGGCAATCTTTCTTGGGTTGTATGCGAACTTAGTAAAGTTGTTAGTATATACCATTAAACTGACAGCGTTGATAGTTCCAATACCTGGCATAGATGTGACAATGGCAAAAATACTAGAGAGTTGGTCATCTGATTCGATATATTCCTTTATTTTTTCATCACACTTGGCTATTTCCTTATTTATCTCAGTAATGATATGTCTGGCACTCTGACTTATCACATTCTTGTTAGCGGATTTCTGTTGTGTAAATCGTTTTTCTATACGCCGTACCTCAAAGCTACACCTATGTCGTACGAGGTGATGACGGTATAGAAAACTCTCTCGTAGCTCTGTTAGGGCTTGACTCATTGGTTCATACAGCTGTACTCTGTCCTCAAAACGCAGAGCGTACTCTGCTATCATAAAGGCATCAACGGTATCATTCTTTAGGCGTTTTAGAGGAAATGTTCGTTTGATGACCAGTGCATTTTCTATCCATACATCATATCCTTGCGCATAGAGTCAGTCACTCATCATACGACTATATCCCCCTGTAGTCTCTCCACAAAACAACCAAGAAGAGCATGGAATATCCTCTACTACTGAATTAATCCACTTAATCATTTTACGATAACCGCTAACTTTGTTATCGAACAATGCATGTTCTTGCGTAGATGTTGACTTGACGATAATAGCTACATCGAACTTTTCTTTTGAGAAATCAATGCCAATTAAAACTTTCTTCATAACTTTGCACTTTATGGAAGGCTAGCCAATAGTTGTTGGACGCAAGACTCTAAATAGGCTCGAAGCCTAGACTTTCTATCAGGTCTCTGCAACTATACAGGATGGACTAAAACATAAGCTGGAATTGAATTCCTAGTCATTCTATAGTTTCCCTATCCTGTAGGCTGGTTCTTCCTTTTAACAACAAAGGTAATGAATCAACCTTGCTTCCTAAAGGGGATTATACCCTGTTTAAGTTTCTTGCTGCAAACTTAGAGTCATTCTGGCTAAATATTTGTCATTCTGGCTTCAAAAGAATTTGTCATTCTGTCTGGAAGAGGTACTTCTCTATATCCTTAAAGCCATTTAAAAATGAGCGAACATCCATTCGTTTCTTACCAGTCAACTGAATATCGAGAAGCTCCAAGAGCTTATCAGATGTGTTGACATAGAGACAGGGTCTTTTTCTACGACGAGCGTACCAGGGGTGCCTACAGATGCACGGTCAGACTTAGCCGTCTTATAAACGCTTCATAATCAAAGGCTTTACTCCATTGTCTTCAATAGAACATAGTGTACTCCAAGTGCCAGGATAAGGACTGAGTCCACGCACAAAATCATAAACTTTCTTAGCAGACTGATTCCAATTGATTTCGCATATCTCCTTAAATATCTTCGGTGCATGATGTAATTCAGCATCTTCACACACTTGAGGAGCACTTATACCATCAAGAACTGCAGAAAAATCAACGGTATCCAGACTATCTTCAGGCAATTTAGATGCAATGAGATCAATTGTTTCCATGGCAATCTTTGCGCCCAAATACATCAAGCCATCATAGACATACTCAACATCAGCTGTATCAGGAATAGCAAACGGTTTTTGAAGGATAATGCGACCTGTATCAATGTCTTTATCAAGGAAGAAGGTCGTCACACCTGTCTCGGTCTCACCATTGATAACCGCCCAGTTGATAGGAGCAGCACCACGGTACTGTGGAAGCAGGGCTGCATGTACATTAAACGTACCTAAGCGAGGCATACTCCACACTATCTCCGGCAACATACGAAAGGCTACAACCACCTGCATATCAGCTTTATAAGAACGCAATTCTTCTATAAAATCAGCATCCTTCATCTTTACAGGCTGGAGAACAGGCAAGTTATGTTCAAGTGCATAGAGTTTCACAGGTGATGGCTGCAGCTGTTCTTGATGACGTCCAACAGGCTTATCAGGCTGTGTGACTACAGCTACAACATTATATCCATTCTCAACTAAAGCTTTCAACGACTCCACAGCAAACTCTGGAGTACCCATGAAAACAATACGTATATTTTCTTTTTTCATTATCTTTGGGAATTTAACAAGAGGTGAGATAATAAGTAAGAGACTGCAGATATCTATTTTACTCTGCACTAAAGTCTGCTACAAACTGACGATACATACTATAAAGGCGAGCTCGAGAGATATAGCCAACCAACTGGCTATCAATATTCACAACAGGTAAATACTGTGCACCCGTACGTTCAAAAGTCTTCATCACATCCTCCATTGGGTCGTTGACACCGAGCATTGCTGCTGGTGGTGACATCAACTGATTGACATGAAAACGATGGTAAAGTTCTGTACGGAAGATAATATGTCGTAGATTGTTAATATCAATCTCACCTAATAACTTACGAGACTCATCGAGCACAGGAATATAATCATTGCGACTGGAACTGATAGCATGAATAAGTTTTCCCATCTCCATATCCGGTCCGACCGATGTAAAGTCATGATCGATAATCTTATCCATGCTCATCAAAGTGAGGATAGACTTGTCTGTATGGTGTGTAAGAAGTTTACCTTGCTTTGCCAAACGAACAGCATAAATACTATGATGTTCAAAGATATTTATCGTAAGATAAGAACTGATAGTCACGATAATCAATGGGATGAAGAGTTGGTAACCGCCTGTTAGTTCAGCAATCAGGAAGATACCCGTCAAAGGTGCATGCATCACAGCCGACATCACAGCTGCCATACCATAGAGCGTAAAGTTCTTCTCTGGAATATAAACACCAAGTTGCTCCATATTCCAAAAACGAGCAAAGAAGAAACCACCAAAGCCACCGATAAACAAAGAAGGCGCAAAGGTTCCACCACAACCGCCTGCACCATTTGTTGCACTGGTTGCAAAGACCTTTGTCATGACAACTAAGCCCACATAAAGCAGTAGGAAATTTGACTTCTCTGCAAACATAGATCCACTCATGATTTGCATCCAATCAGCTTCAGTCTTTCCTTCTATAAACAATCTCAAACTATCATAGCCTTCACCATAGAGAGAAGGAAAGAGGAAAATAAGTGGAGAAAGCACCAATCCTCCCACAAGCAGTTTCAGATAAGGCTTAGAAGAGAGAGTTTCCCATAACCATTCTCACACCATGACATCAATCGCATGAAGTAGAGTGATACAAAACCGCAAGCGATACCTAACAAGATAGTCGGTGGTACACGGTCAAGTCCCCAAATGTTATCCATTTGGAAATGAAACATTGATGAACCACCTGTGAAGAAATAGGAGAAACATGTTGCCGTCACTGATGCAATCAATATCGGCAAAAGAGAAGCCATGGTCAAATCAACCATCAACACTTCCAATGTAAATACCAATCCTGCTATTGGTGCCTTGAAAATACCTGATACAGCCGCCGTTGCGCCACAACCCACAAGAAGCATGAGTGTGCGATTATCTAAATTAAAGATACGTCCGAGGTTACTACCAATAGCTGACCCCGTCAATACAATAGGTGCCTCCGCTCCTACCGAACCACCAAAACCAATCGTAATAGCAGAGGCAACGATAGACGACCAAGTATTATGGGCTTTTAAACGAGACTGTTTCGTAGAAATAGCATAGAGAACACGCGTAATACCATGCGAGATATTATCACGTACAACATACTTAACAAATAGACTTGTCAGCCAAATACCTACGATTGGATAGATGAGATAGAGCCAGTTTATCGTTGCAACATCGAAACCAGAGGTTACTAATTCCTCTATCAACTTGATAATAAAGTGAAGAATATATGCTGCTAATGAAGCAAGAAGACCAATAGCAAATGCCAGTACTAAGACTAACTCGCGATTGGACACATGATTCTTCCGCCAATTATCAAGTCGAGAAATAATCCCCTGACTACCTGATACTTTCATCTATCTATTCAATTATTTCCTTATAACTTTTACTTCGCCATCAGCAGCCAATTTGATAATGCTGGATGGGGTATGTGGTTTGTGTTCCTGACGTCTTGACTCACAAACATAGTCAACACCATCAAGAATCTCCTGTGAGATATCACGATAATTCTGCGCAGCAGGTTCACCACTGACATTTGCCGAAGTACTTACAATAGCCTTCTGGAATCGATAGCATAACTCATGTGAGAAAGGCTCCTTTGTTATGCGAATACCAATAGACCCATCTTCTGCTATCAGATTTGGAGCAAGATTGACTGCACCATCAAGAATCAATGTTGTTGGTTTCTCAACAGCTTCTATCAACTGCCAAGCAACATCAGGAACATTGCGAACATAACGCTGAAGTCTATTATCAGAATCAACTAAGCAAATAAGGGCCTTCGAATCGTCTCTGCGTTTCAAGGCATATACCTTTGCTACAGCTTCTGCATTGGTAGCATCGCAACCTATACCCCACACAGTATCAGTTGGGTAAAGAATGATACCACCCTTTCTCATCACTTCAATCGCTTTCTTGATGTCGTCTTCCTGTTTCATCTTCTGTTATTGTTTTTTCTTTCTAAGTATTATAAGTATTCGCAAAGTTAGATTAAAAAAACGAGAACACAAAACAAAAACTATAAAAAGAAAGTCTACAAAGAGTTTTACTGTCTGATATAACTTTCAAACGAAGAATCTTCCATATGATTACTTTTGACTGAACAATTTTTCCTAACAACAAGTTGCCTCTTTCTTGTCAATATTTAGTAAGGTATTCTATACTCAACACCATTGGTGCGAAGCATCAGCACAATATGTGCGGGGCATCAACACGAGATGTGCGGAATAGCAACACATAGAAAGGATACGGATAGAAAAAATCCTTTTTATCACAATCAATATAGCAAGACACACATAAGTAATTTATTGTAAAACCGCTTTCTATCAACTTAGACACAGCGTACAGACATCATCATAAAAAGGAAATCATATAAAATTAGTAATATAGATAAAACATAATAGGGACAAACAACCTCGCAAGTCAGTTCTTTTAACTATAAAAAGAATGTCTGACAAGGGTGTTTGTCCCTACTTTGAATATATAAGTTTTAGACTCTTTCAAGTAGACAAGCAGACAAACTGCACATATAACTCAAAAGAAGTCTGGACCTTATATCATTAATTACAACTCCCAACCGATAGCAGAAGCACCGAGAACGGCTGCTGCAGCATCGTCAAGCGAGCTTACCAAGAACTTTGGTTTATCCTTGAAGATTTCCAAAGCATGCTCCTTATAAGAACGCATGATAGGTTCCATCAACAAGTCTCCAGCCTTAGTTAGACCACCAAAGAAGATGAAAGCCTCTGGAGAAGAGAAGGTTGCGAAGTCAGCACAAGCCTCACCTAACATGTTACCAGTGAACTCGTAAACACGCTTAGCAAGTGCATCGCCACGACCAGCAGCAATAGAAACATCCAAAGATGTGATATCTTCTGGCTTCATCTCACGCAACAGAGAGTCTTCCTTACTATTCTTCAAGAACTCACGAGCGGTACGAGCAACACCAGTTGCAGAGCAGTAAGTCTCCAAACAACCTGTACGACCACAACCACAAGTACGACCCTTCTCTCCACGAACCATGATCATATGACCCAACTCACCAGCAAAGCCATCAGAACCATAGACCATCTGACCATTGATAACAATACCTGAGCCTACGCCTGTACCAAGGGTAATCATGATGAAATCCTTCAAGCCGCGTGCTACACCATACTGCATCTCACCGATAGCAGCAGCATTCGCATCATTGGTAAGACCAACAGGAATACCCAACTTCTGTGAGAACATATCGCCCAATGGCACAACACCATCGTGTCCCCATGAGAGGTTTGGTGCAAACTCAATCGTGCCACGATAGAAGTTACCATTAGGTGCACCAATACCCATAGCACGGAACTGACCTATTCCACCATATTTTGCAACGAGAGGACGTATTGCCTCTACACCTGCTTCTACAAAATCGTCGACTGTCTTATAAGCCTGTGTCTTAATAGAATTGGTGGCAAGTACCTGACCACGCTGATCTACGACACCGAAAACTGCGTTTGTTCCTCCTAAATCCAAGCCAATTACAAATGGCTTTTCCAATCCAGTTACAACTGGTTTCTGCTCTGTTACGTCCATGACATAATAAGTTTTTAGTTTGAATATACTATGGGCAAAGTTATGAAAAAAAGAGGAATGCCACAAAGTTTTGTTAGGTAAATTTGCTTATCTCGTATTATTTTTGCAATTTTGCACTCAAAATAACAAGCATGCAATTTCCTATTCAATTAGATATACTGGATTTTATCTTTAAGGGACTGCTTATTGGAATTATAGCATCAGCTCCCATGGGTCCAGTCGGAATATTATGTATACAACGAACTTTGAACAAGGGGCGTTGGTATGGTTTTATAACAGGTATTGGAGCCGCTATCAGCGACACTATTTATGCACTTATCGTAGGGTTAGGTATGAGTTTCATTATGGGACCTTTAGAAAACCCTACATATAAGTTGATAGTACAGATTACAGGAAGTGTATTATTATTACTCTTTGGAATCTATTGCTTCAAGTCTGATCCGATGAAGAAAGCTCATCAGAGTGGTAAGGAGAAGGGGTCTCTCTTCCATAATGGCGTTACAGCCTTCTTGGTAACCCTCTCTAATCCAATGATTATCTTCCTCTTTATTGCAAGTTACGCACAATTCGCTTTCGTACAGCCCAATCGCCCATTAGAGATGATTATAGGTTTTGCCTGTATCCCTGCTGGTGCGTTACTTTGGTGGTATGGCTTATCATGGTTGATAGATAAGATTAGAGGAAAGTTTGATGTCAATGGTATTCTTATTATAAATAAGGTTATAGGTTCTGTTGTCATTCTGTTTTCTATCATCATGCTTGTGGGTACAGTATTTAATCTTTATCATCTGCCAACTATTGACGGATTAATGGAATAAGGGTAATTTATGTTTGTAGCTAAGGAATTAAGAAAGAAGAGTATAGCAGAATATCTGCTTTATATGTGGCAGATAGAAGATACTATCCGTGCTTACGGTTGCTCATTGACACGAATCCGTAAAGAATATATCGACCAGTTCCAATACACCGAAGAACAAAAGGAGGAAGAGGAAGACTGGTTTGGCGACCTTGTACGCATGATGAATCAAGAAGGTTGTCGAGAAGGTGGACACCTACAGATTAACAAGGTGCTCATGCAGGACCTTACAGAGTTGCACGCACAGTTGCTGCAATCATCAAAGTTTCCGTTCTATTCTGCTGAATATTATCGTGTTTTACCATTCATTGTTGAGCTAAGAGGTAAGACAAAACGTACAGCAGACAAGATGGCACGTACAAATGATGAACGTTTAAAGAGTGTTGCTGCGCAGTTAGGAAAGAGTGAGATCGAAACTTGTTTCGACCTTCTTTATGGAGTGATGATGCTTCGTTTGCAGAAGAAAGAGATTACCCCCGAGACAACTCGTGCGCTTAACGAGATAACAACCTTCATTGGTATGTTGTCAGACTACTACATAAAGGATAAGACTGAAGGTTTAAACTTCGGCGAAGAATAAAGGAGATAGCTTATGAATATTTTAGTTACTGGAGCTAACGGACAGCTTGGTAATGAGATACAGCTTGTATCTAAACAGAGTAAAGACCACTATATCTTCACGGACGTATGTGAGGGATATACGAAGTTAGACATTACTAATTTCGAAGACATCCGCAAGATGGTACAAGACAATAAGATTGAATGTATCATCAACTGCGCTGCGTGGACCAATGTAGACAAAGCAGAGACGGCGGGTGAGATTGTTGAATTACTCAATGCGACTGCACCAGAGAACCTTGCAAAGGCTATGAAAGAGGTTGGTGGCTTGCTTGTTCATGTCAGCACAGACTATGTCTTCGGTGGCGACCCATATAATACTCCTTGCAAAGAGGACATGAAGGGTACTCCTACTGGCGTTTATGGTTTAACAAAACTACATGGTGAGGAGAAGATTCAAGCTACTGGTGTAAACCATATTATTCTTCGTACAGCATGGCTTTACAGCGAGTTTGGTCATAACTTCGTTAAGACGATGATGAATCTCACAGCTACTAAGCCACAGCTGAAGGTTGTATTCGACCAGTGCGGAACACCAACCCTATGCTGGCGACTTAGCAGATGCCATCTTCGATATCGTTGAGAACCGCAAGTATGAAGGAAATAGTGGCATCTACCACTTCTCTAATGAGGGCGTATGTAGCTGGTATGACTTCACTATAAAGATTGCAGAACTTGCAGGAAACACAGCATGTGACATCCAACCTTGCCACAGCGACGAGTTCCCTTCACCTGTTACACGTCCTGCCTACTCTGTCCTTGATAAGACAAAGATTAAGGAAACCTTTGGCATAAAGATTCCATATTGGGTTGATTCACTGAAGAAGTGCATGAAAGGCTTACAGGAATAAGACAAATAATAGGAGTTAAAAAGAAAGATTGTTAGACTTAGTTCAGCTATAAATTGATTTAAAGAATTATAAGCTAATTAGTTAGCTCCACTTCAACAACAGCTGACAAGGTTTTTACTCCCAAAGAATATAAAACAAATGAATGAAATAGAACGCAGGCGAACGTTCGCCATAATCTCTCACCCAGATGCTGGTAAGACTACTTTGACTGAGAAATTCCTTCTCTTCGGTGGTCAGATTCAGGTTGCTGGTGCGGTGAAGAGCAACAAGATACGTAAGACAGCTACATCCGATTGGATGGATATTGAGAAGCAGCGTGGTATCTCTGTATCAACTTCTGTAATGGAGTTTGACTATAAAGATTATAAGGTAAATATCCTTGATACTCCTGGTCACCAAGACTTTGCAGAAGATACTTATCGCACACTGACGGCTGTTGACTCTGCTATCATCGTTGTTGACTCTGCCAAGGGTGTGGAAGCTCAGACGCGTAAGTTGATGGAGGTGTGTCGTATGCGCAACACACCAGTTATCATCTTTATCAATAAGATGGACCGTGAAGGTCGTGATCCATTCGAGGTTTTAGACGAGTTGGAAGAAGAACTCAAGATTAGTGTACGTCCACTCTCATGGCCTATCGGCCAGGGACAGCGCTTCAAGGGTGTATATAACATCTACGAACAGCAGTTGAACCTCTTTACACCTAACAAGCAGCGTGTGACAGAGAAAATTGAAGTAGATATCAACTCAAATGATTTGGACGAGCAAGTAGGTGCTGACTTTGCTGAACAGCTACGCAACGACCTTGAGTTAGTCAATGGTGTTTACCCTGACTTTGATGTTGAAGCTTATCGCCGTGCAGAGGTTGCACCAGTGTTCTTCGGATCTGCATTGAATAACTTTGGTGTGCAAGAGTTGCTCGATTGTTTCGTTGAAATAGCACCAAGTCCACGTCCAACTAAGGCAGAAGAGCGTATGGTTGAGCCAAGTGAACCAAAGTTCACAGGCTTTATCTTCAAGATTACAGCCAATATCGACCCTAACCACCGTAGTTGTATTGCTTTCTGTAAGGTATGTTCTGGTAAGTTCCAACGTAACCAGCCTTACCTCCACGTTCGTAATGGAAAGACGATGCGCTTCTCCTCTCCTACTCAGTTTATGGCTCAACGCAAGAGTACAGTAGAAGAGGCTTACCCAGGTGACATCGTTGGTCTGCCTGATAGTGGTGGTGTATTTAAGATTGGTGACACATTAACTGAGGGAGAAAAACATCCACTTCCGCGGCCTGCCAAGCTTCTCACCAGAACTATTCAAATACATTGAGAACGATGACCCAATGAAGTCTAAGCAGTTCCAAAAAGGTATAGAGCAGTTGATGAATGAAGGCGTTGCACAGTCATTTGTCAATCAATTCAATAACCGTCGTATCGTGGGAACCGTTGGACAACTTCAGTTTGAGGTTATCCAGTATCGATTGGAGCATGAGTATAATGCCAAGTGTCGTTGGGAGCCTGTACACCTCTATAAAAGCTTGTTGGATTGAGGCTGACGACGAGAAAGAGTTAGAGAACTTCAAAAAGCGTAAATACCAGTATATGGCTAAGGATATTGAGGGACGTGACGTCTTCCTCGCTGACTCAGGTTATGTGCTAAGCATGGCACAGCAAGACTTTTGAGAATATCCGTTTCCACTTTACAAGTGAATTCTAATCTAATAATATGACATGATAAAAGCACCAAAGAAATATATCGTTTCTTTTGGTGCTTTTTTATATGATTAGGCGTGCAAATAAAACTTCAACAACGCACTCATTATAAACAAGTTAAGCTATCTGACAGAACTTAAACCCAAAGTTAACTCTCTGTTCATCGAAATATCGCTCTATCTTAAGAGAGATACACACGCTTCCAAACGGCAAACGACTTCTACCCATCTATTATATTGTAATGGTGATTGCCTACAAAACGATGTCTGTTTGCCAACCGCACTATATGTGCTAAGCATCCACACCACATGTGTTGGGCATCAACACAACATGTGCGGACACTCAACACATCGGTTAAAGATTAGAATATGTGTTCAAAAATGTTTATATTAATAAGATAAGACACTAATGAATCGAATCTATGAGAGGAGTTTATCAGATAATTCAATAAACTTGCTTACTTCTTGATAAACTTCTTACCGTTCTGTACAACTACTCCCTTATAATCCTTATCTACACGCTGACCAGCGAGGTTGTAGATAGGTGCATTCTCATTTACCTCAATCGTCTGAACATTCTTGATACCAGCAGCAGTAACTGACGTTATTGTAACACTTCTAAGAAAAGCCTTTTTTACATTGAGGACTACTTTCTTTGAGACTCCAGTCCAATTGTAGAACTTAAAAACCTTCGTCCCTTCTTTCTCCGAAGTCATCTCAAGATTCTTATTATCAACATTGTTACTTTCATCCCAATTATCGAAAAATACAGCATAAACAACCTTAACAATATTGTCATTAGCACTTTCAACAGTAAGTGTTCCACCATACATTCTCAACGAACCTTTCCACATTCGGTTTGCAGTCTTTCCCCCACTTGTAGAGACGGTGAGTTTTACATCACCCGAAGTTACAGACTTATCCTCCGTAAAATCACCATCTTTGGATGTTTGAGATGACTGACCTGCTAATCCGAACTGCTTATAGCTTTCAGCCGACGAAAGCTCAAAAGTCACAGTCTTCTGTGCAAATGATAAAGAACTAACAGCAGCGAATGCTGCAACAAAAGCAAAGCGTAGAATTTTATTCATAATAACTTTATTTAATTAATAAAAAGGTTTAAATACAATGCAAATTTAGCTAATAATTATGATATATGCAATTATAAATCAATGTATAATCCTTATACGAATTCTTTTTATCATGTACTCATGTGTGAGCCCTCCAACATACGACTGCTGTTGGAATCATTCTTTTATATTGGCACATCCATTTCACTACAAGCCCTTAGATTTCAGTATAGTCATTGTATGACTTCTGCGTTGTCATTATCTCTTTCGTCTTATCACTAAATATAAAATAAGAAAAGCGGTTGCGGCAAAGCAATTCTCTCAAAAATAAAGTTCCTGTCACTTCTGTCAGTCACTTCAAGAATATAACTTACTCATTTACAGCAGTGTTGCGTAAAGTGTTAAAAGTGACAGCAAAGTAAAAATAAAACTATTCGTATAAAGAGGTATTATCGTTTTACACCAATTATAGCGTCTTCATCACTGCATATTTCAGAAGAACCTATCGTTTCATATTTAGCCCATGTGTGCGCATACAATGTTAAAAACATATTT
>BNJU01005469.1_pt1 | contig 106893 bp, 140 predicted proteins | sample 8539281 | NCBI WGS metagenome assembly BNJU01 (sample SAMD00202456, study PRJDB9452) | human saliva metagenome | isolation source: human saliva | place: Japan | reverse complement strand
GATATGTTTCACAAGCGCACGAATCGAGTTTCCGTGAGCGCCAACAAATACATTTTTACCACTTTTTCAAAGCTGGTGCAATTTGATCTTCCCAAAACGGTAGAGCTCGCTCCAAAGTTACTTTTTAAGTTTTCAGCATCCGGAATAACTGAATCATCCAACAAGGCATATCGACGATCATTATGTGCAGAATATTCATCATCTCGTGGCATTTCTGGAGGTAAAGTATCATATGAACGACGCCAAATATGAACTTGCTCATCACCATATTTTTCAGCTGCTTCGGCTTTGTTTTTACCAGTCAAACCACCATAATGTCGCTCATTCAAACGCCAAGATTTTTGAACTGGAACCCATAGCTGATCCGAATACTCTAGTGCTAAATTGGTTGTTTTAATAGCACGCTTCAAAACTGATGTAAAAGCAACATCAAACTCAATCCCAGCATCTTTAATTAATTTTCCAGCATCAATGGCCTGCTGAACGCCTTTTTCGCTTAAATCAACGTCAGCCCAACCAGTAAAAAGATTTGCCTTATTCCATTCACTTTCACCGTGTCGAGCAAAAACTAATTTAGCCATTCCTTCTCCTTTCAAAATCTGTTTTACATTAACAATTTTATCACTTTAAAAGCATTCCTTCAAGGCTTATTTAATATTGACTTAACACCTAAAAAATATGTTAAAATTTCTTTTAATCGATTGATAGTTCTTTAAAAAAAGTTTTTCTAACTTTAACTATTTTTTTCGAAATTCTTTAAAAGGAGGCTCTAATATGAGAAAGAGCAATAAAAAAATTAACCTGCGAAGAAATCCAAGAAGCTAAAGATATTTTAGAGAAAATCCAAGAAATCCCCAATTTTAAGAAAAATATTTGGAGATGATACGATCAAGGCTCTAGAAAAATTCTATAAAAACTGGCGTTTTACTCCCGGATAATATTATTTCGAAAATACACATTTTAATGATTCGATTTGGTATAAAAGCCCCGCCGTAAAAATATTAGCCCTAAAAACTAAGCGCCGAAAGCGAAGGTCGGCTACAAAAAAACGAGGCCAAGAATGAAGCCAAATGCATCAAAATGGTCAATAACCTGAAAGAAACAGTTAAGAATAGGAACCGAGATATCGGTCAAAAAAATCTAACCATTTCTAAATTACGGCAAGAAAAAAATAATCTAAAAGAAGATAATCGTAAGCTTTTAGCAACTGTAAATTGTCAAGAAACTGAGATTCGTGAGCTCAATAATCGTCTAGATTCTTTACAAAAGATCGTTGAAGATCCCGATAAATTACTTGAAACTTACACAAAAATAATCCAAGAAAATGCTACGAATGAAGCATCTAAAAAGTCCGGAGCACTCATCGAAGATCTTCAACAAAAAAATACCGCTTTAGCTGAAAGAATAAACAGCCTAGAACAAGAAAATGAAGAATTGACGAATATTCAAGATTCAACTTTCGAAACTCAGAAAATTTTCACTAATGAAGATATCACCGAAATGCGAAAGTTGAACATTTTCGTAATTAGAAATAACATGCGAAAAAGGTAGTTTAAGTCTAATTCAGAAAAAGCTTCTTAATGATTTTGGTGATAAATCTGAGATTTTCAACGAAATCGACAACATCCAGCAAGCGCGCGACAAGATTAAGGCTGCACTTAGCGGGAATCGGTTCGATTATGTTGTTTTATATATCGACGGGATATCTCACAGTATTTCGAACGGATTTAATATTTATAACGAACCTCAAATAATTGTCATTAAAAAGATCAAGAAAAATTTGAATTCTATCAAATCTAAAATTCTTGAACGAAATCGAACATTAACAGTTTAATTAAGCCCTTTTGGGCTTTTTTTATTTTTTTCATTTAAAAAAAGCGCCAGATAACCTAGCGCCCAAATAATATTTACTTAGAAAAATTTTTAAATTGTCGAACCGTTCATATGTTTAACTCGTGCAGAGATTTCCTTATGGCGACCTTTAACCATTGGTCGAGCCTGAGGATTTCCCAAATAACCACAAGTTCGTTTTACTACATCACAAGTTCTTGGATCGGCGTTTCCGCAATTTGGACATTTGAAACCTTTTTCAGTAGGCTCAAAATCACCTTCAAAACCACACTTGTAGCATCTATCAATTGGTGTATTTGTTCCCAAATAACCAACCCGGTCATAAGCATAATCCCAAACAGCTTCAAGTGCTTTCGGATTTTGTTGTAAAACTGGATATTCACAATAATGAATAAATCCGCCTGTCGCACCAGCCTTAACGTAATCTTTTTCAAAATCAAGTTTTTCGAAAGGAGTTGGATTTTTTCGAACATCATAATGGAAAGAGTTTGTATAATACTCTTTATCTGTAATATTCTCAATTACACCAAACTTCTCTTTATCCAAACGACAAAAACGGTCAGTTAAGCTTTCGCTCGGAGTTGAATAAACACTGAAGTGATAGCCAAATTCATTCGACCAGTCTTCACAGAGTTCTTTCATTTTTCGAACGATAGAAATTGTAAATTCTTTAGCCTCTGGATTATTTTTCCCATGAACCGCCATAGAAAACTGTACCAACTTCGTAAAGACCAATATATCCAAACGAAACTGTCGCACGACGATTTTTGAAAGCTTCGTCAACCGAATCTTCTGGAGATAAACGCTTACCGAAGGCTCCGTACTGATACAAAATTGGTGCATTGGTAGGGAGAGCTTCTTTAGTACGATTAACTCGAAAAACAAGCGCATCCTTAACAATTTTGGCGCGTTCATCAAAAATTCTCCAGAATTTTTTTCGAAATTCCCGCCAGATTCAATTGCAATTCGCGGCAAGTTTAAAGTAACTACGCCCAAATTCATTCGGCCAGAGTTTACTTCTTTACCGTTTTCGTCTTTCCAACCTTGAAGGAAAGAGCGACAACCCATTGGAACCTTAAATGAGCCCGTTAATTCAATAATCTTGTCATAAGAAAGCACATCTGGATACATCCGTTTTGTTGCACATTCCAAGGCGAGCTGCTTAATATCATAGTTTCGATCTTCAGAATAAAGATTCACACCACGCTTAAGCGTAAATACTAGCTTTGGAAAAATTGCTGTTCGATGCGACGCGCCCAAACCTTTAATACGAATCTTCAAAATAGCTTTTTGAATTTCGCGCTCAAGATCAGTTCGACCAAGTCCAAAACCGAAAGTCACAAACGGCGTTTGACCATTTGAAGTGAAAAGCGTATTAACTTCATATTCAAGCGATTGCATTGCGTCATAAATATCTTTACGCGTCCGTTCCCGAGCATATTGTTCTTGTTTGTCGCTGTCTTCAATCCATTTTTTGGCATCTTTAAGATGTTTTTCGTAATTCTTTTTTGCATAAGGCGCAAGAAGCTCGTCAATACGATCGGCTGAGCAGCCACCATATTGGTTTGATGCTACATTCGCAATAATTTGTGCAATTTGAGCTGCCGCCGTTTGAATTGATTTCGGACTCTCAATATCAGCATTGCCCATTCGAAAGCCATTCTTAAGCATTCCTTTGAAATCAATCAAGCAACAGTTAGTCATTGGTTCATAAGGACTATAATCCAAGTCATGGAAATGAATTTCACCCTTTTGATGCGCATTTGAAACATGCTCTGGAAGCATTTGTAAACCAATAGCTTTACCTGTAACACCGGCTGTCAAATCACGTTTCGTTGCAAAAACCCCGCTATCTTTGTTTGCGTTTTCGTTAACAGTTGTAGCCTCTTTCGAGATTAATCGATCGATTGTTTTATCGATTGATTTAGCGCTTTCACGTTCTTTTTACGTTCTTCGCGCCAATTTTTTTGTAATGATAATACACTTTATCTTCTTTTAAACCCCTAAGAGTCGCCTCAACTTCATCTTGAATTTCTTCAATAGCAAACTTATCTTGACCGTTATTGATTTTCTTTTTTTAGATTTTCAATAACTAAATTACTAATCTCAAACGCTTTCGAAATTGAATCTTCATTTTCGCCATATACCGAAATATAGGCTTTTTGAAGTGCGCGATAAATGCGTTCAGCATCAAATAAAACTTCACGACCATCACGCTTCGAAACCTTCACATTCTTGAATAAGCTAGATTCTGCTTGCATTTTTTTCAATTCTTCTTTGCTGAATAGTTCAATTTGTACCATTTTATTTCACCACGTTTTTTTCTATTCTAAGTAAATATTTTAAAGTTCTTCTGTTCGACTTATATAATTATAGTGCTTTTTGTTTTAAAAAAATCAAGAAAAACGCTATATTTAGCGTGATTATTTATAACAAAAACCGCTTCTTTCGAAAACGGTTTATTCTTCTGTTGTGCGTTGCCATTTTCGACAAGCTAAATTTGCTATTACTAAATACAATAAAGTAAAAAAATATTCCTCGCCATAGATTATATCTCACCAATTGAGAAATAGCTCCCGGATAGTCCATAAGTGCTTGAGTCGCAATAAACGCAGCTCCAAATAAAGCGAGATCTTTTCTAAACTTCGCAATACCAGTTGCCTTCACTAAAATCGCTAAGCTTATCACTACTTCCAGTATCAATCTGATTATTAAAATTGGACCAGAATCATTTTTCGATAGCTAAGAAAGAAAAACAATTCCATCTCTTTCCCGGTAGCCTGCCTAACGATTAGCAAAATCGCATTCAGCACAATGATAGAAGAAAGGAAAATTAGTAGTTTTCTATTTATCCTTTCTCTGCCAACAGAATTAAAAAGAATTAGAACAATTGCAAACAGAATCACTATTATTTTTTTGCAACATAACGTACTTCACCTCCGATATTGTGATTAATACATTATACAATTTTAAATTAAAAATGTCAAATCAAAAAACCTATTGGCAAAAAGAAACTTATAATTCCGCATATTAATGACACTGCATAAAAAAATTCTTCGGTTGTCTTGACGCTTTTCAAAAAAAGTAAACACCCAAAAACCAGCAAAAAGACCAAGTGGAATACTTACAGCTTCGTGAGTTTTAATCCAAAAATAATGAAATTAATACGCACAAAATCAATTTAAATAAAAAATATCATGTCATTTTTCTGGGTTCTTTTCAAAACCTCGACGGCTCAATTTTGTTCGATTTCTAGCATAAGTTCGCGCATTTTGTTTTTTTGACTCATATTGCTTATGATTATATCATATTTTTTTATAAAAATAAACTTAAAAAAACGAGCCAAATTTACTGACTCGTTTTTTTATTTATACATACTACATTTTGATTTCTGCATCAACACCAGCTGGAAGGCTGAGGTTTTGCAAAGAATCGATAGTTTTTGGTGTAGCGTTACTGATATCAATCAAACGTTTGTGTACGCGCATTTCATAAGCTTCACCACCCATTTTGTAAACGTGTGGGCTTTTTCACAACTGTGAAAGTACTTCGACGTGTTGGTAGTGGAACTGGTCCAGCAACAGTTGCTCCAGTTCGAAGTGCAGTATCAACAATTTGTTTTGCACTTTGGTCAATAACTTTGTGATCGTATGCCTTTTAGACGAATACGAATTGTTAGGCCTTGTTCTGCCATTTTTTTACTCCTTATTTTTTTACGTTTGTAACTTCTTTCGAAACTTTAAGATAATCCCGAACGAATTCTCAAACAATTTTTATATCGCTTTAATATTTTAACATACATTATTGTTAAAAATCAACAAAAAAACACCCTTTCGGAGCGCTTTTTGTAAAGTTATAAACTATTATTTGATGATGTTTGTAACAACACCAGCACCAACAGTTCGTCCACCTTCACGGATAGCAAAGTTCAAACCTTGTTCCATGGCGATAGGTGCTTGCAATTTAACTTTGAAAGTTACGTTGTCACCAGGCATAACCATTTCTTTGTCAGCTGGAAGTTCAACTTCACCAGTAACGTCAGTTGTTCGGAAGTAGAATTGTGGTTTGTAACCCTTTGAGAATGGAGTGTGTCGTCCACCTTCATCTTTCTTCAAGATATAAACTTCAGCTTCAAATTCTGTATGTGGAGTAATTGTGCCAGGAGCAGCAATAACTTGTCCACGTTCGATTTGATCTCGGTCAATACCACGAAGAAGAAGACCAGCGTTGTCACCTGCTTGACCTTGGTCAAGAGATTTTTTGAAGGCTTCGATACCAGTAACAACTGTTTTTTGTGATGGGCGAAGACCAACAATTTCAACTTCGTCGTTAAGTTTAACAACACCTTGTTCGATTCGTCCAGTAGCAACTGTACCACGTCCTTTAATTGAGAAAACGTCTTCGATAGGCATCAAGAATGGTTTGTCCATATCGCGAACTGGTTCTTCGATGTATGAGTCCATAGCATCAACCAATTCCATAATAGCGTCTTCGTATTTTTCATCACCTTCAAGAGCTTTAAGAGCTGAACCTTTGATGATTGGAGCGTTGTCGCCATCAAATCCATTTGCTGAAAGAAGTTCACGAACGTCCATTTCAATCAATTCAACAAGTTCTTCGTCGGCCATATCCATTTTGTTCAAGAAAACAACAATCTTAGGCACACCAACTTGTTTTGCCAAAAGAACGTGTTCACGAGTTTGTGGCATAGGACCATCTGTAGCTGCGATAACAAGAACAGCACCATCAACTTGAGCGGCACCAGTAATCATGTTTTTAACATAGTCTGCGTGTCCAGGCATGTCAACGTGAGCATAGTGTCGGTTTTTTGATTCATATTCTTGGTGAGAAGAAGCAATCGTAATACCACGAGCTTTTTCTTCTGGAGCGTTGTCGATTTGATCGTACGCGATTGGTTTGTTAACTTCTGATGGAAGTCGTTTTGCAAGAACTGCTGTGATAGCCGCAGTAAGAGTTGTTTTACCGTGGTCAACGTGTCCCATTGTACCAACGTTTACGTGTGGCTTTGAGCGGTCAAAATCTGCCATTTTTAGATTTTCTCCTTTTATTAATAATATTATGCGCGTCGCACGAGTCACTGTTTTAGCAAAACACACGACGCGACGCTACCTATAATTATACCTAATTTGTAATATTTTTGTAAAGAGTTTTTATGAAAATTATTTTGAAGCTTTATAAAGTCCTTCATGTCGCTGATTCTCATAAATCAAAGTTGGAATACTTTTCGTTTTAATCTCATCGTTCACAATTCGCAAATTTTCTTTAACACGATTCGAAATTTCTTCACTTTTTGCCTTTTTCGAAATTTCTTCGATTTGAGAATCCGAATATCCCGCATTTTTTTAGCCAACCTTGCAGAATCTTTTTCGGTCTCTTCGGTTGTTGTTGCGGTTTGGTTTTCGCCGTTAAACTTCTCTTGGAACAAAATTCCTTTTTCATCCTTTTCGATAAAAATCTTCTCAACAATCATCCATTCGGCTGAAATCTTCTCACCATTTTCAGGTTGAGTACCTCGCACAGCTTCGATATACTTAGCAATAAAATCAGAATTCTTAAATTTTCCAGGAATTGGATACGGTAAAAGATACGTTTTATGCGTCTTAAAGAAACCGCTATTTTTTTGATTTATAAACGTGCGTCGGCAAACAATACAACCAGGATCGAAAAATATCAACTGCTACGCTTGCGTCTTTTCGAAAACTTCATTCGAAAATTCACCACGATAAGTTGAATTCTTCACAACATAATCTTGCGCATTCCAACTTCGAAACTTCGCAGGCATTGCATTAAAGATTTGTCCCCAATCCGTAAACCATGAAACTATTGGACTTTCCGTATTTCCACCATCAATCGAACAAGCCTCGGTTGAATTTAGCGCGCAAGAAGCTGGTCGTTGAATATCACAAGTTCCAAAAACAAATAGCGCTAAAAGCCGATTTAATCACTGTTAAAACTGACCAAATGGTAACCAAAACAATCAAGCCGGCTACCGCTTCAATCGCCCAAGAAACCGGTTTTACCCATTTTTTTGTGCTTTTACAATTACTTTTCGAAGAATTGAATTTTTAATTTCGTCCTTGAAATTCGAATCACAAGCACGCAAAGTTACTCTTCGCGAAAAAGCAATGCATCGATTTTTTTAAACATTTGATTAATTGATTTTGCTTGTTTTTTTAAAAGCCCAACAACTTTAAAGCGGGCGTAAACAGCCAAATAATCAACAAAATTATAAATGCAGCAATACAAACCATTAGCTAAAAAAATCCTTTCTAAAACTTCTCTTAATTTTACAACATCGGCTTCAGTATTATGTAAGCCAATTGAAATTCGCACCAAATGTGGCAGTTTTCGAACTTCTTTTAAGTAGTAATGCGCACAAAAATAACCGCTTCGCACCATAATTCCCTCATCGCTCAAAGCTTGCGCAATTAAATGCGCGTCAAGATCATCGTGATAAAAACTAATAACTGGTGCTGATTTTTCGTTAATTACATGCACGCCTTTTTGCGCATTCAAAAACTCAAAAATTTCATCCGCAAACTTATCGATTTGTGAAGTTTTCTTTTGCTTTTTTAGCCAATCAATTGCTGTTTTCAAGGCAATAATTTCGCCCCAAGCTTGAAGCCCCGGTTCGAAAAGCGCATGAATATGTTCACCATCTAACACCTCATAAGATTCTTTCGAAACCCCCGAAACCATTCCACCGCCAACAAAAGAAGTTTTTACGAATTTTGCAAAATCTTTTCGAACAACCATAATTCCAAGGCTTGCTGAATACATTTTGTGCGCGCTCGAAACGATCGCATCCGCTGGAACTTTTTGAAGCAATTCATAGCTTGAACCTAGCGCTTGCGCCGCATCGATAATTACAAATCCGCCTTGTTTTTTAATTTTCTTCACTAGTTTTTTGATATTTTCAAGTCGTCGCCCATCAATATTCGAAGCTGCATTAACTACGACCAAAGCTTTCGAAAAATCATTTTCGAGCGAAATCGAACCATCTTCTTCGCGTTCAAGTATAATTCGTTCAATTTGATGTTTTTTAGCGAATTCAATCGTTGAAAGAAAAACCGAATTATGCTCAATCTCGCTAGTTATCACTTTTGAAACCGGCAATTCAAGCTGCGAAAGTAGCAAAATTTAAACCATAGGTTGTGTTAAGTGTAAAACTTACAAAATAATCTTTTTCTTTTTAGCCTTAATAAATCCAAAACTGCTTCACGAGTTTCTTCAATCTTTTTCATCAACTTTTCTGCCCCAAGCATATTTTACACGCTCGCCACAAGAGTTAAAAATTCAAATAGTAATCATTTAAAGCATCCAAAACTGGTTGTGGGCGCAAAGATTGGCACGCCGAATCAAAATAATGAGCATTTTCTGGCAAATATTTAAAATCGTCCAAAACTCAAACCTCCTTCTTTAACTTTTACCATTTTAGCACAAAAAAACATAGGCGTAAAGAAAAACCGCCCTTTTTGAGCGGTTGGTTGTTTTTAAACAAATGCTTTTAACTCGCAAGCCATTGACGTTTCTTTTTATTTGTTCGTGCAATATCACGATCGCGCTTGTATTCTTTATTGTTTCGAATACGTCTAGCAGGGAAACCATATTTCTTATCTCTATGGTTTGAACCTTTTACTGCTTTAACTTTTCGAGCAGCCCTATCTTCAATTCTGCTTAAGTCGCGGATTGTCTTATTTAAGCTAGGAATTATGTCTTTATCGATACGGCTTAGGCATTTCTGAAAGAACTCTAGCAACTTATAGTCATCTTGTGATGGGCTTATTGAATTAGTTAATTTATTTTGATAATTCAATAATCGTGCCTAAAAGCTCATCCCTTACTTGCATAGTCGAACCTAGAGAATCTACACAATCTTCAAGCGTTTTCACTAGAAAGGCTAGATTCAAGAACTTTAATTGCCTTTTTTTATAGCTAGCTCCTGTTCGACCAATTGTTGAGATTTGTTTAAAAATTACGAGTTGCCATAAGCGACAACCTCCTTTAACTAAATCTTATCTAGAACTATTTTTGTTTTTAGATAGGTTATAATTTTACCATATATCATAATTTTTGTCAATAAAAACCACCTTTGCGGTGGTTAAAGTCAGGTTTCCCAATCGTAGCGAGTATTAATTCGTGCTGACAACAGTTCTTTATTGCTTTTTATTGCGCTTCTTAGGCTTTTAATCATCTCGCTGTTCTCTCTTTTTGTGTCAGTGAGTGTTCTAATTAAATCTTTACACTCTCTAACTGCTTTGCCGTATTCAGAATACTTGCCTTTTGATATTTTGCCCTTCTTATATAATTTTTTTTGCCTGTTTGCATGCATTTCTTGCGTAGGCTAAAGCTTTACTCGCAAGTCTTAAATCTGTACAAATACCCTCTTGCGATTTATATAAGTTGTGAAGCTCACTTTTAAACGTTATAATTTCTTCTGAAATATCAACAACTCTCGAGTAGTCAGTATTAATTTGCTCCATAGAAATGTTAAATCCAGCCATGGCTTTGCACCTGCTTTCAAAATTACTAAGGTAAAACCTCGTAATTCCTATTCTACAACCAAAACGGTGAAAAGTCAAATTATCATCGCAAGATTTTTGCTCAAAATCGTGCGCAATAAATATCTTTTGCGATATTCACCAGCATATTCAACCGCCACACCACGAAAACCAGCTTTAAAACGCAACAAACTTGCCTTTGGTTCTGCCGTAATACCATAAAAAAATTATATTTCGAAGCTCCTGCACGAATCGCCTCTTTAATCATATAGTCTTGCAAAAATGTTGAAGCTGGAATTTTGCGATATTCCTGCAAAGAACCGCCTTCAAAATAAACAACTTCATTTTTCGAAAAAATAAACACGCCAGCAGAAATTAATTTTCCTTCAAATTCCACACCCATAAAATGCGCTTGTTCACCAAAAACAAGTTTTTAAATTGTGATAATATTCTTCATCCCGCGTGCCAACACCGTTTTTTTGATTTGAACTTTTTAAAAATCGCCACAAAATCTGCAAATTCGCTCTCTTCAACTTTGCGAACATTCACGTCTTTTTTCATTGCTGCACGCAAATTTCGGCGAGTAGTTTGGTTATAAGTTGAAGCCACGCCATCTTCACTTAATTCTGTTAGATCTTTCAAATAAACATGCATGTTTACATCCATATCAAACTCGTGCTTAAAGCCAGAGTGATATTTAAAACCAGCTTTTAATAGTGGCTCGCTTAGCCATTTCAAGTTAGTGCTTTCAATAATTTCAAGCTTATCATTACGAAGGGCACGCACCACTTTTGGTAAAATCCGGTAAGAAATCGCTCCACGCTCGCGTACAAATTCTTCACTCTTCACCAAAAAATCCACAAAATCTGCTTGCGAAACGCCATTTTGCTCAACCATCACCAAATCGAAACGCTTATTTTTGTTAGAAATCAACCCAGCAACTTCAATATTTTCGCCATTTTTCAACGCCACAAAATAGCATTCTGCGCCACGCTTCTTGCGCATTTCGGCAAATTCTACACTTTGCAACCAGTCAATGTTTTTATCTTGGCAATAGTTTTGATATTCTTCTTTTAAAATCTCTACAAGGCTTTTCATATATCCTCTATTTTAACACAAAAATACCAATTTTAAAACCAGCCCGATAGCTCTTTTTGCTACTCAAAGCTGGTTTTAAACTTTTTATTTTAACTAATTTTAAGCACTCGCTGGCTTGTTTTCGGTTGGTTTTGGCTCGGTAGTTTTGGCTTTTTCAACCTTCTCAAAAATGTGCTGCTTTTAGCTTATCTTTTAAGGCATCACCCGCCACAAAACGAACTTTCACGCCCTCAATCGAACTTGCTGTTACATCAGATTCTTTATCTTGACCTTTAGATTGAATAGTTGTGTGAAAATAACCAAGTTTTCCAAGATGAACACTTTCGCCTCGCTCTAGTCGTTTCAAAAGCTCATCTGTTAGTGCTAGTAGCACCGCATGCACATCAATATGGCTTACCGTAGTTGAGGTTTCTGAAATACTATTGGCAATTTCATCCAAATCAACACGGCCAGATTCAGCCAGTTGAGCATAAAACTTTTTTGGCTCTTCTCGTTTTGCAGGGTTTACAAGTTGAACAACTTTATATTTAAGACTCATTTTCCTCCTTAAAAGGCTTTTTGGTTTGTTTTTGCTATAGCAGTTAATTAAAAAAATGCTATAGATGATTCTTAAATGTGCTTAGCAAATTTCAAAAAGTGGCGTAGCACTTTTGTTGGTTTGCTATAAGGGTTTAAAGATTCCTCCTTTCACCTTGCCAAAATCACCAAGTTATTTCCTTAAAAGTGCTTGATTTCCTGCTTTAATTATAGCACTTTGAATGGGTTAAGCGCAAGCGGGATATGATATAAAATTATTCTTTTTTCGCCTCTGCGCCAAGGCTTATGAAAATATATATACATAAAATATGAAAGATAAAAAAATATAAATTATATAACTCATCATGACAAACGCCCATAATGCTCTTTTTAAACCAGATACTATTAAAAAAATACATTTAATATCCATACAATAATTATTAAAAAAACAGGAATGACTATACACTGTATAATATTTTTTTAAAACTTTTAACAAACTTGTCTAATTCTTTACGCCTCTGTTCAATAACATAGGGATCGCCGTATTTTTTTATTACTATAAAAAAATTAAAGAAGATAGTCCAGTAACAATCAAAAAATCATCACCAGGATCACGTCTATTCAAAAAAATCTTCACTATATAACCATGTTAGCTAATAGAATATTCCATAAAATATAAAACAAATTAAAACCTTTGCTATACTTTTTAATTCTACTCATTAATTTTTACCCTTAGAGTTCCTGTATATCTCAATTAGCTGATTATATATCTTGCTATTATAAACATCTTGATCATCGTAGTTCTCTATTGTAACCCTACTATTAAATTTAGCCTGCAACAGATTGACAGTAGCTTTCTCTAAGCCATCTTCAAACTCAACTTTATATTTCTGCTTAGGAAAATTTTCAATAGGCATGTCTTCTAATAGTTTATCTATATCTGAACCCTTCATTAAATCTTTACCTCTTTGCGACTTAAATGTCAGAACAACACCTCCTAATCCATCCATATTACTCCTCATACTTGGTATATTGAGTAGCCGTTTAAATTTATTTTGTCTTGCAATATCTATAGGAACAAATATTTCAGCCGATTTTATACTTTTGGCATTCTTAATAATATCAATGGCATCTTTATGGCATATTATTTCACATTTATACATCAACTTAATATCCTTAAAAAAACTTTAGGAACTAAATGATTTACATATCTCATAAACCCGCCGGCTTGAATAGCTCTAGTATTTGATGTTAAAACTAATATTTTATCTTTAGGAGAGTAAATAAAATGTACAAGTTCCGTTGGTCTTTTTCCATTAGGTAGTGTATAGTCTTCTATTCTGTTATCTTCAATATCACCAACCTTAAAAATCTGGTGATCCATAAACACCTATAAAACCTTGACACATATCTTTTGTCTTAGGAGCTTGTTCAAACTCTAAAAGTCTAACACAAGCTTCAGGGTTATCAGTTTTATGATTATAAATTTTCTCTTCCCCAGAGAGATCATTAGAAATATCCCTTAAAGTTTTCTCGAAAGGTGTATCTATATCATACCCCTTATTATCTATATTGAAAAATCTTATACAGAAATACTGACTTTGTTTGTTGTTTACTCATATAGTACTAAACTCCCTATTTATATTTAATTTAATATCTATATACAATTATTACAGATACTTTTTAATTTATTATTAGATTGCTCCCCTTTATTATATTTTTAATACTATTATATCAAATAACAGTTATTTATCAAAAACAAAAACCACCTCCCGAAAGAGGTAGCTTTTAAGTTTTCGAAATTATTATTTAGCGTTTCGCTTTTCGATAATTTCTTGCGCAACGTTAGGTGGAACTTCTTCGTATTGCGCAAGCTCCATTGTTGAAGCTGCACGACCTTTACTCATTGAGCGTAGATCTGAAGTGTATCCGAACATATTTGCAAGAGGCACGAAACCTCGAATAAGTTTTGTTCCGCCCATCAAATCATCCATTGAATCGATTCGACCACGGCGTGAGTTCAAGTCTCCAATCACATCACCCATGAATTCTTCAGGAGTTGTAATTTCAACTTTCATCACAGGTTCAAGAAGAACTGGATTTGCCTTCTTAATACCTTCACGAGTTGAAAGCGCACCAGCCAATTTAAAGGCTAATTCGCTTGAGTCGACATCGTGGTAAGAACCATCGTAAAGTGTAGCTTTAACATCAACTACTGGGTAACCAGCAATCACACCACCTTCAAGCGTTTCAAGCACACCTTGCTCAACTGGTTTGCGGTATTCTTGTGGCACAACACCACCTTTAATTTCATCAAAGAATTCAAAGCCTTTTCCTGGCTCATTTGGTTCAAAGCGAATCCAAACATCACCATATTGACCACGACCACCAGACTGTTTTGCGTGCTTACCTTGAGCTTCAGCAATTCCACGAATAGTTTCACGGAAGGCAACTTGTGGCTCACCAATATTAGCTTCAACATTAAATTCACGTTTCATTCGGTCGATCAAGATGTCAAGGTGAAGCTCACCCATTCCTGACATAATTGTTTGACCAGTTTCTTCGTCTGTATGAACTCGGAAAGTTGGGTCTTCTTCAGCAAGTCGTTGAAGAGCAATTCCCATTTTTTCTTGGTCGGCTTTAGTTTTTGGCTCAACCGCAATCGAAACTGGCGGTTCAGCAAATTCAATACCTTCAAGAATTACACCGTGGTTCAAATCACAAAGAGTTGCACCAGTTGTAACATCTTTCAAGCCAACAACAGCAGCGATGTCACCAGCAGTAACTTCTGAAATTTCTTCACGCTTATCGGCGTGCATTCGAACAATTCGTCCGATTCGTTCTTTTTTACCAGTCATTGTGTTAAGAACGTATGAACCAGCAGTAATTTTACCGCTATAAACACGCACGAATACAAGCTTTCCAACAAATGGGTCGGTTGCAATCTTAAATGCAAGTGCAGAAGTTGGTTCGTTTACAGATGGTTTTCGTTCAATAGGTTCACCAGTTTTAGCATCAGTTCCCTTAATTGAAGCGATATCAAGTGGGCTTGGAAGGTAATCATTGATAAGATCAAGAACCTTTTCCACGATCACACCACGACCGTCACCACCGGTTACTAAGAAGAAGTCACCAGCAAGAACTCGTTTTCGAAGAGCAGCTTTAAGTTCAGGAATCGTAATTGATTCTTCACCTTCTTCAAAGAATCGCATCATCAATTCATCATCAGCTTCAACTGCATTTTCAACAAGCAATGAACGTGCATTCTTAGCTTTTTCAAGCATGTCAGCTGGAATTTCGCCAACTTTTAACTCATGATCTGCATAATTATCATAAGTGTAAGCTTTCATGTCGATAAGGTCAACAACACCGTTGATTTCTTGCTCAAAACCAATTGGTAAGTGAATTGGGAAAGCTTGTTTGCTTAGGCGATCATGGATTGATTTGATTGATTTGTAGAAATCACCACCAGTTTGGTTAATTTTGTTAATGAAACAAACGCGTGGCACGCCGTATTTGTCAGCTTGTCGCCAAACAGTTTCAGACTGAGCTTCCACACCCATTTTACCATCAAAAACAGTAACTGCACCGTCAAGCACGCGAAGTGAACGTTCCACTTCGGCAGTAAAGTCGATGTGTCCTGGGGTGTCGATAATGTTAATTTTGTGATCTTTCCAGAAACATGTCACAGCAGCAGAAGTAATTGTAATACCTCGCTCTTTTTCCTGCGCCATCCAGTCAGTTGTTGCACCATCACCTTCACCACGAACAACACCGATTTTATGTGTCAAACCAGTTCGGTAAAGAATACCTTCTGTTGTTGTAGTTTTACCGGCATCAATGTGCGCAATAATACCAACATTTCGGAAATTTTTCCAATGGAGTATTTTTATTCATTTGATTCCTCTTAAATTTATTATTTTATTGCTGTTTCACGCTAGTTTTGTTGTTTTTCGAAACCAGCACAAAAACAGCGCTTCGCTATTAATTTTATCATATTTTTAAAAAAACTGTAAAGTATAAATAGCTAAAAGAAAAAGCCAGTTCCTCTGGCTTAAAAAATTATCTTCGAACGCGTTCAGGTGTCTTTTTCGCTATACCTTTTTGGCAGCAATTATTAATGTGATAATAAAAATACCAAAAATAAACACGCCAAAGTTCCAATGCGTCAAAAATTGTTAAAAATAACGACACACCATAGGCTGCAATAAAGTACAAGGGAAACCAACAAAGGCACTTTTAGCCTCATTCAATTCTTTTTCATAGGATAATTTCCTCCAAATTTTTTTATTTTCCACCCAAAGCGGAATTTCTATTCTATCACAGCCTATAACAAAGTCAAGAGCTAAATCGTTTCGCCGTTTCTTGCCCGATTTGCCCATTCATCAGCCATTTCGTTAAACTCATGACCAGCGTGTCCTTTTAGCCATTTTAGCTCTACGTTCGAATTTTTATAAAGCTCATAAAGAGGCTTTTACGATATCAAGATTTTTAATTTCACCAGTTTTCTTCTTCCAGCCATTTCGTTCCCAAGTTGGCGCCCATTTCGTTAAAACATTAATCCAGAATTCGCTATCTGTTTGAATTTCTGCCTTTTCCCCATTTAAAATTTCGAAAGCCTTTTTTAAAGCCAAACCTTCCATTCGAATATTCGTGCTAGGATTTTCAGATCCAAGTGCGATTGGTGCGCCATTTTCAATCACAGCAAAACCACCAGGGCCAGGGTTTGGCGAAGCACTACCATCAGTAAAAATAATCCGCACTATTGTCGTCTTCCGTTATCTTGTTGAACAAAGTTTTGAACAAAAGGTGTTTGGTTTATATTTTGATTCATACTATTTTTGTAGTTGATTTTTGGTAGGCTTTTGCTTTCTTCATTTTCCTGAAAGAAATAATCGCCAAAATTAGTCCAACAACACCAAGAACCAACAAAACTACAGGGATAATAAGATTTACGATTGGATAGTCGCCGACAACTGCTGCACCAGGATTTTTTTCATCATAAAAAACTTTAACTTTTTCACCGATTATGGGCTGTTCTTTTTGTGGATCCGCCTTCACTTCTGTCGTTTTCGTTGTCTTGAATTGAAAAAGTCAATCGTTGGTATAAATTTATACTCACTTGAATTTTGACTAGCTAGTTCCTTTTCAAAGCCAACAATTTCACCTTCAATTTGTTTCCAGGTTACTCTTTTCATAAAACCATCAAACGGTTTCATACCAAAACATACGCCCTGAAGCAATTAAACAAATTGCCAAAATCGTAAAAATAATTCCTCGATTTCGATAAGCTTTTGCACCAACTCTTATTGTTTGATTTGAATTCATCTTTTCTCCTATTTGATTTATGCTATAAGTATACCATTTTTTTATTTTTTTAGGCAAAATTAAAACACTGGCGATTAAACCAGTGTTTTAGTATTTTTTACTCTTCTACAGAAGAATCATTTGTTTCATTCTCAGAATCTAAATCTTCATTGATTTCGAATTTTTCTTCATGAGCTCGAGCGCCAGTTCCAACAGGAATCTTGCGTCCGATAATCACGTTTTCTTTCAAACCATGAAGTTTATCAACTCGTCCAGAAGTTGCTGCGTTAATCAATACACTTGTTGTGTTTTGGAACGAAGCAGCCGATAGGAAGCTATCACTAAAGATTGAAACTTTCGTAATTCCAAGAAGTTGTTGCTTGAATTCAGCAGGCTTTTTACCTTGAGCTACAAGAAGTTTGTTTGCTTCAACAACCGCAGCTTTCGAAACTACATCACCAATAATAAATGATGAATCGCCAGCGTCTTCAATTTGAACTCGGCTAAACATTTGTCGAACGATGATTTCAAGGTGTTTCGAAGCAATATCTTGACCTTGAGCTGCGTAAATTCGCAAGATTTCGTTCATAATGTATCGTTGAGTTTCTTCAACACCCTTGAACTTCATCAAATCTCGAAGATTCAATGAACCAATAGTTAGGCGATCACCCGCTCGAACAATATCGTTTTTCGAAACAGCAAGAGCCGCAACATTTGGAATCTCATATTTTACAGGATGAGCTTCACCATCTTCAGTCTCTTGAGGTGTGATCTGAACAATGTTCATGTTTCCATCTTCCCAGATATCGACTACACCTGAGACTTCTGTCATATAAGCTTGACCTTTAGGAGATCGAGCTTCAAGAAGCTCTTGAACACGAGGCAAACCTTGAGAAATCGCACCAGATCCAGCAACACCAGAGCTGTGGAATGTGTTCAAAGTTAGCTGTGTACCAGGCTCACCAACAGACTGAGCGGCGATCACACCAACTGGTTCTGCAGGTTTAACAAGAAGTCCTGTTGCCATATCAATTCCATAAGATTTTTGTGGGATTCCCGCAAGATCTGGAGTTGAAAGCACGCTTTGAATTTTAACTTCTTTAATGTTTTCATCTTTCTCGATTGCATCAGCAATTTCTCGTGTAATAAGCTTATCTGCTTCAATATAGCCAGGAACAGCTTCGGCAGTAAATCGACCATAGAGACGATCACTGAACGGAATCATTGTTTCTTGACTTTCAGAACGATAAATCGCAAATCCAGGATCAACTTCAGATGAATTATCTGCTACAGAGAAGACATCTTGAGCAACATCAACGAGACGACGTGTTAGATATCCGGAGTCGGCAGTCTTAAGCGCAGTCGAGATCAATCCCTGGCGCGCACCACGAGTGGCCACGAAAGCTTCAAGTGAGCTCATTCCGTGTGTGTAGTTTGAGCGAATTGGAAGCTCAATTTCACGGTTTGTTGCATCCACCATAATTCCGGTCAAACCGGCAGCAAGACGAATGTTTGTTGCACTACCACGAGAACCAGACACAGCCATCAATCCAACCGGAGAATCAGCACCTTGGTGTTCAACTCGCTCAGAAATCTCATCAGAAACTTCGTCAATAACTTTGTGCCAGTTTTCAATAATCAAGTTGTATCGCTCTTGGTCTGTTAATAAACCTTGATCGTATTGTTCTTGAATCAATGTTGTTTTTGCATCACCGTTAGCGATAATTTCTGGAATCTTTTCACTTTCGTAAACTGTGTAGTCTTCTTTACCAATCGACAATCCTGATTTTGTTACAAATCGGAATGACAATCCTTTAATTTTATCGGCAATTTTCACAGTCATTTCAGCACCATAACGCGCAAAAACATCTGCCAAAATCTTATTGATTTGTTTTTTAGTTTGTGGATTATTATCGTATGGGTAATCTTCTGGTAGAAGCTCATTAAAGAACACTCGACCAAGAGTCGTATTTCGAATTTCGCCCTTTACAAAAAACTCGAATTGGTGTCTGAAGTGCGATAGCGCCTTTGTCATAAGCCATTTCTGCTTCGAAGACATTTGCGAAAGGTCGTGGTTTCTTATCCATTTCAGAATGTTTGTCGTAGGTAATATAGTAATTTCCGTAAACAACATCCTGGTCGACAGAAAGAACTGGTTGACCATCTGCAGGTTTCAAAAGGTTGTGAGAAATACTCATCAAGTCACGAGCTTCGGCTTGAGCGGCGTCAGAAAGCGGCAAGTGAACAGCCATCTGGTCTCCATCGTAGTCGGCGTTAAATCCGTTCGCTACGAGTGGGTGAAGTTGAATCGCTTTTTCCTTCAACAAGTTTTGGCTGGAAGGCCTGAATTGAAAGTCGGTGCAATGATGGAGCACGGTTCAAAAGAATGTATTTTCCTTCAACAACGGCATCCAAAGCGTCCCAAACTTCAGCTTCTCGTGCATCAATTAATCGAGTTGCTGAACGAATATTATGTGCATATTCTTTTTCGATCAACCATGAGATAACGAAAGGTTTAAACAATTCTAGTGCCATTTGTGTTGGCAAACCACATTGATGAGCTTTCAAGGTTGGTCCAACAACAATCACAGAACGACCAGAATAGTCAACACGTTTTCCGAGCAAGTTTTGACGGAATCGACCTTGCTTACCTTTTAGCATATCGCTCAAAGATTTAAGCTTGCGGCGTCCACCGGCTGTGCTTACAGAACGACCACTTCGAGAAGCATTGTTATCAATCAATGAATCTACGGCCTCTTGAAGCATTCGCATTTCGTTTCGCTTAATCACCATTGGCGCATTAAGTTCGATCAATTTCTTCAAACGATTGTTTCGGTTAATTACTCGGCGATACAAATCGTTTAAGTCTGAGGTTGCAAATCGACCACCTGTCAATTGAACCATAGGTCGCAAATCTGGTGGAATTACTGGAAGAACAGTTAAACATAGGCTTCCTGGTTTAATTCCAGCATTTTTCATACCTTCGATTGTTTTTAGGCGTTTAAGAATTTTCTTCTCTCGTTGGCCTTTAGCCTTTTCAGCTTCAGCTTCAAGTTTTTCGATAAGTTCGTCAATGTTGATTTCATCAAGCAAAGTCTTAATTGCTTCACCGCCCATTCCAACTTCGATGATCTCTTCATATTCTTCAGGAAGGTTGCGATAATCAGTTTCACTCATCAATGAGCCTTTAACAAAACTATCGAGTTGACTTTTCTTCAAAGTGTAATTTGAGTTTAGCTCTTCAATTTCCTTAGTTTGAGCTTCAGCTAACGACTTAATGTCGGCGCCATCTTTTTCAGCTTCTTTTTCGTAACGAATTTGGATCGCCATTCGTGCTGCTTTATCTTCAGCGTCAAGGTCTGCAAGCATTTGATCGCGTTTTTCTTCGTCAACGTTAAGAATTACATAGCTAGCAAAATAAACAACACGCTCAATGTTTTTTACTGTCATGCCAAGAAGAAGACTCATTGCACTTGGAGCACCACGCATAAACCAAATATGTGCAACTGGAGCAGCCAATGCAATGTGACCCATTCGCTCACGACGAACAATCGCTTTCGTAACTAACTCGCCATTCTTGTCAACAGCGGCTTCACGAGAGCGAACACCTTTTAATTTGTTGTCGTAAGGGTTAATATCTTTCGTTGGTCCAAAGATTTTTTCACAAAACAAACCATCGCGCTCAGGTTTTTGAGTTCGATAATTAATTGTTTCTGGCTTCGTTACTTCGCCGTAAGACCAGCCCAAAATGTCTTCTGGGCTAGCAACTGCGAGGCGAACTGCGTCAAAATCAGCAATTTGGTTCGTATTCACCACTTTCGCCATTTACGCTTCCTCCTTATTTTCTTCAATTTCGTCAATATCTTGAATGTTCATGCTGTCTTCGAATTCACCATCAGATTCATCTCGAACAGTTTCAATGTTTTCATCTTCTTCGAAAGTTGAACTTTCACCATCCTTATTTCGTTCTGCAAGAATTTCATCAGCATCAATGCTTGAGGCATGTCGATCGAGCAAGTCAACTCGAAGACCAAGACCTTGAAGTTCTTTCACAAGAACGTTGAATGATTCTGGCAATTTTGGACCAACAATCTCGCTATGCTTAATGATACTCTCATAAGCTTTCGAACGACCAACAACATCGTCAGACTTAATTGTGAGCATTTCCTGAAGCATATTAGCAGCACCATAAGCCTCAAGTGCCCAAACTTCCATTTCTCCAAATCGCTGACCACCGTTTTGAGCTTTACCACCCAAAGGCTGTTGTGTCACCATTGTGTATGGACCAGTTGATCGGGCGTGAATCTTGTCTGCAACCAAGTGGTGAAGTTTGATCATGTGCATAAATCCAACAGTTGTGCGTTGTTCGAACGGTTCACCAGTTCGACCATCAAACAATTGAACTTTTCCATCACGAGCAACACCAGCAGCTTCAAGTTCATCACTCAAAGTTTCGGCATCAACACCATCATATGAAGGAGTTGCAACTCGATATCCTTGAGTTTTTGCAGCCATTCCAAGGTGAACTTCGAAAAGCTGACCAAGGTTCATACGTGAAGGCACACCAAGTGGCGACAAAATAACATCAATTGGAGTTCCGTCTTCCATGAATGGCATGTCGGCTTCCGGTAAGATTTTCGCAACAACACCTTTGTTTCCGTGTCGTCCAGCCATCTTGTCTCCAACCATAATTTTTCGAGCCTCAGCAACGAAAATCTGAATTTGTTGAAGAACACCAGCGCGCATTTCGTGTCCATTTTCTCGAGAGAAGATTTTCACACCGATGACTTTTCCTGAACCAGTATTTTTCATGCGAGTTGATGTATCACGAACATCTTTTGCTTTTTCACCGAAGATAGCACGCAAAAGTCGCTCTTCGCTTGAAAGTTCTTGCTCACCTTTTGGAGTAATCTTTCCAACAAGCACATCACCTGGTTTAACTTCTGAACCAATTTGAACAATTCCGTTTTCATCCAAGTGTCGCAAGCTGTATTCACTAGCGTTTGGAATATCACGAGTTACAACCTCTGGTCCAAGTTTAGTTTCTCGAACTTCAACCATGTAATCTTTAATATTGATATTTGTAAGCGTATCCGCTTTAACAAGACGATCAGAAATAATCACAGCGTCGTCCATATTGAAACCACCCCAAGACATAAATGCTACGCGAAGATCACGACCAAGTGCAATTTCTCCATTTTTAATGCTTGCACCTTCAACTAAAATATCACCTTTTTTAACTTTTTGACCGCGTGAAACTACAACTTTCTGGTTATAGCATCGATCGTCAGCAGTCTTTTGGAAATGTTTTAGTTCATATTTAACAACACCCGTCGCATACTTAACTTCAACAGCAACAGCATCAGCACGAACAACCTCACCATCATCTTCAGCAACAATAATTTGGCTTAGATTTCGAGCAATATCAGCTTCAACACCGGTTCCTACGGTTGGAGCTTCAGTCCAAAGGAGTGGCACAGCCTGTTTCTGCATGGCTGAACCTGTTAACGCACGGTCAATTCGGTCGCGCTCTGCAAAAGGAATCAACGAAGCCGCAGCACCAAGAACTTGTCGGTGAACCGCATCCATAAATGTAACTTCACTAGAATTAACCTGTGATGGAATAAGATTTTTTCGGGCTGAAACTTGTGCTTCAACAAAGCTTCCATCTTCATTCAATTTCGAACCAGCGTCGGCGATAATTTCACGCATTTCGTGATCTGCATCAAGATATACAACTTCATTTGTAACTTTTCCATCTTTAACACGAAGATATGGAGCTTCAATAAAGCCATATTCGTTAATTCGGGCAAATGTTGCAAGGTTTGTCACAAGACCAACGTTTCCACCTTCTGGTGTTTCCACAAGACAAATTCGTCCGTAGTGAGTTGGGTGGCTGTCACGAACTTCAAGACCGGCACGATCCCGAGTCACACCTCCAGGACCCATTGAACTCAAACGACGTTTGTGTGAAAGTTCTGAAAGTGGGTTAGTTTCATCCATAACCTGCGCAAGCTGTGAACCGGCAAAGAATTCACGCACTGCAGCAACAACTGGTCGGGCATTAACCAATTGTCCAGGAGTTACAGTTTCGATATCTGTCATTGACATTCGATCCATGGCATTTCGTTGCATTCGAAGCATACCAACACGGAATTGTCGAGCAACAAGCTCACCAACCAATTTTACTCGACGGTTATCAAGACTATCGATATCATCAACTTCACCTTGAGTATTGTTTAAGCGGATAATTTCTTTAATAATCTCGAAAAGATCTTCCATTTGGAAAGAACGATTTTCAGATGTGTTTGGAGTTTCAAGATTTAATCGTTTATTAATCTTGTATCGTCCAACACGACCATAATCAAATCGTTTAAAGTCGAAGAACATTCGTTCAATCATATTTCGAGCGTTCTCAATAGTCGCCAAATCTCCTGGGCGAAGACGACGATAAACTTCAATTAAAGCAGTTGACGGGCTTGAAGTTTGATCTTTTTCAAGAGTTGAATCGATAAATTTAATATCACCAGTATCAACATCTGCAAAAGTGTTTCGAATTTCAGCATTTGTCATACGACCAAGTGCACGCAAGAAAGTTGTAACTGGAAGTTTTCGACGACGGTCGATTTTTACGTAAATTACACCTTTGTTATCTGTTTCAAACTCTAGCCATGCACCACGAACTGGGATAACTTTCGCGCCATAATAATTCTTTCCATCATTTCCAGTTTCAGCGTTGAAGTAAACACCTTCAGAACGAATCAACTGAGAAACAATTACACGCTCAGTTCCGTTAATAATGAAAGTACCTTGGTCGGTCATCCAAGGGTAATCACCAAGATAGATTTCTTGCTCTTTAACTTCACCAGTAACTTTGTTTGTAAGTTCAACTTGAACGTGAAGTGGAGCTTCGAAAGTTAGGTTATTTTCTTTTGCAAAAATCTTTTTGTAGTTTTTGGATCTTGAAAATTATAGCTCTTAAAACGCAAAGCTAATTTTTTTGACCGGTGTAATCATCGATCAGGGTTAATTTCTTCAAAGATCTCACTCAAACCATTATCGACAAAAATCCTTCCAAGATTCTTTTTGGTGAGCGATTAAATCTGGGGTTTCAAGAACGACGTCTTCTTTAGAAAAGAAAGCGCGCCCTACAGCATTAAAGTGCTTTTTTGCCATTTTTCTCCTCGCATTTAAAGTGTTATTAGAATCGGCCCGAAGATTCCCCGTCTATGACTTTCGAAATTTTGCCATCAATTTCGAAGTATTTTTTTCCCACAGACACACTACTTCTTGTAGCCCATTCTAACATATTTATCAAAAAAATCAATAAAAAACCACTTAAAAAGTGGTTATACAAATTACATTCGAGGTACTAAGGAGGCTGTTTCCTCTACTTTTAGAGCTGCTTGCTCTCCTTCAATCCTTTCTCGATTTTTTTCTTTTTCGCTAATCACTTCAGGATTAAAGCATGCTTAATTACTTCAGTCATTCTCTTTACTACTGTCATAATTTCACCCCTCTACATTTTTTTGCTCGAAAGCTTAAATATTCTACACCTTTTTCAATAAAAAGTCAACCCTTATTGATTTTTTTATTGAATTTATGGTATTATATAGGTGTTAAATAATTATTTATGCACCTTGAAATTTTGCTTTTAGCTGTTTTTTGAGTGCATTAGAAGGACTTAAAATGAAGAAAAAATATTTCTTTTTAGTGCTCTTCGTAGCGCTATTTTCGTTTTCAACATACTCTACTACGAGTAGAGCTTTTTGCGCAAGAACGTAAAAAATAACATTGCGCAGGTTAGCTTCAAAGACTATTTCGAAAAAGGTAAATCTTTCTCGAAAGATAAGTGGGGCAAATTTAAGAAAAAAACAGAGATGAATATTTCGCTGAGCCATTTGAAGCAAAAGGGTTAACCTTTACAGACACAAATGGTCAAAAAATTAATAAAGTATACTTTTCAATCTCAACGAAATTAAGAATTCATCCGTTAATTAAGCTTGTAGACGAAAATGGAGAGGATATCATAAATTGCGCCTACGATGCACAAAGCACAGGATCTGAATTTAGATTCATTGATATTGTTGGCCACCTCGTGCAGAAACTCCTTATACTGTGGGTGTAAATATTTTATTGCCAAGTGGGCAATATTATGTTTTTGGCGCAGCGTATCCCTAAGAGTGGAGATAATTCAGAAAAACAAATCTGGCCTGTCCCTGTTTCAAAAACAGAATGGAATCGACTAAAAGCTCTAAAAAAATCCGCCATTGGCGAAAAAGTTACACCAATTGACGGATATAGTTATTAATAGTCTCGTTCGCGAGGCTATTTTTCTTGTTTAATTATTTTATCAACCAAACCATACTCAACAGCTTCTTCAGCGCTCATCCAATAATCTCGCTCCATATCATTTTTGAGCTTTTCGAAATCTTGACCAGTTTTTTTCGAAAGAATTTTTTGCAAGTTTTTTTCTTTTTAAAAAGGAGTCCTTCGCGCAAATCAATTTCTTGATCGGTGATTTTTCCGCGCGTACCACTTGAAGGCTGGTGAATCATCACTCGAGCGTTTGGTAGCACCGCACGTTTACCTTTTGCGCCCGCCGAGAGTAAAAATGCACCCATTGAGGCTTGCAAGCCAATTCCTATTGTCTGAACATCCGGCTTAATAAAATTCATCGTGTCATAAATCGCCAAACCATCGTACACACTTCCGCCCGGACTATTTATATAAAGCTTAATATCTTCATCTGGATTTTCATATGCTAAATGAAGAAGTTGCGCCACTACAACATTTGCCGTATGCGAATTTACCTCTTCACCCAAAAAAATCACACGCTCATTTAAAAGCCGCGAATAAATATCAAACGCACGCTCACCTCTATTTGTTTCTTCAACAACGGTTGGCACTAAATAGCTTTTTAAATTATCTTTCATATTTCTCCTTATTCTTTCGAAATTTCAATCTTAATTTCACCCTTCCGCATAGCCGCAATAAATTGCGTTCCTTCTGGTGGATTTTTTTGTCTAAGATTTCTTCAGCCAAAGGGTATTCAAGCAAATCCTCAATTGTTCGTCGAAGCGGTCTTACGCCATTTTTACTATCATAACCCTTTTCGATAATCCTATCTTTAACAGCTTTTCGAACCTTTAGATTCAAACCTTTTCTCAACAAACGATTATTTAAATCAGCTAGAAGCAATTCAAAGATTTGACCAATTTCCTTTTTCGAAAGCGGCTTGAATGTAATTATTCCATCAAACCGGTTTTAAGAGTTCAGGTTTTTAAGAATTTCGAAAGCGCTTTTTTTAGTTAATTTCTTATTTTTTTAGCGTGGCTTTTTTTCTAACGAATTTTCCGCTTCAAAACCGAGTGAATTTTCACGCATAATTTCATTCGCACCAAGATTGCTTGTTAATATAATCACCGTATTTTTAAATGAAACTTTTCGACCTTGCGAATCCGTCAATTCACCATCTTCTAAAAGCTGTAAAAGCAAGTTAAAAACATCAGGATGTGCTTTCTCAATCTCATCAAAAAAGTACTACGGAATATGGCTGTCGGCGAATTTTTTTCGGTTAAAGTTCCGCCCTCTCCGTAGCCAACATAGCCAGCAGGCGCGCCTAAAAGCTGCGAAGTTTTATGCTTTTCGCCAAACTCGCTCATATCGATTTTTAATCAATGATTTCAAACCGCCAAAAAACTTCCTCGGCAAGCTGGCGCGAAAGTTCAGTTTTTTTCCAACACCACTTGGACCAAGAAAAATAAACGAACCAATTGGGCGATTTTCATCCGATAGCCCAGACTTATTACGCCGAATCGCTTTCGAAATTTGCTCAATCGCCTCACTTTGCCCAATCACCTTTTTCGAAAGATGCTTTTCGAGATTTTTTAGGACTTTTGCTTGATTTTTTGAAATCTTCCGTACGGGAATATTTGTTTTAAGTGAAATCGCCTTCGCAACCAAATCACTTGTTAAGATCATTTTTTTCGTTTTACTGCGTCTCTTTTTCTCTTCGGTAATCTTTTTTTCAAGCTGCGAAATTCGTGATTCATAAATTGGAACCAAATCTTTTTCACTAAATTCAGCTATCATTTTCTTCTTTTTTAGCTCGTCAATTTTCATGCAAAATAATTGACAATTTTATTCGAATGTAGAGAATTTTTGCTTACAAGCAACGCGCTAGCTTCATCTAAAAGTATCAATCGCTTTATCTGGCATTTGGCGATCAAAAACATACCGCGCGCTCATATCAACGATTTCGCTTAAAATTTCATCAGAAATCACAACGCCGTGATATTTTTCATATTTTTCACGCAAACCTTTGAGAATTTCAAGCGTATCTTTTAAGCTCGGTTCATCAACTCGAATAGATTGAAAACGTCGAGTTAACGCAGAATCCTTTTCTATTGTTTTTCTTGTATTCATCAAAAGTTGTCGCACCAATTAGTTTAATTCTACCTCGAGCAAGCGCCGGTTTTAAAAATATTTGCCGCATCCATTGCGCCATCCGCCGAACCAGTTCCTGTTAACAAGTGTATTTCATCAATAAATGCAATAATTTCTTGATGCTTTTTCAAGCGCACTAATTACATTTTTCAAACGCTCCTCAAACTGGCCTCGGAATTTCGTACCAGCCAACATTCCCGCAAGATCAATTTCGAAAATCTTTTTATTTACTAACTGATGTGGAACTTTTCCGCTCGCAATTTTTTTGTGCCAAAAGTTCAACTACTGCCGTTTTTTTCCAACACCCGCCTCGCCAATCAAAAACTGGATTCTGATTTTTGTGCGCCTTAATAAAAATTGTAATTAATCGTTGCACTTCAATTTCTCGACCAATAACCGGATCAAGTTCGTTATCTTTAGCTTTTTGAGTTAAGTCTTCACCAAATTTTTTCAAAAGTGTTATTTCTCGCCCACTTTGCTGTTTTGGGATTGTTTCAGTTTCTGATATCGAATTAAAAACGTTTCTGATATTATCGTCAGCGCCCTCGTTCGCCATTTCTTCATCTAAAAATTGCCGAAAGCCCATCAATATCCGTTCCAATTTTTTTTCGAAGCATCACCTGAAGCTGTAAGTTTTTCTGTTTAATTATCGAAAAAAGAAGATTTTTAGTAGTAATTTCCTCAGAATTACCAGAAACCAAACTTGCCATTTTTATCGCAAAAGCCGCTCGATCGGTTAAGATTCTCATATTTGGATCTTCTGGCGCAGGTATTCTATGTTTCGAAAGTGGGCTTTCAACTAAAAAATCATATACATTTTCAAACTTTAAATTGTGGCGATATGCTAAAAAGTGTCGCTGAAGATTCGCGATTATCCAGAATTCCCAACAAAACGTGCTCAATTCCAATATAGCCCTGTTTTAAATTCACGCGAATAAAAACTCCGCACGCTCCAAACTTTTTGTGCGTTTTCACTCATTCTTGCAATAATTTCTTGAAAAATCTTCAGGATTCATATTCTTATTATACCACATCTGGCAACCTAATACTTAAACGACTTACCTCTTTTTATTTTTTTGATACAGTTTTGGGGCTTATTTGACTTTTTATTCTTTTTGTATATAATTGCTGTATTAAAATGTGTGAACTGAAATTATCTAAAATTCAAACCCCTTTGGGCGAAATGATTGCAATTGCGAATGAAGACGCATTAGTTTTTTTGGAATTTCAAGACAACGATAATTTCGAAAAAGATCTTGAGCAAATTAAAGATTTTTTCGAAACAACTGAAATTCCTGAAGGCGAAAAATTTGCCTATAAAACAAATTCGCGCCGAACTTGAAGATTATTTCAAACACCCTTTTGCCGGCTTTCAAACACCTATTGAGATGATTGGTACAGATTTTCAAAAACAAGTTTGGGAAGAAATTCGAAACGTTCGATCAGGTTCAACAACAACTTATTCAGAAATTGCCGAAAAAATCGAAAACCCAAATGCAATCCGTGCGGTTGGTAATGCTCTAAACGCCAACAAGCTTTCAATAATTATTCCTTGTCATCGAGTTCTCACTAAAGATATGGATTTTTGGTGGCTACAATAGCGGGCAAAATCGCAAAAGTTGGCTACTTCAACACGAAGGAATTTAAAAAACGCTCATTACTGAGCGTTTATTTTTTTACTAGAGGCTTTCAAAATATTCAATAACTTTCTTCAAATCTTTGATGTATTTTTCACGGTCTTTAGTCATCATCATCGCTGGGACTGCTAAAGCATAATCGTAGCAGTTTCCGGTATCGCAATACAATCCGTTGATTCGAACCGCATGGAATTTCATTCCATCATTCATTGCCTTCTGTACAGGAATCTGATACATCAACTCACCGTTTCCGTCAAAATTTTTCCGCATAATCACTCATATATTTAATGAGTTCGTTTTCGAAAATCGCTCCACGAACACTTGCAAGTTCACTTTTAGCGTTTTCAAAACCTGGTTTTTCGTCGATTTTTTCAACTTCTAAAACCAAATTATCGTCTTTATTTCGCGGGCGATGAATAATTTCACCTACAACAATCGCATATTTCGAATATTCAATATCATCTTGCACCTGTTTAACCGGCAGAATACTTCCACCGTATTCTTCATAGGTTTCAAAGATCTGTTCGAATTCATTTTTACCAACTGTCGCAAAGTTATCATCTGGGAAAAAGTATGCAAAATCGCTTTTACCAATAAAATCAATAACTTCAGGCGTGCTAAGCGGAGCTTGATTACCATAGAATTTGCAGTCTTGTTGGATAAATTTCGCCGGAGCTAAAAATTCGACTCGTTCAACTTTTTCAGCAAAAATCATGTTTACCCTTTACTCTGAAGTTCTTCGATAATTGATTTTTTATTTTCGAAAATACTCTCTATCGAAGTTTTTTCAGGACTAATAACGATTGCAATATTCTGCGCAGAGATTCCAGCCTTAACTAGTTTTTCCATTAAAACCACAATGGAATTTTGTAAGTAACCCTCAAAGGGTAATGGTAGTAATTCTTTAGCAAATCCTGTAGTTGCTGGATATCCACGCGTACCATTTCCTGCCGCTGGAATAACAACTTTTAAGTTTTTACATTTCTTTTGCATATAAATGCCTCCTTTTTTAAGTACTTTGGTTGCCCAAAGCCAATGTAGCAATTATACCATAAGAAAAGCTAGCAGTCAACCCCCTGCTAGCTTTTAAAATTTTATTGATCTTCACCACCAAATTTTTCTTGATCGTTTTCATCGCCGTCAAGATTTTCAACAACTTCACTTTCAGTCGCCTCATTTAAAGCGTTAAACAATCCATCCTCAACATTTCCACGAGGTTTCTTTTCAGTAGGTTTAGCAAGCTCAATATCAAGCTCATAACCAGTCAATCGACTTGCAAGACGAACATTTTGACCTGCACGACCAATTGCAATACTTTGTTGATCTTCATTAACAAGTACTGTTGCGCGTTTTTTCTCATTTTCGCCAGTAGGTTTTGATTTGAACTTCAATAACCTCAGCTGGGTTTAGAGCTTCACGAATAAATTCACTTGGGTTTTCACTCCATGTAATAATATCGATTTTTTCGCGCTCACCAATCTCATTCATAACCGATTGAACACGCACTCCACGACTACCAACGAACGTTCCAACTGGATCAACACCACTCATCATTGAGCGAACGGCCATTTTTGTTCGACGACCAGCCTCACGAGCAATCCCCACAATTTCAACCATTCCGGTTTCAAGCTCAGGAACCTCTTGTTCAAAGAGATTTTCAACAAATTTAGCATCTGCACGAGAAAGAATTAATTCTGGCGCACGACCTTCACGCTCAATCTCTTTAATCAAAACTTTAACTCGTTGACCAACGCTAAAAGTATTCACCATTAATTTGTTCACGAAGTGGCATAACTCCAGTCGCTTTACCGAGATCAATTCGAACAAACCGTTGATCAATTTTCGAAACAGATCCACTTACGATCGTGCCAACCTTATCTTCATATTCCTCAAGAATAATTTCACGTTCAGCTTCACGAAGCCGTTGCAACACAACTTGTTTTGCAGTTTGCGCAGCAACTCGACCAAAAGTTTCAACAGGAAACTTCTCTTCAACAATTTCACCAACTTCAGCATTTGGATCAAGTTCTTTTGCATCTTCGAGCGAAATTTCGTTATTAATATTGTAAGCTTCCTCACCATCAACAACTTCGTACTGAACAAAAACTTCCGCATCACCAGTTTCAGTATTAAGCTCAGCACGAACATTCTGGTCGCGATTTCCGTTCTCGCGGCGCCAAGCTGCAGCAATTGCCATTTCAATAACTTCTAGAACTTTTTCTTCAGGGCAGTTCTTTTTCAGCAGCAATGTTTTTTTGCAGCTAACATCATTTGTTTAACATTCAAATCTTCCATTTTATCCTTTCAAAACATTTTCTTATGAAAAATGCCGACCCGCTGGCCGACTACTTTTTAATTCTATCACAACCAGAACATTTCGTCAAGAACAAAAATAAAAAGCCTGTAAGTTTTACAAGCTTTTCAGTCTACTAATTGGAATCTTCCATCAGTAAATGTTTCTATCGGGCGTGACCAGATTTCTTCTTCACCAATCTTTTGGTAATTCACCAATTTTTCGTCATGATCTGTATGTCGAGAAATACTTTCAACAATAAATTCTCACCATCATAATGCCTATATACACCCCTCGATCTTTACATCTTTAATTGGTTTAAAAATCACTATAGCCTAAACAATCTTGAATCGTGTTGGTGATAATATTTTTTTAACTATATTATTTGAACACTCTAGATTTTTTTAATCTCGTTATTTTCTATCAAAAAAACTAAACAAAATTGTTGTAGATTTACTCCCTTTTTCCAGGCAATAAACTACCGCTAAAAATCAAATATTGAATCCTCGGCTTTAAAAACCATACCGAAGATCGTAGTAAATTTTTATCTAGCCAGTTTATCTCTTCTATTGAAAGAATTATTCTTCTATAAACTGGTGCTACATTTTGAAGGTTGGGCGATTTATTTTCAATTGCTTCTTCTAAAGAAACCATTTTCTTCACCTCCTAAGGTGCTAAACTCGTCTCATTATATTTTATTTCCAATTAAAAAACAAGCCCTTTAGAATGTCGCTGTTTTTCATAAGAGATGCTTAGAAGCTAACTACTCTGTTTCATTCCTTGACGGAACCTATCTTCCGTTAAGACATGGAACCGTTAGTAAAGAATGTATTCATATCGCACTTGGCATTGCACCAGAAGGACAGAAGGTTGTTCTTGGATATGAAATCACCCCAAACGAAAAACAATGCTTGTTAGTCCACCCTGTTAGACAGATTTCAAAGTCAACGCATCCATAAATGGTTTGGCTAATGTTCTGACACACTTGAAAGCTTATTTGATTAACACTCCGTAAAACTCTACTAGAGTGTTTATACAAAATTATTGACAGTATCTTTTTCTTTCTGATATAATAAACCTCAGGAGGTATTATATGTCTAAACAAAAAATTAATCGCTTTGTCGGATCTATTGGAGCTTTTATTGGGATCCTTGTCTTTATTGCATATGTTCCACAAATTATCGCTAACCTGCAAGGAGTAAAAGCTCAACCGTTCCAACCACTATTCGCAGCAGTTTCTTGTTTAATTTGGGTAATCTATGGTTGGACAAAAGAACCTAAAAAAGATTGGATCCTCATTATTCCTAATGCAGCGGGAGTGATATTAGGCGGTTTAACTTTTATTACTTCTTTATAAAAATTATATAAACAAAACCAGCAACTTCATAAAAGTTACTGGTTTTTCTGCTGGTCGTAGGGATTAAGCCTATTTCCAAATATACAAAGCTACCAGAATTAGCCGTTGAGATAGTGAATGAGCTGATTGATAAGATTGTGATTCATAAACTAACTGGCACGAAACACAATCGTACTATCCAAATTTACGTTTATTACAATTTCATCGAAAAACTAGATAAGGAAAAAGCGAGCCAAACGACTTGACTCGCTAATATTAACCCATTTAGCTAAACTGCTATTGTCAGGTCAGCCGATTGAGCTTGTTTTTTATTGTATATATTCAATTAAGAGTTTAATTTAACCAACAAATCAATTGTTTTTTCGGTCAAAATTTGATTTGCCAAATTACGGCGAACATCGTCAGAAGAAAGTTGTTTTACAACTTCTTTACTGTTACCATATTGTTCTTTTAGTTGAGCGATTCGAGCATCAAGTTCATCTACACTAGATTGAATTTTTTCAACTTTCGAAAGCTCAGCTAAAGCTAAACCAGATTTAACTCGAGATTCGGCAACAGCTTTAACGTCGTTTTCTAGCCATTCTTCGCGAGTTTTATTCATTCGCTTAAGGTAATCATCCAAAGATAGACCCGAATACATCAAGTTTTGTTGCATATCCATTTCGATGCTCTGTTTTTGATCTTCAAGCAAAATTTCCGGAACAGGAACCTTCGAAACTTCAGCAAGCTTCTTTACAAGTTCATCTTTAAATTTGTCATCAGCTTCAGCTTGTTTTTGAGTTTTAAGATCTTCTTTAATTTGCTTTTCGAAATCTTCTTTAGTTTTAAATTCGCCTAATTTTGAAAGGAATTCTTCATTGATTTCAGGCAAAACATTCTCACGAACTTCATGAATTTTAACTTCAAATACAACTTTTGCTCCAGCCAAATCTTTTGCGTGGTAATCTTTAGGGAATTTCAAATCAAGAGAAAGTTCATCGCCCGCTTTTTTTACCAATCAGTCCTTCTTCGAAGCCAGGAATGAACGATTTTGAGCCAAGTTCAAGTGGGAACTTTTCGGCTTTTTCCGCCATCAAAAGCTACGCCATCTTTTTTTTACCCAAGAAATCGATAACAACTTCATCGCCTTCTTTAGCAGCGCGCTTAACTTCTTTCTTTTCAGCAAAATTCTTCAAAAATTTGGTCAATTGTTTCGTTGACTTCTTTCTGGCTAACTGAAACTTTTTTTCTTTTTTTAACCTTCAAGTTTTTATAGTCACCCAATTCAACTTTCGGCATAATTTCTGAAGTTGCCGTAAATTCAAGTTCTGTTCCAGGGACAAATTTTTTTAACATCAACCTCAGGCCGATTAATCGCCTGAATTTTTTCCTTCAAAAAGGCTTCAGCGACAGCTTTCGAAAGTGCATTTTCGATAATTTCTTGACCAAGAACGTTTTGATCAACTTGTGCTGCAACCATTTCAAGAGGTGCTTTACCTTTTTCGAAATCCTTCAATTTTAACTTCTTTTGCAAGTTTAGTCAACGCAACTTGCTCAGCAGCTTTTAATTCTTCAACTCCAAGAGAAATTGTAAGCTCAACTTTTACGTCTGAAATATTCTTTACTTTTTGTCTTCATACACCTTTATTATAACATAACCTAATTTTTAAAAGCAAAAAGAGCGCCGTAACGCCCGAGATATCGATTGCAATAATCCTATTCCTGCTAGCTACAATGCTTATAGGAAATAAAAGCATTGCAATAACCCCAAGGAAATTACCATCTACAAAAAAATACCTTGCAAGAAGAATATCGCACAAAAATTATAAAAAGTTACAAGAATGTGTATTAAAAATATTCTTTTTCGATTTTGCCATAAAGAACGCACCCTCGTTTCTAATTTGATATCTAATATTATATCATCAGAAACTTACTTTGTCAAATAATTTTGTCGAACAAATTCATACATCAAAATCCCACTAGCCACGCCAACATTAACACTTCTAGTTGATCCAAATTGCTCAATAGCAACCATTTCTTTGCAAGCTTCAACCATTTCTTTCGAAAGCCCATCACTTTCATTGCCAAACACTAAAATCGAACCTTTTTCTAACTCAATCTCGTTTAGTTTTTTTGAACCTTTTTGATTATCAACCGCAATTAACTTTAGATTATTCTGTTTTGCCCAATTTATAAATTCCATAACTGTTTTGTGGTGAAAAATATTCATATAGGCTTCTGTTTTCATTGCCCCTCGGCGATTCCAATGCCGGCGGCCAATAATATGAATCCCTGCCGCGTTGAAGGCGTTCGCATTTCGCGCAATGGTACCAATATTAAAATCATGTTGAAAATTCTCAATCGCAATATGAAAATCATGACGCGAACGGTCAAGGTCATCTTTAATCTCTGCAACAGACAAGCCCTTGTACTTATCTATAACATTTCGAGTATCATTTTGGACAGTCAAGCCCTCGCCTGTTTCAAAATTCGGTCTATTTTCCATTTTGAATAGATTTAACTAACTCTTTTGTATCTGGGCGACCTTTTACTCCAGGGTTTAAAATATGCATTGGGTCGAAAATATCTTTAATTTGCAAGTAAATATTTTCAACTTCTTCACCTACGTTTCTCGCCACGAAGTGACCGTAAATTCTCCCCTCACCAGCACCATACGCAAACTCACCATCAACTTTAGCTAGTAAAGCACCTAAATCGGCAACAAATCGTAACGCTTTTTGTCGGTCGGTAACTTTCGAAAAATCAAATTCTGCAAGAATTTCAAATACAGAAGTTAAGGCCGAACCTTGAATAGGCGCCGGAATACTGTATTGTAAGGCTAGTTTTTGAAGACCTAAATAAAACGCTTCAAACCTTTCCATAGGCACGTAAACACCTTGAATTGGGTAAATTTCTTGTTTTATAACACCACTTCTTGCGCGTAAAATTTCACGAACATCCTGAATAGACTCCATTTCAGCTTTTTGAAAAATTCATCATCACCAGGAATCCAGACTGTCGAACCTTCAAATTTAGTTGAAATCTTTTGGATTTTATTCATTTTTGAAAGAATCTTTTTGCCGTTTTTATCCGTAACTCCAACCACAACAACCAGCTTCGTAGCTAATTTTTGCGAATTTCTATCTAAATAAAAATTGATACTTTTTGCCCGAAGCTACAGCGGCTTCAAACATTTTTTTCCATCATAGAGCTCAACAATATCTGGGTTAAATTTTTGCAATCTCATCATTAAAATCTCGTGCATCATCACGATTCGAAAAACCAACAACCATAAAATTGGTTTCGTTAGTTATATATTCTGTTTTAATCCGCGCCTCCGTTATAACGCCAAGAGTTCCAAGGGAGCCGAAAAAAATAGCGGGATTAGATTAAAAGTTTCATCCTCATTTTTTTACGTTAGCAATCCCAGAATATCCAAAACTAGAATCTTTGTCTATTTTCTGAATTAAACTGTAATTGTCTTCAATTAATGCATCTATTTTTACGATAAATCTCACCCTCAAAACTAGAAAAGAGCAATCTTTTTCACTCAATTCTTTACGCGAAATTTTACCTATATTAATAATATCGCCATTACTTAAAAACGACTTCAAGCTCTTCGATAAAATCAACCAATTCACCGTAATTATATTTTTCTGCAGGCAAATTCATTGCAATCGCGCCACCAACAGTTAACCGTTCTCCTGCGGGACTTTGCGGAATATCCATTGCCTGAGAAGCTATTGCGAGTTTTAATTTTTTTGAAAATTAGCACCAGCTTGAACTTGAACCGTCTTTTGAGCGTAAATCAAGCTCTTTAATTTTATCAAGATGACGAGAAATATCAAGAACAATACCTTTACCAATCGAAGATCCGTCAGTACTTCCACCATAACCACGCGCGGTTACACCAAAAATATAATCCTTCTCGGCTAATTGCCAAGAGAAACGCATAATCTTTTGAATATCCTCATTAAATCTTGGATAAATCACTAAATCTGGCTTAATTTTTAAGAAAGCTACGATCTGTCGAAAATTGTTTTAACCTAGTTTCGCGAGCCGAAACCTCTCCGATAATATGTCCATTTAAGTATTTTTGCAATTTTACTCATTAGCCCCATTTTAACACAAGCAAAAATAAAAATTCAACTTTTGATTTTTTTAACTTAAAAAAATGCTAAAAATTTATACATGTATTCAAGAGCAACCCCTTTTCAAAAAGCCGACAAAATTGCCGGAACTCATCAAAAAATTGATCGAGCAGCACGCTTAACACTCCGAAAGATTCTTTCGAAAAAAATCCAACTTTTTCAAAAGTTCATTTTCCGAAAATTGACGAAATATTAGTTTTTGAAGGAAATGGCGGCCCAGACGGTATTAAGACAAAATCTCCAGGAAAAGACGAACCTTGGCATTTTGTTGAGCCTTATGGTGATTTAACGCCAATAAAAACCTATATCGAAAATCATCTTTTTAACCTTTCGAAAGCTCTTTCTGAAAAAAACTATGTACGAGCAAGTTTTGAGGCTGGATGGATGGCTCATGCGATCACTGACGCTTTAACGCCTGCACATCAATACCCAATGACCGATAAGATTATTGAAATTTCTGGTAAAAAACCCGAAGAACGAGATAAAAATAATTAAAAAAATGTTTCTTTCTGGAAAGAATTGGCGAGAAAGGCTTCTTAACAACTGGGAATATATCGGACCTAAGGGTGTTATGAGTTCACATATGTTATACGAAATGGGCGTAGCTACAATGATAACCTCTATTGCAGCCAAAAAAATCACAAATGACCCAACCGAAGAAGAAATTTCTCGTGTATTAAATGGTAATTTTATGGAAGTTTTTGAAGAAAAAATAAAATGGGTTGCTGATCAGAAATATTACGAAACCTACCTTGAAAAAGGGTGGACAACGTCTCTTGCGCGCAATACGAAGTCTATATTACTACCCGAGATTTCAAAAATAGTCGCCCTTGGATGGTTTGAAGGTATTCGACGCGCCTCAGTTGAGGATTTCGAAAAACTCAAGGAGCAAGAAATGAACATCCGCTTAATTTCAGGAATTTTTAAAAAACCACAAAATTACCGCCCCAAATTCACGACAAACCCACCCTGATGAGTGAGCGCGCAAGAAATGCAATTTTTAATGCAATCCAGCAAAGAATCCCCAATGCCGAAGTTCTTGATGCCTTTTGCAGGAACTGGAGCTTTAGGACTTGAAGCAGTTTTCACGCGGAGCGAAAAAAAGGTCGTTTTTTTATCGAAAAGAGCCGTTCAGCTCAAAAGATACTTTCCGAAAACCTGAAAAATTACAGAAAAAAATTTAAATGCTGGCGAAGCTAAATTAATTCGCGCAAGCGTTTCAAGCTGGCTAAACTCAACCGAGTCTCAATTTCATCTTGGTGAAATTGAAGAGATGCCAAGTTTTGATATCATTTTTGCGGATCCACCATATTACGACCCTCAATTCCCAACCATCAAGAATCTTTGCAAAAGGTTAAAGACCGACGGGATCTTAATTTTATCACAACCTAAAGAGCTTGAAAATTTCGAATCTGAAAAAAACTAGTTCTAATTAACGAAAAAAACTTTATTCGGGCGCAAAAAATACTATTCTTTCAAAACAAAATAATAACCCTCCTCCAAGGGTTATTATTTTTACATATTTCTTTCAAACTCTTCTCTTTCGTCTTCAAAAACAGTAAATAATGAAATTACCACGGGTAGAACAATTAAGAAGAAAATTTCAACTTGCGGTAAAAAAATTGAGATAAAAGCGATTATCGCAATCCATACCACCATCACACCTGTATGCAAAAGATGGTATTTTCGTTGAATTCTACGATTCTCTCCATGAAAAAAGCCTGCATTATCACCAGATGCACTCGCAGTAATCCAACGAGTTGCAAGATCTGTAAGCAGATAAATCATCGCATAGCCAAATGCTGGAAGCACCTCGTTTGGCGAAGAAAGCACCCAACGCATGAAAAGCGGAATTAACGACATGAAAAACATATACATCATATTCTTCCAAATAAAGCTATTTGTTACTCTATCCACTTTATCTAAAATATGGTGATGTCTGTTCCACTGAATACCGACAATAATAAAACTTGCAAAATAAATTAAAATCGAAAAGCCAAACTTGTGCAATTCCGTTAAGCTATTTGCAGAAATTGGTAATTTAATCTCAAGAACCATCAAAGTAATAATAATAGCCGTTGCTCCATCTATTAGTCCAACCAACCTATCCTTTGAAATCTTTCCACCATGGTAAATTTTATGTATTCGGCCTAATCGCCGATATGCATTTCTAGTCCTATCCATCTTTTCCTTTCTCGGGATAATTATAACATGTTTTACTTATTTTTTTCAAAATGCTTATATTTTATATGCAAAAATAAAACCGCCCCTTCAGAAAAGCAAGCGGTTTTATACTGATTATCCTCGTGCAAAGTGAGCAAAAGCACGGTTAGCTTCTGCCATCTTATGAGTATCTTCTTTCTTTTTGAAAGCTGCACCAGTTTCATTATAAGCATCAACAATTTCAAGTGCTAAACGTTGACTGTAAGGCATTCCGCTTCGTGCTCGAGCTGCTTGAACTAGCCAGCTAAAAAGCAAAGTGAAGTTGTCGGTGTCCTTGAACTGGGAACGGAATCTGATAGTTAGCACCACCAACGCGTCGAGATTTAACTTCAAATGCTGGTGAAATATTTTTCAAAGCCTTTTCAAAGATCTCTAATGGATCTTCACTATCAAGTTTTTTGGCTGCAGTTTCAAGTGCTTTATAAACAGCTTTTTCGGCAACAAGTTTTTTACCGTCAAGCATAGATTTGTTGATCAATCTTTGAACCAAAACTGATTGGTATCGTCGGTCTGGTTTTAGTTCTCGTTGTAACTTCTTGGTAACTTTTCGGGGCATCTTTATTTCTCCTTCTTCGCACCGTATTTTGAACGGCCTTGTTTACGATCTGAAACACCTTGAAGGTCTAGTGCACCACGTACGATGTGATATCGCACACCTGGAAGGTCAGGCACACGTCCACCGCGAACCAAAACTACAGCGTGCTCTTGAAGGTTGTGACCTTCACCACCAATGTAAGCCCATACTTCATAACCGTTTGTCAAGCGAACACGCGCAACTTTTTCGGAGCGCTGAGTTAGGCTTTTTAGGTGTCTTTGTTGTAACTTTAACACAAACTCCACGTTTTAGAGGTGCGTTTTGTGCATAATATTTAGTTTTTAGCGCATTATGAATTCGTCCAAGTGCTGGCGATTTTGATTTTTTCGCAGCAGTCTTTCGAGGTTTTCGCACTAACTGATTGATTGTTGGCATCAATTCTCCCTTAAATTATTTAATATTTCACTTCCCAAAAGTTGATAAATCTTTTGTAAAAAGTGCCTCATATTTTTTTCGAAACAGCATTTTCGAAAAAAATGTCTTTACCTTTTTAGCTGAACTCCTTAACACACAAATTCATTCACTAAAAAGAGGAAACTCACTAAGTATTTTACCAAATTTTTAATCAGAAATCAAGACTAAAAACCTAATTTAATAGAGTTAGGCGTTGATATTTTTCAAGAGTTTTTGGTCTATTGCTTAGGTATTTTTTCCATTCTTCTTGATTTTCGAAAAGAAAGTCCACAGCAGATTGCGCTTGAGAAATTATCTGTGTATCACCAATATTTGCAAATTCCAGATTAATTTCACCCGACTGAGCCTTACCGTAGATTTCACCAGCCCCACGAAGCTCTAGATCTTTTTCCGCTAAAACAAAACCATCGTCTATTTTAGAAATTTCCTGAAGTCTTTGAGGCGGTTTTGCGTTAGAACTCATTACAAGATAGCAAAAAGCATCTCCGCCACCGCGACCAACGCGCCCACGCAGCTGGTGAAGCTGCGCCAAACCAAAACGATCCGCATTCTCAATCACAATTACACTCGCATTTGGAATATCAACACCAACTTCAATAACAGTAGTCGATAATAAAATATCCGCTTTTTTTGCCAAAAAAATCTGCCATAACTTGTTCTTTTTTTCTTCAGATTTCATTTTTCCATGAAGTTGTAAGATTCGAAGCCCCTTAAAATCACGTTTTAACCGCTTAAACTCCGTTTCGACATTCTTAATTTCTTCGTTTTTACCTTCTTGAATTGCGGGAACAATAATAAACACTTGTCGCCCGTTCGAAATTTCCGTTTTGATTTTAGAATTTATTGGCGCACGAGACGCCGGCGAAATAATTTCTGTTTTTACGGGTTTTCGCCCAGCCGGTTTTTCCTTCAAAATTGAAACACTCAAATCTCCAAAAAAAGCGTCAACTGTAGTGATCGTGGAATTGGTGTCGCTGTCATTGCGAGTAAATGTGGCATTTTTTGATGCGATTTTTCAAGAATTTTCTGCCGTTGAGCTACACCAAAACGATGTTGTTCGTCAATAATCACCAAACCAAGATTCAAAAATTCAACTTTATCTTGTATGATTGCACTCGTTCCAACCAAAACATCTATTTCACCATTTTTTTAAGTTTTTGATAAAGATTTTCTCTCTGTTTACCCTTGACTTTCCCCTGACAAAAACCAACCGAAATATTAGCCCAAGATAATGTTTTTCGAAAAAAATTCTCCGCAAGCTGAAATGCTAAAATTTCAGTTGGCGCAAAAACAGCAACCTGAAAAACCATTTTTTTAATCGCATTTAATGCCGAAATCGCCGCCACTGTCGTTTTTTTCCAGACCCAACATCACCTTGCAAAAGCCGATTCATCGGAAAAATCTTGTTTCATATTTTGAATTATCTCCCAAGAAGCCAACCTTTGAGAAGGTGTTAAATCGAACGGAAGTTTTTTTCTACAAACTTTTTTTACATCTTGAATTCTTGGCTCAAAAATGTATCCGTGCAACTGTTCATTTTCTATTTTATTTAATTTCGAAGCCAATATTAACTCAAAAATCTCCTCGAAGGCCAATCGTTTTATCGCTAAATCAAACTGCTTTCCAGATTCAGGAAAATGCACCCACTCAATTGCTTGTGCGCGTGAAATTAGTTTTTCTTTTCGAACAACAACTTCCGGTAAAGTTTCAGGCAGAATTTTCATGAACGGTTTTAACTCCGCCAAAGTTTTACGAATTATATCCGTTTTCAAACCCTTTTTTTGATGATAAATTGGCACAATTTCACCATTTTCACCTTCGAAATTTGTTTTATTCGGCAACTCTTCGCGCTTCATTACGCTTGGGTTTGTGATTTGGTAGCGATTATAGTTAAATTCAAACTTTCCCGAAAAATAAAATTCATTTTCATCTTGCAATTGCTTAACTCTATAGGGCTGATTAAACCAAATCGCTTTAATCTTCTCTTTGCCATCTGTTAAAATTGCCTCGGTTATGGTCATTCCCCGACGAACTCGGCGCATAGAAACTTTTTCAGCATAAGCTTTAAACAAAACTTTTCCTGGCTTAATTTCACTTAAACTAGTCAAACTTGCAAAAATCTTCATATTTTCTCGGAAAAACTCTAAAAGATCGCCAACTGTTCTTAAATTAGCGTTTTCAAATTTTTCAAGTGTTTTTCGCCAACACCCTTTAACAAGCTCTAATGAAGAATTTAGATTCATTATATAATTTTAGCATTTTTGGCTATCATTTTCAATTTTCAGAAAGATTTACTCTCTTCCAGTTTTCGTAAAAATTTTTTTGTCACAAACTTTCAAACCCTTAATACAGTTAATCTCATTACTTTGATACAAATTAATATCTATAACCGTTCGATTTAATTTAAATAGTTGAATTGAGTTCTTCCAGACTATATAGCTTAAAAAAATAGAGTTGCTAAAAAGTTAACACAAATAATTACAAGAATAATGTTGTTTTTTTAATATCTTTGTTTGATTTACTTAAATTCTTCATATTTTAATTTTACTCAAAAAAATACTTATGTCAATAAAAAAATCGCCCAAATTTGAGCGATTTTCAAAATATAAAACTACCTATTCTCCAGTTGTTTAATTTGATTTTTCAAAGATTCAATCTCTCCATGTTGATTAAAAAAATAATATCGTTTTGGTGGTCGAAATTTTCAAGATAATTATTATAGAAAAACCACACAAACATCAAGTTTATTACAGAGATAATTCCAATAATTATAGTTAAAATAAAATGTAAAATATACCAATCACGGTGGGCGAAAAAATTTCATTTTTAGTTTTTTTCGTTCTTTTTCATAATTACTCCTTATAGAAAAGAGCTTGTTTAACTCTTTTATTTTTTTATTGTATCAAGACATTTCTAGCTCCGTGAGGCACGTAGACAGAATAGCTATTCTCCATCCTTCTCGGAAGCCAGCCCCATTGTTTCCAAGAAACAGTAACAGTAACCTGATATCTTCTGCCGGTTTGAACTATAAAAAGACCTTGCTTTTTGATACGGTACGGATTGATTTCTACCATTAACACTATCCGTTCCGCCAGCCACTACAATACGCGATGCTTCAACTGGGTTTCCTTCTGAAAGACTATCCCCAAGAACAAACGAAATCGAGCGTGTATCAGCTTTAACATCCAAAGACCCAAAAGCTACAAAACCTACAAAAATCCCTAGAATTAGAGAAATACCAACGATCGTTTTAGAAAAGAGCTTCTTCAATTTATTCACCTTTTATCTTTCTATTTTTTATGAAGATTTAGTGAATTAACACAAGCTTTAAATAGATATTACCACACCAAAGAGTCCATGTCAATAAAAAAATCGCCCAAATTTGAGCGATTTTCGAAACAGATTAAACTTTATTCACTACTGGGATAACGATTGGTGTATGACCAGTTGAGTCAAACAAGATATGAGAAATATCATCCTTGATCTCTTGTTTCATATCTGCAATTTCGATTTTACGTTCAACTTCGCGATCAGTTTTAATTCGCAAATAATGACGAATCTTACCAATCAATTCTTCACTATCTTTAAGATATACAAATCCGCGAGAAATCACATCTGGAGTCTTCAATAACCGACCCGTTTTCTTACTAATAGTTAGAACAATAATAAAGATTCCCTCTGTTGAAATGTGCAAACGATCTTTCACAACAGCATCATGAACCGTGTTTCCAGTATTGTCATAAAGAATTGATCCAACATGAACGCGACCACCTTTTTTAATTGTACGCTCTTTGGTTAACTCAATAATATCACCACTATCCGCAACAAGAATTTCATGTCGTTTTAGTCCAAGCACTTTTTGCGCCATTTCGGCATTATGTTGAAGCATATAGAATTCACCGTGAACTGGCAAGTAGTTTTTTGGACGAATAGTTTCAACCAATCGAACATGATCATCATAATATGCATGCCCTGAAAGGTGTAGGGGGCCAATTCCATGATAATGACCTCGGCCGTGTTGAATCACACCAGCGCCCTCGCGCAATAGCCCATCCACCGTTGAGGCAACTCTAGGCTCATTTCCAGGAATAGGATTTGAAGAAAATACCACAACATCGGTTGCCTTAATCTTAACAAATCGGTGAGCTCCAGTTGCCATACGGTTCAAAACAGCGTTTAATTCACCCTGTGAGCCGGTACATACGATTGAGACTTTCGAATCATCAAGTTTGACAATATCTTCCATTTTCACAATCACGTCTTTAGGAACTTTAATTTTTCGTGATCGTAAAGCAACTTCGATTGCGTTAATCATCGAGAAACCTGCAAAAGCCACTTTCCTATTATGTTTTACCGCTTCATCAAGAATCAATTGTAATCGATAAATCTGACTTGAAAAACATGAGAAAATCAACCGAGCATGAGGGTAAGCCGTCATAACTTCGCCAACACTTTCACCAATAGAATATTCACTGTGTGGGTGTGTTCCTGGTGTATCGATGTTAGTACTTTCGTTCATCAATAGATCAACGCCCTCTTTTTGCGCAATTTCAGCAAGACGCGGAAGGTCGAACTGTGTGTCGACTGGATCATTTTCGAAACGCCAGTCACCCATATGTACAATGTTTCCATTTGGTGTTCGAATAACCATCGCTACACATCCTGGAATTGAGTGAAGAACGTGCACAAATTCAAGTGTCATATGCTCAGAAATCCTAATCTGTTCATGCTTAAATGGATCAACAACTTGATAGTTTGGCGAAACTTCAACAACCGCTTCTTCCATTTGACGCTTAATCATACCAATCGTAAAATCAGTAGCATAGATTGGAATATTGTTTCCAAATTCAGGCAAGAGCTGCCGAACCGCACCAATGTGGTCAAGGTGGGCATGAGTAAATGCAACCGCCTTAACTTTATGCATATTATCTTTCAAATATGTAATATCCGGTGTCATAAAGTTTACACCAGGGTAGTCTTCGTTAGGAAAAATTGAACCCATATCGATAACTAGGATTTCATCCATATACTCAATTGCGAACATATTTTTACCAATTCCAAATTCACCCAAACCACCAAGCGGAATCACTCGCACACTATCTTTTTCTGGGCGGAGCTTCTTCAACTTCGAAGCCGTTAATTGTTCACCATCAAAGCCATTGAACAGCGATTTATTAACAGGGATATTTACGATATGTTGCGTTGCGCGCATATTGATGTCATTTGAGATCATTCTTTGAGCACGAATAACCGCACCACGCCTTGTTGTTGTTGGTAGGTTTACCTTTTTTGCATCATTTTTTTGTGAATGATTGTGCTTAGCGATATTCTTTGCTTTTTGCTGAGCCACTTTCGAAGATTTCTTTTCGCTTTCTTTCTTGCTGTTTCCCAACGTATTTATCGCGATTTTTTTGCAGATCTTGCGCCTTTTTGTAAATTAGCCCGCTTTTCGAGCTTGCTTTTTCATTAAAATTATTAGTCATTATTCTCCTTGATTTAAAGCGTTCGAAAAAAATTATTTTTAAAGGTCGGATTTTTTTCGAACAAGTAATATTTTAGTACTTTTATTTTACCAAATCTCACAATGAAAGTCAAATAAAAAGAGCCCTGCGGGCTCAAAAAAACTAAAAAAAGCAAAAAAACGATATTTTTATACGCTCTAAAAGAGAAAATTTATAACCTCTTCCTTTAACTCTTTATATAAAATAAAGATCGTGTCCTTTTTGGGATGCGGGATCTTAACTTTATTTTTTTAAAAGAGTTTTTATACCTTTTTAAGATGATTTCACGGTGTTCGGGCTCTAGATAATCTATTCCACAATAAACAAATCGTGGTAATATATCTACAAATTCCCTTTCGAAAATATTATATTTTTTTCGAAAAATAGATAACTCAACCATATCTATGTTAGAGATTTCTCTTCTCGCGGTTCTTGAAATATCATATCCAACACCTCGCCTAGTAATATCAGAAAGCTCTTTACGGAAAGCTTCACAAATATGAATTTTTTTCTTCAAAATTCATAGAATGTTCTTCTATCAATTTTTGGAATACGCTCTCCGATTATCTGCACTAAAGCCCGAGGATTACGAACACCCTCCAACGATAAATCCCTTTAAAAATCCCGATATATTTGCTTTTTTCGTCTAAAAGTACTTCTTTTGACATTTTGGCTACCTCCAAAAAATAAGATTATTTAACTATACGCTTTTTTTGAATTTTTTTGTCAATAAAAAAATCCCTGCATATTTGCAAGGATATTAAGAGATTCATCGGCTGTTACTAATAAAGAATAACGATGCAGACAATAGCACTAACATCAGAAAGAACAGGTGCAATAGGCAGCAAAATAGCTGATAAAAAAATACCAACAACAAAAATACGGTTAGCTACAGCCTTCTTTTTAAGATCTCTTTCTAATACATCTATCACATAATCATCCATCGTGTAATCTTCTTTCATCGTGTCATATTCACTTTCTAACACAAAAGCTACTGCAGGATATTCATCTTCTGGAAAAATTAACCATTTTCCCTCTTCTTCTGAATATATCACCCCAAATTGTTTTGGTGCACGAATTTTGGGCTCGTCGATAATACAATATAAACCGCCTACAGCAAGAAGTATAACACTTAATAGAGCTCTAAAAAGAGATGGTTGGAACAAAGCTACAATAATACCTAATATAACACTGAAAACCAATAAAAGAGCGCTTATCCCTTTATAAATTGTTTTTTTCGACGCCTAGCAAAATATTCTGTAGCCTCGTCCATATTATCAAATACTGGCAATTCTCTGCCGTTGTATTGTTTCTTAACTAATGTCATAGAAACTACCTCCTAAAAAAATACTTTCGCAAAAAATACGAACATATATTATAATATCATATTTTTTTGAATAAGTCAACTAAACGCCCTCTTTTCTTTAATTCTAGAAATAAAAAAAGACAGCCTTAGCTGCCTTATTTTTTTTGAGGTGTTTTATGTAAAGTCTTGCAAGACTTTAATCAATTGAGGAGCATTTTTAGTTTTAATTCCTACCTCGATTTGATATAATTCTTTTTTTCCTGGTTGAAATCTAGCTTTAACCATAACCCTGTCACCTTTGTCAAAAGCTGTTAGCTCAATGTTAAAGTTATCCTTAGCACGAGATGAAATATTGTTCTGAATACTCTTAAAGCATAACAACCCAAACAAAACGATAACAAAAAATGCAATAACTCCAACTACACTTGATGCATTCCTAACAATTATAGTCGCCACAATAGCAAAGATAACAAACATAATTGCCATACAGAAAGAATAAAAACTAAATACTGCCTTGTTAACCTGATTGTTAATTCTTCTCAAACAATCAAAAGCTTCTTTTTGGATATTTGTAGGTTTCTCAACCTCCTTTGTTTTTGGAAAAACATTATACCAAACTAAGTTAGTTCTGTCGTTTCCAAAACGTTTTTTTCTCAAATATCGGTAGATCTTTGTTTAAATGCCAATACCCCAGAATGCCGATTTTATATCTCATAACACCAAGGATAATCTCCATCAAACCGATGAGAATAACTGCATTATTGTTTCGCTTCAATATCGAAGCAATTAACACGAACAACCCAATAAGAATACTTAAATCTATAAAACGATAGATTATCTTATCGTGTTTAAAGAATGCTTCTGCTACCTTGTCTAGCCGTGAAGATTTTTTTCACTAACGATCGTCGTATTAAGTTTGACTTCTTCGTTTTTGGAAATTCTGATAATTCTTCATTTCTTTGATTTTTGATACTTTCATAATATCATACCACCTCTTTATTAATTTTCTTTACTCTTTCGAGTAACTTACATATTATACAACACTTTTTGATATTTATCAAGTCATTGCCTGGTTTTTAAAAAAATCTGTTAAACTTATTACATGAATGAAAAATTTCGACTTAACCGACTTTTTCGAAAGATATCTTTAATGATTTTTCGAAAACCGAAATTCAAAAAAACACAAAAATAACCCTAAAAAAATCCCAGTTATAATGATTTCTGGTTTTTTTAGGCGCTGGAAAAAAACGACATTGTTGAATCATCTTCTAAAAACCAGCCCTAATCTAAAAAAATAGGTGCAATCGTTAACGACTTTGGAAAAAAATAAATATCGACAGCAAACTACTCTCCGGCAACTTAGACCAACAAACTATTGAACTCAGTAATGGCTGTATTTGTTGCATGATTGGAAGTAACGGCTTAAGCGAGCCTCTAGCTAAACTTGCCAATAAAGACTCTGATCTTGATGCAATATTAATTGAAGCTAGCGGAATTGCCGAACCTTATGACCTTCTTAAAAACTTTGCAATATTCCGGGAATAAATATTCTTATTTTTGGCGGAAATATCTATATTATTGATGCTCAAAATTTCGAAAAATGCTAGTCGGGATTTTCCAACACATTTTAAAAAAATGCTTAAAAGGCAAGCGATATTATTGTTTTTAAATAAAAACCGATTTAGTTTCGAAAGATAAACTAAAAAAATATTGAATCTACGATTCATGAGCTAAATTCGCAAGCACCCATTATTTATAGTCAAAACTCACAGATTGATTCGAAAAATAATTTTTTTCTTGGAATGAAAAAAACCTTTTACGAAAAATGTAGAAAAACACCCATGACCACAAAAACCATATACATCATGAATTTGAGTCAATTTCTTTTCGAAACAAAAAAGCCGATCGACCCTAAAAAAATTTAATGCTTTTTTTAGACAATCTTCCTCAAAAATCTTTTTAGAATGAAAGGAGTTTGCTATTTCGGGATGAAAGGTTACGAGCAAAAGCTTTATAGTGCAAACTGTTGGAAAAACCGTTAATATGACTACTGAAGAATGGGGAGATGAAGAGCCTAAAACTGAGCTGGTTTTTGATTGGTGCAAAAATGAATAAAAAGCAAAAATCATTCAACAACTTAAAAAAATTAGAAGATGATTCTCCAGATGAAATTACACCAGAAAAATATGGTAAACTTCGAACGATTTTTTTCTTAAAAAAATAATAAAACCGACCTTTGAATGTTTTTGGTCGGTTTTATATTGCTTATATTTTCATTAAGAACTCTTCTACTTGCTGTTTGTCTCGTTCGATTAACTCAATTCGCCCAGAAATTTCACGCTCACCCATTTCAATTGCTCGCGTCAAGCTTGGGTCATTTTTTAATGGTTCGAAGAAATCTTTAAACTCTTGTAATTCTCCTCGTGTTCTTAAAATTACACCGGAATATCGCGGAAAAATCATTATAGCTTTTATCTCCATCAAATTTTTTTGTGTAATAGCATCCCAATTATTTCGAAGCCAAGCCCATGCAAGTTTTCGAATTTTCGTGTTTCGAAGCAAATGAACATACCAGCTCAAAACATCTTGCGAACGAACTACATCATCTTCAAGCATCTTTTCGAGTAATTTTTTACCCGTTTCAGGATTTTTAGTTGCGGTTAAAGCAATCATAAGATCATCACGATAATCTACATTTGTTGTGCTTTTGATACTCTTCGATAAGTTTTTTTCAATCAATTCTGGAGTTTCATCAAATCTTATTTTTTTGCTGTTAAAATTAAACTTCGAATTTCAGAATCAATATCTTCCATATTTTGAGCTTTCGCAAAAATCTCTAACGCACCGTCAATTGCTTCTTTATTTTCCGCATAAATCATATGCGCAAGGATTGAGCTACGATTCTGTGTATCTTCCTCGTCTTCACTAGTCTTTTTAAAGAAGCCAAGTCGCTTAAATTCTGATTCTGCCAAACCTCCAACAAAAATTCTTCATTTTTTTGAGAACTTTCAGATCCTTCATCTACAAAAATTTTTCAATTCACCAATCAAGATACTAATCATATCCCAAACATTTAGGGAAGTTTCATTTTTTTATAGTATTGCAAAGTCTTCAATAGATCAACACTGGAAATTTCACCACCCCTCGAAAGCAACGATCGTTCTTGCAAGATCTGCAATCGCGAAACTGTATCTAGTCCACCATTTTGCACTTTTTCTAAAAGTTTTTCGAAAAGTTCACCTTCGTAATTACTGATAAAATGCGCAACATTACCTTTATTGAGCTGGACAAAATCACCCGTTTTTTGACAAGTTAATTCTTTTTGATTCATCACTTCTGGTAGATTAGGTTGATTTGAACGCAATAAAATTGGCCAAATTCGGTTAGTATCTTTTCCCTCACCAATGAAAAATTGCTTTTGTGAAAGCTCCAGATTATCACCACTATTTTTTACTAAAACGCTTGGATAACCGCTCTGAAGAAGCTCATGGATTCATAAAATCCGCAACATTTTTTTCCAGATGCCTCACTTAAACATTGCCACAAGTCTTCACCTACTGTATTTTTTTATATTTAAAATATTCAAAATATTCACGCAAACCTTTTCTAAAAGCCTCATCACCAATATATTCTCGAAGCATGTTCATTAATCTCGCGCCTTTTGCATACACAATCGCACCGTCAAAAATTATACCGATTTCATCTGGATGATGAACAGGAACGTGAACCGATTGAACTCCGTCGATTGCATCACGACGTAAGCTCAAAATAGCTTCATTTACCGCAAATTCTTCCCAGATTTTTCCATTCAGGCTCCAATACGTCTGTTGCAAAATACTCCATCATTGTTGCAAACGATTCATTTAACCACAACTCATCCCACCACTTCATTGTAACGAGGTTTCCGAACCACTGATGCGAAGTTTCATGAGCGATAACCAATGCTACATATTTTTTAGAAGAAATCGAAGACTTTTCATCCGCCAAAAGAGCAGTTTCGCGATAAGTTATCAAGCCCCAGTTTTCCATTGCACCACTAGAGAAATCCGGCAAAGCAACGTGATCACATTTTGGAAGCGGAAACTTTTGATCGAAGAAATCTTCATAAAACTCTAAAACCCTCGCAGCAAAATCTAGCGGAAACTCGAGCAGGCTAGATTTTTGAGCTTTAGTCGCCAAAACTGAAACTTCAGTCCCTGTTTTTTTGTTTTTCGAAACTCTTTGAAGGTCGCCTAAAACAAATGCTAAAAAGATAGGTTGACATTCGTGGAGTTTTTTTCAAATTTAGTAAAGCTTTATTATTTTCAAAAATTTTTCTACTTTTTTTCAAGATTAGTATTCGATAAAACTTCAACATCTTTTTTTGCGAAACGATCCCTAATGAAAAAGTTGCTTTAGCTTCAGGCTCATCGATACAAGGAAAAACCTCTCGCGCATGATGGCTCTCAAATTGGGTTGCCAAAAGCTCCTTTTTAACACCATTTTCCTTATAATAGCAAGGGTATAGACCGTGCATCGCATCCGTAATTTTACCTGAAAAACAAATTTCAAAGCTAGCTTCATCATCTTGATTAAAAATTAAATTGATCTATTCCTATCTTGATTGCATCTCTATTTTTTTCGAAAAAGTAGCCTTTTTATCATCTAAAAAAACGATTTCTTCAATCTTTAAATCTTTTTGCATGAAGAAAAAATTTCCTTTTTCGTTTTTTTGACTGTCCCAAAAATCTGTACCTTTTCCCGTAAAGCTACGCTTATCCGCTTGAGATAAATCCAACAAAAAGCTCATAGTGCTCAGGATTAAAATCATTAATCAATCTTTTTAACACTCATTCAAAATTCTCCTCTTAAAATCCGTTATAATTTCTTCAATCTTAGCACAATCTTCTTTTTTAACAAATAGCCATTGAGCATAAATTTTTATTTTTGGCTCTGTTCCGCTTGGACGAATTGTAATCCTATTCTCAGGTTTCATAAATTCGAAACTAACAGCATTGCCACCTTCGAGCATATTAAATCTACTTTTTTCTCCCGTAGCAACATTGATCTCCGTCAAATTATCAAAATCTTTAATTTTTGTTGCACCAAAAGTTTCTTCACCACTTTTAACTTTTTGCATAATTTCCTGCATTTTATTAAACCCATCTGAACCAGAAAAATTCAACAGATTCTGTTTTTTCTGTAAAAAAGCCGATTTCTGAATAAATTTCATCTAATTTCTCACCTAGAGTTTTATTATTTTTTTGAAGATCCGAGGCTAATTCTGCAATAATCAATCCAATCGTTGCAGCATCTTTATCTCTAGTCTGATCACCAACTAATCCACCAAGGCTTTCTTCGAATCCAGCGATAAAAATTTCACCTTCAGATTCCTTTTTGAAGGATTTTTTTGCCGATAAATTTAAAAACCAACCATTAAGTCATCATAAATTTTTATACCATATTTTTTTAGCCAAAGCATTTAGTGCGTCGGTAGTAACAAAACTTTTACAAATAAACCTTCTATCTTTAAAATATAAATTCTCATATTTGTTTATTTCGTTATGAATTTTTCGAAAACAGATAGTCTGCAGCTAAAAATTGCTGTCTGATTTCCTGAAAAAAACTTCGCACTTCGCCATTTTTTTCTCAAGACTCATCACACAAATCCTGTCCGCATCCGGATCTGTTGTTAATGCAATATCTGAGCACACTTGTTTAAGTTTTTTTAATTGCCATTTTATTTGCAGATAGGTTTTTCAGGATTCGGCTTTTTTTGTCTGGCAATGTTGAAAAAAATCTCCATCAAAATTCATTTGCTCATCAACCAAAAATAATATCTTTAAAAGCCGGCAGATTTTAATGTCTGTAAAAGATTTGTCGAACCAGTACCATGAATTGGCGAAAAATACAATCTTAGCATTTCTATTTTTTTTCCTACAGAAAGTTTAGTATTTGTGTTTATATTTTTTTCATCAATCTCTTTACCTAAAATTTGAATTTCGCCGCTTTGTTTTAACTCTTCAAAATTGCCAATTTTAATATCTTTTTATGTTTTTGTGCAATTTTTCATTAGGTTTTTATCGTTCGGTGAAGAAACCTGCGCTCCGTCATTCCAATAAACCTTAATTCCGTTATCTTGAGGTGGATTGTGGCTAGCTGATATTACAATTCCGGCTGAAGCTTTAAGTTCGCGAACAGTAAATGATAGTTCTGGAGTTGAACGTGGAGAATCAAAATAAAAAAACTTTTAATCTGATTTGCCGCTAAAACTTCAGCACACCTTCGCGAAAGCTCTTTCGATGAGTTTCGAACATCCCAACCAATAGCAACACTCAAGTTATGTTCTTTTTTTCAACTTTAAATAATTAGCTAGCGCTTGAGCACTTTCTGAAATAGTAATTAAATTAATTCTGTTTGACCCAACACCAACTTTTCCTCGCCGCCCTGCAGTTCCGAATTCCAAAACTTTAAAAAAGATTCCTCCAACTCTTCCCATTTTTTTCATCAATAATTAATTTTTCTATTTCTGTATGAAATTCTTTATATCTTTCATCAAAAACCAAATTTTAAGATTTTTCGAAAGCTGATTTCGATAAATGATTTTTCAGCATTTTTTTAGTTCGTTATTCACAATAGCTCCTTTTTACCATTTTATCACTTATCTCGGATAAAATCAAAGTGCTTGCGTTTTTGGCTTTTTTGTAGTAAAATATGCTCGATGAATAAATTTTTAAAGAAAGCTCAGAAAAAAATTTCCGACGACAACACTAAGGGTGCTCAAATTGGACTCCTTGAAGAGGTTTTTAACGATATATATCCTAATCGTTGGACAGTCTATAAAGTTAACTTCTTTCGCGGAATAGCTTTCGGTTTTGGTAGCGCGATTGGTGCAACAGTTCTTATTTTTCTTCTTGTATGGCTTCTTAATTTCTTCGTAAATATTCCCGGAGGAATTGGAGATTTTATCCAAGCAATTATACACGCAATGCAAAAGCCGAAGACAAATTTAAAATCACCCTTTGAAAGGGTGATTTATTTTTAATTTCCAGAATCGCTAGAACTGCTATTCGAACTTATCGAAGATGGCCCTGTATAACTCTTTGAAATTTTATAACCGCCAGAATCAGAAACTTCAACAGTTATATTCTGACCAGCCTTACTGAATGTGTAGTCTGTAGATAAAGTATTTCCAGTTGGAACGGCGGTACTAATAGTAGCACCATCAACTTTTACTACAACAGAATTTATATCAAAATTACCTTTATTAATATTGACATTTATTCTATATGTGTTTGAATTCGGATGTCTTGAGTAAGAAACACCTGATATACTTGGTTGGCTATCAGAACACTTATGTATATCGTCTTCTTCATTGATGTTATATCCATCTGGAACTGTAACCGATTTCTTCTTCGAAATAGGGTCTGTTACTTCAAATACAGTTAACTTAATACGAGTTGAGTCTGGTGTACATTTTGTCGCTTTCTTTTTCGAAATACTATCAAACTCGACTTCTCTAGATGTTGAACCGGTTTTGTTTTTATCCCACCAAGAAGGACAAATATCGGTTCTTCCATTTATAGTACAGCTTCTAATGCCTGCAGGTTTATCTATCTTATCGCCAGATTTCCATTTTCCGTTTGCAGCATAAACCTGTTTATGTACAGAACTCATATAGTCATTCACTACTCGACGCACAGCACTGTTATCGGAAGATCTTAGAGCTCGTCCATCATGATTACCACTCCAAACACCAGTGGCTACAACGGAAGAGTAGCTCATCATCCACGAATCTTTTGCGGCTCCTTTACCGTTGTCAGTTGTTCCTGTTTTTGAAGCTGTCCAAACCCCTGGAACAACAAATCCATAACTTCGACTCTGACCTCCAAAGGTTGTTATTCGAGCGCTAGCATCGGAAAGGATATCTGTCAATTCGTACGCTGCCTGCTGGTCAATAACCTGCTTAGATTCATCTTTCCATTCATAAATTTTTTGATTCGAAGAATTTTTAACCTCAGTAAAGTAAGTTAGCTCTTTGTATACACCTCCGCGAGCGATAGAAGCATAAGCATTCGTATGCTCATCTTGATGAACTGAACATCCACCACCAATAGCGGCAGAAAGACCAGCATTACTATTCTTACAGTAAGATTTATCGCCAAGTTGCTGTGCAACACTAATACCATCGTTAACTCCAACTATCGCTAAAGCTTTAACTGCAGCAATGTTTAAAGAGTTACCTAAGCTAAATCGTATAGGAACACTTCCATAAAACTGCTTAGAGGCGTTTCTAAGTTGACAAGACCCGTAAGTTCCAGCACAGTATTGAGAGTCAATATTTTCATCCTTTAGAATAGTACCTGGGGTATAAACTGTATCTTTTTTATTAAATAAAGCAGCGTAATCAACCACCGGCTTAATACTTGATCCAGGATCTAGAGAGGAAGTCGCAGCATTTGTTTGGCCATAACCCTCTTTATTGTAATCAACCGATCCAACTTGGGCGATAACTTGTCCAGTAGTAACATCCACTGATGTCATAGCGATATTGTCGGCACCGCTAATATACAGCGTTTTAGAACCTGCATTAACAGCCGATTCAGCAAGTGATTGAGCTTTAAGATCTACTGTTGTTTTTACGGTAAGACCTCCAGCACCGACAACTTTCACACCAAGCTTTTCTTCAAGTTTCTTTTTAACTTCCTGTACGAAGTGCGGTGCTTTGATATTGGCATATTGATCTCTTTCTGGTTTAATAGTTGCCAAAATATCAAAATCTTTAGCTTCTTTAGCTTCTTTTTCGGTGATAAATCCACAAGAAACCATATCGTTTAGCACTTTATGTTGACGCTCAACTAGACTCTTGTTAAATTCTCTGTTGTAGGGATTGTAAATTGCGGGGTTATTAGGAATAGAAGCCAATAGGGCTGCTTCAGCTAAAGTTAGATCTTTAGAACTTTTTCCGAAGTACGTTCGAGCACCAGACTCAACTCCGTTTCTTCGTCCACCGTAAGGAGACTCATTTAGATAGAGTGACAAAATCTGATCTTTATTATACATTTGTTCAACTTGGACCGCCAAAATCATTTCTTTAATTTTTCGCGGTATTCCACTTAAACCACGCTCATTTGACTCGTTCGAAAAATAAACCTGCTTGATTAATTGCTGAGTCAATGTTGAACCACCCTGAGTAGCACCACCCTTAAAATTATTAACAAAAGCTCGAACGATAGCCGTCAAATCAACACCTTTATGTTTATAAAAATCCCTATCTTCAATAGCGACTGTAGCTTTTTTAACGTAGTCGGATATCTCAGAGTTCTCAACAACTAGCTTATAGTCTCCAGAACCTTTATCCTCCCATAAAAGCTCACCGTTACGGTCGTAATACTTAGAAACAGTTGTCTGAACTCGTTTCGCCAATTCTTCAGGCTTGATCTGATTTAGGTCTTTTGAGACGTAAGCAAAAGCAGCGGCAATAGCAATTCCACTAAGAATAATTATTGCACCTAAAATTTTTAGGCCCATAAACAAACCTTGTTTGCTAAACCAATACTTCAAAACTCGCTTTGGGTGCAGCCTATAAAAGAACCTCTTTACTGGATCTTTTGGTAAGCTTGCGAGGTATTCCGCCCTTTCGCGAGCCCTAGAATCTTTTTTTTCTTTCATTCTATGTGCTAAATTTGTATACAAACCTAGATTATTCTGCCTTTTGAGCGTACCACCTTTTTTCAAGGATGTACGTTTTTTGGTAGAACTCTTTTCTTTATTAAGCCTATTTCTTCTATCCATACTGACTACAATTATACCGCTATGCTTATGCATTTCAAGATGCTTTCTAAGCCCATTTAGTGGAAAAAACACTTTTTATGTTAATATATATCATATAATCAAGTAATAGGAGACAAAATGAAATTATCAGAAGAACTAAAAATGGCGAGGTTTCTGGAATCAGACCACCTTCAAGGATCCAGAAATTTTTAGACAAAGAAAAAAACTAACAATTTATCTTGGCGCCGACCCTTCTGCAGACAGTCTTCATATTGGCCACTTAAGCGTTTATATGATGGTCCGTCGCTTTCTTGATCATGGACATAAGGTAATTCTCCTTATTGGTGGTGGAACCGGAATGATTGGCGATATGCGAGATACAGAAGAACGAGATTTACTATCCGCCGAAAAAGTTGCAAAAAATACTGAAGCATTAAAAAAACAGGTCTCAAAATTATTTGCAGGACAAGATTTTGAAGTTGTAAATAATGCAGATTGGCTTTCAAAAATTGAACTAATACCCTTCCTCCGCGATATAGGAAAAAAACTTTAACTATGGCTGAACTTATTAGCCGTGATTTCTTCAAAAGTCGAATCAATAACGGTAACGGCCTTAGCTTTGCTGAATTCACTTACACATTATTACAGGGTTACGATTTTTGGTACCTTCACAAGAATAAAGGCGTTTCTCTTCAAGTTGGCGGAAGTGACCAATGGGGAAATCTTCTATCTGGAGTAAACCTAATTAGAAAAAAAGAAGGAGACGAAGTCTTTGCAATGACTGCTCCTCTCTTGATCAACCGTTCAACAGGGCGAAAATTTGGAAAAATCAGAAGGAGGAGCACTCTGGTTGGATTCTTCGAAAACTTCTCCTTTTAAACTATATCAGTTTTTACTAAATTCTGATGACCAAAGTGTTTTCGAATATCTTAAAATCCTCACCATTCTAACAAAGGAAGAGATCGAATCAATTGAACAGGACCATCTCAACAACCCCCATCTACGGATTGCTCAAAAGGCTTTGGCACAAAATGTCGTTGAGACTGTTCATAGTAAAGATAATACAAAAAAATGTCATATCCGCAACGGAAGTTCTTTTCGGTGGAAAAGAATTTAATTCGTTAACTTCAGAAGAAATAAACGTCCTTAAAAATGAATTACCTTCAGCTACTAAAGACCAAGCTATTACAGATATATTAGTAAATTCAGAAACAACAAAAAAAGTAAAAGGTGAAGCAAAAAAAGGCTTTATTTCGGGAAATGCTATTTCATTTAATGGTAAAAAAATCCATGAAGATATTGAAATTAATCAAAGCGGAATAGTCAAAAAGGTAAAAAAATAACTTTATATTAGTTCTGTAACATAATAAAAAAGACGGTAATCTCAACCGTCTTTTTGATTATGTTTTTTTCTATTAAACTTTCTTTTCGAAACCTTTTTGCACCATCGATCGTGTTTAAAAGCTCTTTTTTTGAATTTTTAGCAGCCTCTTTTTTTAACATTTTCAGCAGTCTCATCGGCCTTCTGCTTGGTAGTTTCCGCAAATTCACCAACTTTTTTTCTTTAGTGTCTTCAACAAAATCACCAGCATCTGAAGCAACTTTTTGCAGTTTTTTCTGTCGCAATATCAGCCACTTTTTTTAGCCTTTGTTTTTTTAAATCTTTTCGAGTTTCTTCACCGCTTTTTTTGGGGCTGATAAAAATTCCTGCAACAGCACCAACCATAGCGCCGATAGCCAATCCTAATCCAAATTTTTTTACTCATTTATTTTTCTCCTTTTTAAATTTAAATTTATTAAACATATCTAATACTGTTTTTTTCCGATAATTATTGGCGATGTCACTTGTGCAACATTTTGCGCAATACTATCTATACTTGATGTAATATTTTGCATTTTTTTCTGCAACGTCACCGATTTGACGAGTTACTCGAATAACTAGTATAAAAGTAATTATTCCTAATGTAATAAAAATTGCAAGCGCTACAGATAAAAATATAACTAAGATCTCTGCGGCAGAGCTCATTATTCTCCTTTATTGTTTTTTTGATTTTATTATTTTTTTATTTTGATTTTTTTACAAATCTGATAGTATTGTACCACAAAATAATTCTTATGTCAAGAGTTTTTTTCTAAAAAAATAATAACTACCCCTTTAAAAATAAAGTGTAGTTACTATTTAGAATTATTATATTTTTTTCACGAATTAGCTTTTTGGGCTAGTGCTGGGTTTGCCTTTACCTTTTGATTTTTTTCATAATTTGGCCAACCAAAAAACCAATTGCCTTATCATTACCGTTTCGAATGTCTCCAATTGCTTTCTGTGAAGCTGAATCACAAAACCTCATCAACAATTTTCGCAATAGCACCCTCATCTGAAACTTGAAGTAAATTCATTTTTTTCAGCAATCTTTTCTGGCATAAATTCTAGATTTTCGTCATCAAGCATTGCCAAGAAAATTTGATGACCGCCGTTAGAGCTTACTTTTTTATCGTGGACTAAATGAGCCAAAAGAGTTAATCGGCGAGGGCCAACATAACCTTTATAAACTTTATCCATATCGAGTTCTTCGCTTGGCGTTGAAGCAAACCAATTAAAGATTCGCTTCATATTTTCTTTATGTTCTTCAAGTGTGTATTCTGGTAAGAACTCTCTAATAGTCTCTAACGCATTCTCCTGTCCATTCTCCCAAGGTCCATCACCCCAAGTTGCTAGTAAGAGTTCAGCGATTCGATAATCACTCAAAGCATATTCGATCACAGAGCTATCAAGCCCAAAAATACTAAATTTATCTCGGAAATAGTCTGGCATGATTGGAAATCGTGCTTGCATTTTCAAAATTTCTTCATCACTCAAGATAATCGGTGGAATATCTGGATCCGGCATATAGCGATAATCTTGGGCTTCCTCTTTACTGCGCTGAGAGAATGTTTTTTGTTCATCATCAAGCCAACCGCGCGTTTCCTGCTTAATTTTTTCGCCCTTTTCTAGTAATTTAACTTGGCGTTCAAATTCATACTGAGCCGCACGCTCCACGCTTCGAAAACTATTTAAGTTTTTAATTTCAGTTCGCGTTCCGAGTTTCTCTTCACCAAATTTTTCGTGCCGAGATATTCACATCAAAAACGCATATTTCCTTGATACAGATCACCATTTGTCACATCCGCAAAAACCATTCGCTTATGAAGCTCTTCAGCATATGCTCGTGCTTCCTCGGCCGAATGAATGTCCGGCATAGAAACGATCTCGATTAGAGGTGTTCCAGCTCGATTTAAGTCAACCAGCGAATGATCATTAAAGTGAGTTAGTTTTCCAGCATCTTCTTCAAGATGTGCATGTTCAATCCTCACCTTTACTTCACCACCACTAGGGAGTGGTGCAATAATCTCACCAGCACCAATGATTGGCTGATAAAGTTGTGAGGTTTGATAACCTTTTGGTAGATCTGGATAAAAATAATGCTTTCGATCAAAACGACTCACGTTTGCAATTTTAGCATTCAAAGCTTTTCCTGCTCGAACCGCTAAACGCACAGCCTCTTTATTTAAAACTGGTAGCATTCCGGGCAAACCAAAATCAATTGGTGAAGTTGCTTCGTTTGGTGTTTTATCTCGAGCATCGTTATCACTTCCACTAAAAAAAGCTTAGTTTTTGTTTTCAATTGAACATGACATTCAATACCGATTGTCATTTCATATTTTTTTAAAATATCTTCCATCAAATTGCTCCTAAATCTTTTAAAGCCTGTTTAAAGCTATTCATTGCGCGACGAGTTTGGTCGAAATTAATTTGTGCATCATTTTCATGCGCAATCACGTTTCGAAGCTTATGCGCGTGCCAAATTGAATTTGGGCTCGAAAGCCTGTCTTTTGCATTTTTTTAACCGCTCACCCATTGTTTGTCCAGAAATCTTCAATTCTCTCATTGCTGTGTCAACAAGCTTATCGGCATTAATTAGCGCCAAATGCCAAGTTGCTGGCTCATCTTTTTTTAATAGAATTTTCAATTTTTAACCAGTCGCCCTGAAATTTAAGTTTATCGAGCTGAATTTTTTTCAGTTTTAGTTATTTCAATAAAAAAAGAATAAAAGTCCAGCACAGATCAAAATTGAAACTGAAAGAATTATTAAATCCATTATTTTTTTCCTCCAAACTATCTGCGAGTGCTAAAATCTTTGAATCAGATTCCATTTTTTTCCAATAATTTGCACACCTACTGGTAACCCAGCTTCAATTTTGCCTGCAGGAACAGATATTGCTGGTAGGCCCGCTAGAGACGCAGGAACATTCAAGATGTCAGCAAGATACATCTTTATAGGGTCATGCACATTTTCGCCAATCTTAAATGCTGGCGTTGGCGCAACTGGACCAACCAAAAAATCTACATCCTCAAACAACTTATTGAATTCATTTATCAAAATTGTTCGTGCTTTTTGTGCCTGTAAGTAATATGCATCATAAAAGCCGCTCGAAAGAACATATGAACCAATCATAATTCGGCGTTTGTTTTCAGCTTCGAAACCTTCATCACGAGATTTTCCAAATACTTCGCTAAGATTCTTTGCGTCTTTTGAACGTAAACCGTATCGAATTCCGTCATACCGAGCTAGATTAGAAGAAACTTCAGCTGGAACCACAATATAATAAATAGCCAAAGAATATTTACTCATAGGTAATGAAACTTCGACAATTTCATGACCGGCTTTTCGCATTTTTTCAATATAGTTTTCAGTTACCTTTCGAACTTCAGGGTCAACTCCATCACTCAAAAACTCTTTAACAACACCAATTTTTGCCCTTTTTGGCGCCTTTTCTTCTTTCCAAAAATCAGGCAAGGTCATTGCGTCACGAGAATCAAGGCCAGCCATAACACGCATTACAAGTTCACTCTCTTTAGCCGTTTTAGCAAAAACGCCAATTGTATCGGTTGAAGAAGCCATTGCGACAACACCAAATCGAGAAACTGTTCCATAGGTTGGTTTTACACCATAGACACCGTTAAAGCTAGCTGGCTGACGAATTGAGCCACCCGTATCGGTTCCAAGGGTAAAAGGAACGATATCTAATGCTGAAATTACTGCCGACCCTCCAGAAGAGCCACCGGCAACACGGGTTTCATCAACTGAGTTTTTAGTAACTCCAAAAGCTGAGTTTTCTGTTGATCCACCATGTGCGAAAGCATCTAGATTAGCTTTCCCAATACAAATTGCACCCGCATTTTCTAATTTTTCGATAGCGGTTGCTTGAATTGGAGTCATGAAATGCTCAAGCATTTTGCTTGAAGCTGTTGAAGGCGACCCAAATACCAAGAAATTATCTTTCGCAACAAAAGGCACTCCAGCCAATTCGCCAACTTTCTCACCTTTCGAAATTTTTTCGTCAATCTCTTTAGCTCGTTCTAAAGCTCTGCTTCCAATCAAACTCGTAAAAGCATTAAACTCCTTAGCATTTTCAGCCTTTGCTAGTGCTTCTTCCACAAACTCAACGGCTGTCTTTTTACCAGACAGAACCTGTTCTCTAATTTCAAAAATATTCGTCATAATTCTCCTACAAAACCTTTGGAACTTTTACTTGATTATCTTCAACATTATCACCAGCCAACTTCAAAAGCTCAGCTCGCTTAACACCGTAATCATTAATTTCATCTTCTCGCCAAACATTTTTGATTTTTTTCGAAACCGAATAAGTCGGCTCAACGCCGTCTGTATTAAGTTCGCTAAGTTGTTCAATATATTCAACAATATTTCCCAAGTCAGTTTGAAGATTAGAAACTTCATCATCGCTTAACGAAATACTTGAAAGCTCCGCTAAGTGCCTAACTTCTTCTTTTGATATCTTTTCCATATACTTAAGTATATCACTTTTTGTATTTTTTTTAAAGTGTACATCTTGTCTTATTTGGTTATTTAGCAATAAAAAAACAACCGCCCGAATATCTTTCGAACGATTGTTTTTTTGTATAGATTAACGCTTTGAGAATTGTTCTCGTTTTCGCGCTGATCGTAAACCGTATTTCTTGCGTTCTTTTTCGCGTGGATCACGCTTCAAGAATTCTGCCTTTTTCAATACTGGTCGCAAATCTGCGTGAGCAACAGTTAAAGCTTTTGAAATAGCGAGTTTAATAGCGTCAACTTGACCAGCTAAACCACCGCCGTTAACTTTTACTGTAATATCAAAATCTGATTGTTTACCAACCAATGCGAGTGGATCTGTAATCTCAGCAAGCATTGATTTATTTCCATCAAAATATTCAAGCGCAGGTTTTTCGTTAATAGTAAGACTACCTTTTCCTGAATATAGTCGAGCTCGAGCAGTCGCAGCTTTTCGTCGGCCAAGACCGTAGAAATATTTAGCTTCAGCCATGATTATTTAACCTCAACTTTCTTTGGTTTTTGAGCTGAATGGTTATGCTCTGAACCTACATAAACTTTCAAACGTTTCATTCGTTCAGCTTGAAGTTTATTCTTTGGAAGCATACCTGAAACTGCTTTTTCTATAATCATTGCAGCGTTCTTTTCGCGCAATTCTTTCAAAGAAGCTTCACTCAGACCACCAGGAAATCCACTATGTCGATAATACATCTTATCTTCTTCTTTATTTCCTGTAACTTTAACTTTTTCAGCATTGATAACAATTACATAATCTCCACCGTCTGTATGTGGCGTATATGTAGGCTTGTTTTTACCTGTCAAAAAAGTTGCAATTTTTGCGCTAAGTCGACCAAGTGTAGCCGATTCAGCAGCATCAATCAAGATCCAATCTCGTTTAACTTCAGCTGGTTTTTTTGTGAATAAGTTTTTGCGTTAATTGCCATTTACTTATCCTCACTTTCGTGTTTAATTTCATCAACAAATTCAATTGTAGCCATTTCTGCGGCATCACCTCGACGAATTCGAGTTCGCTCAACTCGCAAATGTCCACTATTTCGTTTCGAAAGTTGTGGTGCGATAACATCTACTAATTTATTTGCTGCGTCAATATTACCAAGTTTGGCCATAACTTGACGACGGTTATGTAAATCACCTTTTTTAGCTTTAGTGATAAGCTTTTCTGTGTAGCGCAAAGTCTCTTTGGCTTTTGGCAAAGTTGTTTCAATCTTGCCATGAATGACTAACGAAGTCGCTAAGCCTTTGAGGAGCGCTCGGCGTTGATCGCGTTCACGACCAAATTTTCGCCCTTTATATCCATGTCGGTGCATATTATAAATTTAACTCCGCTATTTTATCTTTTACTTCATCCAAAGCTTTGCTTCCAAAGCCTTTAAGTTCACGCAAATCTTGTTCGGTAAGGTTTACTAAGTCGTGAACAGTGCGAATGTCGTTATTGACAAGCGCATTTGTTGTTCGAGCTGTCAAGTTTAGATCTTCAATTGGTGTATGAAGCTCACTCGCCTCATCCTCGGCTTCCTCGCCAAGAGCTGGAGCAGCCTCAATTGTTGTAGATCCTGCAAGAGCCGTATACTGGTTTGCTAGGATTGCAGATGCTTGTTCGAAAGCTTCTCGAGGAGACAATGAACCGTCGGTCTCGATAGTTATATTAAGCTTATCAAGATTCGAAACTTGTCCAACACGAGTATTGTCAACTTTGTATCGAACTCGCAAAACCGGCGTAAAGATAGCGTCAACCGCAATCATATCGCTATGAATTCGATCTTCGCTTGATTCTTCGATCGTTTTGTATCCATGACCAGATTCAACTACAAGGTCCATTACAAACTTAGTTTTTGCATCATCGATAGTTGCAATAATTTGATCTGGGTTTACAACTTCCATATCTGCGCTAGCTTGAATATCTGCAGCAGTAATCACTCCAGCACCAGTTTTTTCTAATCGAAGCTCAACAGGTGAATCAGTATGAGCTTTGAATTTAATATTTTTAAGATTCAACATGATGTCAACCACATCTTCTTTTACACCTTCAATAGATGTAAATTCATGACTAACTCCGTCAATCTTAAAAGCAACTATCGCTGCACCATTTATGCTAGAAAGAAGCACTCGGCGCAAACTATTTCCAAGCGTATTCCCGTATCCAGGTTCAAGCGGTTTTACAACAAAAGTTGCAACGTTATCGCTTAAATCCTGAATTTCGGCAAGCGCCGGATTGTGAATTAATTTTGACATATAAACTTTTAGCTCCTTACCTTTTATCGTGAGTAGTATTCAACGATTAGCTGTTCATTGATTCCAGCTTCTGCTTCTTCTCGTTTAGGAAGACCAGTAATAGAAACTGTCATCTTTTTGCCATCAGCCTTCAACCAACTAAGTGGTGCTGGTGCTGCATCAGCAATAACATTTTCAAGATTTGTGAAATAGCCAGATTTTTGGCTTTTTGGTCGAACAACAATCTCATCACCAGACTTCAAACGAATTGAAGGAATATCAACGCGTCGTCCGTTTAATAAGAAATGTCCGTGGCCCACCAATTGGCGAGCTTGTCGACGTGAAGTTGCGAAACCTGCACGATAAATAGCATTATCTAAGCGAAGTTCCAAAAGTTGTAGCAAGTTTTCACCAGCCAAACCTTCACGACGTGATGCTTCTTTCATCAATCGTGCGAATTGTTTTTCAAGAAGTCCGTAAAGTCGTCGAACTTTTTGTTTTTCACGCAATTGAATTGCATACAAGCTTGGTTTTCCTTGTCGAGAACCTGAGTGTTGACCAGGAATACCACTTTTACGTGCCATAATTTTGACAGCTTTTCTATGAAGGGCATAGCCTTCTCGGCGTGATTGTTTAACAATCGGAGACCTATCTCTCGCCATAAATTAAGCCCTCCTTGCTTTCTTTGGACGAACGCCACCATGTGGAACGCCAGTCACATCTTTAATACTTTCAACAGCAATGTTTACATTTGAAAGTGATCGGATCGCTGAATCGCGACCTAGACCCACACCCTTAACGAAAAACATCTACTGATTTTAGGCCATAAAGAGCCTGTGCATTTTCGGCTGCTTTTTCAGTTGCAACCTGCGCTGCATAAGCTGTACCTTTTTTGCTTCCGCGAAAACCACATGCACCAGCGCTTGCTGCTGCTAAAGCATTACCTTTTTTATCTGTAAAAGTAATGATTGTGTTGTTGAAGGTAGCTTGAATATGCATTTGACCTGATGGAACAGATCGGCGCTGTTTTTTACGACTAACTTTTTCTGCCATAATTCTATCCCTTTCTCAAATCAAGTCTTACTTGCTGCTTTTGGCTGTGCTCCACCAACGGCGATTGCGCGACCCTTTCGAGTTCGTGCGTTCGTTCGTGTGCGCTGACCGTTTACAGGTAGACCTGCTTTGTGTCGCATACCTTTATAGTTGTTAATGTCTTTTAGACGTTTAATATTATTTGCCACGAGGCGTTGCAGATCACCTTCTACAGTGTAATCATTGTCAATAATTGCACGTAGTTTCTGTTCTTCAGCCTCGGTGAGATCTTTCACCCGAGTGGTCGGCTCAATATTAGCCGCCGCAAGGATGGTTCGCGAAGTTGTTTCGCCAATACCATAAATGTAAGTAAGAGCGATCCAGACTTGCTTTTCTGCTGGGATTGTTACCCCTGCGATTCGAGCCATACTTAACCCTGCCTTTGCTTATTCTTAGGTTTTTTCTTATTGATAACACGTAGTCGACCTTTTCGGCGAACTAAAATGTCATCTGGACTGATTTTTTTAACACTTGCACGAACTTTCATAAGTGTATAAAAACTCCTTATCCTTTAGGTTTATATTATCTGCAAATCCCCATAGAAATAATAAGCCATTTAAATTTTGGCTTTTTCTATTTTGAACTTGCTAGTCTCTTAGGCGGAAGCTGATTCTTCCCTTAGTAAGATCATAAGGGGTCAACTCTACTTCAACCTTATCGCCCGGAACTAAACGAATATAATGCTTTCGCATTTTTCCGCTAATATGAGCGATGATTGTATGCCCATTTTGAAGTTCAACTTTAAACTGCGTGTTTGGCAAAGCCTCCACGATTCGTCCTTCCAATTTTATTACTTCCTTTTGAGCCATAAATCTATACAATTTTACCCTATTATCTTTAAAAAGTCAAGGGTTTTTTTAAAATTTTAAAAAATAAAAAAAGCGACCCGTAGACCGCTAACTCTAAATCCAACGATGAAGTTCTTTATGAATCCACAATACAAAACTGTCAAGACTTCTAATCATTGGTGATATTTTTTTCGGTATTTGGAAGAATATTTTTCAATAACCGGTCGTCGCTTCCTTTCAGAAATTACTGTAAATTTACAACGATCGTCAGGGTTTACTTGAATCTTCTTCTACAAAAATCAATAATTTGATCGTAAAAAGTTATTGAAGGGTTTATAACAAACGCTTTATCTGCATATTTCATCATTGAAAAATCGCCCTGAGTATCGCCCGCCGCAACAACAAAAAAAGTCCTCCCTGTTGAATAAGAGCGGATTTCCACTCATCTTCTCAATACTTGTTCAACAAACATATGCTTATTTTTCGAATGTTCGGATTTTTAGTTTCTCTAAAAGATTCCTTGATCATCCTTTTTCGTAATCTTGGCCAATCCCCATAGAGAAAACATACTCTCTCACAAAAGCATCAACTAAAAATTTTTGGCGACCCAGAGATAGCAATAAGCTTGAAACCTTCTTTTTTTAAAAGATTAATTATATTTAGCGTAGAAACATAATCTTGGCTACCTCGATATTCAACTACAACTCTCCGACCAATTTCACGAACTTCTTCAGAGGTGTATTTTTCTAATGCTATCATTGCAAAAAGCGACAACGGTTCGACAATATTGCCCAAATAATTCATCGGATTTCTTTTCGAAGTTTTATAGGCTTTTTCGAAGTTCTTTTGATCTCATTTTGAAATCCTTGATATTTTTTTCCAAATTATTTCCACGATATTTATAATCACGAATAAGAATTTCATATAAACTTTCTGGCAACGGCTTTGTTCTAATCGTGCCGTCGATATCAAAAAATGCAACCTTCTCTTTAAAGTTTGGCATAGCCAACACCTCTTTTCTAATAATAAAAATGTGCTAGAACCATATCATAGCACATTTTTATTATTAGGTCAAATTATGATTTTCGAACTGCTCTTAACATTACGCGTTTATTGAAAGTGTTTTTAGCATAATCCCAGTCGCCAACACAAGTAATCATATTCAAGCCCTCTTTTTTCGGATCCATTGAATTTAACATTGTTTTCATACCAAGAGGGTTACTTTCATTGTTTATATCCTCAACAGACATCTCCCTGTTGTCGACAACTTGATAAGTTATACGTTGACCATCACCACGTTCAATAATAATCTCAGATCCCTTTGAAAGGCTTCCTAAATTTTCAAAAATACCACCTTTCGTCGGACCACCATTATGCCCATCAATTAAAACAGCTCCTTTTCCAGCGCCAGGTAGTCCACTCTTCGTATACCATCCTGCATCATAAATCGATTTCGGAGAATCTAATTGTCCAGTATCTTTAATTGTTCCGATTTGAACAACCCTTGCATTAGATATTTTTAAGCTTGGTATCGAAAGGTATCTCGGAAAAGAGGGGTTAGGAACCTGATAGTCATCCTTTTTTTCTTGAGTAACTTCCGTTTCATCAACCTCATGGCTAGCCACGGTCTGACTGGAACTTGAACTTATATCTTTCGTTTGAATAAAATTAACATAGATATAAAAACCCGTATACCCAATCAGTAAAAGCCAACAAACACTAAGTACGACAACAACTACTTGCCTTGATTTTTTCTTAGAGTGTTTAACTTTCATTTAATCCTCTTATTTATAGTCGTCGTACGTAACCATTAATGCTCGCGAGTTTACTTGGCGAATTGTTTCGAGAGCTACAGTCACAACAATCAAGATACCCGTTCCTCCGATAGATAGATTACTACTTTGAATCGAAGCAAGGTTATATAATAGATAATCAGCCACGAATGGCAATAGAGCAATCAAACCGAGAGCTACTGCGCCAAATAGATTCAAACGATTAACTACTTTATTGAGGTAATTAGCAGTAGAAATTCCCGGACGAACACCTTCTATAAATCCACCTTGTTTTTGTAGATTGTCTGCAATCTCATTTGAATTAAATACGATTGAAGTATAGAAATAAGTAAATACAACAATTAAGACGAAGTATGCCGCTGGATAAATAAACGACTCAAGAGAAGCACCTGTAAAAGTTCCTTGGTTTGGTGCTGAGAACCATTTGATAAGGTTATTTGCTAAATCAACATTAACTTTCGCATTTTTCATAACTTGACCTATAAATGCAGGCAAGCTTAAAAAAATGAAACAGCAAAGATCACTGGAATAACTCCCGCAACAATCAATTTAACAGGTAAAATACTTTTAATACCACCATAAGAAGAATTGCCATGAACTCGTTTTGCATAATTAATAGTAATAACACGTTGAGCTTCATTAATTTTAACCAGGATATACAAAAGTATTAAGCTAACTACCGCAAGAATTATTGCTACCACAAAAGTAATCCTATTAACCGGTAGCGTAAACCATCCAAAAACACTTAGTGCACCATCTTTGGTATCTGAAATTGAAGAAACTAAAGTAGCTAAAGTTGTTGGTAGTTGCGAAATAATACCAGCAAAAATAACTAAAGATATACCATTTCCAACGCCTTTTTCAGTAATAATTTCACCAATCCACATCAAAAGAACAGATCCTGTAACCATAGCCGTAACAGCAACAATCCAGTTTGTAAGACTCATTCCATTGAAGGCTGCAGAATTTGATTGAAGCACCGTAGTCTGAAGAATAAAAACATATGCAATCGACTGAATAATCGCCAAAGGAACTGTTAAAATTCGTGTCCATTGGTTAATTTTACGACGACCAGATTCACCATCGTTATTCAACTCCTCAAGAGAAGGAATAGCTTTAGTCATCAACTGAGTAATAATAGAAGCTGTAATAAATGGACTTAATCCAACCAGCATAATAGAAAAAGCTAGTCAAAAGCTCCACCCGTCAAAAAGATTAATAAATCCACCTAAATCCGTGCTTTTTAATAGCCGATTCAACAACTTCTTTAAGATTCCCTGCATTAGCAAGCGGAATTGGTACGTGCGCCAAAAAAATCTAAAAAAATTACTAAAAAGCCCAACCACCCCAAAAAACACGCTTCTGCATGTCTCTATTTTTTTCATCGATTTAACTATTGTTTTCCAGTTCATAGTTCTTATTTTACCATACTTTCTATCTTATTTAAAGTTAAAAATTATTTTTATCATAAAAGCAGCAAATCATTACTAAAAGCTAGAATAATTCGATACCAGCCAAATAGTTGAAAATCATGTTTTTTAAGATAGTCGATCAAGAATCGAACAACTATCATCGAAATAATAAATGTAGCCACCAAAGCAACTGTCAAATACATAATCTCACTAGAAGAATACTTAAAACCATATTTTACTATTTTTAGCGCACTCGACCCTAACATAATAGGAATACCCATAAAGAATGAAAACTCTACAGCAATCTTACGTGAAACCCCTGTTAATAAACCACCAATGATAGTTGAACCACTTCTAGAAGTTCCTGGAATCAAAGCTAACATCTGATATGCACCAATTTTAGCAGCATCCTTATATGTCATATCTTCAAATTTTTCAACTCGTGGAGAAATTCTATGAATAGCACGATATCGTTCAATCACAATAAATAATGCACCATAAATAGCCAACATTGAAGCAATAACCCACATGTTTTCGAAATGTTTTTCAATAAAATTATTAAATAGCAAACCAACAACACCGGCAGGAATCGCACCGATAATTATTTTTTTCCACAATTCAATAGTTTCATGTTTTTCGCGAGAATTTTTATGTCTATCCAAAGGATTAAGTCTTGACCAATAGATAAAAACGATCGCCATAATTGCGCCAAGCTGAATAACAACCATAAACAGGTCTTTAAAATCTTTCGAAAAACTTAGTTTAGCGAAATGATCAAATAAAAGCATATGCCCAGTACTTGAAACTGGAAGCCACTCGGTGATTCCCTCAATAGCGCTAACTATAATCACCTTTAATAATTCTATAATCTCCATAACTTATCCCATTATATCACTTTTCGAAAGATTTTTAAAAGTGTTGAAAATAAGCATAAAAAAATATTGTTTTTTTAGTTTTTATGCCGTGTTATAATATTTATGTTTTCATATTCTGAAAGCATAGCACATTTCAAAGGAGGAATTTCTTGTGAAGTTCAAAAATTTTTTTATTTGGTGGTACAAGTAGTAGCTGCTTCAATAGTTGCAACAAGTATTGTTACAGCACAGCCAGTTTATACGGCTAGTGGCAATGTATTTGACGAAAATAGACGACCCATCGTAGGTATGTTGTAGATAGAAGTTTAGGGTGGACGCTCAGGCTGGGCAGAACTCCGTGGTTCGGGGAGCAATAGAACTTGGTATTATGATGCTCAAGGCAAACCCTATCAAGTTCATGTGGGAGTTGGAGGAACGCCACAAAGGTGGGACTCCAATATCAAGTCTGGATGGAATTATAATCAAGGAGGAGCCGTTCAAGTCAATACTGGCTACGATTATTGGCACAGAACTAACGTAATAAATGTATCACCTTCAAGATAAAATTCCTTCAATGTCCTGAGCAAGACTAAAACTGCTCTCTTTTTTTATATTTAACAGAGAGGACATCTATGAAAAAAATCATTAAAAAAATAGGACTTATAGCATTAATAATACTTACAATTTTAAATACAATTGCGATTATTTTTTTATTTATTCACGAGCAAATGATGCTTTTTGACGACCTATATAAAAAGACAATGGATTCTCGGACAGAAATAGAAAAAAATCAAAAAAATCAACAACAAAAAAATAACCCAAAAGGGTTATTTTACTTTTACTCAAGTTTTTTTCGATTCGTTGGTTCAACTCATTTATATAATTCATTTGATTTACATTAATTTCACCCGAAGTCTTAATATCGTTATTAATTCTTTGGTGAAGAAAAAAATTACTCCAGCCGAAAGAATTAAGTTCCATAAGATAAGCAACAAAACTGCAATTATTCTAAAAACTTTCTTGTCTTTTTTTGATTAATAAATTTCATAAATATCCTTTCAATTAAAAATAGTTCGTCCAAAAAAACTATTCTATTTTATGTATATAAAACATCCCTTATCAGGAATTTCTATAACTCTTGTAAATTCCTTTAATTCCTCATGCCTCGAAAAAAATTTCTATACTTCACAAAACCAGCAACAGTAGCCCTCTTAGTTCCATAAACCCTAAAGTTTCTGGAAGCTCCAGACAATTCAATGTGGAATTTTTGCCCAGACGAAGGAACAACAGAAAAGTTTGTCAATAGTTTTTTTATTTCACCATTCTCTTTCTAATTTCCGCAATCTGGTCACGTAAATCTGCCGCCTCTTCAAAAAAGTAAATTCGCACTGGCAAGATTCATTTGATTTGTTAAATCTTGAATCAAGTTATCCCATTCTTCACGCGGAATTTTTTTCTTAAGTCCAATTTTTGGCTTTTTTTATCTTTTTGCGGAATAATTGCACGCAAACCTTCGCTGATCTCACTCGCAACACTTTTTCGGTGTAATATTATTTTTTTAAATTATATTTTTTTGAATTTCTCGTCGCCGATTTGTTTCATCGATCGCAAGCTTCATTGAACGAGTTATTCTATCAGCATACATAATCACTTTTCCTTCTTCGTGCCTGGCTGCTCGCCCGATCGTTTGAATTAATGCACTTTCTGAACGCAAGAAACCTTCTTTATCCGCATCTAAAATCGCAACCAAACTAACCTCCGGTAAGTCCAAGCCCTCACGTAAAAGATTAATTCCAACAAGAACATCATAAGTTCCTTCGCGTAAATCACGCAAAATATCACCACGCTCCAAAGTGTCAATTTCACTATGTATATACGCTGTTTTTATCCCGTTTTCTTCCAAAAATCCACTCAAATCTTCAGCCATCCTCTTAGTTAGAGTTGTAACCAAAACTCGCTGACCTTTCGAAATCCGTTTTTGAATTTCCTCCATTAAATCGTCAACTTGGCCTTCAATTTTTCGAACTTCGATTTCAGGATCTAACAACCCCGTTGGACGAATAACCTGCTGAGCTGGTTTTGGTGAATGCTCAAGCTCAAAATCGCCAGGAGTTGCCGAAACATAAATCGCTTGATTGATATGTTTATAAAATTCATCAAAAGTCAAAGGTCGATTATCGAGAGCCGAAGGTAAGCGAAAGCCGTTATCTACCAAAACGGTTTTACGCGCTCGGTCACCGTTAAACATCCCTCGAACTTGCGGTAAGGTCATATGTGACTCATCAACTAAAAAGCAAAAAAATCATCTGGAAAAATAATCCAGCAAAGTTGCAGGTTGCTCACCAGGTGCACGCTCAGTTAAATATCGCGTATAGTTTTCTATCCCTTTTACAAATCCAGTTTCTCGAAGCATTTCAAGGTCATATTTTTGTGCGCTGAGCTAATCGTTGCGCCTCAAGATATTTTTTTATTTTTTTTCGAAATATTCATATCTCGCATAAAAATTCCTTTTCAATTTGTGGAATTGCTCGATCAATAATTTCTTTTGGTGTTGCATAGTGCGAATTTGGGAAAATATCAAAAAATTGCGGTTTTTCAAGAATCTCCCCTGTGAGTGGATTAGTGATTGTTAACCTATCAATTTCATCACCGAAAAATTCTACCCGAACCGCTAAATCTGATCCCGCAGTAAAAATATCTATCGTATCACCACGAACTCGAAAAGTTCCGCGAGAAAAATCAACATCGTTTCGTTCATATTGAATATCTTTCAAATGCCTCAAAAATTTATCTCGGTTATACCGCATTCCGGGTTTAATATGTAGCGCCATTTGCATATAGCTTGCCGGTGAACCGATGCCGTAAATACAGCTAACACTCGAAACAATAATCGTATCGCTCCGAGTTAACAATGCCTCAGTTGCGGCGTGTCGAAGCTTTTCGATTTCTTCATTTATTCGCGAATCTTTTTCAATATAAGTATCCGTACTTGCAATATAAGCCTCTGGCTGGTAATAGTCAAAATAGCTCACAAAATAATGAACTTCATTTTCAGGAAAAAAACTTTTTAAACTCACCATAAAGTTGAGCAGCAAGAGTTTTTATTGTGTGCAAGAATTAAAGTTGGTTTTTGAGTGGCTTGAATTATGTTCGCCATCGTGAAAGTTTTTTTCCACTTCCGGTTACACCAAGCAAGGTTTGCTCATCTCACCTTTTTTTCAAACCATCGACCAATTGTGAAATTGCTTGCGGTTGATCACCAGTGGGCTGATATTTTTGATTTTAATTTAAACTCGCGATATTTCATTATTTATATTTTATAATATATTTCATTAAAAAGCAAAACCACCCAAATTGAGCGGCTAAGCTACTTATATATCTAAAATTTTCTTTTTCGCTTTTTTTGAATTCTTCTTCAGTTAAGATTCCTTCATCGTAAAGTTTTTTTAATTTCCCTAATATCATTTTTGTGACGATTTTCTTCTTTGAGTGTTATAGCCTCCCTAGATTATCGTCAGTGTATTTATCTTCAACTAAAGCCATCCGCTTAGCTTTATAATTTTTCTATCCAAAAAGCCAATCAAGACAATCACAACCAATAAAAAAATAATAAAAAGGCAATAATTCCAGGAATTATATTTATATTAGAATCGGGCACTTGATTTGTATTGTTTATATTTGGCTGAACCACTTTAGATGGCTGGTTATTATCCTGATCCTTATTATACTCCTTACCAATTCCGTAAGAACCATCTGAATTTTGCACGACATCAGCATCCCGAACTTTGCGACCTTTCGAAGATAAATCCGTTTCACCTTCGGCTGGTTTTGCCCAGCCAAAGTTTGTACCGTGTGTTTTGTTATATTCAGCAATAACTTTATTTGCCTCTTCGGGTGTTTCATTGTTAGTCAAAACTAATCTACCGTCTGGTCCTACATATGCCATTCTTTATTAAACCCTTTCCCTTTCTTGATATTATTCCTATATTTAATCTATCAACACAATTTAACCTTATTTTCACCCTAATAATATCATTTTCATTTTTTTCAAGTCAATTACTTTATAAAAAAATCAAAAACCGCCCAAATTGAGCGGTTAGCTTTATCCGTTTCCAGCGCGTTTTTCTGAAAGATGGTCATCATCTCGTGGTGCAATGAAGTCTGCATTTTTTTCATCAAGTCGTGCAATTACCTTACGAACAAGCCGTTCAGGGTTATTATCATAAATGATATCTTTTTGTTCCTGGAGCTTCAACATTTTGCAAAAAGCGTTGGAACATAATCAGCCAGCGCCATACTTCCAAGCAAAACACCGCAAACTTTGCGAGATTCTAGAGCGGTTGCCAGTTCGTGAAGCGACCCCATTCGGCCGCCAACTGTAATTACCGCATCACTTGAAAGCACCAAGTGTGTATCACGCCCAACATAACTCATTCCCGTAAAATTAATATAATCAAAAGGCTTAAACGGCAATTTATAAGTATTCACATGTTGTCGAAAACTCGAAGCAGGCGAAAAACCAATACTCAAGCCCGTTCGACCTTTAACACTAACCGCACCCAAAGCAGCGTAGTGCGGTAAACCAACCGTTGCACCAGTTGTTAAAATCTTTCCTTGCCGAACAATCTCTTGCCCGAGCCTAAAAAGCTAAATCCTTTGAAGCCATAACACTATCTCCGGTGGCAGCCCCAGAAACACAAATTTGATATCTCATTTTTCTCCTTTTTAAAAATATTTTTTTTCTTCTAGTTGTTTTTTTGAATAATTTGAAAAATACTTTTTTTGGTATTTTTTTCTAAGATTTCTACTTTTAAAAGCTTCTTGAAAATTTTCAAAAACCAACTTATCAGTATTTTTAAATCCTTTTTTTGAATTCAACTCAACATCTTTTTTTATGCGCCGAAACAAAACCGTCTTCGGTAAATATCACCGACGTTTCATTCTTCTTCCAAAAAAATCATCATTGTTAAAGCTTTATTTTTTTAAAGCCGAAATTGCTTCTACATTCAAAACATCACTCTGTAAAAAAACCCAATTCCTGTTCTAAATCACGCGATTTTTTTTATACAAGTTTGCCATAATCTGCGCCGAAAACGCTTTTTTTGTTTGTGGCTTTTTTTAGATTCTAAACTAGTTATTTCATAATTAAACCTTCGCGCATAAGCACCTTTTTAAACCTAAAAAGCTCTGAAAGTTTATAAGTTTTCATTATCGAATCTCCTCCATCGGCATATCATGAAGGTTTGAATCTTTATATAAAATTCCTTTTTTTAGCACCCAGATATTGAATCACAGAAGTTGAATTTGCACTTGCGAATAGAATACTATGCTTGATATCTGCACCCTGAGCCCATTGGCTAACAAACCCAGAACCAAAAGCATCACCCGCACCCGTTCTGTCAACTGAAGGGATATCTTCATACATCCCAGCATGAATAATTTTTATTCTTTGCCTCAACCCAAACACCGTTCGGACCATCTGTTAAAATCATCACTGGCACAAATTCTGCACCATTACGAACAATTTCTTCAGCAGACACGCCCTCAAAAAAATTAAACTAGCTTCTTCTTTATTTAAAATTAAAAATTTCAACATCTTTTAATAAAGTTCGAACTTTTCCTGGATTCTCGAGTTCATTTTTTTACCAGGATTCCAGGCGATTTTTTTGCACCTTTTTACCGATTCTTGAATGATTTTTCGAAATAACATCAAATCTTCCAGCTAAGTTAGAAAGATAAACCCAATCAAACTCACCATATTTTAATTCAAAATTATCAGCATAAATATGTTCTGATGCGCCACGATAAGTTAAAATCGTACGCTCACCATTTGGCGCTAAAATAATTGCCGAATAATCTGTATTATATCTACTTGAAAACTCCACTCGAGATGTATCGATAGACTCTTCGTCAAGCATTTTTAATACCTGCTCTCCCGACGAATCCGACCCAACTACACCCATAAAACTAGATTCTAAGCCTTGTCGAGCGAAAGTAGTTGCAGCATTCGTAGCGCCACCACCACTTGAAATTTCAATATTTTCAACCGTTATTTTAGAGCCTAAATCAAGCTCAACAATATCTTGATTCTTTGCCATTGAGATCAATTTAAAGTCTGGCGAATTGCTCAAAAAAACATCTTGAGTAGCAGCTCCAACTGAAAGTATCTTAGGTGATGACACTTTTAAATGGCTCCTTTACGATTAATTTCAGTCTCCATTTGATGATAGGCCTGCTCTGGATCTTGTGCTTGCATAATTGCCGCACCAACATTCACGACATCAACTCCAGATTGAGTTAAGTTAAAAAAACGTTCGAAAGATTAGCGCCACCATCCCAGCCGATCTCAACATTACTATTGATAGCTTTTATCAATCTAATTTTTTCAAGTTGCATCATATTTGCGACACCACCCATTTCGCTCAAGTTACCGCTAAAAAAATTAAAAATATGTTCTGCAGCCTTAATTGCTGGTGCAACTGTCTCTGGGACAGTTGAACGAAGCAAAGCTAAACCTGGCTTAATCATAGTTTCATTTTTAAGTCGCTCAAAAATAGGCACAAGATCTTCTTCAACCTCAGAATGAAAAACCACCATATTAGGATTAAGTTGAATGATCGCATCAATATGCTCACTAGGACGAGCAACCATCATATGAATATCAACCTTCCATTCTTGAGGCCACCAAATTTGAGTTTCGGGCAAGGTTAAATTAGGCGCAAATTCGCCATCTGTAACATCAATATGAACTCTTTCAGCAAAAGGAAAGATTTTCTCAACCTGCTCTTTATATTCTTCTGGATTGGTTGCTAAAATTGCTGGTGTAATTATCGACATTTAAACCTCATCTATCTGATTATTTCTTCGTATAAAACGCGGTGCAGCCGCAAAAGGAGTTTTAAGCCAAACATCTACGGTCTCCTTCCACATGTTTTCCATATCATCTTTATCAAAGACTCGCGCTGGCAAACAGAGAACATTACTATCATTGTCGTTACGAGTCCATTTTGCTTCTTCAGGCTCCCACACAACAGACGCACGAATACCTTTATAACGGTTCGCAGCCATCCCCATTCCTTGCGCACCGCCACAAATCAGAATAGCACGAGAATCGCTCTCATCACTGGCGCGAATTTTCGAAACTGCCATGTGCGCAAATTCTGGAAAATCATCGTTTGGATTATATTCAAAACCACCAATATCTTCTATATTGTAGCCGTTATTTTTTTAAATATTTAAAAACTTTTTCTTTAAGGTAATAACCTCTGTGGTCTGCACCAATAAAAATCTTCATCAAAAAACCTTTAAATATTCACCGCTACATCAGCAACAATTTCGACCAAGCGGTTAGAATATCCCCATTCATTATCATACCAAGCTACAACCTTAATAAGATTTCCGTCAACAACGTTTGTCAATGATAAGTCAACAATAGAGCTATGAGAATTTCCCTTGAAATCCATCGAAACCAAAGGTTCATCTGTAACCGCTAGAATTCCTTGGTAAAATGGATCTGCGGCAGCACGTTTGAATACTTCGTTAATCTCTTCTTTTGTTGTATTTCGCTTCAAAACAGCAGTAATATCGCTTAACGAAACAACTGGTGTTGGAACTCGAACTGACAAACCATCAAATTTCCCTTCAAGAGATGGAATAACTTTTGCGGTCGCAATTGCTGCACCGGTTGTAGTTGGAACTATATTTTCAGCTGCCGAGCGAGCCTCGCGTAAATCTTTTGCTGGAGCATCTAGAATCCTCTGACTTGCAGTATACGAGTGAACTGTCGTCATTAAAGACTTTTCGATACCAAATTCGCGTTCAAGAACCGCCATCACTGGAGCAATACAGTTTGTTGTACAGCTAGCGTTAGAGATAATATCGTCTTCGCGCGTAAGTTCATGTTCGTTCACACCAAGCACGATAAATTTAGCACCTTCACCTTTCGCAGGAGCTGAAACCACAACCTTTTTGCACCAGCATTAATATGTGCACGAGCTTTTTCTGGTTGAACAAACAATCCTGTTGCCTCAATTACAACATCAATACCAAATTCCCCCCAAGGCAAAAGTACTGGATCACGCTCTGCTAATACACGAATTTGCTTTCCGGCAACAAAAATTGAGTTCTCATCATAAGACACATCATAGTGATAAGTTCCATAAGTTGAATCATGTTTTTAAAAGATGTGCTAAAGTTTTTGTATCTGTCAAGTCATTAATCGCTACAACTTCAATATCATCTCTTTCAAAAGCTAATTTAAAGGCATTGCGACCAATTCGCCCAAATCCATTAATTGCAATTTTTTTAGACATTTCGTCTCCTTTTTTTATTAAATTTCCTAGTTCTATTTTAACATAAACGCTTTTAAAAAAATCTAGAATTAAAATCGTTGACCCTTAATTAAAGCTTATGCTAATATTATTGTGTTGATATAAAAAATCAGCAAATAGTACATTTCAAGGAGGATTCAAAAAAGGATCTTAAGAAAACTTTAGCTTGTAGCTTAATTGCTTTAGGCTCAGTCGTAGCCTTAACCTTATCTTCCACCAAAGTCTATGCTGCCAGAGGTATAGTTGAGTCTTATGTAGCCTCAGAACCAATTGTTGGTTTATGGATTGAAGTTGAAGGAGGAGGCTCAGGATGGGCGTACCTAAACAATCGTGGACTACAAAAAACGGGTTGGAGTTACAATACTCATGGTCGTAGATTTAAGGCTCATATAGGTGTCGGAGGAACTCCACAAAAATGGGGACGTACCTGTATTACTGACTGGAAAAATGACGCCAATGGACTACTTCTTCAGGCATATGGGTACCCTGGTGTTCCATGGATTTCATGGACTAATTAATTCTTAAGGCAAGGATTCCTCCTTGTCTTTTTATATAAAAATAACGGAGACACTACATGAAAAAACTACCAATAATATTATCAATTATATCCACAATACTGTCTATATTGTCAGTTATTCTGGCTTTCGCCGCCTTAAATTGGATTCACATCAATAATCAGCGAGAAGTTGCCACTGAGCTATTACTTTCAGCCAAAATTAAATGCCTTGAAACAAAAAAATGAGAAAGACTGCGATTTAGCAAAAAGAATATCTTAAAGATTCTAGAGATAGAGCGATTAAATTTGATTTTTAGATAACTAATAATAAAAATCACCTCTTAATGGGGCGATTTTTTTATTTTCGAAGTTTTTTTCCTATAAAGGATTGATGACATCGTCTTTAATTTTATCAAAAAATCTGGTCATAATATTCATAAAAATTCTTTAAGATTCCCCTCGTTACCTTCAACGGCATGCAATGCGAGGGTTAAAAGAGTGTCTAATAGATCCCTATTTTTTTAGATTTTTTTCATATTCTGTAGAACCCAAAAAGCACTACAACCACTTTCGGATTCCTTGAGATTTTATCCTTAATTTTTCATATTTTATTCCTTCAATCTCATCTCGCAATAAATCACGCCATTTTCCATTCTCAAAAACCCTAAAATGCGATTTCTCGAGAGGAACCTCTTGCGATTTTAGCCAATCCAAAACTTTTTCGAAAAATTCTCCGCACGAAAAAAACAAAAACCGTCGTAGCCAAAATCAAAATTCTTAAAACTCATTTTTTTGCGGGTTTTCTTCGTTTAACATTTCAACAAAAATCTTGAATCGCAAATTCAGGGTAATTCAAAGCTTCGCCCAACAAAATTGATTTTTCCTTTCATTACCATGCTAAGAAAGACTTTCAGCCTCGAGATATTTTTCCAAATTCTCAATTTTGCGAAAAAGAAAAATTTGCGTCTTCGAATGCGTGCGGCCTTTATTCCAGAATGAGTGAAAGTGAATATTCTTTCGAAAAACGGTCCGAAGAATTGAAAATTTTCATTCTTCCCCAAAAGTTATTCTCAAAAACCAAAAATCATACTTTTTGCGCCGCTTCAGTGCGAATGCCAAAAATCATTTTTCGATGAATTTTCGAAAGTTTCATATTCTCCTTTTATAAATTAAATCTAGCAACCATTCGTCTACCTCCTTGAAGTGTGTATGCGGAGGGTGTCTTCGCGCCAGTAGCCTAATCAATTCTGGCTACTTTTCTATATTATCACACACAAAAGAAGTCAACATATTTTTCAAATTTTATTTTTCACCCGATTTTCTCGCTCGAATCGCTTCAGCATTTTTAATCGGCTCCAAATCACCTCTTTGGCGAAGCTGTGAACGAAGCTTGATTCGTGCGTGTGAAGTTTTTACTAAATCAAGCCAATCGATCTTTGGCTCAGAACTCTTGCGCGTTAAAACTTCAACTACATCACCCTTTTCAAGCGGTTTATCGAACGCATGAATTTTCTCATTTACGCGAAAAGCGTAAGCATGTTTACCGATATCGCTATGGACCATATAAGCAAAATCCAGCGGTAAAGCGCCTTCGGGTAGATTGTAAATATCGCCTTTTGGAGAATACACAAAAATCCGATCACCAAAAATATCAATTTGAAGCTGCTCAGGGTTGATCTCTTCACCATCCCTTAATCGTTGCGCAACATCCTGGAGCTGCACAATCCATTGCAATTCATTCGATAGCCCCCCGTTTCCTTTAACTTCACTTCGCCGTTTTGAAGTTGCTCCAGAAATATAGTCTTTGCTCGATTTTTGCTCATGATAATGAAAACTCGCCGCCAAACCACGCTCGGCAAACTCATGCATATCACGCGTTCGAATTTGAAACTCTGCAATTAATTTCGAAGGTGTGATCACAGTCGTATGCAGCGATTGATAGCCGTTTGGTTTTGGCATTGAAATATAATCTTTGATTCGTTCAATCATTGGCTTATAGATTGAATGCAAAATCCCCAAAACACGGTAGCAGTCATCTTTCGAATTCACAATAATTCTCAAAGCCATTAAATCGTATACCCGATCAATATCGCCCCTGGTTTTTTTAAGTTTTTTATAAAGAGAATAGACACTCTTAACTCGCCCTGAAATCTCAAATTCTACACCCGCTTTTTTTAGCTCTTTTTCAACTTCTTCACGTACTTTTCCTAATTTTTCGAGTACTTTTACCGAGTCGTTTTCGAATTTCATTTTCAAGTCGCCTATATTCTTTCGGATTCAAGTAAAGAAAAGCTTGTTCTTCCATTTGCATTCGCACGCGCCCCATTCCTAAACGGTCGGCAATTCGTGCAAAAACATCTAAAGTTTCTTGGGCGATTTTCTTTTGTTTTTCTGGAGACATATATTGTAAAGTCTGAACATTATGCAATCTATCCGCCAACTTAATAATCACCACGCGAACATCTTGCCCAACCGCAATCAATAATTTCGAAAGATTATCTTTTGTTTGAGGAAGATACGTTTCGAGATTTCCCATTCCTGCACGTGCCTTCCCAACCTTAGTTACACCATCAACCAAAAAAAGCGATATCTTTGCCGAAATGTTCTTCAATTTCATCTAATGGTGTTTCTGTGTCTTCTACAACGTCGTGCAAAACCCCTGCAATAATCGTATCAATATCCATACCCCATTCAACTAAAAAAGCTAGCCACTTTTAATGGGTGCGTTATATATTCTTCACCCGATTTTCGCATTTGGCCTTTATGTTTTTCGGTCGCAAAATCAATAGCTTCTTCTAATTTTTTTATATCTTCTGTAGAGTAAAACGGTTTTGCAATTCTTAAGAGTTCAGCCTTTTTCCATATATTAATTATACATAAATTCCAAAAAATCAATTATTCCATTTGACTTTTATAGATAAATATTGTAATATAAAAAAATACGAAAGTTGAACATTCCAAATTGATTTTCGATTTTTAGGAGGTGCTAACATGGCACAAGAACCGTTGAGAGAATTGGCAGACAACTTGCTGTCTATATTTAAGGAAGCTGCCGCATCTGAGTATGAAGAGCAAAAATCAAAGAATAGATTCGCTCGAAATGAAAGTAGATAAAATATGTACTTTCATTTTAGAATCACAAAAAGCTGTTTAACTCTATATTTGCAGTAGAGAAAAACAAGGAGGACTATCAAATAATCCGAACCGAAAAAAACCTTCGGTATTAAAAATTTGATTATCCAAAAAGCTGATAATTTTGAGGAAAGTAGCCCCATAAAAAAAGACTACATAAGCCGAATAGCCAACATAAGGAGTAGATTCTCAAAAAGAATACCTTGATATAGTGAAAGAAACTAAAGTTTGTATTTTTTTAGAAAAAAACAGCAATAAAAACCTTAACCCATATGAAAAAAATACTTATTTACCATTTTTTTCGCACAAGGCTCTTTAGTGAGTAATCTATCCTCTAATGATGACACATCTCTCAAATCCATTAAGAGATATTTAAGAAATGACGAATTTAGATATGTCATCATACACAAAAAGGAAGCAACAGATAATCTTCTGAAAAAAATATCAGAAAACTGGACGCAGAAGATTATTTTAGAATACTGATTGTACAAACTAATAAACCGATGTATTCAATATTCAACAAGATAATCAGCGATAGATTGGAGGCTGATAGAAAGAGAAAATCAAAATAAACTGAGCAATATGCTCAGTTTTTAATTTATATAATTATATTTATTATCTCAATTCAAATCTATAATTATTTTTCATTCCAGCGAGCGATTGATTCCGCAATAACTTCTTTTGCTTCTTCGATATCGCCAAACTTTTCAACCTTAGTTGTGCCAGCTTTTTTCAAATCTTTATAGTGATTAAAGTGGAATTCGATCTGCTTAATAAGTTGCTCTGGCAAATCCGCCAAAGTCTTATATGTATTACCAGTGTCACGATCATCTGCTGGGACAGCAATAATTTTATCATCAACTTCACCATCATCAACGAACTTCATCACACCAAGAATTCGTGCTTCCAAGAAAATTCCAGTCGTAAGCGGATCATTTGTGATAAGCAAAAACATCCAATTCGTCACCATCTTCATCAAGAGTTTGTGGAATAAATCCGTAATTTGTAGGTTTCGCAAAAACTTTTGGCTCCACACGATCTAGTTGCATTGCAACTAATTCACGATTCCATTCAATCTTATGAGTTGAGCCAGTAGGAATTTCAACCACAACATTGATAATTCCGTCTTGATAATTTCCAGGTGTTAAAATTTTATTAAAATCAGCCATATTTTCCTTTCTTTTCTTTCTCTAATTTTAACAAAAAAATAACTTGTTTTCAAGATCTGGCCATACATTGACATAAAAAGACATATATGATATAATTTAAAAATCACAAATGAAGGAGGTCTCAAAAATGGGACTTAAAAAAACTTAGCACATTTCATTGGTATTATCAGAGGTAATTTTATCGAATTACGTGATTACGACGATATTCAAGATCTAAAAGATGGAACTAAGATTATTATTTTTACACCCACCCCAGATGAACAAAAAGCGTTCAAAAAATTAATCGCAATATTCAAAGGCTTAACTCAATCCAAACTGCAATCCGAAATTAATAGTTTCGAAAGAATTCCAAACCTTTTCGAACCAGATTTCTTAAAAAACTTAGGAATGTCTCGTCAAGCCCGAATTACTAAAAAAATCTAGGAGAACGAAATTCTATTAAAAAAATATCGCGCCCCGGTTGTTAGCACTAAAAAGCGCTTACAATCACGAAAAATACCAATGACATCAAAAAAATAAAAGAGAGCAGATATTTGCTCTCTTATTCTTTATTCGCAAGTTCGACCAAACTCGCTTCCATCGATTTTTGCGTTCGGCGACGAGTTTGAGTTTTAGTTTTTTGGCTTTTTTCCTTAGTCTTTGATGTATTTTTTGCGCTTGGTTTTGCTTTGACCACCTTCTTATTCTTTTTACTTCGAGATTCAACATTATTTTTTTTCGAAACTTCTACTTGTGTATTTTGCGCAGGCTTTTCGACTTTCGAATTCTTAACAGCACGACCCTTACTTTTCGTATTTTCGATTTTTGCTTTTTTAACGCCCACTGGTCGTGCAAACATCATTCTTCCCGCAGCAGTTTGAAGTGAACGAATAAATTCTACCTCACTAATTGTTCCGATTAAACTTTCGCCGTTTTCAATAACAACCATTGTACCATCAGACAGATGTCCAATACCTTGCTTTTTCTCATTTCCTTTTTGAGTAATTTCAAGCATTATTTTTTCACCCGGCAGATAATCCGCTCTAACAGACTGAACGAGTTCATTGATATTTAAAACCTCAATTCCTTCAACCTTAGCAACTTTATTAAGATTGTAATCTGCTGTCAAAATTTCAGCATTCATTTTTTTAGCCAACGAAAGCAATCGATTATCAACGCCTTCTGAAGCAGAATTTCCATCAGCTAAAATACTTACTGTCACTTTTTCTTCGCCCTGAAGGGCTGAAATAATATCTAGCCCATATCTTGCTCGAACCCGTTTTTCGTCATCGCCACCATCAGCTAAAATCTGTAATTCACCAACAACACTTCGAGGAATTAAAAATATCAAAATTAATAAATCCAGTCCTTGCTACTGCCAAAAAAACGCCCATCAATCAAAAATCGAGGTATCAACTAATATTTGTTTTTGCTTTCGAAATTAATGGCTTATCCTTTTTAAGATCAAACCAAATTCCGCAAACAATAAATAAAATTAAAACTAATAAAAAAATGTTTCCATAAAATAATATCCTTTATTGTAAATATTTAATTAAGGCTTCGCGCAAATCGCGCACCGCTGTTACAAAGCTGTCTTTCGAAGAGTTTTTTGGCGCAAGTGCATTCGTAAAACCAAGTTTTTTAGCTTCCGCAATTCTTCTTTCTGCTTGAGAAACTGTTCGAATTTCACCGCCCAAACCAACTTCGCCAAATACCACAACACCATCAGAAAGTTTACGTTTGGCCGCCGCCGAAGCGATCGCCATCGCAACAGCTAAATCTGCCGCACGATCATCAAGCTTAAGCCCGCCCACAACGTTAATATGCACATCTTTATCACTTAAGTCTAATTTTGTGCGTCGCTGAAGAACCGCAATCAATAAATTAAGTCGATTAATATCAAATCCGCTCGCAGCTCTTTTTGGATAACCAAAATTTGAGGTGGTAACTAAAGCCTGAATTTCCACCAAAATTGGCCGCGTGCCTTCAAGTGTAGCCATAATTATTGACCCATCGGTATTTTGTCGCTCTGCCAAAAGAGCAGCTGAAGGATTTTCGACAATCTTCAATCCATTATCAACCATTTCGAAAATAGCCGCTTCGCTGGTTGAGCCATAACGATTTTTAACTGCCCTAACCACTTTGAAGCCACCATATCGGTCGCCTTCAAAGTTAAGAACAACATCCACTAAATGTTCGAGAGTTTTGGGTCCAGCAATTGAACCCTCTTTGGTAATATGGCCGACCAAAACAACCGCTGTTCCAGATTTTTTCGCAGCCCGAATGATTAAATTAGACGAATTTGTGATTTGCGAAACCGTTCCCGGTGCGCTTGAAATTTCTTCCATCGCTAAGGTTTGAATCGAATCAATTATAACTAAATCAAAATTACCTTCGCGAATAGTTGCCGAAATATCATCAGCTGAAGTTGAACTAGCGAATTTCAATTTATTCGATCCCGAAGCACCGAGTCGTTGAGCTCTTAAAGCAACCTGTTCCGCAGACTCTTCACCCGAAACATATAATACAGGTCGAGAACTGGCAATAAAAGATGAAATTTGCATTAAAAGTGTTGATTTACCAATTCCTGGTTGACCAGCAATCAATAATACACCCGCCGGCAAAATTCCGCCCCCCAAGACAGTATCCAGATCTTTTATTCCGCTAGAAATTCTTTCCTGCTTCTTTTCAGAAATAATCTCATTCAAATTTTGCACATCCAAAATGCGCCCGGTTTTAGCACTTTTACTAATTGCATCCTTACCGGAAGATTCACTAACCTGCTCAACTAGCGTATTCCAGCGGCCACAATTTTCACATTTTCCTGACCATTTTGGATAACTAGCTCCACATTCTTGACATACAAACTTTGTTTTTAACTTCGCCACTAGTCTATTTTACCATATATTAATTATTTTTCGAAATTACAAGCTTGGCGAACTTAAATTCGAGTTCATACTTTTATATAGTTCATTTTGTTGGATGGAAACTTGATTTAACTCTTCTACTTTCGAATTGTAGTTGTTTACTAAATTATTAATAGCTGTTCGCCACGCCTCTATCTGCTGAATCCTCGCCAAAAGCTTTTGCTCGATCCGCATTAAAAAGCTTGTTGAGTCTCATAATACCCACTCTTTGCATTAGAATTAAAATTTGCAATATCTGAATTAATTTTTCTTAATATCATCTGAATACTTCGTGTTTAAGGCTTCGATTTGCTCTTTTTCGGCCTTTTAATTCATTACTTAGCTTTTCGGCTTGATTTTTTAGGTTTTTAAGGTTATTATCATAGCCCTGATATATTTGCACAATCTCTTTTCGATTTTGAAAAAACTTAGCATAATGGCTTTCGAGTTCTTTCGAAATATTCGCATATTCAGTACCAATTAAAGAGTGTAGCTCGTTTATTTTTTCACCAGGCTCAGTCTTTTCGTAAGATTGCATAAGCTTTTCAAACTCCGGGGTTTTGTTTTTTTCGTATTCAGCCTCAAGAAGATTGCCGATTTTTATCCGCTCATCCCGACTCATCCTTTGCCAAATTGCATGCAAAAGCTCATGTGCCGCAGTCACATCCTTAATCCCATCGAGTTTAGTATTTACAACATTGTATACATGAATTTTTTCAGCTCGATAACATCCTAAAACTGCTGAATCCCCTTCACTACTTTTACAATTACCATTAAACTCTGCCGAATCTTCAACTTGAGGATTCGAAGCATAAAAAATAGTCTTACCTATATCTGTTGGTTTTATTCTTTGAACAATTTGGGTGATTTCAGAGGTTGGTTTATAATTTTTTGCAGCAATAAAATCCAAAATACCACGCCAATTTAAAAATGTAAAAGCTACCGATCCAGAAATTAAAACAAACGATAAAATCGCTCCAAATACCTTAAAAAAAGTTTTATGTTGAAAAATTCATATCATAACCATTATAATATTTTTTTATGAGAAAAAAGCAAAATATCTTTCGAAAGCGACAAACGATTGGTTTTAAGCATTTTGTTTTTAATTGCGATTGGTGTAGTTTTTTTCAATGCCCGATTTCTGGAAGATACCAAAAAAATAATAATTCTTCGAATCAAAAACATAAATCAATCTTTTAGACACATTGAGTTCTCTCGAAGTCAAAGGACGCGCACCAAAAACTGGCTATTCTCGTGATCAATATGGCAAGGGTTGGGCGAAAAGATTCAAGCGGATGTGATACTCGAAATCGAATACTGAAGCGTGATTTAACTAATATTGTTGAAAATTCTGACTGTAAAATTATTAGCGGAACACTAAACGACCCATATACCGGAAAAACTATTGATTTTTCGCGTAAACAAAACGCTTCTGCTATACAAATCGATCATGTTGTTGCGCTTTCTGACGCCTGGCAAAAAGGCGCTCAACAACTATCAAGAGAAAAACGTATCGAAATTGCCAATGATCCGTTAAATTTATTAGCCGTTGACGGACCAGCAAATCAACAAAAAGGCGATTCAGATGCCGCATCCTGGCTCCCTTCAAATAAAAATTTTCGTTGCACCTATGTCAAACGCCAAATTGATGTAAAGAAAAAATACTCTCTTTGGATTACTCAGGCGGAAAAAAACGCAATGCAAGATGTATTATCTAGTTGCTAATCTAAAATTTTAAACCAATTAAATTTTTCAAAATCTTCACCTTCTACAATAGCGCCTGCTAGATAAAGATTTACATTTTGAAGATTATTTTTATGTGCAAAAATAGTTTGCAGCAAATCTCATCTGTTCAAGTTTCTTTTTCGAAATAGCACCTGCACCCCCGCCAAAATCAGCATTTTTTCGAAATTTAACCTCCGTAAAATAATAATCTTTATTACATTTTGAAACAATATCAATTTCACAAAATTTTGTCCGCCAATTACGCGCTATAATATCATGATTTTTCCTGTTTTAAAAACTCCGCTACAAAATTTTCTGCATCATCCCCGAGTTTTTTTGTTGTTATTTTTTTATTTTTTTGCTTTTTGATCTTTCTCTAACTTTTCCTTAGATTTTTTTCTGTAAGCTCCATGATTGGCTTAAAACTTTTGCGATGAAAAACTACTCACACTAAACTCAGCTAAAAGCCGCCCGATGTTTTGCAGTTCCATACCCTGAATGCTTTTCGAAACCATAGCAAGAAAATTCAGGTTTTTTCGAAAGTTCCGCCATAAAATTATCACGTGCAACTTTAGCGCAAATTGTTGCAGCCGACACGCTTGAAATCAATAAATCAGCCTTTTTAAGCGTTGATGTATGTTTTTTTCGAGTGGAGTATTAGCTAAAAAATTAACAGTTCCATCAATAATAACTTCATCAAAACTAACACCGTAATCCTTGCATTTAGCTTGTACTTCTTTAACGGCTTTTTTTGTAGCTAATTTTAAACTGTCGCTTAGTCCAATCTTATCCAATTCTTCATTCGAAACCCAGCCCAGCCCAACAATTGCTGGACTTTCACGAATTTCTGCTGCTATTTTTTCTCGTTGCTTTTTTGTAAGAGCCTTCGAATCTGTTAATCCATCAATCTGTGCATTATTCAAAACGCAAGCCCCGACAACTAAAGGGCCAGCCCAAGCTCCGCGACCAACCTCATCGATTCCTAAAATCATATTTCTATTGTACAAAAAATCGCCCAAAAATACGAGCGATTTTTTTACTCATAAGCTATTAAGCTTCTTCTTTTTCTTCAACCTTTTCTTCGGCTTTTGGAGCTTCAGGTAAAGTGTTTACAGCCTCACGATCAAAAACAACTGGTTTAAGGCGGGCGCTTTTACCACTTCGGTTTCGCAAGAATGAAAGATAGTTTCGGCGAACTTTTGAACGACGAACAATTTCAATCTTTTCCACTAATGGGCTATGAAGAAGGAAAGATTTCTCAACACCAACGCCACTAGCAATTTTTTTCGAACAGTAATTCGAGAAGTATGAGATTTTTTTACGGTCAGTTCGAATAACTACACCTTCAAAAAAATCTGGATTCGCTCTTTATTACCTTCTTTAATTTTTTTGGTGAACGCGAACAGTATCGCCACTTTTAATATCAAGAACGGCGTGTTTTTTCTGTGCGTCATTAACTTTTTTGATTAACTCAAAACTCATATTTTCACTCACTTTTTAAATTTAATATATACAATCAAGGTTTATTATAGCACACTTTTTAGGTTTTGTGAAGAGCTAAATTACGCGATTTACTTCTTCGATGGTCGTATCGCCCCGCAAAGCTGAAATTACACCCTGTTGCATCAGTGTCAATAAGCCGTCTTCACGCGCTTGAGCTTCAATTGCTTCGGTTGAAATCATCCCCCTTTCACCACGCAAGAATGCCGCAATATTATCATTTACAACCATCATTTCCATCACCACAATTCGCCCCTTATACCCAAATGGACTCTCTTCTGAAGGCATTGGTTTCCAAAGCTTAAAATCACCCGAGATATCTTGTGGGATTTTTTCTGCAGGAACCCCATCTAAAACGCTTCGAACCCAGTTCTTAGTTGCTTCATCGGGTACATATTCCTTCGCATTCTTATCTAGTTTTCGAACAAGTCGCTGAGCTATCAAAAGTCGAATCGCTGTTGAAAAGATAGGGTTTAGCCCGATCATATCAATCATACGCGAAAAAGCTGCACTAGTTGAATTGGCGTGAAAACTCGAAAGCACCAAGTGTCCCGTAATCGAAGCTTGAATCGCCGTTCGTGCAGTGTCGTTATCACGAATCTCACCAACCATCACGACGTCTGGGTCAAGACGCAAAACCGAGCGCAAACCGTCAGCAAAGCTTGCACCGTGTGTTGTATCAATAGGGATTTGCGAAATTCCACCAATTCCATACTCAATCGGGTCTTCAAGCGTAATAATCTTACGATCAAGCGTATTTAAGGCGTTGAGCATCGAGTAAAGTGTCGTTGATTTACCCGAACCAGTTGGACCAACCATCAAAACCATTCCGCGTGGATGTGAAATAATTTCATCAATTTCCGCTCGCTCTTTTGGTGCAATCCCAAGCAAATCAAGCTGAAGCATACTTTCATCAAAGTTAAACAAACGCATCACAGCATCCATCCCGTACATTGTTGGCACGGTTTCAACACGCAAATTTAAAAGATGTGAAATTCCATCACGATAAATATCCTTCTGCATATGCCCAGATTGCGAAGTTTTTGAAGCACTTGAAACCCCTGCGCGCGAAGAAAGCTCACCCATAATAACACGGTACCGATCCCGCCCAAGTTCAGCAACCGGGTGAAGTGCACCATCAACACGCATTCGAATTCGAATCGTCTGACGTTGATTTTCGATGTGAATATCGCTCGCACCAAGCCTATCTGCTTGATCAATCAAATAATCAAAAACCTGATCAGAGGCAACATTTGCTAGGGTTTGGCTAACTTTATCTAAGGTAGTACTATCGCCTTCTCCGGCAATTTCAATATCATCATAAATAATCTTTTTTGGCGGATCATACCTCCGCATAATATTCTTCCAAGCACTCTCAGAAATTAAGAAAAATTGAAGGGTTTTGCCTTCTTCTTGATATTTTTTACTTAATTTTTGAATCACTGAACGAGGAGTTTGACTCGTTATTAAAATTATCCATGGCTTATTGGCGTCAATATTACCAATCTGCAATGGCGCCAAAAAAGCACGATACATTTGTTCGTTAGTAAAAAGATCCCTAGCCAGTGGAAAAGTATTTTCAAATTCTCTAGTGTCAAGATAAGTTAAACCTAAAATACCAGCACGCTGCTCGGTTGCTTCTTCCTCTTTTTGCCGACGCATTAGCTGAACTTTGTCTTCTTCCATTAATCTAATTTTATCACAAGCACTTTTATTTTTTTCAATAAAAAAATGTTAAAATACCGGCATCGCTTAGCGAAAAATATTTTTTTAGAAATCGAGGTCTTTAAAAATGACTAGTACTTTAAAAAAATATTAGAACAAACCGTGTTGGGTTGTCAAAATGTTAAACGCCTTCCATCTAATAAGAGCTGGGATTCTTCTTTCAGCATCAATAATAACTTTATTGTCGAAATTAGTAGGGTTTCGACAAATAGATCTGTTATTAACGTTTATAATTTTAACGATTTTTCAAAATCAAGCCCTTTCAAAAATAACAATAGAGTTTGAAAGAGTCAGACTCGAAGACCAATGCGCGTTCAATATAAACACAAAAAAATGCCTCACAAGAAGCGGAAAATTACGCCTATGAAATTATTGGGCGAGTTCTAGACCGCTTTAAAGGCAACAAAATCACTTAATTTGAGCCTTCGGGCTCTTTTTTTTATTTTTAGAAAAATTTGATAAAAATTAAGATAATGAAAAAAATCCAAACTCTCTTGAAAAACCGTAATCGCATACAGAATCGCGAAATAGTCGTTTTAGCGCACAATATTCGCTCAACGCACAATATTGGAGCAATTCTACGCACTTGTGAAGGATTTGGTATTTCGAAAATTATTTTTAGCGGCTATTCACCTTTTCCAATTCTGCCAGATGAAAATTTTAAAAAACCAACCGTTTACCCCACATTGCGCAAAAAAATTAGATTCCCAAATACACAAAAACCGCCCTCGGTGCAGAAAAGATCGTACCAGCAGAAATTTCTGATAATATTCTCGATACAATCCAAAATCTTAAAAAACAAAATTTCGAAATATTTGCACTCGAACAGAGCAAAAAATCAATTTTTTTAAAAGATTTTTCGGCCCCAAAAAATGCTAAAATAGCTTTACTTTTAGGTGAAGAAGTTGACGGTATCTCAGAAAAATTAATTAACCTGTGCGATAAAACTCTTGAAATCCCGATGTTTGGCAAAAAAAGAAAGCTTCAACGTGTCGGTTGCTACAGGGATTGCTCTCTATAAAATTGCCTGTGAATGATTGTTCTTTATCTTTTCTTGCGCGTCTTTAATGATCCTTAAAGAAAACTCCAAAGAATCCATAAATTCATCTGGATTTTCTCGGATCATCTCTTTAAACTCAGCAATATTTACAAGCTTAACTTCCGCAACTTCATTATGTAAGATAGCTAAATCTTCGAGATTGAAATCGACTTTAGCCGCAAAAAACTGCATAAATCTACGTTTATTCTCTTTAGTGTGAATAAAAACTTTTTCAACTTCAATAAAATCGCTTGGCTTCAGACTCAAGCCAATCTCTTCAATAGTTTCTCGATAGATCGCATCTAAGTAGCTTTCACCAATTTGAACATGACCAGCAGATGCTGAAAACTGCCACTTTCCCGCAAAAGTTTTTTTCGAAAAAGCTCGACGTTGAATCAAGAATTCATCATTCTCGTTAAATAAAATCAGCGAAACAACCCTGTAGATTTTGCCGGTCTTTTTATCAAAAATAGATTTATCAATCTCGTCAATAATTTCATCTCGTTCATTAACGATTGGTAAAATTTCCACCGTTAAACCTCATCCTCAGCAATTTCAGCAAAACTTGCGAAAAAAATCATGCTTTAACCTTCTTCCAATTTTTCATCTTGGCGAACAAGCCATTTTTTTCATCTTCCTGATTTCTAAGAAGCATTTTTTTGTCGCTTCTTCAAGATAAACATCACCTTGAGAACCTTTCAACAAGATTAAAGCACCCTTTTCCATAATCTTACGAACAAACATACCAGCATCGATAGCATTTTTCGCCTCATAAACCTGACAGCCACGCAAACGAGCAGCTGGAGCCAAGTACTTATTAGCCTGTTCACCAACAGTAACAACCCAAGATAACTCAACACCATCAAGCATCTCTCCAATCCTTTGATGCTCCATCGCAGAAGATTCGCCAAGCTCATTCATGCTACCAATAACGGCAATCTTTGAAGGAGCAGAAAGCGCATAAAGAGTCTGAATTGCTGCGGTTAGTGCTGCAGGACTCGAATTATAAGTATCGTCAATTAATACAGAATCTTCCAGACCTCGCATAAAGTTCATTCGGCCAGGTACAGGTTTTAAGCTTGCTAGGCCATTTATAATTTCTTGCGGGTTCAACCCCAGCTTAATAGCAACAGCAACGGCACCAGTTATAGGTCTTAAAGAATGCTCCCCGAAAACTTTTGCTCGAACGGGTATTTCTCCGAACTCTGGAGTTTGAATCTTACCACCGAACCCTTCAAGAAGTGAAAAATCATTAGGAATAAAAATTATAGTTAGCTCCACCGTTTGAGCTATAAGTGGAAAAGTTAGAATTCCTAAGATATTTTAAAAATTCACCATTAATATCATCTTGGTTTAAAATTGCAATTTTCGCATAAGTTGCAGCATCGAGCTCTTCTTGAGCTACTGCATCAATCGTACCAAAAAACTCCATATGCTCAGGAGTAACAGATGTAATTATTGAAATGTCCGCAAAAAGATAAGCTCCAAATTGAGCGATATCACCAGGATGATCAGTTCCAAGCTCTTGAATAATCACCTCAGGCTCACTGCCAGCTGGAGATTTAATCCGCTTTCGAGCAGCCTTAAAAACTTTATGCCATTGCCAAAAATTTCTTGGATTTCCAGGAAAATTTATACCTAAAATAGCAAGAGGAGCACTTAAGTGCGTGTTATGATTACCTTCATGTAAACGCACTCGATATTTCTGACTTAAAATGGTAGCAATAGCTAATTTTGTACTTGTCTTTCCGACCGATCCGGCGACCGTAACCAATTTAATATCTGGATGTTCTTCAAAAATATCTTCGAACATATTTTTTTCAAGTTTTGTCTGAATTCCTTTTTTTAAACATAATCTTCTTTTATTATAATACAAAAATCACTACTTTTTTTCAAGTAGTGATTTTATTTGTTGATGTGTGCCCACCCTGGGCGGTTTTTTTGTTATTTTATTTTTTTATTTATAAGTGTTATTTAGGGAGAAAACAAACATCGCCCTTGATAACACATCAACTATGTTTATATATTATCAAAAATAGTTATGCTTTTGTCAATAGTTTATTTTAAAAAAAGGTTCATTTTCTAAAAATTTGTTCCCTCAGCTCACTATTAGAAAAAAATCTCTTCGAACATCGAACTCTTCCCAATTACCATATTTTCCATCAGCTTCACCTAGATTCAAAACCCTTCGCCAAGAAAAAAATTCTCACGAACATCGCTAGCATCTAGCGGGTTAACTCTCGAATACTCAATTGCACCAAGGTTGGGGATGTCATAAATATATCTTTTCGACATATCATTCCACTTTTCCGGCAAAAGACCCTCTATCAGATAACATGCTGATTGAATTAATTGCTTATGAGCAACAATAAGTACATTCTGGTTTGAATCTTCTTTTTTTAATCTATCTGTGAAAGTTCGAAACCTTACATAAACATCAAAAAAATGCTTTCACCCCCATCAAGACGCATGTAAAAACGGATCATTATACAAGTATTTAACAGATAAAGGGAAGTTATCAAGCCGCTCGTTAACACTAACACGGCCATAAATACCCCAATTTCGCTCCGCTAATAAATCATCAATTTTCCAAAAATATTGATTTTCACCGCTTAAAATTACAGCAGTCTCTCTTGCGCGAATAAAAGGTGATGAATATTTTGAATCAAAAAAATCTAAACTCCCATAAACCTTTGCAAGTTCTCTTTCAGCTCTCTCAGCTTGCTCTCTTCCCTCCGGTGAAAGTCGCTGTCGCCAATCCGCACGTGTCTCGACTTTTTTTCCTCCAAATCAATCTTCCTACCAAGTTTTTTTGCGCGTGCTGAACTATATTTGCTTCGCTCTGCCCGTGTCGAATCATTACAAGTCGTAGTGGATTCGCCATTTCTTCCTTTCTTTTTTTATTTAAAATTCTTATGCTTTTAATTAAAAATTATATCATATTTTAAACTTTTTTTCGAAAGTAATGTTTTATTTAATCCTGAAAAAATGCTATAATTTATTAATGAACCTAAGAGATTGGCGAAAAAAATCTTAAACATATTTTTTTATCAATATCGACAAAAAAACAAGATTTCAACTTATCAAAAATATCCAAAAAAATAAACCAACTGCAGTACTTTTTTTCATGGTTTTGGCGGAAATTATTTTTGGTTTAACCCCCTAGGATTTGAGCTTTCAAAAAAATATTCAATTATTATTTGCGAATTACCCGCACACGGCAAAAGCTCGCTTGAAACTTTTGAAAAAAATTGAAGATTTTCAAAAAAATTTTTATGCAAAATTAATCAACGAACTAAACAAACACAATACGATAGATCTTATTGTAGCACATTCGTTTAGCTGCTATTTTGTCAGTGATCCGGAAATTTCAAAAAAATCCCAACAGTCATCATAAACCCCGTCTTCAGTCCAAGTCCTTCTTTTTTTAGCGGGTATGAAGGCTTGCTCCAATTCAAAAAAACTATTATGGTTTTATCAAATCTACCAATATTCTCGCCCCTTAAAGTTGCCTTTGATTCAAAAAAATGGTCGCTTGAAGCTATTAAAAATGTTTTTTTCAAAAATATGTTTTTTTGCCAACATTCCCCCAAAAAGATTACTATCCCAGAAAAAAACCATTCCAATAGCATTAAATGCTAATAATTTTTTTCTGATAAAAAAATTTTTGTTAAAATTGCTTTTATTGGAAAAAAATGATTCGACCGTTGAACCTTTTTGTGAGAAAAAAATTTAAAGAAATTTTTTTCCAAAAGCAATTTCGAAGGTCGTGCCAAAAAACTGGTCATTTACTGCCTATGGAAAACCCTAAAGATATCGCTGAAATAATTCTTAAAACAATAAAATAAAGCCCGATACGTACCGAGCTTTATTTTTTTACATTTTTCAATTTCTCGAAAAAGAATTCTTAAGTCGTTTTTATACTTTCATTTTTTTGCCAATTACTCGCAATGTTTGATTTAGTGCTGGCGAAAAATGGAGCCCAAGTGAGTGAAATTCGAATAATCTGAAATAGAATTCCCGGTTTTTTTGGCCAGTTTCTTAAGAAGTTGGTTTAGTGATTCTTGAAGCTCATCGTCGTTCCAATCTTCAACTTTTTTTCGAATTTATCAATTGATTTTCCTAGTAGATCTAACAATTGTGATTTTTCGAGCTTTTTAAGTTGTTTATTTTTAGAAATCATCTCCAAATCAGGATTTTGTTCAGCGAAGAAATAATCACTCGCGAGCGGTAAGTCTTTAAGTGTTTTTTTAACCTGTCAAAAAAACTAAACCAAGGACTTCTTTTTTTATATTCTTCATTAGCATTTTGAGCACTTTCTCCCCAAAAAAATCTTTCACGCGATTAAATAAATCATCCAAAGAAATTCGACGAATCCACTGCCCATTGAGCCACAAAAGTCGTTGTTCATCAAATCTTGCGCCAGATTTCTGCACACGATCTAATGAGAATTTTTCTATCAATTCTTCTTTTGTAAAAATATCTTGTTCCGTACCGTCATTCCAGCCTAGTTGCGCTAAAAAAGTTAAGCATAGCCTCAGGCAAAATCCCATCCGCCCGATATTCGCTGACACTTTTAGCCCCATCACGTTTACCAAGTTTTTTATTTCCCTCTGGAGCTAAAAATATGCGGTAAATGTGCTAAGATTGACGGTTGAATTCCGAGAGCCTCATAAAGCGAAAGATATTTTTGGTGTGCTTGCGACATATTCAGACCCACGAATCACATGTGTAACTTTCATTTCGAAATCATCAACAATATGCGCAAAATTATATGTTGGTAACCCATCTGCTTTAATTAAAATAAAATCATCAAGAGCTTCTGGGCCAGCTGAAAGATCACCCATAACTGCATCATGCCAACTATATCTTTTAATTTCTGGTGTTTTAAACCTAAGAGGCATTCCAATTTTCCATTCCGGTGGATTTTCTGGGCGATGATCACGATATAAAAATGCCCGCTTTTCAAGCTTTGCTTTTTTTCGAAATTCTTCAACTTCTTCAGGAGAATACGGGTCGGCATAAGCCAATCCTTTTTTTCGATCATTTTTTTCGCCCAATCAAGATATTTTTCACGACGATCTGTCTGGTGGTATGGACCAAAATCACCTATTTCTCTAGTTTTATCTCCATAAACCGGCCCTTCATTCCAATCAAGCCCAAGCCATTTTAGAGTATCCAGAATTAGATCTTCCGCCCTTCAACAAATCGAGCTCGATCAGTATCTTCAATTCTTAAAATGAAATCTCCGCCTGTTTGTTTGGCGATTAAATAAGGGTAAAGTGCGCTTCGAACATTTCCAACATGAGATATAACTGGTTGGACTTGGCGCAAAACGAGTTCTTGCTTTCATAGCTATATATTATACTTCAATTTTTATTTTTTTCTCAATCTAAAAATAAAAAAAGTAGCCTTAGCTACTTTTTTTATGCATTCATACTTGTTGCAATTTTTCGAACCTCTTCTTCGGATATTTTTCCGGATGATTCAACTTTGTATAATTTTCCGTTATTAACCCAGACAGATTCACCCCGTCGATTTGAATATATCGTTAGACCGTTGCTGTATGTAGTAGAGTAGTCCTCGCTCCAATTTTCTTTTACATAATTTTTGTAATAACGCCGAGCTATCCCAATTACTTTGAGATTGCTGAATCTTATAGTTAGAACTACCGTTCTTATATTCAAAATTAACATTTTTCCCATCAAAATATGCAAAACCTTTTCGAGAATATCCTTTAGCAATGTAAGCCGGCGTTTCTACCGCCATACCCGATTGAAAAAGATGTAATTTTTACTAGAAATATCGGGCAAATTTACATAAGTTAGATAACCAATACCTAGAACCGCTACCGCAAACCCCATAGATAAACTGATAAATTGTTTTCTTGCAAAAAAACTTTTATAATGAACGCCTCGGCTTTTTTTACTCTCTCGACGAGATTTCTCAACAGCTTGATTGATTTCAAAATTCTTAATTGCACGATCTGATAACTGCTTATTTTGAATCTTTTTAGAACGAAGCTCTTCATTAGCTTTTTGTGCAATTGGATGTTCTTTAAATGGTGCAATTTCTTCCACTTCTTTAATTTGCTCTTTCGAAATCGGGGAAATAATTTTAGACTCTTTCGAGAAACGAGAGATTAAAATCCTGTCTTCATGACTCTCTTTCGCTTCACGTGCGCGTAAAATCGCCTCTTGATAATCATGACGACGCTTAAACTGGCTAATCATTTCATCTTGATGTAATGAGACACCTTGCCTTTTTGGAACCCTTACATATTTTCGATTTAACGTGCTTGAGCGTTGCAGATTATCATGAATTTTCGAAACATCATGTTGTATATTAATTTGGTGATTCTCGGCTGCACTTAAAAGTGCCCCAGTAGTTACATCATATTTTTTCCCGTTTATAATAATTTCATTCTTCATTTTCTTCCCCATTTAGCTTATGTATATTTTACTTTATTCTAACTATTTTTTTTCAAGGGTTTTCATAAAAAAAGATCCATAGAGCTTTCATTCTATGGATCCAGTAAAATCATATAGTCAACTTTGGTACCGCGAGCCGGACTTGAACCGGCACGAGCGTAATGCTCACCAGATTTTTGAGTCTAGCGTGTCTACCAATTCCACCATCGCGGCTGATATTCACGACTAATGATTATGTTTTTGGTTATTTACATAACTCAATATCTATTGTATACTAAGAATAAGGAAAAAGCAATAGAAATGAATGATAATAATAAAAAAATCAGGATAATGGTTTAAGAATCCCTGAGCGAAAAAAACACAAAACTCCCTTCTTGAGGGTCAAAAATCGTGCCGCAATCGATTTTCGAAGACAGAAAAGTCGAACAAATTTATAAAAAGGTAAATACCGAGCTACAAGCCGAAATCCAAAAATCAGCAAGAAAAATCAAACACCCGCAAAAAAATAAACCTTGCAGATTATTTGAAATCTCAAAAAAATACAGAAAAATGTCGAAAAAGCAACGAGAAGATTTAATAAAAAAATCAATCTCTGAAGTCTCACAGCCACTTCAGCCAAAAGCCAAAAAACAGATTTCAACTCTGGAGTTGGTCAAGAAACTGTTGATTTCAAATCAAGACAAAAAAATAATTCAACCACTCCAAAATAAACAAGATATTACAAAAACTAACTCTTTCGAAAAACCTGCCTACAAACCTCAACAGTCTGCTCAAAATGCATATCAAAAATAATCAAAAGCAGCAAATGAGCGAACAGTGGAAGCGATATCATGCAGCTTAGCAAAATTATTATCAAAAAAATATTATGCAAATTATTATTCTGCGGCCTTAGAGCAACAAAAAAAGAAAATTGCCAATATTCAGCCAGAAGTTATAGAGGAATTAACCGAAAGTCAAAAGAAAGAACGCGCTTTAGCTAAACTAAAAAAAGACATCTCATCAAAAGCTCGTGAGCAAACTGATAAAATTCGCAAATCACGACATTTTGTGCCAATTTTCTCTGCGATTATTGTAGTGTTATTGTTTATGTTCTTGCAATACAACCGTTTGATTTTTGCATCTGTTGAAGCTTATGTCGCACCTGGAAATTCTGATGCGGCGCAAGTTATTTATAGCCCAAATTCCACAAATTCAGTCAGTCAAGAACCTAAGTTGATAATTCCTAAAATAAATGTTGATGTTCCTGTAGTTTACGGGGTTGGTAATGATAGCGCATCTCAGCTTAAAGCGATGGAAAAAGGAGTTGCTCATTTTGCAATTCCTGGAGCGAATGCAGTTCCCGGAAAAAACGGAAACACAGTGTTGAGCGGCCACTCGAGTAACGATCTTTTTGACACAGGAGACTATAAATTTATCTTTGCTCAGCTGGACAAACTCCAAAAAGGAGATGTTATTTACGCCAACTATAACGGAGTTCGTTACACTTACAACGTCACAAGGTCTGAAGTTGTACTTCCAAACCAAGTTAATCGCGTTCAAGTCGGAACAGATAAGCCTATGTTAACCTTGATAACCTGCGTACCGATCGGAACCGCCGAAAAACGCCTTCTAGTATTTGCTGAGCAAGTTTCTCCAGACCCAACAAAAGCAGAAGCAGCACCAAAAGAAGAGAATCAATCGCAAAATTCAAGCCAAACTTCACTCCCTCGAAATTCTCTAACATTTTTCGAAAAACTATTTAGTTGGAAGTGGAATTAATAGCCGTATCTAGCCACTCTTGCTTTATTTCTATTTTTGTGCTATAATATGTGTATTCTTATATATAATAGGAGGCACGTTATGGAAACACAACAAACTAAAACTAAAATAATTAGCGGCGATAAGTTTTCTGTTTTTGTTAGAAACGCGAATAATAATCAACACCGCACCAGCCGAGGCTCGCATAAAAGCGGAGAATACTTTATAGTGGAAGTACTCCTAGAAGGATCTCACGATGGTTTTATCGTGCCTACGGAGTTAAGTGAGATCAAAGAAGATTCATGTAAGTTCAGCGGCTGGATGTCTGTTGACGGACATCGAATCAATGTTTCTGGCCAATATGACAGAAACTTTGAAAATAGCTTTGTTGAATATGTAGGTGACGCTGATTAGTGTTTCAAATTTTTTTTAACGCTCAATTTTGGGCGTTTTTTTCTTTTGCCCTTTTTTTAGTTGTAAAAACTCAAAAAAATATGTTATACTAACACTTATGAAAAAAACATCTTATTCTCGTTATCAACCCTCGTTCGAGCGGTTTTTGAATTGATTCGAGAAAAAAATCCTCCCATTTTTAGAAGATGCTCATTTCGAAAAGAATCAGCTTACAACTTTCGAAATTCAGCCAACTTCACCAATGGAAAATGCGCAAGAAATGGCTAAAGGGTTAAAGGATGGAGATATTATTCTTGTTGCCGGTGGTGATGGAACTGCGCATATTGCCGCCAACGCCGCGGCGCTTTCAGGAAAGAAAAACTTAAAAATAAAATTCACGGGCTTTGGCAATTTTAATGATTACGCCCACAGTTTTTCAAAAAATAGCGGAAAAAGCCGCAATTGAGGCTTTCGAAAAAGCTTGAAGTTAAAGCTAAAATCCGCCCAATTGAATTAAAAAAATTAACGGATCTTTTTTTAGATATGCACCACTTTATGCAACGATCGGCCTAACTGCGGAAATGGCCGAAATTTTCGAAGGTCGAAGAATTCGGAAAGTTTTGAAAAAAATCCACAATCGAAACATGCGCTTAATTCTCTCGCTTAGTGCTGCAACTCGCTTTTATTTCAAGCATTGCCGAAATCACGTTTTGAATATATCAGAAATTAAAGCCGACACAAATACATTTTACAAAAATTCCACCAAACCCAACAGATATTGTTTTTTTATGAATGGCCCACGAATGGCTCTGAATTATGCGTAGTTCTATAAATAAAACAGATGCAGATAATTTTTGGGTTCGGGGTTTTAAATTCAGCAAGGTTAGTTCAAAAATTCTCCTTTTTGCTTCGAGGGATTTTTGGAAAAAAATACCTTTAACTCGTAAAAAAATCTGTTAAAATTGCTTTTTCAAAAATCCACAAAAATATAACGATCCAAATTGAGGGTGAAGTTTGTAAAAATCAAAAAAAGTTAAAACAATTGAAGCTACTCTAAGCAAAAAAATAATAGAGGTTTTATAAAATGAATGAAATTGAGTTAACAAAAAAATTAATCGAAATAGAAAGCGTTTCAGGCAATGAAACTAAAATTCTAGAGTTTATTGCCAATTTCTTGCAAAAAAATCAGCAAAAGTGTGGCAAAATGAAGATTTTGCGGCGGGACTTTTCAAGATTCGAAATTCCAAAGATCAAAAATCTAAAAAAATAATCGAGCAATTATTTTAACTGGTCATATCGACACTGTTTCTGCTGGAGACTTAAACGCTTGGAACAAATCACCTTGGCAAGCAATCGAAACAAGTGAAAAAAATCATTGGACTCGGTGCAAGCGATATGAAAGGCGGCTTAGCTGCTCAATTTATCGCGGCATTGGATTTTTATTAAAGAAGGAAATTTTTAAAAGCAATTTTGATCTCTGGCTTGTTGCAGTTTCAAATGAAGAAATCGATGGTCGTGGAAGTCGTAATTTTTGTAAAAATGGCTAAATCAACAATCTGGTTTTTAACTATAAAGAAATTTTCGGAATTATCGCTGAACCAACAAACAATAAAAATATCGAGATCGGCCACCGTGGAAACAGATTTCTAACTTTAAAATTTACCGGAGAAAGCGGACATGCTTCACAACAAGAAAATTATCAGAAATCTGCACTTTCGAAAGCTTCAAATTTCTTATTAAATATCGATGCTATTTTTAACAGCTGGGGTGGTAAATATTCAAATATCCATTTAGGAAAACCTAGTTTAGTCCCAACTTCTTTGAGCGCTGGAGACAAACAAAGCCCTAATAAGACAGCAACCTCTGCCGAAATAGTCCTAGATATACGAACGACACCAGAACTTGATGCAGACTTCAAAAATGCTTTCAATCTTCTGTCTGAGAGGTATGACTTTTCTTGGGAATATCACAGCGAACCCGTGCCATCAACCCTTGTCTCAAAAGATTCAACAGTTATTAAGAACATATTAAAATCTACAGGTTTGACAAACTCATCGATCATGGTTAGTCCTGGTGCAACAGATCAAGGAGAGTTTGTTAATGGTCTTAAAAAAATACTCAGGTAGTTGTTTTTCGGACCAGGCGAATGGGATGAGGCACATCATCAAAACGAATTTATCTATAAAGAAAAAAACTTTCAAAAATACAAAATGGAAATAGTAGATTTTCTGAAAGAATTTTAATCAAAAATCCTTGACTTAGCTAATATTTTTTTGCTAAAATATTAACATACGCGGGTTTAGCTCAGTTGTTAGAGCGCTTCCTTGCTATGGAAGAGGCCAGGAGTTAGAGTCTCCTAACCCGCACCATATAATAGATTTTTATTTCATAAACCTTAAATAGGTTTATTTTTATTATTCCTTAGTAATCTTAAAAAGAGTAGCCTAGGCTACTCTTCTGTTGTCATATTCATTCGATTTATCGAAAATGTGCCGTTATCATTTTTTTATAAACGTATAAATAAACTTATTATTTGCAGAAATTGTAAATGGAAAAATCTGCCAACCCCTTCGATAAAAACATGCTGATTCATACTATCAAAATCCGAAATCACCAGTTTACCTTCAGAATACTCCCCTAGAACAAAGTCATCAAGCCACTTAATTTCATCTCCATCAACTGAAGTATATGTATAGTTATTGCGAGTTTCAAGATCGTAAGAATAAACACTATTTCCCTTCTTTGCAATTAGAATCCTTGACTCACCGTTAAGCTTTTAGATAATCCGGCATAAAAACCAACATTCAACACTTTGATTAGCTGTAAGCCATCCGACCAGCTCGCAGACTTATAAATGTTAATTTTCGACCCTTCAGCTACATAAAGATAACTTTCCCTATAATATCGTCCTATCGCAATCTTTTGGTTGGTTTTTTTAAACCACTTGTCGTCTCATTATTTTTGTCGCCACGCCTTACACCAACTGAAAATTCACCATTTTTTTAACATTTTTTTGAATGTATGCAATATTTTCCTTATCATAAATTTCAAAATCAACGATGTTATTTAAAAATGCAGCAGAAATAGTATTATTCGAAATATTTATTTCCCGTAAGTCCGTTCCAGAAAGCACAACGAACTTGTTAGCATCATCACTTGAGGCCGCCAGCTTAGAAAAAAATCAAGATGAAACTTTTTGAGTTAGATTTATAGATTCTGTAGGGTTTTCGAAATTTAAAATCAACCAATCAAGCTTTCCACCATTGTTAAAACTCACTATCGCCTTTTTTTGTTATCGTTAGAAATCTTTAAAACCTTTAAATTATCTGCGATTTTATAAAAAAATTATCTTTTTCCAGATGTTTCTGAAGTTTGATTATTTCGTTCGAAAAATGTTTGAGTTAAAAATTTAGTTTTGATATTTTTTTGGCTCTCGATCTGAAATATCGATTAGCCAAAATACAGCCTCGCTGTTTGAATCTTCTGATATGGCGAAAATCTTTTTCTTATCAGGAGCTACAAAAGCATTTTTTAGATTCGGAATATTCAAAAAACTTTTCTCTGTTATCTTTTTAGGAACTAAGCGCGCATAGTTTAACCACAAAATTTCGCCAACCCTAACTTCTGTTTGGCGCCACCAAGTTTGATAGCCTTCTTTCCAGATTGAAAAATTCGTGCCTTCCGGGTGTGGCTAAATTTTTTTGTTGGCGTACCTTCTGGTAAGGGTTTTTATCTATTTCTGAAATTGAATTTGGGATCGAAGAGTTAAACTGAACCAAACCAGTTCTCTGAACTTCAAATTTTTTTCATCGAGGCGCCAACCTTGAGTTAGGAAAAATCAAAAACAGAGACAACACCTAAAAACTGTAGCTGTCATTATAAAAATTTTTTTAAAAGAAAACTATTGTATTTTTCTTTTTCTTCGAGATATTTTTCATACTATTCGTAATTATAGCATATTTTAACCGTTATTGGCAAAATTATTATTTTTTTCATAAAAGCACTTGCTAAAAGATTTTTTTATGGTGCTAAAATGGAAGTATGGAATACATAATTAAAGATATCAAAGGACGACAAATTTTAGACTCCCGCGGCAATCCAACAGTTGAAGCGGATGTAATTTTAGAAAGCGGCGCTTTTGGCCGTGCGGCAGTTCCAAGCGGTGCATCAACAGGATCAGGTGAAGCGCTTGAACTTCGCGACGGTGACAAAGCTTTTGGCGGAAAATCAGTTTGTAAGGCTGTTTCTGCTGTTAATAATCAGATTCGAGAAGCCTTGATCGGTAAAAATGCAGAAGATCAAGAGACTATCGATAAAATTATGATCGATCTTGACGGAACTGAAAATAAAGCTGGCCTAGGTGCAAATGCAATCCTTTCAGTATCTCTTGCAACAGCAAAAGCTGTAGCAAACGCAAAAGGTGTTGAACTTTGGCAATATATCGCCGAAAAAACCAACTCAACTCCAAATCTTCCACTTCCAATGATGAATGTTATGAATGGTGGTGCACACGCTGGATGGGCAACCGATATTCAAGAATATATGATTATGCCTGTTGGCGCTAAAGATATTTTCGAAGCTATCCAAATGGGTGCCGAAACTTTCCACGCTTTAGCAAAAGTTCTTAAATCAAAAAACTACCCAACAACTGTTGGTGATGAAGGTGGTTACGCGCCAAGAGTTCAAAACGGAAATGAAGAGCCTCTACAATTAATTTCTCAAGCTATCAAAGACGCTGGTTATGAACCAGGAAAAGATATCGCTTTTGCATCAGATCCAGCTTCAAGTGAATTCTATAAGGATGGAAAATATAATCTGAAAGCTAACGATGCAGTTCTTTCTAGTGAAGAAATGATCGAATTCTATGAAGATTTGACTTCAAAATATCCTTTTGTTTCAATCGAAGACGGACTTGCTGAAAACGATTGGGATGGCTGGAAAGTTCTTACAGAACGTCTTGGCAAAAAAATCCAACTTGTTGGTGACGATTTGATGGTTACAAATTCAAAACTTCTCCAAAAATCAATTGATTTAAATGTTGCGAATGCTATTCTTATTAAACCAAACCAGATCGGTTCTCTAACAGAAACTATTAATGCCGTAAAATTAGCTCAAAACAATGGCTATAACACTGTAATGAGCCACCGCTCAGGCGAAACAGAAGACGTAACAATCGCTCATTTGGCTGTCGGTTTAGGATGTGGACAAATTAAAACTGGATCTCTTTCACGAACTGATCGTGTTGCAAAATACAATGAATTAATGCGAATCGCTGAAGCACATCCAGAACTACAACTTGCGCAACCTTTTGAAAAATAGCACACTATATGTAAATAAA